>Ga0181520_10005079_pt1 | contig 21348 bp, 12 predicted proteins | sample PEATcosm2014_Bin_29_FD_132451 | JGI IMG/M metagenome (GOLD analysis project Ga0181520, IMG submission 132451) | Peatland microbial communities from MTU Mesocosm Facility, Houghton, MI, USA - PEATcosm2014_Bin02_30_metaG | ecosystem: Environmental > Terrestrial > Soil > Wetlands > Peat | place... | reverse complement strand
CCCTGCCTCGGCCTTGTTCTTCTCATCGTTCCGGCCCTGGCCCAAGCACAATATCAGCTAACCACCTTGGTTTCGAACCAAGTCCATTCGACCATCCCGACCATCGATCCACTGCTGGCCAATCCCTGGGGATTAGCCCGAAGCGCCGGTTCGCCCTGGTGGCTCAGCGATAACGACACCGGCTGGTCGACCCTCTATAACGGAGCCGGAGTTCAAATCCCACTCAGGGTTGTGATTCCCACCGCCGGAAACGGCCCCGTCAATGCGACAGGCACAAACGGCCCTGGTACACCGACGGGAATCGTTTACAACGGATCGAAGACGGATTTCCAGGTTTCGGGCGAGGCCTCGTCTTTCATCTTTGCCACGCTGGATGGCACGATCAGCGCCTGGCCGGGCCTCAACAAGAACCTCGCGACCCTCGTTGTCGATAACTCGGCCAGCAAGGCGAGTTATACAGGCTTGGCCATCACCAGCAAGGCATCGGGGAACATCCTTTACGCGGCGGACAACGCCAACAATAAAATCGATATGTACGACGGCGGCTTCAACTGGGTGGGTTCGTTTAGCGACCCGGCGCCCCCATCGAACACCTCGGTGTTTGGCATCCAGGACATCAATGGCATGGTTTATGTCACCTATGCTGTACCAAACGTCGGTTTCGGTGGCGTCGTCGACGTCTTCCAGGAGAACGGCACCTTCGTGAAGACACTGATCCACAATACGTCGCTGTTAAATCAGGCTTGGGGCATTGCCCTCGCGCCCAGCAATTTTGGGCCGCTGAGCAATACGCTGCTGGTTTCAAACAACTCCGTCCAAGGCACCATCAACGGATTCAATCCTGTCACCGGTAAGTATGTCGGTACGGTAACCGACCAGCACGGGACCAAAATTATCCTCAATAACCTGTGGGGAATCGCCTTCGGCGGCGGAAGCCCAAACAACGGGGCAACCAACCAGCTGTTCGTCACCGTGGGTCAGGGGATTGGCACCAGCGAATTGGCCGGTACCTTTGCATCAATCGTCTTCAATCCAGTTCCCTGATTATGGATGGTGAGGGCTGCGCGAAACAGGCGTTTCATCAAGCGCCGCTGTGGCCTTACCTTTAGCCGAGACGAGATTAGGAAGCAGCCTGGTGCCCGCTCGAAAGCGCGCCGCAACGCGGACAGCTTTTGGAGTGGGCAACGGGCTTCACAACGGCCGATCCATGATTCGGATCCGGGTTGATGCCGTCGCTTTTGGTCACCATAGACCAGCCCTGTCGGAGCAGCAAAGAAAGTGACCGAATCTCCGCGATGGACATAGCCGAACGCGATCACCTTGGAACTTGTCAGGATCAATCCGGTTGCACTCACATTGAACTCGAGCCAGCCCAATCTTTGTCGCGCCTGGAAGCCGCACGGTTGAGAGCGTTGGCGTAGCCTTTGGTCCTTAAACTCGGAATTCTACAATTCAATCAAGACATTCTGTGCTTGTATCTGGGGGGTTCAGCGCGGCGCAGGCTAATGTTCATGCTGCGGTTTACCGTCAATACTTCGACGCTGGAGAATCGGAATCCTTTGCCGCGGGATACGATTCGCCGAATTTGTTGGCATGATGCGCGATAGGACTGGGGGTTGCAATCAGGGTTAGCCTTCCCAGGTTGGTATCAGCTGGGCCAATGGTCACAGGCCTGCGCGCTGCGGTCTGGCTCTCTTGCGGGGCGACCTCCGACCAAAGATTCAACATGTATTGTCCCGGCGGCACATGGGAAATGACGATTGCGCCACCACGCGATACAGCATAGTAGGGCGTGGAGAGAGCAAGAATCACCGCACCCATCTCGGGATGAATATCGCAGAAGATGTAGGACAGTCCCTCGCGATCGAAACGCACAGCGCGTTCACTTCCCGCCTCGTACAAGCCCAGATCGAAGCGCTTGCCATTATAGAGAGAAAACACATTGTGAAAGAAGGGGTCGTGGTTGGGAAACTGCACCAGACTGCCAACGGGAACAATCAACAAATGAGGATCGAACTGCTTGTTCTCTTGCACCATTTGATAGGTGTGTGCTGGGGCAGCTGGTGTTGCAGCAGCATTGCTGCCCAGCGGAGTGAGCCAGGCAACAGCAACGGGCGGTACCGCGGGCACATGGTCCTTAACCGCGGTTGGAACAAAGTCTACGCGCAAGGTCACGTCGGCAGTTTGTGCTTCAGAAGCAATGACAGATCCACATAGGCACAGAGTCGTCGACAGCAGGATGCGCAGTTTCCAATCGTGTCCCCGACTCAGGTTAGAGCACCGAACCATTCCAGTCGACCTCAGAATTCGTAACCTGCTGTGAGCGTGTAGACAATGGCCGTTTGTGCTTTCCCGGCGATGGGCCAGCTAAGAATGCGGCGAAACTCAGGAGATAGAACAACAGATGACCACGGGCGGTAAATGAAGTTCGCCATCAAGGTGCGATTCCTTGCGTACAAGTCAAGCGGATTGTATCCGACGGAGACGCTTTGGCGTAATTCGCTCGAGTAGCCGGTATCCTGGCCAGCTGCCGCGTTCAGCTGCGTGGTCTGACTGAATTTCCACTTCCATTGCGTCCATCCCCCCACCGAGTCCAGCCCCCCGACCTCTTGCTGGCCCGAATCCGGGTCGATATATGTGTACTCATCGCGATATGCGCCGCCGCCGAGCGAGCCAATCCCTCGACCACGATAAAACTCGCCGCTCCATTGGCCGCGCCTGGTTACCGGGACCTCCCAGTCTGCCGTGCCCGCCCACGTGTCCAGAGTCTGGCCGTTCCCATAGTTTTTCCGGTCATAGTAGCCGCCTATGCCCAACTGAAATTTGCCATCGTCCTTCCCTGCGCGATAAGAGAGCCGCGTTTCGTATCCCGGTTGGCGCGCAGCCTCTCCCGGGCTGACTGATCGTTCGGCTTCAATCTCGTCCACAGCAGTGTAGGACGGATCGTAAAGGCCTAATTCGATTCCGGCCTGGCGATCCTCAGCCAGCGCGAATCTGTGTTTCCATTGCAACTGCGGCGCCCACGTCCACAGATTTCCTGACCACGCAAGCGCCGGCTGCGCCATGGTCGCATACGAAGTAGGTGAAAGTGGCGAGATCAGCGGGCCGTCATACCCGAATCGCACCGAATCGTCCGCCGACTCCCAGGCAATCCCCGCCGTACGCATCCGCGCCAGCCCGGCAGGCGAACCTAAATCCCCTGCTGTAACTCCCGCAAAGAAATCCATCGACAGGTCTGCGGATACTCGCCCATTCCAAAGTAAAGGGCCGGTCCCTTCAAAATTGAGCATCGTCTGCCGAAGCCCGGCGCCGGTGCTCCCATGGCTTTGCCCAGGTGTGCGATACAGCGCCGTGGTGGGTAGGTCTGGCTGGTCCACAACGCCTTCATTCACAAATGTGTTGAACAAAACGATTCCCCTGAAGCGAACGGGAAACTTTGAGGCGCTCTCCAGCTTGGTTTGTTCATGCTGTTGTACTTCCGACGTGATCACTTCTTGTTCGTCGCGAATCTGGGCGACCGTCTGTTGCAGCTGAGCCACCGCGCTGGCATTGGCTGGCTCGGCCGTGTCGGGGTTGTTCTGTGCCAAATTCCTGCGCAGATCGTCGAGCTCCGTTTGCATCGACTGCATTCTGCGGCGGTCCTCTTCCACCTGGCGCTGGGCCGCGGCAAGATTCTCCGCAAGACCATTGACGCGTTGTTCAAGGGCATGGATCTGGCCGGCTGGTACCGCGTCCGTGACTGGTGCAACGGTGGACTGCGCAAATACGGCGGCCGACGAAAACAGCCACACGCACGCCATCCCGGCTGGCAGCGTCTTCAACAGGAACACGCTCATCGTCTCTCCGCGGCCTGGCGTGAAGTGTCTTCCACTATGTTCCCGCGAGGCAATTTGATTGTGAATGCTGTTGATTCTGAGGTTGATTCTTCCAGAACAATGTCTCCTCCATGGGCTTGGGCGATGCGCTTGCAAAGCGCTAGCCCCAACCCAACCCCGCTCTGCTTCCCCTCGCTGACAAAAGGTTGAAATAGAGTGCTGCGAATGGAACTGGGAACCCCGGGACCATTGTCGCGAATCGTAATCAGCAGGCCTTCTTCATCGTCTATTGATGTCTCAACTGCGACCCAGGCCGGATATTCGCATCGCTTCACGGCCTGGCAGGCGTTCAACAGCAGGTTATACAACGCGCGACGCAACTCATTTTCGTCCACTTCGACCTTCAAGGCCAAAACCGGCTGTACTCTCAGATCGACGCCGCGCGCGTCCGGGTGTGAGCGAATCGCTCCCACAACGTGATCGATAAGAGCTACAAGAGACTCTGGGCGCAGGTGCACCAGCATCCCGGTTCGGCCGAAAACCAGTAGCGAGTCAAGCATCTCCGTCATCCCGAGCACTCCGGCGCGAATGTCCGCGAACAGCTCCTCTCGCTCTTCGGCGGGAATTCGGGGGTTGGCAAGGAACTCCGAATTGGCATAGACCGCGGAGAGATAATGGCGCAAATCGTGGGAGATTGAACTGGCCATCTGACCGATCGTTGCCATTCGCTCGGCGACCAGCAGTTCCTGCTGCGCCTTCTGCATTTGCTCACGCATCCGATCGAATGCACGACTCAACTCCCGCACCTCTTCGGGGCCGTCTTCGCGAACTTGGTGAGTGAAGTCTCCCCGACTGAGCGCCCGTGTCCCGGCGACGAGCGACTCCAGTGGGCGGGTCAAAGTCCGCGTGATGACAGCCGCCATGGCGACGCCAAGGAGCGTTGCAAGCACGCCGAGCAGGGCCACGAGGCGGTCTAACCCAGCCAGTATTTGTTGCTCCTCGGCAAACGACTTGAACACGATAAGTTCAACTTCGCCGCCTGACGGTGTTCCGGCCTGCAACTGAACCGATGAGGCGAGGTAGCGCTCATTCCCAATGCGCATCTCCAACCTATCGATCGGTTTATGCAGGAGTACGTTCAGGTTCGCGGCCAGTTCCTGCCGCTGCGCCTGGGGCAGAGTTGCCGCCACGATCTTTCCATCCACAGCGAACACAACCTCGGCGGCGGCGGCGTCACTCACTTCCCGAGCGATCTTCTCGTCCAGGCCATACCCGATGGTGACGTAGCCCAGCCCGGTGACCGGCTCACTCGAGCCGAACGTAAACGATTTGGATGTTATCTCAAATAGCCTGCCGTCCGATGCGAAGAGGCGCGACGATCCAGGAGAACCGAGCGACTCGCGCAGTGCGGCTTCTACATCCTTCCGATTTAAGGCCGGGCCCTCGGTGTAATAGGCCTCGAGTCGACCTTCCGGGTTCATTAAGGCAAAGAAATCGTTGCCGCTCAGTTGCCAGAACTCCGCTCCGGCGTCGCTGATCGTGCTGGGATCGGACGTGGTCATGAGCGCTTTCAAGCTGGGCAGTTCCGACAGCAGAGAGGATTCCCGCAGCAGCAGCTTCTGTCGTTGCTCCTGCAAATTGTGAAAGGTCTCCAGGGAGTGCACCATATCCAGTCCGAGATTGGAACGCACCTGACGCTCAATCGCAAGGTGCACCATACCCAGAAAGATGGCGGTCATAGCGAGGGCAAGGGTCACCAACGATAGCAGGAGCATCGTCCGCATTCGCCATGGACGTAGCTGCAAAGGATCCTTACCCCTTTCGTTCCCTGATTAACAGGGACCCACGCCGCGTCTCTTGATTCTTCGTTCAACCTTCGCGGTATCTTCGCAGCATGAAAGATGCTGCCCTACCCCTCACGGACAAACTTGTATCCGGCGCCATGCACGGTGAGAAAATGGCGCGGCTCGGCCGGATCGCGTTCAAGCTTTTGACGCAACTTCAGAATCTGATTGTCCACCGTGCGCGTGTTGGGATAGGAATCGTATCCCCAAACGTCATTGAGCAGCTCTGCTCGGGAGAGAACGCGTCCGGCATTCTCAATAAAAAACCGCAAGAGCTTGAACTCATGAGCGGTGAGGATTGTGCAAACCCCATCCCGGCGGACCTCCATCTTTGCCATGTCGATGGTGATCTCTCCAAATTGTGTCAGCTTCAAGCCGCCGAACTTTGAGGACCGCCGGATCGCAGCCTCGACTCGGGCCAGCAGTTCTCTTGGGCTGAATGGCTTGGTAACATAATCATCCGCTCCCATTTCCAGTAGCAGTACCTTGTCGGCCACATCGCTGACCGCGCTTAGAATCACGATCGGAGTCTCCGGCTGCCCTTCCTTCATCATGCGGCAAAGCTCACGACCATTGATGCCAGGTAGCATCAGGTCGAGCACTACCGCAGAGGGACGCAACTTCCGGCTCGCGGTCAACCCGGCATTACCCTCGCCTTCGAGATGGACTTCATAGCCCTCTGAGACGAAGAGCCGCATCAGCGCCTTTTGGATTCTGGGGTCGTCCTCGATCGCAAGAATAGTTTTCATACAATCTGCTCCCCTCAGTTCGAGCCCTCGGACCTCGCCTGAGTCGGAAATCATAATCTTCTGTCCTACCGCGCCGCGATTGCCCATACTGGGTATCCCGGAAACAAGCAGATTAAGAGACTTACTTCCGGTTTTGGCCATCTCATTCAACGCCGATCGGGTGCAGACCGCTCGACCATTCGCAGTGCGCTTCCGCGCCCAGTTCCCCCGGCTAAGAAGTGTTGTCGAACCCTAACGCTCCAGTTTGGAATGAGATGGCCGAGCGGCTGTCAACCAATTCAAGGTTAAATCAGGCAGCTTCCAGATCAACCGCAGTGACATTTCTTTGACAATTGAATTACAACTGAGGCTCCAGCCGCTGGAATCGTTTCTGTACCCGCCATCGGCGTCGATGGGGCCCGGTATTTCTGAACCGATCTGAATGTTAGTCTTCGGCGAGAACTTAGCCTGAAAAGGGCGGAGGATTTTGCTAATGAAGAAAAAGCGATATCGCAGGGCGCGTCCCCTACGGTGTGAGGCCGAAAACCTGCACTACCTTGTAGCCCGGTGCATAGACGCGCCCATTCGCCTCCATTGGCGTCAGGTACGCGTTGCCATGGGAGGGGTTGGACCATAAACCGATTTGCGCTTTGAAGATCGGAGCGCCGAGCTTCACTGCATCGTAAGCCTCGATGGTGAAAGGCGAGCTCGCACGGCTGATCAACCAGACCACCCCCGTGTTGGCCAGCGCGCCGTTGGAGGAGACAATCGGCAACGAACCTCCATTGCCGCTTTGGGAAGTACCGCTAACCCGATGGGTGAGCGAAGGAGTTTCGTTGGCGACAAGCGCGTAGGCGCGCAGCAATTCGTCTTCTGACTGGATGAAGACCGTGGGGCCGGAGGGGCCATTGTAAAATGCCGGGCCTCCTAACAAGCGTCCGCCGGCGTCTTGCGCCTGCAGTGCGCCGGCATCCTTCGGCTCCAAGCCACCAAGACTGTTTCGGTTCAGCAAATAGAGGATGCCGGATTTGCCCATGGCAACTGCTAGCGGCGGCGCGGTCTGGCCTGCTACGCCCGGCAGCAGCATGACGCCGCCAGAACCAAAATCCGAGTCGCCATCGTTCAAGACTACGTAGTTGGAAGGGGTAAAGAACGAGGTCACACCGCTGAGAGCGGGCGGCAGCTTGAGCACGCTTTGGCCCCAGTTGTTTAGGCCGAGACTGAAATCCCCGTTCCCGGTCACGACATAGACGTTGCCGCTGTCATCGATTGCCGGGGCAAAGCCGGTCATCCAGATGCTCGCCAGTTCGAGGTCGTGGTCGGCGCCGTTGCCGCCTGGCGTCTCGATCGTGTGGAAAGCGCTTTGCATCTTCAGATTCGCGTTATAGGCCAGCAGCCAGCCGGTCATCCCATCGGCATTATGGTCACAGTGCGAACCGATAGCCACGTAGAGGGACCCCTGATTGTAGGCAAGGCCGACGCGATTCCATTGGTTGAAGTTATCGAAGGCAACCTTTTTTCCGTTGCTGAGGGTGGCCGTGGGGGCGATGACGGTCGGTGCGATGGCATCGGCCCCAGTGGCGAGGTTGAGGGCGTGTACGGTCGCCGCCAACTGGCCCTTCGAGGACTGGGTGGCCGCGACTACATAGATCGTCGCGGCATTGGCAGCGGTCCGAACGATCACCGGGGTGCTCGAAATTCCATATTCCGGCATCACGTCGGTGCAGGCAATGTCGTTCGAGGATTGAGACGGGCCCAGGTTGACCTGCCAGAGAATGGCGTAAGTCTGCGCGTCGAAAGCATAGACGCTGTTGTGGCCCGTGGCGATGATCAGCACATCATGGACGCTGCTGTCGGGCATCACGAAGCCTGAGACCAGCAATGGCTGGGCAAACACGTTGCCATCCACTGTTAATGTCGCAATCAGACCGAAATTCGAGGAGGCGACGGTGGCCGGCGTCAGGTCCGTTTCGTTTTGGTTCCATCCGGTGCGCTTTTGGTCGTAGTGATAGGTTGTCACATCAATGGGACTGCCGCTGTACTGGCGCACCAGGCGCGTGACGGCGTCCCCAATCAGCTTCGGCGCGGGCAGGCTGCTGGGCAGCGGGGGTTTTGACGGGTGTTCCCTAAGTGGGGTTCCGGAAACCCTCTGGGGCGCAGGATCGCCGGTCTGAGCCGGTACCGTGCCGGCCACGACCAGCGGCAGAACCACACCGGCGAAGAGCAGTAAGCGCATTGGGATTCTGCGCCGGATTCCACTCAGGATTTCCATTAATGAATCCTCGTACATGCAGCGATCGACTGGTTCTGTGCCAACATCAGGTCAGTCCTTGTAGATTGTACTGCGGCTCGTCGGCCCCGTCGAACGTGTGCAAATCGAAGCGCAATTGAAGAACCTGAATCTCGGCTTGGTGGCAGCGGTCGCCCAGATTCCTATCTCTTTATGGCAGGCCGGTTATCGCAAACAAGAGGAGCTTGAGGCCGATCGCGAGGGCCTTCGCATCGCCAATGCTGCCGGTTACTCAGCGCAGGGGGCGTCAATCTGCTGGAACGCTGGACCCATTTGCACGACGAATATGTCACCCACTCCGAGACACCGGTTGATTCGCTCAGTCAGCTCGCCATCGATGGGATCATCGGCTACTTCCGCACTCACCCGCTGCCTTCCGAACGCCCCGCGCAAGCCCGCGAAGTCATCGCGCAGAATCATCTCCCATTGGGGAAGCCTCTCAAGCCCTTCCATGCCGAGTACGAAGCCACCAGCGAAAAGCGATAACCCGCTGAGGTCGCAGTATTCGGGTCGGCGCATCGCAATCCCCGCGCTACCTCCGGTACTGTCTTAAATCTGCGTTGAACGGGATTTGGCGGGGAATAGCGGGATTTGGTGGGATTTTGTTCGTTGTAATGCTGTTAAGTCTCCAGACGGTAAATTGCTGGGCCGCTCATCAAAATATTACTTTCCATCTTTTCGTCAACCGTGGCCTCGTAGCAAAAGCGGGTTTCCCTGCGGTGAGACGAGATTCCATCCATGTAAAGAATTCGTCCATAAGCCCAAAGAACTTTCTGCTTATCTCTGATCGCGGTGCAGAGGTCGGGGTCGCTAAGATCGGCCATGAAGTCGTATCCGTCCCGATCAAGGTCGATAGGCGAAATGAAATCATTAGGGGCAACCGATTCAATGAAATCGCCGAAAGTATCAGGCTCAGAAGAATATGGCGGGCTTTCGGGGAGGCTTTGTCCATACGGAAGAACTGTTTGATAACCACGGGCCAGAGTGATTTTCGCAACCGCCTTTCCAGTGTTCTTTCCTCGTACGCGGAAGGAACGTCTAGAGTCAGTGATGTCGATGGTCATCTTGGCGCGTTCGGCGTTGATAAAGAATTCAACCTGTTGACCGGTCGTTTCCGCACTTTTCTGAGCCACGGCGACAGATCGACCGAGTATCAACGTCTGCCAGCCAACTATTATCAGAGTTCCGAAACCAACAATTACCAACCACCAATCGGGCCGTTTAAGGGGTGCGTACCACTCTGGCGAGTTGGTATCGGGTTTTCCCTTATCGTTGCCGGTTTCGCTTTGCTGGGTTGGCGTGGGTTTCGCTGCGTTCGCCTGTTCTGGTTGTCCTGGCTGCTGATTGGGATTGGGAGTTTTATTTGGCTGACCGGACACACAAACGGCCATGACTGCGGCAATTGCGAGTATCGCCAAACCTTTCAGCATGATGGCGGAAATGTATCATGGCAAGCCATCGACGCGGCACGGAATCGGATGAGACGATTGCTGTGAGCGGAGGCAACATGACACAACTGGAATTCTGGATGCTATTCGGATTGATCGTAATAGGCATCTTCGGGATTTGAAAATGGATCGGTGAGGCCGCAGACTCGATAACGCGGAAAATGGACGATCTTAAATCTGAATTGAAAGATATTAAATCGAAGCTCGACAGGCCGTGACCGGCCACATCAAGCGATGAGTTCCGCAATCGTCCAAATGTGGCTCTCGATTCCTGCTTCCATGCAGGGCGTCACGCGCAGGCTGGAATGAATCCGGCAGAAGTTGTAGTACGCGAACCAGAGCGCGTAGGCTGCTTCTAGGTTCTCCCACTTCTTGCTAAAACCATTTGTGAGGCGAGTCATGCGCCTCATTCCCATGCGGATACTGAGGTTCTGGCGCTCAATGTGCGAAGTGCAAATACGGCTTCTGACCGGCCTTCCCATAATATGGACTGGCTGTTCTGCTTGGGCTCCGACCGGATTCTGCCCGTCGCCGAACAGTTGCGCCGTCTCCTCATTGCGCTCGCCAACCAGCTCCACCGTGTCGCCCACTGCGACCAATCCGTAAAACTCTTCCAGGTCGGCCTTGGCCATCCGAATGCATCCATGCGAGGCAGCCTTGCCGATCGACTTGGGTTCATTGGTTCCGTGGATCCCGTAGCCGCGAATGCTTAAACCCATCCACCGCGTGCCAACTGGATTGCCCGGCCCCGGCAGAACAGTCTTGCCGTCGTGGTGGTACGTCGGGTTTGCAGCGCGCCGCTCGATCTTGAATGTTCCTACCGGGCTCGGCGTCGAGGGCTTGCCCACCGCCACGGTGTAGACCTTCTTCACCTGCCCGTCTTCCACCAGTGCCAGCTTCCGGTCCTCGAGACTCACTACAACCAACCGGGTCGGCGCACTCTGCGCGATCGCTTGCCCTGCCAAAACCGCACCTATCGCTGCCGCCACTGCCAACCGGATGAGCTTCCGAGCCGTCATCGCATCCTCCTTGCTCAAGTGCCTGCGCCCGGACAAAGTGCATCCAAGGCGCCAATTGAATTCGATTGAAAGCAAAGAGGTTAAAGGGAGATCTTCCCTGTGAAACCGTGTCACTGCTGACACGCTGTCTGTTCCCTGACACGCCGGATGCGGCCCGCGGTCCCGCCCTTCAGGGCAAACAAGAAATGGACTGGAACCGGCGAGCCAAACCAACCGTATCTGCGTCTTATCGATGTATCCTCAACAGGAACCTCATTCAGCGCCGGTTCGCCTCGCCAGTACTCAAGGTGCCCACCGGGGACAAGGACCCATCCGCATGACGCCGCAATACTCTGCTCGCAATCTCCTCGGGACACGAACAATTCTGTTTGGCTTGGCGCTTGGATTTGCGGCGTTGGCGCCGATCCTGCTCGCATTCACAAACACGACCCCCGCCACCGCGCAAACTCCGGCTCCCGCTACGGCTCAGGACTTGACCGGAACATGGCAGGGCACGCTCCACGTGGGTCAGGACCTGCGCACCGTGCTCAAGGTGAGCAAGGCGGATGGTGGCGGATACAAGGGGGACTTCTACAGCATCGACCAGGCGCCTCAGCCCTTTCCACTGACCAAAATTACGCTGGAAGGCTCTACCGTGAAATACTCTCTGACTGCCTTTGACCTGAAATACGAAGGCAAAATGAGCGCAGACGGGAAGACGATCGAGGGAACCTCAACACAGGGCACAAATGTACTCCCGCTGCTCTTTACCCGTGCCACGCCCGAAACCGAGTGGTCCATTCCCACGCCGCCGCCGCCCGTTCCGCCGATGGCAGCGAATGCCAATCCTAACTTCGAAGTTGCGACCGTCAAGCCCAGCAAGCCGGGCGCGCAAGGCAAGTATTTTACTTTCAGGGCCGGTCATTTCATAACCTTCAATACCGACCTGAACGATCTGATCGCCTTTGCGTATGGTCTTCACCCCAAGCAGATTATTGATGCGCCGGCGTGGTTTGGCACCGATCTGTTTGATATCGAAGCCAAGCCCGACGCAGAGGGACGGCCGAGTACGAAGCAAATGTCTGCGATGGCCCAAAAGCTGCTTGAGGATCGCTTCCAGCTGAAGTTCCATCACGAAAAGCGTGAACTCCCTGTCTACGTAATCAGCGTCGCCAGCGGCGGCCCGAAGATGACAAAGAGCGCGTCCGCCCCGACCGATACCCCGTCGTTTTTCTTCCGAGCCCTTGGTGACCTTACTGTCAGAAACCAGAACATGAACGACTTTGCCACCTGGATGCAGAACGGCGTGATGGACCGCCCGGTGGTGGATCAAACTGGGCTGACAGACCGCTACGATTTCCAGTTGAAATGGACGCCGGACGAATCGCAATTCGCGGCGTTCAGGAGCATCGGTGCTGTGGTGCCACCTCCCACCGACAGTGCAACCGCTCCGCCGTTGCTCTACACCGCGATTACCGAGCAATTGGGGCTGAAGATGGGGCCGGCCAAGGTTCCCGTCGATGTAATAGTGATCGACCACGTCGAGAAGCCTTCGGCAAACTAGCGACCAGGAGCGGCTGGTGAGGCTTTGGACCACGATCAGGATCTCGATCCTCCCCGTGCTGATGCTGCTCTGCGCCTCGATCCCGGCGTGGGCCTCTGAGTATCGCGGACAAGTCACCTTCGGCGGCTTTCCCGTTCCTGGCGCTACCGTCACCATGACCCATGGGACGAAGAAGTTCAGCGTTGTCTCCGATCGGGGTGGCGTTTACACCTTCGACGATCTCGCCGACGGGCCGTGGAAGATCGAGATCGAGATGCAGTTGTTTGCCAAGCTCGAGGCGGAGGTAACAGTCGTTCCGAATATGCCTCCCGCCAAGTGGGATCTGACGCTTCTTCCGCTCGACCAGCTAATGGCGCGCAGCAAGCTCGCTCAGGCTCCCCCAACGCTACCGCCGGCTCCGAACGCACCGGCAGACGGTAAGAAGCCGGACAGCGCCGCTGCAGGCCCCACTGAGATTCCCAAGCCGCCCGACGAGCAGAGTGAGCAGTCCAATGACGGTTTCCTGGTCAACGGAAGCGTCAACAACGCAGCCACCAGCCAATACTCGCTCGACCGCGCGTTTGGCAATCGAAGGCCAAACAGCAAGAGCCTCTACACCGGCGGCTTTGCGGTCGTCCTCAACAACTCCGCTCTCGATGCGCGGCCCTATTCGCTCACCGGCTTTGAAGCGCCCAAGGCTCTCTACGATCGCATTACGGCGATCGTCACCGTCGGTGGCCCCATCAAGATTCCGCACGTGCTGCCACACGGGCCAAACTTCTTTGCCGCCTACCAGTGGACGCGCGACCACACTGCGGCCACCGAGCCCGGACTGGTGCCAACCGAAGCAGAGCGCGCGGGAGATCTTTCAGGCTTGCTCAATCCTGTCGGCCAACCCCTCACCATTTACGACCCGGCAACGGGGATGCCGTTTCCCGGAGGCGTTGTCCCGGTAAACACGCAGGCGCAGGCGCTTCTGGCGCTTTACCCGCTGCCCAATCTCTCTGGCGTAACTGGGTACAACTTCCAGGTGCCTGTGCTCAACAGCAGCCACCAGGACGTGGTCCAGCTGCGCCTCGACAAGACGCTCGGCCGCCGCGACCAGCTCTACGGCGCCTTCAACCTGCAAAGCACGCGGGCCGGCAATGTGAACCTCTTCGACTTTGTCGACACCACCGATACGCTGGGCATCAATTCCAACATCAACTGGACGCATCGGCTCAAGCCCCAAATCTTCCTATTTACAAGCTATAAGTTCAGCCGGCTGCGGACGCTGGTGAAGCCGAACTTCGAGAATCTCGAGAATGTATCGGGCGACGCCGGCATCACCGGCAACGATCAGGACCCGGCCAACTGGGGTCCGCCCGCGCTCGGGTTTTCGAGCGGCATCGCCGCCCTCAGTGATGCCAACAGCTCCTTTGACCGAAACCGGACAGACGCATTCTCCGGATCGACGGGCATCTATCGCGGCAAGCATAACGTGACAGCGGGCGTGGACTTTCGCGAGCAGCAGTACAACGACTTTTTTGAGCAGAATCCCCGCGGCGCGTTCACCTTTACAGGCGAGGCAACTGCCGGAGCTGAGAGCACCGGCTCCGATCTTGCCGACTTCCTCATCGGTGCGCCCGATACCAGCTCCATCGCATTCGGCAATGCAGACAAATACTTTCGCCAACATGTCATGGACGCCTACGCAACCGACGACTGGCGCATTCTTTCGAATCTCACCATCAACGCCGGCGCGCGCTGGGAATATGGCGCGCCAATCACTGAGCTGCATGGGCGCCTCGTCAACCTTGATCTGACCCCTGACTTTGCCGCTGCCGCCCCGGTCGAGGGCAGCGATCCCATCGGCCCGCTCACCGGCACGCACTATCCCAGCTCGCTGATCCGTCCCGACCGGCGGGGCATTGAGCCCCGCATCGGCATCTCCTGGCGGCCCATCCCTGCATCCACCGTGGTGGTCCGCGCCGGATACGGCATCTATCACGACACATCCGTTTATCTCGCGCCCGCGTTGCAACTTGCCCAGCAGGCTCCGCTCTCCACGAGCCTCAACATCCAGAACAGCGCGGCCTGCCCGCTCACCCTGGCCGCAGGCTTTGTGGAATGCTCTTCCGGCAACCAGGACAACAACGCGGTCGACCCCAACTTTCGCGTAGGATATGCGCAGACATGGAATCTCGCAGTGCAGCGCGACCTTCCCTTCGCGCTGCAAATGACCGCGACTTACCTTGGCGTCAAGGGCACGCACGGCGTCCAGGAGTTTCTACCCAACACCTATCCCATCGGCGCAGTAACGCCCTGCCCTGCCTGCCCGCTGGACTTCGAATATCGCACCTCGGGCGGCAATTCGACGCGCCAGTCCGGGCAATTCCAACTGCGGCGCAGGCTCAAAAACGGATTCACTGCATCGGCGCTTTACACCTGGTCGAAATCAATCGACAACGACGCCGCGCTCGGCGGCCAAGGCCACGTTGGTGCCGCCTCGCAAGGGCAAGCGGCAAGCGACGCGGCGCAGACCGCATCGCCCTCCCTGGCGATCGCGCAGAACTGGCTCAACCTGCGCGCCGAGCGCTCGCTCTCCGCCTTTGACCAACGTCAGTTGCTCAACCTTCAGGTGCAGTACACCACCGGACAGGGCGCGGGCGGTGGAACCCTGATGACTGGCTGGCGCGGCAGGCTGTTCAAAGAGTGGACGGTGCTGACGCAAATGAGCTTCGGAACCGGAATGCCGGAGACGCCCATCTATTTGGCTGCAACTCCCGGCACCGGCTTCACCGGGACCATCCGGCCCAGCCTCACCGGCGCGTCCATCTACGCCGCGAACAACGGAGCCACAAGCAACGAGCCCCATCTGAACTCCGCGGCGTACTCATCCCCCGCTCCGGGCCAGTGGGGCACCGCAGGCCGCGATTCGATCCTCGGCCCCGGACAGTTCAGCCTCGACAGTTCCCTTGAGCGCACCTTCAGGCCAGCTACGAAGTACAACCTGACTCTTCGCATTGACTCGACCAACACGCTCAATCACGCCGTCTTCAGCGGCTGGTTCACCACCGTCAACAGCCAGCAATTTGGCCTGCCTGCCTCCGCAAACCCCATGCGCAGCCTGCAAACCACGATTCGGCTGAGGTTTTAATCATGCGCATCCTTGCATCCATCCTCGTTGCCCTTGCCGCCTCGCTTGCAGGCGCGCAGCAGATCGGCCAGAACAAGCCGGCCGACGGATCGCAAGGCTTCACGCTCTCCCTCAAAGTGCAACTCGTCGTGGAAGCGGTTGTCGTCAAAGACAAGGAGGGAAAGACCATTCCCGGCCTTACCGCCAAAGACTTTACGGTTACCGAGGATGGCGTGCCCCAGACGGTTCGCATCTGCGAGCGCCAGAATCTCGTCGAGCAATCCGCGCCCTTGCCAGTAATCAAGCCGGGAACCGAAGACATCAAGATCTACAAGCATCTGGCGCGCACGCAGATCGCGCCCGAGACTGAAGACAACGAGCGCTACAAGAATCGGCGTCTGCTGGCGCTTTACTTTGATATGTCGGCGATGCGCCCGCCCGACCAGATTCGCGCCCTCTCCGCCGCAAAGCAGTTTATCCGGACGCAGATGACCACCGTCGACCTGGTCTCCATCCTCCGTTACCAGGGCGCCTCGGTCGACATCCTTCAGGACTTCACCGCCGACCGCAACAAGATCCTCAGCATCCTTGAGACGCTCGTCGTTGGCGAAGCCCAGGGCGAGAACGAAACCACCGACGACTCCAGCAGCGCGGACACCGGCGCGGCCTTCGGGCAGGACGATAGCGAGTTCAATGTCTTCAACACCGATCGTCAACTCTCGGCGCTTGAAACCGCGGCCAAGATGCTTGGCCAGTTGAACGAGAAGAAATCGCTCATCTACTTCGCCAGCGGCCTGCGCCTCAATGGGGTTGATAACCAGGCTCAGCTGCACGCTACGGTCGACTCCGCTATCAAGGCCGGCGTCAGTTTTTGGCCCATCGACACGCGCGGCCTTGTTGCCCAGGCGCCCCTCGGCGATGCAACGCAGGGCTCGCCGGGCAACTCCGCCATCTACACGGGCGCGGCAGCCGCGGCCAACACCAGCAACTTCCAGCAGTCGCAGGACACGCTCTACGCACTCGCCGGAGACACGGGCGGCAAGGCTCTGTTCGACACCAACGACCTTGATCACGGTCTGGTGATGGCGCAGGATTCCATCTCCGACTACTACCTGATCGGCTACTACGCCACCAATACCGCGAAAAATGGCCACTTCCGCCGGGTCAAGATCACGCTCAATCAGAATCTCGATGCCAAGTTGGATTATCGTCAGGGTTACTACGCTGACAAGGAGTTCACCCGCTTCACTGCAGTCGATAAAGAACGCCAGCTTGAAGACGCGCTCATGCTCGAGGACCCCATCACCGAGCTTTCCATCGCCATGGAGATCGATCACTTCCAGCTCAATCGCGCCGAGTATTTCATCCCCATCATCGTCAAGATTCCCGGCCGCGAGTTGGCGCTGGCCAAGCGTGGCGGAGCCGAGCACACGCTCATCGACTTTGTCGGAGAGATTAAGGATCTCAGCGGCGGCATGACCGTCAGCAATGTTCGCGACAGCGTAAACATCAAGCTCTCTGACGCAACCGCCGCCGAGCTCGCCCATCGGCCCATCGAGTACGACACCGGCTTCACCCTGCTGCCCGGCAAGTACAGGATCAAGTTTCTGGCGCGCGACGACGAGACGGGCCGAATCGGAACCTATGAGACGACCTTCACCATTCCCAACCTCAACAAGGAAGACAAGCGCGTTCCAATCAGTTCTGTCGTGCTCAGCAGCCAGCGCGTTGAAGACAAAGACACGCTCTTCGACGCTGCCAAGGCCAAAGACCGGCAGAAGGAAGACAGCGTAAACCCGCTCGTGCAGGATGGAAAGAAGATCATCCCCAGCGTGACGCGCGTCTTCAGCACCGCTCGACCGATGTTCGTCTACCTGCAGGCCTACAAACCGCCGCCTGCCCCAGTTGACCCAAAGGCCAGCGCAACACCGCCCCAGCCGCTATTCGCCTTTGTCAGCCTCTATCTTGCCGGCCGCGAGGTCTTCGAGACTCCGCCTGCAGCCGTAGAGCCCACTCCAGCAAGCCGGCTCGGCATCACTCCGCTCAGTTTCAACGTTGCACTCGACCGCCTTCCGCCCGGAACCTACGATTGCCAGGTCACCGTGGTTGACCCTTCCAATCAGAAGACCAACTACTGGCGCGCGCCCATCCTTCTTGTACCCTAGTTCCTCGCTCGCCCCTCGACCCGGCCGATTCCGGTGCCCTATCCCTGGGCCTGCGCACGCACTCGTTACTTCACCTGCGGCGTAATCGGCGCACCCAGCCATATCGACTTCCCGGAGTTCCCTGTAACGACGATTGCGGTCCCTGCCCGCAGATAGTGTGAAATCACCTTGGGACGTGCCCAGTCCAGATCCCAGCCGTCTTCAATCGCCACAATCCTGTACTGGCCCGGTGATGCATTCCGCAGCAGAAAGCTCCCATCCGAGTCAGACTGATCGCGCCGGTAGAGTTCCGGGCTGGCCGCGGGGTCATTCGGCACCAGCACGACCATCACGCCGGGCTCGCCCTTGCCGTCCTTCTGAACAAATCCCTCGATATTCGTCTTGCCCTCCGCCAGTACGGCAGAAACCGTGACCGACTTGTCCTTCACAACAATCCGGTTCTCTTCTTCAGGCCTGCCGCCCGTAAGAATCGAGATAACCGCTATCCATAGGTCCTTGCTCTCCGCGTAGACAATCCATTTCCCCGGAGGCACTGCATCGAATCGCGCGCCTGCCTCCTCGGTCACGTTGGCGGATAGGTTCCGCATCAGTGCATCATCGGAAACAAGGTGAAGGGTAAGAGGGTCCGGAGGCACCGAGCCGTCCGCCATCCGCACATGCATTGATACGCTGAAGGTCGGGAATCCCGCCGCCAGATTCACCTCCTGATTCCCGGATGAATCAATCTCCATCGCCTGCGGCAAATCAGCCTGCGACAAGGTGTAATGTCCCGGCGCAATCCCGGCAAGCTCCGTTATTCCGGACCCGGGCGTTCCGGGAAACACACGTGCGAATGCCGAATATTCCTGGTTGCCAAATAAGGTCTGGTTAAGCACTGGAGTGCGAGGGAATCTCTGCTTATCTCCGTTATCGGCCGCAGTGTGAACCGTCAGGTGGAGTGCCGGCACCGCATGCAACTGAACGCTGGCTTCTACGCGGTCGCCGCTGGCAATCGAAATCGGGACGGCGCCGGCTTCGTCCGTGCTACCGGGGTAGTAAGTCACCGGGTACGCAACGTCAAGCGTCTCCTCTTCGCGCCGAGCTTCAGCACTGTGAGCACCATCCAACTCCGCCAAAGATGGGTGCGCGGCAAACCAGGGCGTCGCCTTGATCGCCAGAAAGTAAGTGCCGGGAATCAGATTCCAGATCTCAAACAATCCGGTATCGTCTGTTTCACCTTCAATGGCTTTGACCAGATGCTCGCCAAGTCCGCCCGTTTTTGTCTTCAGCATGAGCAGAGCGGTTGCCCCGGCCACAGGTTCACCGGCATCATCCGTCACCACTCCTCGAACCATCGCACCAGGATTAAGCCTGAACTGAATGTGCTCCGTATCTTGGCCCGGCCCGGTAACAATCGCAGAGGAGTAATTGTCGTGCGCGTCGAATGCTGATGTCCGGTAACCGCGGCGGGAGACGACGAGAGAGTACTTGGCCGCTGCTACCGGCCCAAGCTGAAATTGCCCGGCCGAATCTGTGACCACCGTCTGAACGATCGACCGCGGTTCGCCCTCTTCCAATGCCATCGTTGCCCCCGGCACGACTTCCCCGGTCACCGAATTTGTCACCGTACCTGCAACGCGGTAGATCTTCGCCGAAGTGTGTGAATCGGGCCGGGGCCCCACCGCCTGTTGGCTCGGTGCCGCCATCGCAGAGCCGGCAAATGCCGCGGCAAAAGCCCCGGTCGCAAACCTCGCCAACCAGATCTCTCCTCTCCGCGCCCCGCGGTTGCGCCCCTTCTTCATCACCTTCATTTGGAAACTTCCTTCAAAACAGCGTTCGTCTCGCTGTGCGGCTCTACCGTCACCCTCTCACCTGGACCGAGCCGATCCAGCACAGCCGGGTTCCTCCACTCGATCGTGTGCGGACTCCGAAACGCAAAAACGCGATACGGCCCAGGGGTCACGTCCTCAATCGTCGCTGCCTCGCCTGACCGTGGAATCTGGCTCTGATAGCCGCCTGCCATCGAGTCAAATTCGGGTACGGCATACACGCTGGCGTTCGGTAATTCGCCCTCACTGTCGGCCTCAAGGCCCGGCGGCATCTGCACTTTCAGTTTTCCGCAATCGGTCCGCAACACCACGTCAATGGGGGCGCCTGTGCCCGACGCTCCAGCGATCCATGGAACGCGCGCAAGGTTCTGCCCACCCGCTGTCACCGAACCAACGCATACGCCCGGGCGGTCCGCATTCACCTGGAGCCAATAAGCTCCAGGTACAACTGCCTCCAAATCGTAAGCGCCTGGCCCGGCTGCGGTCGCCTCCATCGGTATGCCCTGTCCTGCTGAAACAACGTGTGCGGGTGTGACGGAAAAAGTCAACGGATCGTTCTCGTCCGGGCCTTCCTCTCGGCCGTCTTGCGGGTTTCGCTCAATCGGCGGCGGTGGCCCCGGCTCATATCGGAAGTGTGCGGCTGTAAATGGGGACGGCGCCATGGCCAGCCGCAAATCTCGCGCCGGCTGACCTTCCATGCTGAAGTCGAGCGAACCTACCATCTCTCGTTGCGCCGATCGCCCCGCACTTGCCGCTTCTACGCCTGACTGAGCCTCCTCTTTCGGCGACGCGTGTATCACCAGCGTGTAACCACCATCCGGCAGATACGAGCAGAAGTCATGATCCTTCTCTTCGTGAATCGGATACCCGATCATTTGACCGCTTTGATCAAGCAATGCCGGCGTGAATTCCCAGCTTTTACCGGCGGGCAATCGGGCCACGCTCGCCTCAAACATGTGGAAGGTCGTCAAGTTCAGCGCCAGGTTTGCTTCCGCGTTTTGGCCTCCTGCGACAACAATCCGGGACGCCCCCGCCAGATCCTGCCCCTGTCCGTAAAACCCTGCCGCATAGCCTCGAATCTCCCCCGGGGGATCTTTCTCGCAGCTCGGGGCCTCGGCGCGGCCGTTGTCAAACTCAGCCTCTGTCATCAACAAATACTTCCCGTCCCTGAGCCCGTAAAACCTAAATGCCCCGTCCGGCGTGGTCTGATGGTGCTCCCCTTCTACCCACTTCGCCCGCCCATTTTCGATCTTCAACTCAACCAGTACGATCCCGATCCCCTCCGCGGGAACACCGGTCGACAGTGTGACATGCCCGAAGATTGCGTTCTTCGGCGCCAGCGAAAAGCTGAGCGGAGCCATTCCCGGCTCCACTTTCACGATGTGCTGGATGGCCCCGACATTCTGGTCCGAATCCATCTGTTCCTGAAATCCAGGCTTTGAGACGATCAAAGTCTGCCCACCCCCCGGCACGCTGTGGATCTCAAACCGCCCTTCGCCGTCGGTCAGAACCCCTCGCTCCGGAGTGCTGAATACTTCCACAAGCGCTCGCGCTAGCGGCTGCCCCGTCGCCTCGTTGAGTACCACGCCCT
>Ga0181520_10005078_pt1 | contig 21351 bp, 14 predicted proteins | sample PEATcosm2014_Bin_29_FD_132451 | JGI IMG/M metagenome (GOLD analysis project Ga0181520, IMG submission 132451) | Peatland microbial communities from MTU Mesocosm Facility, Houghton, MI, USA - PEATcosm2014_Bin02_30_metaG | ecosystem: Environmental > Terrestrial > Soil > Wetlands > Peat | place... | reverse complement strand
TGGTCGCTTACCCCCGGCTATTCTCGGGAAACGCCTCCGGCGTTCATTGGCGTTGGCTCAGTTCAGGAATCGCGTTTGGCAGGGTCAGCCGTGCTCTCACGAGGCACGGCCACAAGAAGCTTCATTTGCAAATTCGTGTCGGAACTCTTGGTCAGCCGTGAACTCACGTTCACAGCCACGCTTGCCAGAGAGGGGGGGCGCCATTATTTTTGGCGGCATGAAATATCGTCGTTTTGGGCGGACCAATCTGCAATTGCCGGTGATTTCGTGCGGGGGCATGCGTTATCAGCATAAATGGCAGGATGTGCCGCCGCAGGACATTCCCCGGGCAAACCAGGAAAACCTGGCGGCATGCATCCACCGGGCGCTGGAATTGGGCATCAATCACATCGAAACGGCGCGCGGCTACGGGACGTCGGAGATGCAGTTGGGCGAGGTGCTGCCGAAGTTGCCGCGGGAGAAGATGATCGTGCAGACGAAAGTGGCGCCGAAGGCCACGACCAAGGAGTTTCTCGAGACGTTCGAGACGTCCATGAAGTACCTGAAACTGGATTACGTGGATTTGTTCTCGCTGCACGGCATCAACAATCGAGAGCTGATGGACTGGTCGCTGCGCAAGGGCGGATGCCTGGAGGCCGCGCGGCAGTTGCAGCGGGAGGGACGCTGCCGGTTTGTGGGATTTTCGACGCACGGCAACGCGGATGTGGTTTTTGACACGGTGAACACCGGCGAGTTCGACTATGTGAATCTGCACTGGTATTTCGTGAACGATTTGAACTGGGCGGCGGTGGAGGCGGCGCATCGGCTGGACATGGGGGTGTTCATCATCAGCCCGAATGACAAGGGCGGCAAATTGTACGAGCCGGGCGAGAAGATCAAAGCGCTATCGGCGCCGCTCACTCCGATGCAGTTCAATGACCTCTATTGCCTGAATCGGAAGGAGGTCCACACCTTGAGCTGCGGACCATCGAAGCCGTCGGATTTCGATGAGCATGTGGCGGCGCTTGAGTATTACGACCGGATTCCGGAGACGATTGCGCCGATTGAAAGGCGCTGGCGGGCGGAGATGGAAAAGGTGCTGGGGGCAGACTGGTGCGCCCGCTGGCCGGAAGGGCTGCCGAACCATGACCAAGTGCCCGGCGAGATCAATGTGTCGGAAATCCTGCGGTTGTGGACGTATGGCAAGCCGCTGGGGCTGACGGAGTGGGGCAAGATGCGCTACAACCTGCTGGGGCAGGCGGAGCATTGGTTTCCGGGCCAGAACGCCGCCAAGGTGCGGGATTTTGATTTACGTGCGGCGTTGAAAGACAGTCCGTTTGCGGACCGCATCCCCGCCATTTTGGAGGAGTCGCATCGGATGTTCTTTGACAAGCCGGTGGAGCGGTTGAGTAAGAGTTAGGCCGGCAAAATCAAGTGTGTGAAACGGATTATCATTAGTGGCATTATCGGGTGTTTGCTTACGCAATTCTCACCGTTTGCCTCCGAATCCCGACACACGGTCCAACACCTCTTGATATATTTGTGGCGCTACCATTCCAGATTCTTACGATGTGGATAACGAAGGACGAACCTCTGGGAGAGTTTGTTTATTTCGGCTTATAGATCGTTGTTTTTAGCGGTATTTGTTATTTGTTGTTCGCAGTGTTTGGGTGTTTTCGACGTGATAGAAATTTAAAATGACTCCGGCGCCCCTCCGGGGCGCGGGAGAATTGGGGGTGGTTTTCCGGGGGTAGCGCTCCCGGTGGTCGCTTACCCCCGGCTAATATCCGGAACGCCTCCGGCGTTCAGGCCAACCATCCCTGCGAAATTGGAGGGACGAGTTTTCCCACTGGAAATAGCCGAAGACAACGCGTTGTTCTTCAAACACATAGACAGGATATTCCATAGGCAATCGGGTAGCGCAGACTTCCAAGTCTGAGGTATCGCGGGTTTCCAAACCCGCAGACGCCACGCCATTGCGACACCCTGCCGATTTGGAAATCGGCGATACAGCAGGTTTGGAAACCTGCGCTACGCCGATTTTGCCCTCGTCCACCAACGCAACTATAAAATATCCGGGCTAGGTGGGGCGCCATTGGAGGGTCTTCACTTGGGCGTGCTCGGGATGATGGGGGTCCAGGCAGCGCAACTCGATTTCCATGCCGTCGGTGGCGAGGGTGGCGCGGACCCAGCCGCTGGGCCGGCCGGCGATAAAGGGATAGGCGGTCTGCGGCAGGTTGATGAGATGGACGCCGGAGGGATGCTGGGTGACGCTCCAATCGTGCGTGTGGCCGAAGATGAAGGCCTTCACGTGCCGGTGGTGCATGAGCAATTGTTCGAGCACCAACGAATCCCGCAAGCCGAGGAGGCCAGTCACATCGAGGGGATGATGGCATACGACCAAGGCGGGTTTTTCATTGCGCTTGGCCAGTTCGAGATCCAGCCAGTCGAGCTGGGCCGAGCCGACTTCGCCGGGCGTTTGGGCGGTGACATCGAGGGAGTCGAGCAGGAACCAGTTGGCGCGTTCGGTGGCGAAGATGGAAGCCTGCTTGTTGGGCACGGAGTCCGGCCGCGCCGCATCATGGGGGAAGGCCTTCCAGAAGTTTTCCCGGTCGTCATGATTGCCCAGCGAGAGGTGCACGGGGGCGAGGGCGCGGACGGAGGTGAGCAGATTTCCAAAAGTGGCGTAGTCCTCCGGCCGGCCGTTAGTGAGCGAGAGATCGCCATTAAAGATGACGGCGGCCGGCCTTATCGGACGGCTGGCCAGTTCGCGGATGCAGCCGGCGAGATTGTCGGCCATGTTCACGCCGCCATGAACCGAGCTGGTGTCGGCGGCGATGTGGGTGTCGGAAAAGAACGCGACCGTGTGCTTGTCGCGGTCCTTGCCGAAGAGACCAAAAAGTTCGGCATGGCTTTGCGGGGCGACGGCGGCGGCAGTGGCTATGAGCGCGGCGCGTTTCAAAAACGCGCGCCGGGAGAGTTGGGGCAGGGTGAGGGGCATGGGTAAATCAGCTTGGAAAGTTGGTGGGGCTATTTTGCGAGCTCGGCGCGCAGCTTGGCGGCGACGTCCGCCAGGGCATCCGGAACCACGCCGGTATCGGCAATGACGGGCATGAAATTGGTGTCACCGTTCCAGCGCGGAACGATGTGGATGTGCAGGTGCTCATGAATGCCCGCGCCGGCCACCTTGCCCAGATTGATGCCCACGTTGAAACCGTCCGGTTTCATGACGGCCTTGAGCGCATTGATGCAGCGGCGGACGAGTTTCCAAAGATCGGAGGTCTCGGCGTCGGTGAGCCCGTCCAAGTCGGGGGATTCCTTGTAAGGCACCACCAGCAGGTGTCCACCGTTATAAGGGTAACGATTGAGCAGGGCAAAACAGGTGCGATCCCGGGCGACGACGAAGTTGGCCTCGTCATCCGACGACTGGGCGATGCGCGTGAACAACCCGACCTTCAATTCCGGCTTGGGCGACAGGATGTATTCAATGCGCCAGGGAGCATGCAAAGAGTCCATACCACCAAGTTAAAGAGCCGGGACGGGAAAGTAAATCACCGTCCGGCGGCCGCGGTTCTTCGTTGGCGGACCAATCTGCCGAGTTGCCCGGAGTGGATTCAATGGAAACTCCGGGCGAGCATGCTCTCTGGCATAGAAGGCACTGTATTTAAATGGGTTAACGCTTACCCTCACCCCGGCCCTCTCCCCCGGGGAGAGGGGGAATTCGTTTCCGCGTCTGGGCAAAATGCTCGCGCTGGATTTGCCCCGGTTCAAAGGTTCGATGCGCGAACGGTTTCGGGGAATTCTCTCCCTCGAGGAGTTTGCCGCAACTCCGTTGGGGTTGATCCGGATTTATCATCGTTTACCCAGGGTAGGCTCGCGGACTCGCCAACCCTGGGCTTTGAGGCACAATCCCTTTGGGATTGGAGGGATTCCCGCGCCTTGACCCCTGAACCACGACTTGGTGTCCAGCGACGGGACTTATGGGACATGCTCAGCTCGGGGAGGGGGAAACGCTCCCAGCGCTAAGGCGAAACGGGCAGGGCGGGTTCAAGTGGATCTTGAGAACCCGCGAAGAACCGCGCCCGCAGGCCTCAGCCCTTGGGGCGGAGCGCCTTCCAGAGCCAGCCAAACGGGTCGTAGAAATTATCCACGACGCGCTCCTTCAAGGGGATGATGGCGTTGTCGGTGATCGTGATGTTTTCGGGGCAGACCTTGGTGCAGCATTTGGTGATGTTGCAGTAGCCGATGCCGTGCGCCTGGCGCAGTTCGGGCAGACGATCCTCGGTGTCGAGCGGGTGCATTTCGAGCGCCGCCGTATAAACCAGGAAACGCGGGCCGATGAATTCGTCGTGCTTGTGATGGTCGCGCAGGACGTGGCAGACATCCTGGCACAGGAAGCATTCGATGCACTTGCGGAATTCCTGGACGCGGTCCACGTCTTCCTGCTGCATGCGCCAGGAGCCGTCCTCGGCGTCCGGCTTGCGGGGCTTGAAGGGCTTGATCTTTTGTTTGACGCGGAAGTTCCAGGAAACATCGGTGGCGAGGTCACGGATGCTGGGGAAGGCGCGCATGGGCTCGATGGTGATCGGCTTGTCCGTGGGCAGGGTGTCCATGCGGGTCATGCACATGAGCCGGGGGACGCCGTTGACCTCCGCGGAGCAGGAGCCGCATTTGCCGGCCTTGCAGTTCCAGCGGACGGCCAGATCGTTGGCCTGTTCCGCCTGGATTTTGTGGACGACGTCGAGCACGACCAGGCCCTCGGTGATTTCCGTGGTGTAATCCACGAACTTGCCGCCGCCCTTGTCGTCGGTGCGCCAGATTCTAAACGTGACTTGCTTGCTCATTTCATTTCTTCAATGATTTGTTTCAAATGTTCGGGCAGGGGCGGAATGGGTTCGCGCCGCAGCTTCATGGAACCGTCCGCCTGCTTGACGATGACGGCATTGTACTTGGCCGCCTCCGGGTCCTTGGCGGGAAAATCATCACGGAAATGGCCGCCGCGGCTTTCCTTGCGGTCCAGGGCGGCGGTGGTGATGGCCTCGGAGACGGTGAGAAGATGCCGCAGGTCAATGGAGGTGTGCCAGCCGGGGTTGTATTCGCAATTGCCATAAACGGCAACCTTGGCGGCGCGGGCCTTGAGCTGGGCGATGCTTTCCAGCGCGCGGACCATTTCATCCTGGCGGCGGACAATGCCGACAAGATCCTGCATCATCACCTGCAAATCGTGCTGGACCTGGTAGGGACCCTCGGCGGCGGCTTGCACGCCGCGTTCGAACGGCGCCAAGGCTTCGCGGTGGGCGGCTTCCACCTGGGCGGCATTGATCTGGCCGGCGGGGGTTTGCTTGGCGTACTTGGCCGCAAATTCACCCGCGCGCTGGCCGAAAACGATGAGGTCGGACAGCGAATTGCCGCCGAGGCGGTTGGCGCCATGGAGACCGGCCGCACACTCGCCCGCGGCGAACAAGCCGGGGAGATTCGTGGCCTGCGTCTCGCCGTTCACCCGAATGCCGCCCATGGCATAGTGGGTGGTGGGGCCGATTTCCATCGGCTCCTTGGTGATGTCGAGATTGGCCAGTTGGATGAACTGGTGATACATCGAAGGCAGCTTCTTTTTGATGTGCTCGGCAGCGTTCGGGAGTTTTTCCTTGATCCAGGAAATATCGAGAAAGACACCCCCGTGCGGACTGCCGCGGCCGGCCTTGACCTCGCGGTTGATGCAGCGGGCGACGTGGTCGCGCGTGAGGAGTTCCGGCGGGCGCTTGGCGTTTTTGTCGCCCTGCGTATAGCGCCAGCCTTCCTCGGGATCGGTGGAGGTTTGCGACCGGTAATTCTCCGGGATGTCGTCGTACATGAAGCGCTTGCCGTCCTTGTTGCGCAGCACGCCGCCCTCGCCGCGGACGCCCTCGGTAACGAGAATGCCCATGACGCTGGGGGGCCAGATCATGCCGGTGGGATGGAACTGGATGAACTCCATGTCCAGAAGTTCGGCGCCCGCGTCATAGGCCAGGGCGACGCCGTCGCCGGTGCCTTCCCAGGAATTGCTGGTGATGCGGTAGGCGCGCCCGAGCCCGCCGGTGGCCAGCACGACGGCCTTGGCTTGGAACACCTTGAAGCGCCCGTGCTCGCGCTCATAGCCGAGGGCGCCGATCACGCGGTCGCCGTCCTTGAGGAGCGAGACGATGGTGTGTTCCATGTGGACGGAGATGCCTTGATGAATGCCGTGATCCTGCAACGTGCGGATGAGTTCCAGGCCGGTGCGGTCGCCGACGTGGGCGAGGCGGGGATAACGATGGCCGCCGAAATTGCGCTGAAGAATCTTTCCGTCCTTGGTGCGGTCGAACACGGCGCCCCAGGCCTCGAGTTCGTGGACGCGCGCGGGGGCTTCCTGGGCGTGGAGTTCGGCCATGCGCCAGTTGTTGACATATTGGCCGCCGCGCATGGTGTCGGCGAAATGGACGCGCCAGTTGTCCCGGTCATCCACATTGCCCATGGCCGCAGCCATGCCGCCTTCGGCCATGACGGTGTGGGCCTTGCCGAGGAGGGATTTGCAGATGAGCCCCACCTTGACGCCCGCGGCGGACGCTTCGATGGCCGCACGGAGACCGGCGCCACCGGCGCCGATCACGAGCACGTCGTATTCAAAGGTTTCGTAATTGGTAGCCATGATAATCAGAAATGCCAGCTAAAGTCGGTGATTCTGCCCGTGGCGCAGAGGCGCACATAGACGTCGGTTAAACCCACCCAGATGAGGCTGATCCACGCCCACATCATGTGGCGATGATTGAGCAGGCTCACGCAGTTGTAAGCGCCGGCGCAGGTGGGGGCCTTGGATTTGGAATCCAGGAAGCCGCCGACCAGGTGCCGCAGCGAGTGGCAGCCGAAGGTGTACATCGCCAGAAAAACAGTGTTCAGGGTGAGCACCACCGTGCCCACGCCAACGCCGAAATGTTTGATGCCAGCAGCGTCGGTGAACCACATCGCCTTCCAGGCGTCATGGCCCAGGAGGAAGATGAAGAGGACCGCCAGGTACATGAAGTAGCGGTGGACGTTTTGCAGGACGAGCGGCAGGAATCGTTCGCCCAGATAGCTGTTGCGGGGCTCGCCGACGGCGCAATTGATCGGGTCGGCCCAGAAGGCCTTGTAGTAGGCGCCGCGGTAGTAGTAACAGGTGAACCGAAAGCCGGCCGGCACCCACAGGATCAGAAAGGCGGGGGAGAAGGGCGCCCAAGCGGGCCACCAACCCGGCGCCCTGCCGAGCAGTGCGTGGGGCGAGAGGCCCCAGATCTCCGGGGAGTAAAAAGGCGAAAGATAGTTGGCTCCGTTTCCGCCGTACCAGTAGCTCGGCCGGCCGGCGTGGAGGTCGTGGATTCCCTGAAACGCCGCCCACGTGGAGTAAACAATGAAAGCGGAGAAGCCCAAGAACACGACCAGCGGTTGCAACCACCAGGTGTCCGGCCGGGTCGTTTCACCGAAGCTTCGCTGCTTCGGAAGGGTATCAGCATATGCCATAATGGATGTGATTTTAATTACTTCAGGCCTTGACGTCAACGTGGTGGACCAAAGTATAAGTGCCACTACGGCTTTATGTACAGGCCCCTTATTGCCGGATTTGGGGCGCGGTCCATTCGTTCAGACCGCGTTCGCCGGGGCCGGAAGGAGAGAGGCCGAGCCGTTCCAAGGCTTCGCCGACAAGATAAAGGGAACCGGTGATAACGATATAAGGATCGTGTTTACAGGCTGTTATGGCGTCCGTTAAACTCGCAATGGCGGTTGCTTCCACCCGGGGGTTGGCGGCGCGGAAGGCGGCGGCGAGGTCGGCGGCCTCGGCGCTGCGTTTGCTGGCGACGGGCACGGTGAACACTTTTGCCGGCAGCGGTGCCAGGATTTTGCATATCTCTCTCCAATTTTTGTCCGCCAGAGCGCCAAAGATGAGTACCGGGTGTCCTGGAAAATCGCGTTCCAAGGCGGCGCGAAGCACGGTGGCGCCCGCCGGGTTGTGGGCGCCATCGAGGAGAATTCGGCCGCCGTCCGGCTGGGGCACCAGTTGCAGGCGGCCGGGCCAGTTCACGGTGGCCAGACCGGCGCGAATGGCGTCGGCGGAAACGGGGATCCGGGGTTGCAGGACTTGGACGGCGGCGAGGGCGAGAGCGGCATTGATCTTCTGGTGGTCGCCAGCCAGCGGCAGCGGGGCGGCGGGCGTGGGCGAGGACGGCACGAGGGTGAGCGGTGCGTGCCGTTGGGCGGCCACCTGCTCAATCACGGCCAGGGCGGCCGGGGCGTCGGTGGCGGTCACGATGGGAACACCGGGCTTGATGATGCCAGCCTTTTCGGCGGCGATTTTATCGAGCGTGTCGCCGAGCCACTGCTGGTGATCAAAGGCGATGTTGGTGATGACCGATGCCAGGGGGGTGACGATGTTGGTGGCATCGAGCCGCCCGCCCAGCCCGGTTTCCCAAATGACCAGGTCGCATTTCCGGTCCGCGAAGAACTTCAGGGCCAGCAAGGTGACGACTTCAAAAAAGGTGGGATGATGATCGGCGGGGAACTGTTTTAACTTCGGCTGAATCTCCCGGACGAGCTGCGCCACGCTGTCTTCCGAAATCAGTTCGCGGTTGATCTGAATACGTTCGCGGAAGGACACCAGGTGGGGCGAGGTGAACAGCCCCACGCGGAGCCCGGCCGCGCGGTAAATGGCTTCGAGCATGGCGCAAACGGAACCTTTGCCGTTGGTGCCGGCGACATGGATGAACCGAAGTTGCTGCTGCGGATTGCCCGCGAGAGCCGCGAGCTTGAGCGTGTTTTCCAGCCCGAACTTGGCGCCGAAGAGGCGGAGGCTGTAAAGGAATTGGATCGTCTCGGAGTAGGTCACGGAAATTCAATGGTTTCGCCGGCGAGGTGTCCGCGGGGCACCCGGCGCTTCCGGCTTTGCCCCGCCACGAAATGCCTCTGCAAGCAGCCCGGCATGACGTCACCTGTGATTCGGCCTTGGTTCTTTCCGTTAGAGCGGCTTTTGCCGGCTGAAGACCTGGGCGGCGGCAATGAAGCCGCGGAACAAGGGGTGCGGCTGGTGCGGCTTGCTCAGGAATTCCGGATGGAACTGGCTGGCGATGAAAAAGGGATGGTCTTTCAATTCGATCAATTCCACGAGCTTGCCGTCGGGCGAAAGGCCGCTCAGGGTGAAGCCGGCCTTTTCGTATCGGTCGCGATAGGAGTTGTTGAATTCGTAGCGATGGCGGTGGCGCTCGTGGATGACGAACGAGCCATAGAGTTGGGCGGCCTTGGAACCGATGACCAACTGACAGGCCTGGGCGCCCAGCCGCATGGTGCCGCCCTTCTTGGTCACGCGTTTTTGCTCGTCGAGCATCGCGATCACGGGATTGGGCGTGGTGGGATCAAACTCGGTGGAATGCGCCTTGTTCAGCTTCAGGACGTTCCGGCCGAACTCGATGGTGGCGATTTGCATGCCCAGGCAGAGGCCCAGATAGGGGATCTTGTTGACGCGGGCGTATTTGGCAGCGGCGATTTTGCCTTCGATGCCCCGTTCGCCGAAACCGCCGGGAACGAGGATGCCGGCCAGCCCCTTCAACGTCTTGTCGGTGCCGTTCTTTTCGATCTCCTCGGCATCCACCTGCACGATTTCGACGCCGCAATCGTTGGCGATGCCGCCGTGAATGATGGCCTCATAGACGGACTTGTAGGCGTCCTGCAGGCCGATGTATTTGCCGACCACGCCCACGCGCACGCGGTGCTGGGGCGCGATCAGCTTGCGGATGATTTCCTGCCAGTGCGACATGTTGGGCGCCGGCGTGGTCAGGTGGAGGAGCCGGCAAACCAGTTCGTCCAGGCGTTCGCGCTGGAGCATGAGCGGCACTTCGTAAATGGAATTGTCCACGTCCTTTTCCTCGATCACGGCCTCGCCGGGCACGTTGCAGAAAAGGGAGATCTTCTGGCGGAGGTCCTTGTCCAGCGGCCGCTCGCAGCGGCAGACCAGGACATGGGGGGCGATGCCAATTTCGCGCAGCTTGGCGACGGATTGCTGCGTGGGCTTGGTCTTCAATTCACCGGCGGCCTTGATGAACGGCACATAGGTGACGTGCATGAAGATGGCGTTGTTATAGCCGACTTCCAGGGCGAATTCGCGGATGGCCTCCAGAAAAGGGAGACCCTCGATGTCACCGGTGGTGCCGCCGATCTCGGTGATGATGACGTCGGCCTTGGAGCGCTCGGCGAGGACGTGGATGCGGTTTTTGATTTCGTCGGTGACGTGGGGAATGACCTGGACGGTTTTGCCCAGATATTTGCCCTCGCGCTCGTTGTTGAGCACGGTCTGGTAAACCTGGCCGCTGGTGAGGTTGTTCAGGCGCGTGAGCTTGACGTTGGTGAAGCGTTCGTAATGGCCGAGATCGAGGTCGGTTTCGGCGCCGTCGTCGAGCACATACACTTCGCCGTGCTGATAGGGCGACATGGTGCCGGGATCCACGTTGAGATAGGGGTCGAACTTTTGCAGCGCCACTTTGAGGCCGCGATTTTCGAGGAGGGTGCCGAGGGCGGCGGCGGTGAGGCCTTTGCCGAGTGAACTCACGACCCCGCCGGTTACAAAAATAAACTTCATATAAATTGGCTTATCTCAAGATTTTAACGGCCGGAATGCCGGCTGTTGCACGCGTTATTTGCTCCGGAGCAGCTTTTCCACCCGGGCCACGTCCTCCGGCCGGTCCACACCCAGACTCTCGTAGTCCACCCGCACCACGGCAATACCGATGCCATGGTCCAGCGCCCGCAACTGCTCCAGCTTTTCCGCATTTTCCAGCGGTGACACCGGGAACCGCACGAACCGCAGCAGGGTTTCGCGGCGGAATCCGTAAATGCCGAGATGCTTCAAAAAAGGAAACGCCGCCAACTGCTCGTGCACCGGACGGTTGGCGGCCTCGCGCAAATACGGAATTGTGCGCCGGGAAAAATATAGCGCGTGACCGGCGGCGTTGACAATGACTTTCACAACGTTGGGGTTGTCGTATTCGTCCGGCTGCCTCAGCGGGGTGGCCGCCGTGGACATTTCATTCTTCGCGAGCAAGCCGGCCACGGCATCAATGACGGCGGGATCTATCAGGGGTTCGTCCCCTTGAATATTGAGCACGGCATCGCAAGGGATTCTGCGGGCCACTTCGGCGATGCGATCGGAGCCGCTGGGGTGGTCGGGGCGGGTCATTTCCACGTGGCAAAAGGGTTTGGCGGCGGTGAAAATGCGTTCGTCGTCAGTGGCCACCACGACGTCGCCCAGCGATTTGGCCTGTTGGCATTGCTCGACGACGCGTTGGATGAGGGGCTTGCCGGCGATGAGCGCCAGCGGCTTGCCAGGGAACCGGGTGGAAGCAAAGCGGGCGGGGATAATGCCAATGATTTTCACTGGCGGCATTTAGCCAAAAACGAGACGAGAAGGAAACTCCGATCTTGGGAAATAGGCTGGCAGAGAAAAGGAAAACACCGTCCGCCGGTGGACTCCGGCTTTGTCGTTGGTCTTTTGACTGCCACGCGTTAGCGCATCTCGTTGCGCAACGTGAGGAAGGCAAAGACGGCCGCAACAGCCAACGGCACGATGAATAACAGCGCATTCACGGCTCAAATATACATCAATTATGACAAATGCAACAATTATGTTACGATTGTGTGACATTCAATCTGCGAGTTTTTGGCGGTCATTTGCTCCTTATTCACAGTATGTTGCGCCAACATTGACCTTTCCGCGGCGCCTTCTTTGCCGGAATGTTTTGCGCCAAACTTCGCTGCGGCGCGCTTGGGCGGAGGGGGATTCCCAGGTTCCGGCAAAAAACACGCAGGTTTTGCCAATTAACGTCAAGCATATTTGCAGCAAGTTTGCTAATGATAGGTTCGGACAATTTGTTAACCATTGCACTCGAATATGATCGGCACAAAGAAACGCAAAACCATTCATGTCAATCGGGCCTTGCCGGAGAAGGGCGTGGATTGGCTGCACAACCCCGTTTTTAACAAGGGCACGGCTTTTACTGATGCCGAACGCGATCTGCTGGGCTTGCGCGGCTTGCTGCCCCCGCATGTGCAATCCATGGAACAACAGGTGGGGCGTGTCATGGCCAATTTCCGCAGCAAGTCCAGCGATTTGGAACGGTACATCCAAGTGGTGGCCCTCCAAGACCGCAATGAGACGCTGTTCTACCGGGTGGTGATGGACAATTTGGAAGAGTTGATGCCGATTATCTATACGCCCACCGTGGGCAAGGCGTGTCAGGAATACGGCCACATCTTCCGTCGGTCGCGCGGCCTTTACGTCTCGATCAACGACAAGGGACACGTGGAGGAGGTGTTGCGCAACTGGCTCACCCGCGACGTGAAGGTGATTGTGGTCACCGATGGCGAACGCATCCTGGGTTTGGGTGACCTGGGGGCGTCGGGCATGGGCATTCCGGTGGGCAAGTTGGCGCTCTACACGGCCTGTGCGGGAATCCATCCCACGCAATGTCTGCCGATCACGATTGATGTGGGCACGGACAATGCCGCGTTGCTGGCCGACCCGCTGTACATCGGCTTGCACGAGAAGCGGCTTCGCGGCGCGGAATACGACGCATTCGTCGAGGAATTCATGGTGGCGGTCCAGAAGCTCTTCCCGGGCGTGCTGGTGCAATTCGAGGATTTTGGGAATCAAAACGCGTTCCGCCTGCTGGCGCGCTATCGCGATCAGGCCTGCACGTTCAATGACGACATCCAAGGCACCGGCGCCGTGGCGCTGGCGGGCGTGCTGTCGGCCCTGCGCATCACCGGCGGAAAACTGAGTGAGCAGCGGGTGTTGTTCCTGGGGGCGGGGGAAGCCGGGTTGGGCATTGCCGAAAACATTGTCAACGTGCTGGTGGAAGACGGTCTGTCGGAAGCGGAAGCGCGCAAGCGTTGCTGGTTTGTGGATTCGAAGGGATTGATTGTCAAAGGTCGGGAGGGATTGAGCGAGCACAAGCTGCCCTACGCCCATGAGCATGCGCCGTGTGCCGGCCTGCTGGCCGCAGTGAAGGCGCTCAAGCCCACGATACTGATTGGCGCGTCGGGCCAGGGTAAAGCCTTTACGCGCGAGATCGTGACGCTGATGGCGGAGATCAACCCGCGGCCGGTGGTTTATGCGCTGTCGAATCCCACGTCCAAGGCCGAATGCACCGCCGAAGAAGCCTACACGTGGAGCGAAGGCCGGGCGGTGTTCGCCAGCGGGAGTCCGTTTGCGCCGGTGAAGTTCAACGGCAAGACGATTGTGCCGGGGCAGGGGAACAACGCGTATATTTTCCCGGGTGTGGGACTGGGGATCGTCTGCTCGGGTTCGCGGCGCGTCACCAACACGATGTTTATCGCGGCGGCGCGCACGCTGGCGGGATTGGTGCGCGACAGTGAACTGGCGGAGGGACGCACGTATCCGTCGCTGGGCCGCATCCACGAAGTTTCGCTGGCGATTGCCTTGGCGGTGGCGGAAGAGGCCTTTGCCAAGAATCTGAACACGCGCTCGCGGCCCGAAGACCTGCCCGCGTTCATCCAGTCGCAGATGTACAAGCCGGACTATCCGGATTACACGGCGGCGTGACGGATTGTCACCGGTTTTGATCCCGCGGCCCCGGGGCACGACGGAGCGCGACGCCACCGGCGCGCGCTTCGCGGCGGGCGTCAATAGCGGATCTTGTCGGGCTTGGCCTCCCATTCGGCAAAGACGTTCAGCGCTTCCGCGCGCAACAACTGTCGCATGGGGATTTTGCGCCGGGCCGGCGGCCGGGCCACTTCCCGATATATCCAGTCATCGTCAAATCGGATTTTGGCGGCGTCCACGCGGGTGTTGCCAAAATAGATCTTCTTTAACCGCGCCCAATAAATCGCGGCCAGGCACATGGGGCAGGGCTCGCAACTGGTGTAGAGCTCGCAGTCGGCCAGGTGGAACGTCTTGAGCTTTCGGCACGCGGTGCGGATGGCGGTCATTTCGGCGTGCGCCGTCGGGTCGTTGGCCGAGGTCACGCGGTTCCAGCCGCGCGCGATGATCCGGCCGTGGCGCACCACCACCGCCCCGAAGGGTCCGCCGTGATTGGCCCGCATTTTGGCCCGCGACAGGGCGATGGCCTTCCGCATGAATTCCTCCTGGATTGCGTCCTTCATGATAAAATCTTAATCAGCCAGCGGCCCGGGTGCACCTGAATTCCTGCGGACACCTTCTCCCCCGGGGAGAAGGTGGCGAAGCGGCGCTCCGTGTAAATCCCGTGCGCATCGGCTTGCTCAAGGTGGTTTTGTAATTCGCATGGACAACTACAGATGGACACAGATTCGAAACCGGAACTGGTTGGTCCAGCGGGGTGCATCAATTGATGAGTGATCCGCATGCTCCAAGAAAGCCCCGCCAAGCCCTTTTTCATCTGTGTTTATCTGCGTTCATCTGTGGTTTAAATGAATTGTTCCGGGTTAGAGCGCCAGAGCGGCGTCCGTGACGGCGCCCAGGGAGGCGCTGGTGACGGTGTGGGCGTATTTGGCCAGCACGCCGCGGGTGTAACGGGGCGCGGGACGCTTCCAAGACTTGCGGCGGGCGGCGAGCTCCTTGGCCGGAACGGCTAGCGTGATTTCCCGTTTCTCGGCGTCAATGGTGATGGGGTCGCCGTTCTTCACGAGGGCGATGGTGCCGCCCGCGTAGGCCTCGGGCGTGATGTGGCCCACCACGAAACCGTGACTGCCCCCGGAGAAACGGCCATCAGTGATGAGCGCCACGTCCTTGCCCAGGCCCTTGCCCATGATGGCGGATGTGGGCGAGAGCATTTCGCGCATGCCCGGCCCGCCCTTGGGACCTTCATAGCGGATCACGATGACGTGGCCCGGTTTGACCGTGCCTTTCAGAATGGACTGCATGGCCTTTTCTTCCGATTCAAACACAATGGCCTTGCCGCTGAAACGGAGGCCTTCCTTGCCCGAAATCTTGGCCACGGCGCCTTCGCTGGCGAGATTGCCGCGCAGGATGACGAGGTGGCTGTCCTTTTTTATGGGATTGTCGAAACCGCGAATGATGGTCTGGCCGGCCGAATAGGGTTTCGCGTTCGCGAGGGACTCGGCCAGGGTCTGGCCGGTGACCGTGAGGGCGTCGCCGTGAAGCAGTTTTTTATCAAGCAACATTTTCATCAGCGGCCGGATGCCGCCGATGGCGACCAGCTCGGACATCAAGTGCCGGCCGCTGGGTTTGAGGTCGGCGAGCACGGGCACGCGCTTGCCGATGCGGGTGAAATCGTCGAGGGCGAGCCGGACTTTGGCGGCGTGGGCGATGGCCAGCAGGTGGAGCACGGCGTTGGTGGAACCGCCGAGCGCGATGACCACGGTGATGGCATTTTCAAACGCCTGGCGGGTGAGGATGTCCAGCGGCTTGAGGCCCAGCTCGAGCAATTTCACCACGGCGGCGCCGGCGCGGCGGGAGTCGTCCAGCTTGGCGGGGGAGACGGCGTTTTGGGCGGAGCTGTTGGGCAAGCTCATGCCGAGGGCTTCGATGGCGCTGGCCATGGTGTTGGCGGTGTACATGCCGCCGCAGGAGCCTTCGCCGGGAATGGCGCATTGCTCGACGGCCTGAAATTCCGCGTCGGAAATTTGCCGGTTGGCGTGGGCGCCGATGGCTTCGAACACGGAGACGATGTCCAATTTCTTCTCCGGATTGGCCGTGAGGCAGCCGGGCAGGATGGTGCCGCCATAGACAAACACCGCGGGGCGGTTCAGACGCGCCATGGCGATGAGCGAGCCGGGCATGTTTTTATCGCAACCGCCGATGGCCACGAAACCGTCCATCCCCGCGCAGCCCACGACGGTTTCGATGGAGTCGGCGATGACTTCGCGGGAGACGAGGGAATATTTCATGCCCTCGCTGCCCATGGAGATGCCGTCGGACACGGTGATGGTGTTGAAAATGATGGCCTTGCCGCCGGCTGCGTTGGCGCCCTGCTCGGATTCGCGCGCGAGCTTGTCAATGTGCATGTTGCAGGGGGTGACATTGCTCCAGGTGGAGGCGATGCCGATGAGCGGCTTTTTGAAATCCTCGGGCTTGAAGCCGACGGGATAAAGCATGGCGCGGGCGGCCGCGCGCTCGTCGCCGTCGAACACGAGGCTGGAAAAAGGCCGGGTGTTGATTTTGGCTGGCTTCCTTTTCATGGTAGGCATGATGTCAGGGACGGGCGGTGACGGCAAGCCGTCGCCGCAGAGTCCGGAGAGGGAGGGATGGCGGTTGGAGGTTGTCCTGCATCGCCAACCCGGAGGGTTGGAAAAGACTAGCCGGGGGTAAGCGACCAAGGAGCGCCACCCCCGGAAAACGCCACCCACAATTTCTCCCGCACCCCGGCAGGTGGTGCCAGAACAGCGCGCTTGCGTGGCAGAATTTTTGACAGGATGAACAGGATCAACAGGATGGGGGAAAGGTTTGACGCGAATTGCACCAATTTTCGCGAATTATTGGGGAATCGGAGGGGGGTAACCGAGGATGGAAGATTGAGGATGGAGGATGGCAAATGCTTGTTTGCAATAAGCGTTTCTGCTATTTTCCTTGCAGTCACTCACTCTCAGAATGAACGATGACTATCCAAAGCGCCGGACCGGTGCGGACACCTGGAACGATCAGCTACGCGACGCGGTTAACCAACTCCAATCGCTCTTGTATGCGGCGTAGAGCGATTCAAATTTAGGACGAAGCATTATGCTCAGCCCCGAAACAATTCTTACGCTTCAAGGGTTCGCGTATGGCATTGCTCAAAACCTAATTTCAAGTGCCATTGTTGAATGGAAGAAACTGAAAGACGACAAAAAGTCACAAGAAAATGCGGCATGGCTAGAGAAAGTCGAATACTCGAAATTGCTAGAAAGTCGAATTGAGCAAGCTATTTGCAATGCCTTCCACTACTCAAAACTTACAAATGAGCAGTTTATACTCATGCTTCCTTTGGCAGCTGATCCAATTTTTGGCGGCGAACTTGCCTCGCAGATTCTCGCGAATACATATTCGGCAGAGTCTATTAAAGCTTTGATTCTGAAATGCTCGCCAGCATCTGAAACGCTTGGCGCCGAACTTATTCCGTTCGCATCTTCGTTGTTGGCGGCAATCCAGAATGCGATTGCAGATGACCCACATCTTCACCGAGTCAAAGAATTGCAGTTTCAAACGAACATTACAGCCCAAGTTGCCGAAGTTAAGACAGAGACGGCAGAGACACGAAAGGCCGTTCGCGAAACTGGTCAAATTGTATTAGAAGCCATCACACAACTGCGGGCATCAATCGGGCAAAAGCCCCTTTCGGACGAAACATCTGAATTTGAAATTCGTGAAAAGATTTACCACGATCGTGTCGAGCAAGCGCGAAAGTTGATGGAATTCGGCAAGCCAAAAACTGCTCAACGACTGCTGGAAGAACTTCGCTTGGAAATCTCAAAACAAAATCCTTCTAAAGCGCTGTTGTTCAGAATTGCGACTAACATTGGCGGGTGTGCAATTTACTTGGACGATACGCAAACCGCCATCAGGGAAATTGATCTAGCATTTCAACTAGATCCGGAAAACCCGAAGGCGATTTCGAATCTCTCGATTACCACACTCCTTAAAGGTAACGCAGAAGAAGCTCTTCGACTCGCCGCGACTGCACGAAAATTGGTCGCGCAGGACTCAGTTGCAACGGCCAGCTACATCCATGCTCTTTTTGCACTTAAACGTGAATCAGAATTGGAAGAGTTGATCAAGGAGGAAGGTTGGATCACGAAAGACACAAACTGCTGCTTTGTGATCGGAACGCTCTTCTTCAATCGTGGTCGTTTCTCCGAAGCGGAAAGGTTTTTGCGACTTGGCATAGAAGGTGAACCACAAGAACCTCGCCTCTTGGTTCATTTGGCTCACTCGCTTGTTCGGCCAATTCAAACGGCCCTACTAGGCGAGCCAATTTTTAACTGGAAATTCCCTGCTGACGCGAAACCTGCACTCCAACAAGCGGAAAATTTACTGACTCAAGCCATTTCCTTACAGGCGGGATTTGAAGATCGCCGATTCCTTGCTTTTTCTCATGTGCTGCGAGCCGACGTTCGCCGCATGCTTAGAATGGAAGCTGCAGCTATTGCTGATTGTCAAATCGCGCTCCATGAGAGTCCGTCTGATGAGTCATCACTAACAATCAAAGCACTGTCCCATTTTCAAGTCCGCCAATTCGCGGAGGCCGCTGATGCGTTTGAGAAAATTACAAAGCCTGAAACGAAGAAGCAGATTCTTGTACAGCAGGCAATGGCATACAATGCATCAAACAAGTCCGATAAGGCCATTAGCCTGCTTATGCCGTATTGGCAAATCGAGTCAACGGATGACAGTCAAATTGGTATCGCACACCAGTTGCTTTGGGCCTATAGTGAACTGGGAAATCGCGACGAAGCCGAAAAAGTCATATCCAAAATACAATCTGTTTGGCCCAAAGACCCAGAAGCACTTTCTGCAATAGCGGGTTATCGCGCGCAGAACGGCAAGATTGAAGAAGCGATTGGTTTGTTCTCGGAGGCGCTATCCTATGCGGTCGGCCCTCAGCGTGATTTTATTTCGCTTGAATTGGCGAGTATTTTTTATGGGCAAAAAGAGTTTTCTAAGGCGGCAGAGCTGTTAGAATCTGTCGCCGATCTCACGACTGACAATGATCTTTCAAGGCAATATCTCGTTTGCTTATACAATTCCGGGCCTCATAACGAAGCATTAAAGATAGCTCAACGCATCCGCGGCGGCGGGAAACCAATACCTGTCATCAGTCAAATTGAGGCAAACATACAGGCGGAAATCGGAGACTTAAAAACCGCGCAACAGCTAATGGAGCAGCTTGGTCAGCTAATCCCAAAGGCGCATGCTTGTCGAATCGCGGCTGCCGAGTTTGCAATGCGGCGCGGTCAACATGACGATGCGCGCCGCATATTGGAAGGAATTCCATATAAAGAGATCATGCCTTCGGCTGATTTATTGGTCCGGATTGCTCAACTTCGCGCGGTGCTCGGCATGCCGGACGTATTAAAATACAGTTATCAAGGTCGACGGGCTGATTTTAATTCTCCGCACACACACGCCGCATTTGTGTGGCTCTTTATCAGCCGTGAACAGCTTGACGATGCCGCGCTTCAGAAAGAAGTGATTGATGATAATTGCGCGGTAATCGTAAAAGTTGGCGGCGAACGTCGCGCATACACGATACTATCAGAGCCAAATCTTTATGCTGACCGCGGAGAAATCTCACCGCGCCAAGCAAAAACGATGGATCTGATAGGGCGGAAGAAAAGCGAAAAGTTTGTCTTTGACAAAGACGCTTTCGGGAGTGCAATCGAATGCGAGATTTTGGAAATTCAGAGTATATATGTTAGAGCATTCCAAGAGACTCTAGAGAAATTTCCAAGTCTTTTTCCCAGGGATCGAACGTTGCAGGGGGTTCAGGGACCTTATGAGACATTTCGCGATGGTTTATTACGTCAACTCGATGAGCAGCAAGACGCATTCCAGAAGATTGCGAGTTTTTACGAGGCTAGACAGGCTACGTTTGAGTCTCTGGCAATTTTGCTTCATTGCTCACCGATTGAGCTCTGGGGAATGCTGACAGGGGGGAGGTATTGCGCGTTTGCCAATTTTTCTGGAACACAGGCTGATGCGGAGATTGAATCTGACGCGGCGTCCAAAGCCGATTCGATTCTCCTTGATTTAACTGCGGTTTTGACATTCGCGGAATTAGGGTTATTTGACAGGTTGCCGAGGCGTTACAAGCTTTTTGCAACGCAACCAGTGTTCGACGTTTTTGCACAAGCCTACGGAGAAGCTGCGCTATCAAAGCCAGGAATGACTTTGGGGAAAGTCGGGGACAGTTACATCCGACAAGAGACCACTGCCGAACAAGTAGCGTCTCGGAAAGCCTTTTTCGAACGCATTATAACGCTCCTAAGAGAAAATGTAGTCACATTGGCCGTGCCAACTCTTTTGGAGAAAAATGAATTCACTAAAGAACTTCGTGAATTCCTTGGCCCGATTTCAACCTCTACACTTTTAGCTGCACGGGAAGAAAAGTTGCCTTTGCACTCGGAGGATCAGATGCTGCGCGCTCTTGCGCGTAACGAGTGGAAAATAAGAGGTGTATCCGCTCAGCCACTACTTTATGAGCTGGTCTCCAAGGGCGTTTTGTCCAGAGACGAGTACGTTGAAGCCACAGCCCGCTTGTTCTTTATGAACTTTAGGGCTGTTTCGATTAGCGCGGAAAATCTGATGTGGGCTCTGAAAAAACTGGATTATCGCCTTACAGAAGACATCAAAAAAATGCTTGCCGTGTTTCATGGTCCGCAATGCACGTTCGAATCGGCAGTCGAAGTGCTGGCTGAGACGACAAAACGGCTGTGGCTCGAGAATCCACTTTACCATCTGAAACTAGATTTGCTTGATGCATTTTTAGATGCCCTCGGAACGAACCGACCCACGAAACAAGTGGCGGAACATTTCACACTTTCGATCAAGGCGAAATTGTTTATTGTGCCTAATGTTTCAGATGCGATTGCGCGACACGCCCAAGTTTGGAAGTACCGTAAGCTCGGAAGGGCAGGAATCATCATAAAGGGGTGAGTTAATGATAATGTAATATTCTGGACGGGGCCTTAGTTTGGTTCGTTTTCTTGGCATGAGTTTTTTGGTTTCCGTGCCGGCTTTGTCCGGTTTCTCCATTCCTCCCGAAGCCATGCCCCTCCACCGGGGGCTACGGAGGACAGGTCCGTTCCCTTCCGCATGGCCCGGAATTGAACGATTGGAAATGGAGATGGCGACGGGCCGATTCAAGGCTTACAGCGTAGGGGAAATTTTGATCGGTGAACCCGGCGTAGGCGCGGGGGCGCCAACGTCGGGCTGGATGATTCAATCCCTCCGGGATTGGTCGAATGGCGTCGCCGCTGACAAGCGTTTGAGGCAGGTGGGAGATAGGCAGAACATTTCAAGGGGCGCTTCAGGCACCGCCTTCGGGGTGCGGGAGAATTGGGGGCGGTGTTCCGGGGGTAGCGCTCCTGGTCGCTCACCCCCGGCTATTTTCAGGAAACGCCTTCGGCGTTCACTGAAGTTGGCTCAAGTTGGAAACGCGTTTGGCGTTCAGCCGACGTGCCGGCGGTTGTGGGTGATTCGCAGTTTGAGGGAATTGGGGGCAAAGTTTGTGGGGAGCTCGCCCTGCGCAGGAACCCGGGAAAGAAGATGATGTCAGTTGAGGGAAGCTCGCCCTTTCCATGAACCGTCTCTCTTCAGGCCTTTGCAGGCTGGAGGCGAAAATGATATTTGCGGGCCAGCTTTTCGAGCAACCATTGTTCGGTTTTGGCCGCTTTTTCTTCGTACTT
>Ga0181520_10005077_pt1 | contig 21352 bp, 17 predicted proteins | sample PEATcosm2014_Bin_29_FD_132451 | JGI IMG/M metagenome (GOLD analysis project Ga0181520, IMG submission 132451) | Peatland microbial communities from MTU Mesocosm Facility, Houghton, MI, USA - PEATcosm2014_Bin02_30_metaG | ecosystem: Environmental > Terrestrial > Soil > Wetlands > Peat | place... | reverse complement strand
TTATCATGCTTTTGAAGAAGGGGTGTTTTGTTTTAGTCTGTGATAAAATCTATCTATATGGAAATCGCCCTCTTCGTTGTTATTATCGTGCTGTTCGCCGCGATAGCGTGGCGGCTTTGGAAACCGCCGGTGGCGGAGAAAAAAGAGGATCCGCAGTCGCTGCTGCTGCTTCAAAATCAGATGAACGAGCTCACGCGAATGCTTGATGCCAAGCTCGGCGAGTCGGCAAAGGCGATCAGCGATTCCACGAGCAAGGCGTTCACGCAGGCCACGGAAAGCACGCGGCTTATCCGCGAGATCACGCAGGAGCTTGCGAAAGTCGGCGAAGGGCAGCGCCAGGTGGTGAGTATCGCGGATAACCTCAAGAATCTGCAGGATATTTTAAAAAACCCGAAGCAACGCGGCGTCCTTGGGGAATATTATCTGGAAACCGTGCTTAAAAATGTGCTTCCGCCGAACGGCTACAAGATGCAATACGCATTCAAGGATGGCACGATCGTGGACGCCGTTGTGCTTACAAAGGACGGCATCATCCCAGTAGACTCAAAATTCAGTTTGGAAAATTATAACCGCATCCTTGAATCCACCGATAAGACCGAGCGCGAGCGTTATGAGAACGCGTTCGCGAACGACCTCAAAACGCGCATTGACGAAACGGCAAAATACGTGAAGCCCGAGGAGGGCACACTCGGCTTCGCATTCATGTTCATCCCATCCGAGGCGGTCTATTACGATCTTTTGATAAATAAGGTAGGCGCGATCAAATCGAATAACGTGAACCTCATCGAGTACGCTGCCGGTAAGAAAAAAGTGATGGTCGTCTCCCCCACCACATTCCTTGCTTATCTCCAGACGGTCATGCAGGGATTGAAGGCCCTGCATATCGAGGAGGCCGCGAAGAAAATCGGCGAGCGCGTGACCGAGCTTGGTAAACATCTTTTAAGCTACGACGAATATATGCAAAAAGTCGGGAAGAACCTGACAACGACCGTTTCCGCGTACAACGCGGCCGGAAAAGAATTCGGAAAGATCAATAAAGATGTCTATAGAATAACCGGGGAGCAATTGGAACTCGAAGCTCCCGTCGTTGAAAAGCCGGAAGAACGAGAGCGCGAATAGGCACAATAAGCAAAAGGACTTTTGAGACCTGCTGTGCGGACACAACGGTCTCAAAAGTCCTTTTGCTTATTGTGCCTATTCGTAATTATTTCTTTCTGCGACGCAAGAACGCTGGGATATCCCACGCGTCATTCTCCTTTTCTTTGTTGGCCGTCGTCTTATTCATAGGATTATCGGACTTCCTTTCAAAAGCCGGCGGCAAAGGTTTTTGCGCCACAAGTTCGTCGGCCGATTCCTCTCCACGAGCATGGATGACAGGGTCTTTTGAACTTGTTCCGGGCTCACGGATCGGCATCGGCGGTTTTTTGGTGGCCGTCGCCTCCGCGCCCATGCCTGGTCGCGCAAAGATGCCCTGTCGTGAAGATTCGAAATGGCTGGTCCCGAAAAGCGTCCCATTTTGATTACCGTTGAATCCGGCAGCCACAACGGTCACTTTGAGCTGGCCCGGCTTGAGATTCCTATCGTAATAAGCCCCAAAGATGATACGCGCACCGGGATCGGCGGTTTGGGCAACGATCTTTGCCGCATCATTCACTTCGGTCATACGCAGATCGCGCCCACCAGTGATGCCAAGAAGAACGGCTTTCGCGCCATCGGGGCTCGTCTCAAGAAGTGGAGAATGGAGCGCTGCCGTCACGGCTTTCACGGCACGATCGGCACCGCTCGCGGTGCCAACCCCGACGATTGCGATCCCGGCGTCCTGCATGATATTTTTAACATCGGCAAAATCAACATTGATGATGCCCGGCATCGCGATGATCTCAACAAGACCTCGAAGCGCGTTGCGCAAGATCTCATCGATCGCCTCGAAAGCCTTGATGATCGGCGTGTCCTTGCTGATGACCGTGAAAATACGATCGTTCGGAACCACGATGATTGCGTCTACTTTATCTTTGAGTTTCATCAAAGCCTCCGTCGCGATGCGTTCGCGCTGGCTACCTTCGAATGTGAACGGCTTCGTGACGACCGCGATCGTGAGTGCGCCGGACTGTTTTGCCGCTTCCGCAACGATCGGCGTTGCGCCGGAACCCGTACCACCGCCAAGGCCCGCGGCCAAGAAAACGAGATCCGCTCCTTTCACCGCCTCGCTGATCTCCGAACGATTTTCCTCCGCTGCTTGCCGACCGAGATCGGGATTCATACCGGTGCCCAATCCCCGCGTCAAACTTTTTCCAATATACAAACGGGTCTTCACTTCGCAGTGGTCAAGGTCCTGATGGTCGGTGTTGATGGCGATAAAATCGACACCGCGATAAAAATCTTTCGCCATCCGCGCAACCGCATTACCACCACCACCACCGATTCCGATCACTTTTACATTAGCCGAAAGGGGCTGAAACGGCTGGTTTTTCTTGCTCCTTGCCCGACTGTTGGATTTTGCCATAATGCTAAGTTTAACAGAAATTTAATGGGGAGGGAATACCATATCGAGGGACGGCTAGGGGGCAAAATAGCTGAAAAAGTTCTTGAAATTCACCTTGGATTCGGAGCCATTTCCCCATCGCGATTCGCTGTCCATGCCCCATAATACCAGCCCGAAAGCGTTCACGAATTCGGGGTCTTCGAGATACTCCTTGAAGACGCCCCCTTCGGTCTCCCACTCATCGGAAAGCGTGGAGCCTATTTGGGCTGCAAGCTTCATTTCCTGACGGACAAGGTCCGTAAGACCCGGCAACTTCGCGCCGCCGCCGACCAGGACGATGCCCCCCGGCAATTGACCCGCTTTCTGGTACAATTTCAATTCATTATTGACGAGGTCAAATATCTCCTCAAGGCGGGACTCCACGATCTCCGCGATAAAGCGGCGCGAGACGGAGCCTTTTGCGTCCTCGGTAAACTTTTTCAGCTCCACTGCCTCCTTCGCTCCCACTTCCTTCGAGAGCGCATAGCCGTAATGAAGCTTGACCTCCTCCGCAGTATCCACGGAAATTTTCAAACCGACGGCGAGATCGTTCGAGATATTTGCCGCACCGACGGGAAATTTTGCGACGCCGACCAACCGATTCTCCTCATAGATGGAAAGCCCGGTCGTGCCAAAGCCGATGTCAACAAGCGCCGTGCCGAGATCGCGCTGGCGTTTGCTCAATGCTGCACGCGCGGCGACGAGCGGTCCGAAAACGAGGCCGCTCACATCGCCCGCCGAAAGCTCAACGGCGCGAATGAGGGTCTTGATGTGCGGAGAAAACGCATCAATGATGAGACTTTGCACTTCGAGCCGACTTCCTGAAAGCCCCAAGGGATCGATGATGTCGCCGATGCCATCGATCATGAACTCCTTGGTGAGCGTATGAATAATCGTGCGATTCTGCGGAAGATTGACCGCCTGGCTCGCCCGCACCGCGCGATCGATATCATCCTGATATATCTCCGCATCGGCGCGTGAGACCGCGACGATACCGCGCGAGGTCTGCATCTTCGCCTGCGGCGTTCCGATGCTCACATAAATATTCTTCAGGGCGGACTTTGAGACTTTCTTCACTTCGGCGAGCGCGCGATTGATCGTCTGCGACGCTTCGCCAAGATCGATGACGGCGCCTTTTCGCAACCCGAGGGACGGTTCTTTGTGGACGTGCACGATCGCAGGACGATGCCCGCGGCACTCGGCGACAACCACTTTAATGGACGATGTGCCAACGTCCAATCCGGTAATAAAATCGCCCCCGCCTTTTCCTATTCCCTTGAACTTCATACCCTTATTTTATCAGTAAAAGAGCGCGAAGGGAATGTGGATAGTACTCCTATTTTATAGTTGCTTAAGGATCTTTGCCTCCATGCCTTCCATGTCCTTCGTATCGCTCGGCTTTATATGGTCGTAGCCGAGAAGGTGCAGTGTCCCATGCAACAAAAGCGGCGTGGCGCGATCTGGTGATTTCTTAAGAATATCCCGATTGAGATAGATCTCGCCGAGATATTTCTTTTTCATTTCAGGATGCGGAAACCGCGCCGGCTCCGGAAACGCAAGCACGTTCGGCTCGGTCTTCTTCTTTATAAAACGCGCTTTAAGCGCTGTCATCTCTCTATTGCCCAACAAAAAAATATCGAGGGTCGCCCCGCGAACATGCAGCTTTTCGAGGATCTTATCCGAAAGCGCCTTTATCTTAGTATCGTTCCAAATGATATTCATTTCACGCTCAAACTATGCCGACGCCAACTTCTCTTTGATGACCTCACCAACGATCTTCCCGTCGGCACGGCCCTTCACCAATTTCATTGTCTCGCGCATGGCCGAGCTAAAATCCGAAGCGCCCTGCGCCCTGACCTCGTCAACCATCTTTTCGATCTCGGCGCGGGAAAGCTCTTTCGGAATATATTCACCCAACACCAAAAGATCGGCTTCCTCTTTTGCGACAAGGTCGTCGCGCTTGCCCTGTTTGAAAAGCTCGATCGATTCCTTCCGCCGCTTGGCGTCCTTCTGAAGGATGCCGATCACCTCTTCGTCGGTAAGGGTGGCACCCGGCGCTTTCATTTCTTTTTCCTTTTGCGCGGCGTGCAATCCGGCGAGCGCAAAACGGATCACCTCAAGGCGCGGCTTATCACCGCTCTTCATGGCGGCTTTCATGTCATCGTTTATTTTTTGGAAAAGGGGCATTGCGATCGATTAGGCCAAACCAAGCTTCTTCTGGCGGTCAACTTCGACACGTTTCTCTTCGCGATGGATCGCGGAGGCGCGGCGTTTGATGCGGCTCGTGGTGCGGACGTGATTCTTGCGATGACGAACCTCTTTTAAGATGCCACTGCGCTTCACTTTGCGGGTGAAGTTGTAAAGGATCGCGTTGGCTGACTCCCCTTCCTTTTTGCGTACTTCTATTGCCATGGGAAACAGTATAGCGGGGAATATGGGTTTTTGCAAGTTCCGCGAGGTACAAGGCAGGAGGGTTTTGTGACCTGCTGTGAAGACGCAACGGTCAAAAACCCTCCTGCCTTGTACCTCAACATCTCCCTAAAACCCATATTCCCCGCTATGCCTTTTCTTTTAATGAAATCTTTATGGCGACAATGCTACGCTAAAAACAGTACGGAGGAACGCACCCATGCGCTCAAATAATTTTTTCGACCAGATCAATGACGAACTCGGCGACGCCATAAGAATCGCCCAAATAGGCCTGACTCTTGCTGGCATCATTATTGTGCTGGCGGTAGCATGGCTTGTTTTTGGCTGTCCCTAAAGGCCCGAAGTAATGGGCCTTTTCGTTTTGACAAAATTATTCGGAAAGGCCATAGTTATTGCGGCGCCGGGAGGGCCTGAATATGAAAAGGAACACCGGAAGGGTTGTTCTGTTAGGGGTCGTCGCACTCTTGGTTTTCGGGGCGATGCCACATGCAGCCGCTCAAGGGAAATTCCGCCTTGCCTGGCACGATAGCCGGACGGGCACAACCCAGCACGATAAGCATTGGACCAATGATATCGGGTCGGTGGTCATCCGAACGTTCGAAATGAACCTCGATCCGAAACAGTCCAATTGGAGCTGGCCGGAACAGCAACGGAAGATCCTCGGAATTTTTCCGTGGTTTCCGACGAAGCACGTTGAGTCCGACATCAAGCCGGAAAAAATTTCAGGGAGACTCCGATGAGCCTCCCTGCACCATATCTATAATCTTCAAATCCTCACGATTCACCATGAACATCCTTTCCATCGAAACCTCATGCGACGAAACCGGGATCGCACTCCTCAAGATCTCCGGCGGCGTTCGCGCGCCGAAGGTCACCGTGCTCGCTGATCTTGTTTCGTCGCAAATAAAGATCCACCGGCCGTTCGGCGGCGTCGTTCCCAACCTCGCAAAACGCGAACATTTGAAAAATCTGCCGATCCTTTTCAAGCGGGTGCAGGCAAAATGCAAACCGCTAAAATTTGATCTCATCACCGTTACCGTCGGTCCGGGACTTGAGCCGGCGCTCTGGACCGGCATCACGTTCGCGCAGGCGCTCGCGAAGGAATATAAAAAACCGCTGGTGGGCGCGAACCATTTGGAGGGACACCTTTACAGCTTCCTCCTGCCCGGGCTTGCCGGCGGACGAAAAATATCCTTTCCCACAATCGCACTCATCGTGAGCGGCGGGCACACGATCCTTTTGAACATGGATTCATTTTCCAAGTGGAAACGCCTCGGCGAAACCCGCGATGATGCCGTAGGCGAAGCGTTCGACAAGGTGGCACGAATGCTCGATCTTGATTATCCCGGCGGGCCGGAGATCGAAAAACTCGCAAAGCTTGGCAACGCTGGTGCCATCGCATTCCCCCGTCCGATGATCCACGATAAAAATTATGACTTCAGTTTTTCCGGCCTCAAAACGTCCGTGCTCTATTATCTGCGCGATCATGGCGATGATGCCTCGCTGTCGCAGGCTGACGTAGCGGCGTCGTTCCAGCAAGCGGCGGTTGACGTGCTCGTCGCGAAAACCATCCGCGCGGCGAAAGCGACCGGTGCGAAATCGGTCATCCTCTGCGGCGGCGTTGCGGCAAACAAAAAGTTGCGCAGTGAACTTGGCAAAGCCTCACGTAAGATCGGCGCACAATTCTTCGTTCCGCCGTTCAAATATAATATGGACAACGGCGCGATGATCGGCTTGGCCGGCTACATGGCCCATGAACGCAAAAAGCGCTATAAGATGGCGGCAAACGGGAACCTGGAAATCTAGCCCGTCTATTGAATAATTATCCTTCTATTCCTCCTCGATCTTCGCCTTGATCTCTTTGAATTCGTTCTCAACCTCAACGAGCCGGTCCTTGCTCAGCTTGATCAGCTCCCCCGCCTCGCGGATCTTCACGAGCGCCTCTTCGAGATCGATCTCACTCTGATCCTCAAACCAATCCGAGATCTTCCTGATGTCCTCGAGATACGCTTTTAGGCTGTGCTGTTTTCCCGACGCGGGCTGTTCCTTTGTTGTCTTCGTTGTTTTTGCCATGATTGATGTTTGTTATAGTTGAATCTATCTCACCGTCGCTCACCGTTATCGCTATCGCATTGCCCGGCGAAAGTCCCGCCGTGCTCCGTATTACTTTACCATTCCTCCGCGCAATCGAGTAGCCCAACCCGAGCTGGCGTGCCGGATCGTTGTGCTTAATGAGCTGACTGCCGAGCGCCACGGTTTGCCGCGCGCTCTCCAGCTGGCGCTCAAAGGTGTTGCACAGCGAATCCCACTTCCGGGCGAGGTCGCTGCGCGTCTTTTGGATCGCGAGCGGGAGCCACTCAACGAGCCCCGCGAACTCGCGCACCTTGGCGTACGCCTCCTGCCATGACAGGCTGAGCAAGTGAGCCGCGGCGGTTGGCGTGCTCGTCATATAATCTGCGGCGAGCGCCATGAGCGGCACGTCCTGGTCGTGACCGATGCCCGCGATCACCGGAACCGGGAAATCGACGATCGCCCGGACGAGCGTCTCGTTATTGAACGCCTGGAGCGACTCGCGCGAGCCGCCGCCGCGAATGATGACGAGGGCTTCGATGGCGTCGTCGTCGCTCGCGCCACCCGCCACCGTGCGCTCCCGCATCGCTTCCACCGCCGCCAGGATCGGTTGGACCGCCTGCTGGCCTTCCACGCGCGAGTCGATCACGTTCACCTTGAAACCGAACTTACCAAGATTGTTCTCGAAGTCGTGGATGACGGCGCCCTTCATGGACGTGATGACGCCGATGCGCTGGATGTAATCCGGCAATGCGCGTTTACGCTCCGGCGCGAAGAGTCCTTCGGCTTCCAACTTTTTGCGAAGCTCGTCGTACGCCTTCTTCAAAGCGCCCTCGCCCACCAGCTCCACGGTGTCCGCAACGAATGAAAGCCGCCCGCTCGGCGCGTACACGTTGGCGTGGCCGGATAGGATGAGCTCCATGCCGACCTCGAGCGCGATGCCGCACATCTGATAGTTCCGCGCCCAGATGATGCAGTCGAGCACGCCCGCGCTCGACTTGTCTTTGACGGTAAAGTACACGTGCCCCGACGCCGCGCGCTTGAGCTCACAGATTTCGCCGGTGATTTTCACCGCCTGCGCCTTAAAGAATGTGTTCAGAATCTCGATGTATTCCGCAACCGTGAAAACCTTATCCTCAAAGTTGAGTGGTGAGCCGAGGGTCATGGGGATATTGTAGCCTTTTATAAGGGACAAGGAAAACCGACACAAACATCAAAGTTAAAATACTAGACGGCGTAGTATTGCGACAGATCTGAGAGCCTTTTTGTTGAGCCCTTATCTTTAGCTGATTATGGAGAGGTGTGGCAAGGGTAATTTATGCACAATCCAACCTTAGAAAATGATGATTTTTATAGCTAAAATGCAGTATTGTGTCCCATAATGTTGTATTTATGTCCCAGCATATGTTAATATAAATCCATGAAAGAACAAATACGCAAAAAAAATATATTAAACTTGATAAAATATCACGCCGAGAAAAACGAAGGCGGCTTTAAGAATGAAGCTTACGATATCGCCCGATATTTTGACTCTATCGGAGACTCAGAGTTGGCCCAGTATATTATGGCCTTACTATCTGGCACTAATACTTTTATTCCTCAGGACAACGAATACAATCTTTCGTTTTTTACAAAAGTAAATTTGACCGACGAAAACACGCTCCCCCTTCCGACCCCAATCAAGAATGATGTTGTCGGTATCATAAATTCTATAGGTCACAAAATAGGGGTTAACAAATTTTTATTTGAAGGCGATCCCGGGACGGGCAAAACTGAGACCGTGAAACAAATCGCACGCATTCTTGATCGCGAACTCTACATTGTAGATTTCGATGCCGTTATCGACAGTAAACTCGGGCAGACTTCTAAAAACCTAGCTTCAGTTTTCGAAGAGTTAAGCAATCTACCACAACCCGAAAAAGTTATCATTTTATTTGATGAAATTGATGCGATCGCCCTTGATAGAGTAAATTCTAATGATTTGCGTGAGATGGGTCGCGTGACGTCCTCAATGCTCAAAGGGCTTGATGGACTCACGGACAACGTGGTCCTCATTGCTACCACTAATCTCTTCGGACAATTTGATAAGGCGCTACTCAGGCGTTTTGATTCTATTGTGAACTTTAATCGATATAGCAAAGAGGAGTTAGTTGAAGTGGCGGAGTCTATATTAAATAACTTTCTGATCAGATTTAAATTTGCTGGGCGCAACATGAGACTTTTTAGAAAAATATTATTAACCATGGATCACATTCCAAATCCTGGCGACCTTAAAAATTTAATTAAAACGTCGCTGGCGTTCAGCGACCAAAACAATGAATACGACTACCTCAGAAAACTATATGAATCAATTGATTCTAAAAATGACATCACGGATCTAAAAACACTACAAAACCAAGGCCTTACCGTCAGAGAGATAGAAGTCTTAACTGGTGTTTCCAAAAGTCAGGTTTCGAGAGAATTGAGTGAATAAAAGAATGAACGATATCCTACAATTAAAAGGGACATTTCAAGAGCGACCAAACAGTAATACACCTGGCCCTCGGAATATACCCAAGAACGCCTCGGCGATAACATCCCAGGAGCTTAAATCGTTTGTGGGTCAACTTCAGAGGCTTGATGACTATTGGACCAAACAAAACGTCATTGAAGGATGCTTAGTTGACGTCTGCTACGTTGACATTATAGCCAAGAGCAATAGGATAAAGGGCTTTTTTTCTGGCAATGGGCCAACCAATAATTCTATTGTTGGGGCGAGGTTCGGGAATGAAAAAAAGATAAAACATGTTATTACATACTATATCAGTAGCGCGGTTATCAAAGATACCATTAAAAAATTGCAAGGAGCTATCAAATTATTAGACGAAAAATTTAGCAGTTCGATCACCCACGATGAACTCGAGAAGCTTGGTGACCAAGCTATTAAATATGATGCGTACGGAGTCAGCAAAACAACCTTCCAAAACTTGGTTGTTGACTCACATTACGTAGAGAGTTTTAAAGTCCCAGACAATAGCGCTAATACTCAAGAGCAATCAATAATTACAATTTATAAGACCAACTCCAAATTGATCGATTTGATGAAAAGTATTGGGATAGATGTTCAACCTGACAAAATAATAAGTGAAACTACGCTACTCTTATACCCAGATGAAATTAAACTCTTATCACAAAAAGCGCCATATCTCATTGCGATGGCGATTGAAGATTTATCAAAATTAAGCTACGAAGACGTCGTCAATGATACAAAAAACGACGAGAAGGCAACGATAGACTCCCCAAGAGGAGAGCCTATTATAGGTGTTATTGATACTCTATTCGATAAGTCGGTATATTTTTCTGAATGGGTTGATTTCAGAAAAATGATTAGCGATGAAATACCCACAGAACCGAAGGATTATGACCACGGGACCGCAGTGAGCTCAATCATTGTTGATGGGCCCTCCATTAACCCTGAATTAGACGATGGATGTGGCAGATTTAGAGTTAGACATTTTGGTGTTGCTGCGCAAGGTCGATACAGCGCCTTTTCTATAATGAAGGCTATCCAGGATATCGTTAGAGCCAATCCAGATATAAAAGTATGGAATTTATCTTTAGGTTCCGACAGAGAAATCAATCCTAATTTCATATCCCCGGAAGCAGCGATCTTGGATAAAATCCAATATGAAAATGATGTCATTTTTATAATTGCTGGGACTAACAAGCGCGACAATGAAACTGGGGTCGAAAAAATGATTGGATCCCCCGCTGATTCAATCAATGCCATTGTGGTCAATTCAGTAAATAGCGCAGGAAAACCCGCCTCCTATTCAAGAAAGGGCTTAGTTTTATCGTTCTTTAATAAGCCTGATGTTTGTAGTTATGGTGGCGATAAAAATGATTACATTCGCGTCTGCACCCCAATGGGTGAAGAATTCCGCAGTGGTACTTCGTTCGCCGCGCCATGGGTTACTCGAAAAGCTGCGTACTTAATAGAAGTACTTGGGCTTAACCGTGAGGTTGCAAAGGCCTTAATTGTGGATGCCGCCGCAGGATGGGATAGTGTCGGGAAAAACGAAAAAATGGCCCCTTTGGTCGGTCATGGAATCGTTCCAAAAAGAATTGAGGATGTCGTAAAGTCAAACGATGATGAAATAAAATTTGTAATGAGCGGTGTCTCAGAAAAATGGGATACCTACACTTACAACTTACCCATCCCAATTCATAATAAAAGACATCCCTTCGTCGCCAAAGCCACTCTATGCTATTTCCCAGATTGCTCAATAAATCAGGGCGTAGATTACACTAACACGGAATTAGATATATACTTTGGGAGAATTAAGGATGACAGTATTAAATCCATAAACAAGAATAGTCAAAGCGTAGATGATGGTGAAAAGCACTATATATACGAAGGTAGCGCCAGAGAGTTCTATCGAAAATGGGACAATACCAAACACATAAGCGAAGTCCTCGCGGGTAAAGTTCGCGCAAGAAGCGTTTATGGAAACGGACTATGGGGCCTAAGTGTCAAAGCAAAAGAAAGATTGGGTAAACGTGATAGCGGCATCCATTTTGGCCTTGTGGTAACTCTGAAAGAAATTAGTGGAGTAAACAGAATTAACGATTTTATACGCCAATGCGAACTGCGTGGCTGGCTTATAAATCGAGTTGATATCGACAATAGAATTGAGATTTATAACAAGGCGCAGGGAACTGTTACTTTCGATGCGTAACCCCATTTCGCGCTATAATCAAGCTAATGAAAACGCCTAGCAAATTCGCCGCCGCCTACGCCCGCTTGAACGCCGAGCAAAAGAAGGCTGTCGACACGATCGACGGGCCGGTGATGGTCATCGCGGGTCCGGGCACGGGCAAAACGGAGGTGCTCACGATGCGCATCGCGAACATTATAGAGAAGGCCGCCGCGAGCACGGCAGGTGGCCAGGGCCACGCCAAAGTCGCGCCGGAAGCGATTCTCGCGCTCACCTTCACGGAATCCGGCGTCGCGTCCATGCGCAAGCGCCTCACCGACCTCGTGGGCACGCCGGCCTATCGCGTGACGATCTCCACCTTCCACGGCTTCGCGAACGGCATAATCCGCAACTATCCGGATAAATTTCCGGAGATCATCGGCGCCGTGAGCATCACGGACATCGACCAGGTGCGCATCGTGCGCGACGTCATCGACGGCACTCCCCTCACCGACCTCAAACCCTTCGGCGACCGCTACTATTATTTGAAGTCCATCATGAGCTCGATCAACGAGCTGAAGCGTCAGGGCGTCACGCCTGCCGAGTTCACGGCGATCGTGGAAAAAGAAAAACGCGCCGTGGCCGCCATCGACGATCTCTACTACACCGACGGCGCGCACAAGGGCAAGATGAAGGGCAAATATAAGGAGGACGCCAAGCACGCGGAACGCAACGCCGAGCTCGCGCTCGTGTACACGAAGTATCAGGCCGCCCTGCGCACGGCGAAACAGTACGACTACAGCGACATGATCATGGAAGTGATGCGCGCGCTCGAGACCGACGAATCCCTGCGCTTTATGTTGCAGGAGCAGTATAAATATTTCTTGGTGGACGAGCACCAGGACACGAACGACGCTCAAAATCGGATCATCGAGCTGCTCGCGGGTGGGGGCGGCGCGAGTGGCAGCGGCAAGGACGGCGCCGAAAACAAGCGCCCAAATCTGTTCGTCGTCGGCGATGAGAAGCAAGCCATCTTCCGCTTCCAGGGCGCCTCGATCGCCAACTTCTATCATTTCAAAACGCTCTATAAAGACGTCACGCTCATTCCGCTCGTCAACAATTACCGTTCCACGCAGGCCATCCTGAACGCCGCTGCCGCCGTCGCCCCGCGCGAGGGTGGGCACCAGCTCGTCGCGAACGCCGGTCATCCGGAAACGCCGGCGGCGCTCGCCGTGCTCTCGTCACCCGACGCCGAATACTTCTTTATCGCCGAGCAGGCGAAGGCGCTGATCGCCGCCAAGAAGGTCGCGCCGGAGGAGATCGCCGTGCTCTACCGCGAGAACCGCGACGCCGCGCCGCTTGCGCGCGTGCTCGAAAAGCTTGGCGTGCCGTTCGCGATTGAATCCGATCAAGACACGCTGGGCGACGAGGATATTCAAAAGTTGCTGCGCATTCTGCGCGCAGTGCAGCATTTCGGCGCGGCGTCATATCTTTTCGATTTCCTCTACATCGACTTCCTCGACATTCCCCCGCTCGACGTCTACAAACTTTTTTCGCTCGCCGGGAAAAAGCGCGTGAACCCGTACGATGTTTTGCGCTCGGGCGTGATGCTCGACGAAGCGGGCGTGAGCACTGCCGCGAAAGCGGAGTTCCAAAAACAATTCGCGCACCTCTCCGACTGGAAGCGCGCCGCGGAAAATATGGGCGCCGTGCGCGCGTTCGAGACGATCGTGCGCGATTCGGGATTCCTTGCCGCCATCATGGCCGTGCCGTCCGCCAGCCAGAAGCTCGCCAAACTCCACACGCTTTTTGAGCTCCTCAAGTCGCTCGTGGAGAACCGCAAAAACTACACTTTAAAGGACTTTTTCGCCTACCTCGACCTCACCATAGAACAGGGCGTTTCCCTTAAAAGCGCCGATATACCCCGTATTCCGGGCCGTATACGCCTCATGACGGCTCATAAATCCAAAGGGCAGGAGTTTGACTATGTCTTCGTTATGAACGCCGTAGACGGCAAATGGGGGTCACGCTACAAGCACGAGCATATTCGGCTGCCGCACGAGATATACCGGACGCTCGCGGAGGTGGACGAAAAACTGGATGGCGGAACCCAGGACGACAGCGACGAGCGCAATCTTTTCTACGTCGCGCTCACCCGCGCGCGCAAGGAACTGTTCGTTACGCAAAGCGCCCGCGATCGCGAAGGACGGGAGCTCGTGCCGACGCAGTTCACGCAGGAGCTGCAGGAAAATCTCCTCGCGCCGCTCGACGTCACGAAATACGAAACCAAATTCGCAGCGCACCGCGACGTGGAATTCGCGCCAGCACCGGCCGCCACGCCGGACATCGAAGACAAAACGTTCTTGCGCACGCTTTTCGATGAACAGGGTCTTTCCGTCACCGCGCTCGATAATTACCTCGAATGCCCGTGGCACTATTTTTATGTAAATTTAATACGCGTCCCCGAGGCGCCTAATAAACATTTAATGTACGGCAACGCCGTCCACGACGCGCTCAAGCACTATTTCGACCTCCGCTCCGAAGGTGACGATCGCGGGAAGGCATATCTCGTCGAGAAATTTGAGGAAGCGCTCGCGCATCAGCCAATCGAAGAGAGCGATTACGAGGAGACGCTCGCGCGCGGGCGCAAGTCACTTCCCGCCTGGTTCGATCGCTATCATGCCGAGTGGCCGGTCAAAACGCAGAACGAAGTGCGCATCGCGGGAATCACGCTCGGCAGCGGCACCGACGCGGTGCTTATCAACGGCAAGCTCGATAAGATCGAGATCATCGACGCGAGCGGCAAGGTGAACGTCGCGGACTACAAGACCGGCAAGTCGCAAACACGCAACGCCATCGAAGGCAAAACAAAGACCGGCACCGGCAACTACAAGCGCCAACTTGTCTTCTATCGCCTCCTGCTCGACAAGGGTGAGAAATTCTCGATGGTCTCCGGTGACGTCGATTTCATCGAGCCGGATGAGAATGGAAAATTCCATAAAGAAAACTTCGCCATCGAACCGGCAGAATTGGAGGAGCTCGAAAAGACCGTCTTGCGCGTGGCAGCTGAGATCCGCTCACTCGCGTTTTGGAACACCACGTGCGACGACCCGGATTGCAGGTATTGCGGGCTGAGGAAAATTATTTGAGAAGAACCTGAAATAAGAAAAGCTTTGGAATTTGAGGGTATGCCGGAGGCGCGCAGGCGCCGAGGCGTAGCGCGTTTTCAGCAGAAAACGACGCGACCCTCAAATTCCAAAGCTTTTCTTATTTCAAGTTCTTCTCAAATATCTCCTTCAGCATATCCGGTTTTGCGCGGCCCTTCAGTTGGCCCATCGCCTTGCCGATCAAAAATTGCAAACTCACCAGTTTTCCTTTTTTATAGTCCGCGACCGCTGCCGGATTCGCAGCGATGACCGTGAGCACGACCGACTCAACTTCGCCGGTGTCCGATATGCCGATGTTCTCGCTCTTCATAATGGTTTCCGGATCGGCGCCGGTCTCGAACATCTGGGCGAGCATATCCTTCGCCTGACGGCTCGTGATCTTCCCGCCGTCAATAAGCACCGCAAGGTGCGCAAGATGTTCCGGGTTCACTTTTATGTTCGGGAGGGAGATATCGGCTTGTTTCATCAAGCCGCGCAGGTCACTTGTCAAATAATTAAATACCGTGGCGACACTGCCATCCGGAAGTGACGCACGGAACTCGGAAACCGCCGCTTCAAAATAGTTCGCGGTCTCCAACTCTCCCGCGAGGGCATCGACCGCCCGTTCATCCAATCCATATTCTTCCATAAACCGCACGCGCTTCGCCGCAGGGAGTTCGGGAATGGAAGCCTTCAAAGCCTCCAGCCCGAGCGCACTCGTCTCGAATGATGGAATGTCCGGCTCCGGGAAATAACGGTAATCCTGGGCCTCCTCTTTGGACCGCTGCGACGTGGTCTTCTGTTTTACATCGTCCCAACCGCGCGTCTCCTGGCGAACCGTCTCGCCCTTATCAAGAACTTCCGTCTGACGTTTTATCTCATAATTTATGGCCTGGAACACGGAATTGAAAGAATTCAGATTTTTGACCTCGGCGCGCGTGCCAAGCTTCGCCGGATCCGGCGAAATCGAAATATTGGCATCGGCGCGCATCTGGCCGCGCTCAAGATCGGCATCCGAAACGCCAAGGTAGCGCAGGATGAGCTGCAGCTCTTTCATAAAAGCCACCGCATCCTCGGCGGTATGGATATCCGGCTCGGTCACAAGTTCCATAAGCGGCACGCTCGCGCGGTTATAATCGACGAGCGTCCCCCCGGACGCATCATCATGCACCAGTTTGCCCGCGTCCTCCTCGAGATGAATATGATTTATCTTCACGCCGCGCAGGGTTCCGCCAAGCACGAGCGGCTGTCCGGATTGGGAGATCTGATAGGCCTTAGGAAGGTCGGGGTAGAAATAATTCTTGCGGTCGAAGCGACTACTGACGTTCGGCGTTCCTCCAAGCGCGAGGCCAACTTTGATGACGTGCTCGATCGCCTTCCGATTCGGCACGGGCAACGTCCCCGGATGACCCATGCACACCGGGCAGACGTTCACGTTGGGACGCTTCTCGTCAGGATCGTTCAGCGAGTCGCAAAACATCTTGGTCCGCGTTTTGAGTTCCGCATGCACTTCGAGGCCAATGGTAGGATAATACTTGCTCATGGATGGTTTTGATGATAGCTGAAAAATGGCGATTATTCAACTCTCTTTCAGGTGGCGCGCTAATGAACAACAAAAAAAAGCCGCATTCTTTTTGAGCCTTTAGCGTCCTCGCGATTCGGCGAAAAAAGAATGCGGCTTTTTGTTATCCTTCGATCGTGATCCCCATATTGCGTGCCGTTCCCGCGATGATCTTTTCCGCCGCAGCAAGATCGTCGGTGTTCAGATCCGCAAGCTTCTTTTTCGCGATCTCGCGAATGTCAGCTTTCGTAACCTTCCCGACTTTATTCTTCAGTGAGTCAGCAGCACCCTTCTCGATGCCGGCAGCCTTCTTTAAGAGCGATGAAGCCGGGGAAGTTTTCAACACAAAAGAAAACGTGCGATCCTCAAAGATCGTTATCTGCGCAGGAACAACATCCCCTTTCATATCCTTGGTAGCATCGTTGAACTGCTTACAAAATTCCTGGATGTTGATGCCCTGTGGACCAAGAGCCGTGCCGACCGGAGGCGCAGGATTTGCCCCACCCGCCGGAAGTTGAAGTTTTATGATTGTTTTAACCTTCTTTGCCATGGTTCAGATAATACAGGATATTCCATTTTAAATCAAGTCAGCATAAGGCATAGTCATTTGGTTTTTGAGGGGCTGTCGGAGGCGGCGAAGGCCGCCGAGACGGAGCGCCCGGCCAGAAGGCCGGGACGCGCACCCGAAAAAACCAAATGACTATGCCTTATGCTGACGCAAAGTTAAAACGGGATATCCTCCGGCTTAATTTCCTCGTCTTCCAAATTGATCGTCGGAATCTCATCCAGGGAAGGAACGCCACCCGCTCCGGCCGGCGAAACCGAACCGCCCGCGCCCTTACTGAATCCCCCACCCGGAGCACCTCCGCCGCTGTTCGCCGCGCGTGGCCCGAGCTGCATGCGCTCGCACATGACCTCCGTCGTCTTGCGCTGCTGCCCCTGCTTATCGGTCCAGCTCCGCGTCTGCAAACGACCCTCGATGAGCACCATCGCTCCTTTTGTTAAATATTGTCCCGCAATCTCCGCCTGCCGACCCCAGATCACAACATTGTGAAATTCGGTCTCTTCCTGCTTCGCACCACTTTTATCCGTCCAAACACGGTTTGTTGCCACCCCGATCGTCGTCACCGATTGGCCGCCCGGCGTCGTTCGAAGCTGGGGGTCAGCGGTCACCCGCCCGACAAGAATTACTTTGTTTAAATCCATACAATTATATTACCACATCGCACATTAAAAATATCTTAAAAGCAAAGGGTCCAAAAACTGCCGTAATTACTGCAAAATCTCCTCAATTTTCTTTTCGAGTGCCTCGTTGCTCAACGGGCGTGATGCCGGTCTTGCGTCAGAAGGCATTGGACGAGCGGGGCGGATGGGACGCTTGTCGTGCGGAACGATAGGAGAAGCCGACTGTTCAGAAGCCACAGGCGACGCGATGATCATGAAACGAACGATGTCCTGACGATTGTTCAGATCGTTCTCGAGCTCCTTTATATCATCGCCATACGCCTTGAACGTGAAGCTGGCGAACACCGCCTCGGTCTGTTTTTTGATCTCGTATGCAAGACCCAAGCGCTTTGCGCGAGGCTCGGAAAGATCCTCGCCGTTATGTTGTCCGACAAGGGCAACGACGCCCGCCACATCGGTTTCGTTCTTCAAAAGCAGCGCGAGCTCGTATTCCTTTTTATCCTTTTCTTCGTTGGTCATAATTTTAGGATTGTACCCGAAGGGGCGGAAAAAGTCTAGCCCAGCGCCGCTCGAAGCGGGCGACGCCGGGAAGACCCTCTTTTATTCGCTAACAACCGCTGCTGCCTCCTCTTCTTCGACGTCCGCCTCGTGAAGGAGCGCCTCCGGGGGCACGTCACGCTTTCCGGCAGGGATCAAGCGGCCGATAATGACGTTTTCCTTAAGGCCGCGGAGTTTATCGACTTTGCCCTCGATGGCTGCCTTTACCAAAACACGCGAGGTATCCTGGAATGATGCCGCCGACAGGAAGCTTTCCGCGGAAAGCGCGATGCGGGTGATGCCCAAAAGCACCTCTTCCGATTTCGCCGGCTTACTCCCCTCTTTCTTCAACTGCTTGTTGATCTCAAGGAAGCGGGATTTCTCTATGATCTCGCCCATGACAAAGTCAGGCGCATCCCCCGCTTCGGTTATCTTCACGCGCGAGAACATCTGGCGCACGATCATTTCGATATGTTTGTTGTTGATCGAAGCACCCTCGGAGAGGTAGATCCTTTGCACCTCGTTCACAATGTAGCGACCGACTTCACCCATGCCTTTGTGTTCAAAGAGTTCATGGATATCCAGGTTACCTTCCGAAAGCTGTTCGCCTTGCTGGACCTTCTGGCCCGCCTGGGCGTAAAGCATGGTGCCGCGCGGAACACTGATCTCCTGGGCCTTCGCCTTCTTGTTCTCGGAGATGAAGCGGACCACTTTGAGCGTGCCGCGATCCTCAACCTTGTCGATGGTCCCATCGAACGGAGCGAGGATGGCGCGTCCTTTCGGTGCGCGGGTCTCGAAGATCTCCTCGACGCGCGGGAGACCGTGCGTGATGTCAGCACCGGCTGCGCCTCCAGCGTGGAACGTACGCATGGTAAGTTGGGTGCCCGGCTCGCCGATGGACTGCGCGGCGAGTACGCCGACGGCAGTGCCGTATTTCACCGGCTCATTGATGCTCAAGTCGTAGCCATAGCATTTGGCGCAGATACCATAGAGCGTCTTGCAGGAAATCGGAGAGCGGACGACGACCGATTCCAACTTCGAGGCCTCGATCTCTTCTGCTGTATTGCGGTCAATGGCTTCGTTCGCATGGACCAGGATCTTGTTACCGATCTTCACGTCAGCCAACGCCGTGCGCGAGAACAACTTGGAAGCAAAGCTGTGATTGAACTCCTTGCCATCGCTGCGCAAGATCTCCAATCCTTCCTTCGTGCGGCAGTCCTCTTCGCGGATGGTGAGGTCCTGAGCGACGTCCACCAAGCGGCGGGTAAGGTATCCGGCCTGAGCCGTCTTCAAAGCGGTATCAGTGGTTCCTTTGCGCGCACCGTGGGTCGCGATGAAGTATTCGAGAACGGACAAGCCTTCTTTCAAAGACGACTTGATCGGAAGTTCGATGGTCTCGCCTTTCGGGTTTTGCACCAATCCTTTCATACCCATCATCTGGATCGGTTGTGACCACGAACCGCGGGAGCCGGAATCGACGATCTGGTAAATCGAGTTGTCGGTAGGCAAAATGACGGAAACCAACTTTGCGATATCGCCGCGGGTCTTTTCCCAGACGCTGATGATGCGGCTGCGGCGCTCGACCGGGGTGAGCAAACCTTCCGCATACTGGCTGTGGATGAGGTTGACCTCCTCGGTGGATTTCTTGATGATGCCGGGCTTTTCCGGAGGAATAACGAGGTCAGCCATGGCCCATGTGATGCCGGAGATGGTCGCCATTTCGAAACCGAGCGTCTTGATACGATCGATAGTATCGCGCGTGACGTCCATACCGTGCACTTCGAATATCTTCGCAAGGAGACGGCTCAGCTTCTTCTTCGTCATCACGTCATTCACGTAATCGCACTTGCCATCAAGCGCCTTGTTGAATACGAGGCGGCCGTAGGTGGTTTCGAGCGCGCCAAGCTTGATCGGCGTGTGGAATGTGATGTTCCCGAAGTGATACGCGAGCGCTACTTCGTCGAAATCAACATAGCTATGGATCGGACCTTCTGCCTTTACGGCGCGGGTGATGTAGTAGCAACCAAGAACAACATCGTTGATCGGAGCGGTGATAAGATCGCCCGTTGCCGGCTTGAGCAAGTTGCGGCCAGCGGACATGATCTCTTTCGCTTCCTGCTGCGCAATGTCCGAGAGCGGCAAGTGGACGGCCATTTGGTCACCGTCGAAGTCGGCATTGAATGCCGGGCAGACGAGCGGCGGGAGCTTCATCGCGAGGCCCTCAACGAGCATCGGACGGAACGCCTGGACGGAAAGGCGGTGGAGCGTAGGAGCGCGGTTCAAGAGCACGTGCTTGTCCTTGATGATCTCTTCAAGGATGGCGAGCACCTCAGACGTGTGCTCTTCCATAAAGCGCGACGCGCTGCGAATGTTGTGCGCCAAGCCCTGCTTGATGATCTCGCTGATCACGAACGGGCGGAATAATTCCAATCCCATGCGCTTCGGAATGCCCATCTGGTCAAGTTTGAGCTTCGGACCGACGACGATCACGGAGCGGCCGGAATAGTCCACGCGCTTACCGAGAAGGTTTTGGCGGAAGCGGCCCTGCTTGCCCTTAAGCATGTCGGCAAGCGAACGAAGCGGGCGGCGCTGGGCGGAAAGCTGCTGAGTGCCGAAGCGCGCCGAGTTGTCGATGAGGGCATCAACGGCTTCCTGAAGCATGCGTTTCTCGTTGCGAACGATGACGTCCGGCGCCTTGATCTCAAGAAGCTTCTTCAAGCGGTTGTTGCGATTGATGACGCGGCGATAAAGGTCGTTCAAGTCGGAAGTCGCATAGCGTCCCCCATCGAGCGCCACCATCGGACGAAGGTCCGGCGGAAGCACCGGCAAGATCGTGGTGATCATCCATTCCGGACGACCGCCGTTGCGCACCATCGCTTTGAACATCTTGAGGCGGCGGAGCAACTTGCTCTGTGCCAACGGGTCTTTCGCATCGGCAAGCGCCGCCTCCATCAAAACGACCTCTTTCTTCATATCAAGTTTCTGCAAGATCTCCTGCACCGCCTCGGCGCCGCTTGATGCCTTGAAGATGTTGCCGAACTTGCGCGAAAGCGTGAAGTACTCGTTCTCGGAAAGAATCTGCCCGACACGCATCTCCTCGAGATAGTCTTTGGTAGTATCCGCAGCCTCAAGGATCTCGCCCTTCACGGTCTTGTCCTTGTTGCCGACGGTCTTTAATTTGCCCTTCAACTCGCGATCCAGATCTTCGAGCGCAGCCTTGCGGTTC
>Ga0181520_10005076_pt1 | contig 21353 bp, 14 predicted proteins | sample PEATcosm2014_Bin_29_FD_132451 | JGI IMG/M metagenome (GOLD analysis project Ga0181520, IMG submission 132451) | Peatland microbial communities from MTU Mesocosm Facility, Houghton, MI, USA - PEATcosm2014_Bin02_30_metaG | ecosystem: Environmental > Terrestrial > Soil > Wetlands > Peat | place... | reverse complement strand
TTGCACCGGCTGGATTGCCTCGGCTCGCACGGTTCTCTTGACCATTATGAATTTCTGGTGGAGCAGGCGAGGGAATTGGAGAAGAAACCGGCGATCCGTCCGCCGCTGCTCACCGGCGACGATTTGATTGCGCTCGGCATGAAACCCGGCCCGGCAATGGGCGCACTGCTGCACGAAATCCGCGAGAAACAATTGCAGGATGAATTAAAAACACCGCGTCAGGCAAGGACGTGGGTGAAGAAACGAATCAAAAACTCTCAGTTTTCAATTTGAGGTTTTCAGTAATCGCAAAGCGCCGCTGAAAGCCAAACACTGATAGCTTAAAATTTATTTCAACGGCTCCAAAAACATTTTGCGGATTTCAATGTCGCCGCCTTCGCTTTGGATGCCGACAAAGCCGGATGAAATGGTGCATTCTGTGATCTCGTTCATGAACTTGCCATTGATGTAAGCCTTGACGTCGTCGCCGGCGCAAACGGTCACGTTGGTGTCCCATTCGCCTACCGGTTTTTCATTTGGCGGGCCGCGCATGGGAACCGGGGTGTTTTTGTCCATGCCTTTGTGCTCCTTGCATTCCGCGCCCATCATCACAAACAAATCGCCCTGCCGGCCGGATTTGCCCTGGTTCTGGATGCACATCGGCCAGACCGCGTCGGGCAATTGCATGTGGACGAGCACGCCGGTGTTGTCGGCCTTGGGCGTGACTTTGATATAACGCCATTCGACGGTGACGACGTAATTGCTGTAGCTTTGTTTCGTCCGCAAATAGCCGATCGGCGTGCCGGTGCAATGGATGACGCCGTTGGTGACGCTCCACGTTTTCAGCGGGTCGGCGTTGTTGTTCATGCAAAAGGTGAAGCCGTCGAAATTGGCGCCGTTGAACAGTTCGATGCGGTTCACCGGCGTGATGACGTTTTGTGCCGAGGCAATTTCCGTGAGCGCGAAGGCGAGACATATCAAGATGGTTTTTGTGAATTTCATGGTTTTAGAATTTGAGTTTGGTCAATTTTAGTTTACGCGGCCAGCATTGTAAATGGCCGAGATTTCCCTGTCCGAAAGAGCGCGGTTGTAGATGCTTGCTTCATCAATCAATCCGTTAAAATATCTGCTGCCAATGCAATTTGGAAATCCTGTGCGACCGTCTTCAGAGCCTATGGCCACAAAACTGTTGGCCAGCATGGGGGAAATTTTTCCAATGTGCGACAGCGGGTTTCCCCAAGGCTGACCGTCAATATACAGCCGCAGCTTGGCCCCGTCGTAGGTGCCGGCAATGTGATGCCACACGCCAGAAGTGATGGACGCATGAGAAGTGATTGCCCACGAAGCTCCACGGTTGCTGCTCAAATAAAACGAAACCCCGCTCGCGATTTCGACGCCATAAAAATCACTGGTTACCAGCCCTTGATAAGAATTCATGGGATTATTCGGGTCAGCCTTCACCCAAAATTCAATCGTCAACTGTTTAACCGGGTTCAAACCGGGAGATTGAGGGATTTTCACATATTGGCCGTTGCCATCGAAGCTGAAGGCCCGCCCGACTTCACCATCAGAGTAGCCAGCACCGTTAATCATCGTTCCATCGTGATGCCCAATCTTGTCATTGGCATTTCCTTCCGCCGGCCACCACGCAACCAAACCGGCGGGTTTGCCGTGTGATTCCCCAAATAAAAACAATCCCGCGCCTGCAACGATGACGAGCAGAATCACCGCGGCGATAATAATTGGCGTCTTGCTTTTTGCTTGAACCGACGGTTTGCCGTCAGGAATTCCGCCTGGTTTGGGCGCATCAATCGTTTGCTTGCAACCCGGGCAATTGATTCGCGAGCCGCCATAGCGCGTGTCGCACTGAATGTGCTGTCCGCAGCTCGGACAGAAGAATGTGAATTCGCCCATTACAAGTTCAGTTGATGTTATGCCGATGAGACCGCTTTCCCCCCAATTTGCAAGTTTATTTGTGAGCTTCTGAAATCTTAACGCGGCGCAAATTGACGCAGCACACGCTCAAAAACAATCGAAGGCGAAACGGCGTGCAGGCATTCATTCGGTTTTGCGTAGGTGCAATGTTCCTTGAAGCAGGGCGAGCAGGGGAGGTCAATCTGCAAAACATTTTCAAGCTGCCCGTAAGGCCCGGTGCGGCGCGGTTCGGTGGGACCGAAGATTGCGATGACCAGTTTGCCGAGCGCTGTGGCGACGTGCATCGGGCCGGTGTCGTTCGTCACCATCAAATCGCAAAGCCGCAGCCACTCAACCATTTCCGGCAGGGAAGTTTCGCCGCACAAATTCAGGCATCGCTCCGGCGCGGCGCGGGAGATGATTTCACCGGGCGGCTTGTCTATCCCGTCGCCGAGGATGGCGAAGCGCGCGGCGGGGAAGTTTTCCGCGATCAGACGGACAAGTTCGGAAAAATTTCCGGCCGGCCAGCATTTGGTCTGCCAGCGCGCGCCGGGTTGGAGCACGATCAGTTGCGGATTGCGGATTGCGGATTGCGGATTGAAAGCAAATGCCCCGGGCCATTTGCGTTTCACTTCGGCGGCAATCTCCGGGCGCTCGGGCAGCCACGTGTAATTTTTATGAACCGGAACGCCGAGTTGCGGCAGGACGGCCAGATACCAGTCCACGGCGTGCGTGTGAAATGAAGCGCGGCGGACGGCGATGTCATAAAAGCCGCGCGCGCCTTCGCGGGCTTCGTCGAGGCCGATAAGGAATTTTCCGTTGGCGAGCCAGGCGAACGCGCCGCTGCGCGCGAGGCATTGCAGGTCAATGACCAGATCAAAATTTTGCGCCCGCATCCAGCGGATGCTGCGGAGCATTTCCGGCCAGTGCCGTGGCGCGGCCCATCGCCGTCGTTCAAAACGCACAATGCCGGTTAAATCGGGGTCGCCTTCGAGCAGCGGTGCGAGCGCGGAATCCATCCACCAGAAAATCTCCGCGCCGCTAAAATGCAGTTTCAACAAGCGCAGGACCGGCAACGCCTGGATGACGTCGCCGAGCGAGCTTGGCTTTAGAATTAAAATTTTCAAGTCAACCACGGATGAACCCGGATAAAGAATTTGCCATCGTGCGCGAAATGAAAATTATCCGTGTCAACCCTTGTTCGTCCGTGGTTCGGAAATCATCTTCCGTATTCCAGCCGTTCGGCGAGGCGTTCGGGCAGGCCGGCGGCGAGGATTTTTCTCTGGGTGGCGGGGATGTCATATTCCAGCCGGCGCAGTTCAATCGTCCCGGAGTCAATGTCGTAAATGACATAGGCGGCGCGGGGATTGTTGTCGCGGGGCTGGCCGACGGCGCCGACGTTGATGAAATATTTTTTGGCCGGGTCCACCTTGAATTTGGAATAGGTGCCGCCGCGCACGGCAGTGTCGCGCATGAAGGCGACGGGCACATGGGTGTGGCCGAAGAAACAGACCTGCGTGTTTTGGTATGGAAAACTGGCGGCGGCGGCGAGTTTGTCGAAGACGTAGCCCCAGCGTTGCGGCACATCGAGCGTGGCGTGGACGATGGTGAAGTTGGAGACCATCCTGGTGTATTTCAGGTCGCGCAACCATTGTTTCTCCTCGGCGTCCAACTGCGCGCGCGTCCAGTGAACGGCGGTGGCGGCGGCGGGATTGAATCCGTCGAGATGGTCGTCGGTGGAGCAGTATTCATCGTGGTTGCCCTTCACGCAGGGGATGTTCATGTCCCGGACGATTTTGAGGCATTCCTTGGGATTAGCGTTGTAGCCAACGATGTCGCCGAGACAGACGTAATGCGTCGGGTTCTGGCTTCGTGCGTCTTCCAGGACGGTCTGTAACGCCTCCAGATTGCCGTGAATGTCAGCGATGATGGCGAACTTCATTGCATTAGTGAACTATCTCAAAGCCGTGGATTTCATTTTGCGCGGCGCTCCACGTCACATTCTCGCCGCGGATAAAAAATTTCAGCCCCGCGTCGCGGATGGCCGCGCGGAAGGCTTCAAGCTCTTCGCGCCCGCCTTCGGCGATCAATTCGACGCGGCCATCGGATAAATTACGCACAATGCCGGAAACTTCAAATCCGGCGGCGACGGTTTTCGCGGTGTAGCGGAACCCGACACCCTGCACATGGCCGGAATAAAAAATTTCCATGCGGCAGCGGTTTGCAACTGACATTTGTCCCGGCACGTGGGAATGTAGCCAGACCCGGACGCCGGACGCAATGTTAAATTGCGTCGGAAGCGCCGAACTTTTTTCAATTTTCCAAGAATTCTGTTTGACCGGCGGGAAAATTTCCAGTAGTCAGCATGTGCTGTCCACATAACAAACGGAAAAGTCCGGGCGTTTTGCGGGCGGCGAGCGGCGTGAACGGCAATGTTGAACACAAAATCATTTCTGGCGGTGGATTTTGGGGCGGGCAGCCTCAAGCTGGCGGAATTTGAAACCAACGAAGCCGGCGGCCTGCGGCTCAAGATTTTTTCCATCAAACCGCTTGGCGCCGAAGGCTCGCAGGAGGCCACGCGCGAGAAGGTGATTCTCAAGGCGCTACAGGACACGCTTGCTGAAAAGGGAATCAAGGCGAAAGACGTCAATGTCTGCGCGCCGGGCTTCCACGTTTTTTCCAAATTCGTCAAACTGCCGCCGGTGGACGCGGGCAAGGTGACCCAAATCATCCAATATGAGGCGCAGCAGAACGTGCCGTTTCCGCTCTCGGAAGTCGTCTGGGACTATCAAATCCTGGGTTCCGCGCCCAGCGGCGAACTCGAAGTGCTGCTGGTCGCCGTCAAATCCGAAATCGTCGAAGGACTGTTTCGCGTGGCGGCGCAGGCGAAGCTGCGGCTGCAATTGTGCGACGCCTCGCCGGCGGCCCTGTGCAACGCCTTTCGTTACAACTACGGCGATCTTGAAGACTGCACGATGCTGCTGGACATCGGCGCCAAGACGAGCAACCTGCTGTTTTTTGAAAAGGGCAAGGTTTTTTCCCGCAGCATCAATCTGGGCGCGAACGCCATCACGCAGGATTTTTCCAGCGAGGCGAAATTGAAATTTGAAGTCGCCGAACAGATCAAGATTGCCGAGGGCTTCGTCAGCCTCGGTGGAGCGTATGAAGAGCCGGAAAATCCAAACCAGGCGGCCATCTCCAAAATCGCGCGGCAGTTCATGACCAAGCTGCACATCCAGGTCAATCAAACGATGCAGTTTTACCGCGGGCAGCAGGGCGGCTCGGCGCCGCAGCGGCTGTTCCTTTCCGGCGGCGCGTCCATCATGCCTTACACAGCGCAGTTTTTTGCCGAAAAACTCAACGTGCCGGTCGAATACTTCAACCCGTTCCGCAACGTCCAGATTGACCCGTCGGTGAACCTGGAAGAACTGGCGCGCGTGGCCCATTCGCTCGGCGAGGTCGTCGGGCTGGGGTTGCGCAACCTGGCAAACTGCCCGGTGGAAATGAATTTGATGCCGGACAGCACGCTGCGCTGGCGGGCATTCAATGAAAAGAAGCCATATTTCATGGCCACGGTTTTTCTGCTGGCGATGGTGGCGGGGGCGATTGGATTCCTGTTCCAAAAGCTCGCGGTCTCCAAGGAAAGCGAAAACGAGAGTCTGGAGCCGCAGGCGCAGACAATGAATGAAAAAGTGGCACAAATGCAACAGGCTTTTAATAACAAGGAGGACGCCCAAGGCAAAGTAAATCAAATCACGACATGGATGGAAGCGCGGTATTACTGGGGCGACATCATGGCGGAATTGCGCCGGGCGCTCATCCGCTCCGAGGAGGAAGTCAGAAAAAAATATGTCGTGGAAAAGCCGGAGATAGAAGTTGGCATTTGGATCGAGCAGATGGTGATGGGAACCGCCGCACCTGCCGCACCTTCCGTTCCCGGCGTCCCCGCCGCGCCGCAGCCGACACCCGATCAAAGCGGCGCCATCACGCTCGTTTGCCGCGCGGTGGATTTGACGCAGATGGACTCATCCGCGGACAACAAGGAAATCTTCTATGCCGTCGAGCGCGAGCTCAAGGCGACACCGGTTTTCGACCCGAAAACGGTGCAGTCAGCCGCTCAAATTTCACAGGTGGACAATGGCACGTTCACCTTCACCATTACCGTCACGCCGCAAAATCCATTGAAGTTGTAATATGGGCTGGTTCAAACGAAATTTATTTTTTGCGATCGGCGGCATCCTGTCGCTGGGACTGCTGGCGGCGGCGGGATATTACGATTACGCGAGTTGGGAACACAACCAGGCGGCGTTCGTCAAACTCAATGAGACTTACAACAAGCTGATCGAACTGGCCAAGAAGAAGCCCTCTCCCGGCAACGACAAGGTCAACAACATCGCCGCCGCAAACGAACAGGCAAACCAGCTCAACCAGTGGAAGAACCAGGCCAAAAAGTATTTCCAGCCGATACCGCGCATCCCCGCGACCGGCCCGCTGTCCAACGAATCATTTGGACACGCGTTGACCGCGACGATCAAACAATTGCAGGATGCCGCCGCCGCCGCAAACGTGCAACTGCCGCCTCAATATGATTTTTCATTCACGACGGATGTGGGCAGGCTCACCTTTGCCCCCGGCAGCCTTGAGCGACTGTCCTCGCAGTTGGGCGAAGTGAAGGCGATTTCGGAGATTCTTTTCTCGGCGCGCGTCAACGCACTGGACGGCATCCAGCGCGTCCCGGTGTCGGACGATGACAAAAACGGGCCGCAAACGGATTATCTCGGCGAACAAACCACAGACGCCGGACAGGCGACTCTGACCCCCTATCAAGTCACGTTCCGCGCGTTCAGCCCGGAAGTGGCACAGGTGCTTGAGGCATTTGCCGCCTCCCCGCACGGGATCATAGTCAAAGCCGTCAGCGTGCAACCGGCCGGCGCCTCCTCCGGCGCCGATACCGGCACGCCGCCGCCCGCGCCCATGCCGGGCAAGGGCGGATTGCAGACGATCCTGAACGAACAACTGTTGCGCGTCACCCTGGAGGTTGAAGCGGTGAAAATGCGGTGAAATGGACGCCAAGAAACAACTGAACGCATGGAATTCATCAAAAGAAATTACGAGAAGATCATCTTGAGCCTGGTGCTGCTTGGGCTGGTGGGCATTCTCGCGTTCATGCCGGTGCAGATTTTTAACGACCAGGAGAAGATGCGGAATTTGCGGGAGAAATTCATTCCCCGAAAACCCGAGCCGTTGCCGGCGCTGGACATGTCGCGGCAGGACGCCGTGGTGAACCGGTTGGGAGCGTCCTACGAGCTGGATTTTTCAACGACAAACAGACTGTTCAATCCGGTGCAGTGGCAGAAAAGCGCCGATGGAAAACTGATCAAAAATGATAATGACACCAAAGTCGGCATCAAAGCCGCCGTCGTCGCCAAAATCACGCCGCTTTATTATATCATTGCGCTGAATGCCGTGGACACAAACGGAATTGCGCCGCGCTATTCCGTGAGCATCGAAGACCAGACGGCGGCGATTCCGGCGCAGCGGCGCAAGAGGCCGCATTACGTTTCGAAAGGCGAGGCGGTGACGGATAAAACAGTGGGCGGCAAAAACGAGGGCTTCAAACTCGATGGCGTCAAAGGCCCGCCGGAGAATCCGGATGAACTGGTTGTGATACTGGCCGACACGGGCGCGACAAACACACTGTCGAAAAGCCAGCCGTTCCGGCGCGTGGACGGCTACACCGCCGACGTGAAATATGATCCGGAAAAATACAACGGCACGGGGCTGCGGGTGGGGGATCATCTGGGTTTTGCCAGCGACGATTACAAAATCGTTGCCATTAACCAAAATGAAGTGATATTGTCGGCGCAGTCGAACCAAAAAAATTACACGTTGCGATACGCGCCTTGAGTGATAAAATGTCCGCGCTGAATGCCGCCGATTCACGACGAACCTGAAATGACCATGATAAAAGCTGTTTTCCTCCCGCTCGGAATTCTTTTTCTGCTCGCCGCCGCGCTGCCGGCGCAAACCAATAACGCCACCGAGATGGCCGTCAACCGGGCGATCATGGATCAAGCCAATACCATCCTCCTGCGCCAGAAACTCGAAGACGCCAAAGGGGCCGCCGCGCGCGGTGACTTGCCCGGAGCCGCCAAGCTTTACGAGGACGCCAAGACTCTCGCGGACCAGATCGGTTCCGGCATTGACGCCGAGACCGCCCAGACCATTTCCGGCCTCGCGTCCACGCGGCTTGAACTTGCCCGCCAAGCCCAACGCGCCGGCGATTTGCGGGAAGCCGACACGCAGATTGCGCGTGTTTTGAAAGTGGATCCGCACAATGCCGCCGCGCTCGCCTTCAAAAAGGCAAACGAGGACATGATCGCAGCCTACAAAGGCCGCATGCCCGACGTGCCCGCGTTGGAACAGGTTCCGCTGGTGGCCGCAGACAAGACGGCGGCCAGCACCTTGGTCCAGGACGGCAAACTGTTTTATGAAATGGGCAAGTTCGAGGAGGCAGAGGCCAAGTTGAATCAAGCCTTGAAATTGGATCCGGACAACGAAGCCGCGTTTTACTATTTGAACCTTGTCAAACAGGCCTATTACGCCCGCCAGGAACACACGCGCACAACCGAAGTGCAGGACAAGATGGTGCAGGTGGCGAAGGAGTATTCGCCGCAGGTTGGCAACAAATTTGGCGACGCGAATCCTTATGCCAGAACCAACTTCGTTCACACAAGCCTCGATCGCGAAAGGATTTATCACGAACTCGAAATACTCCGCATAGATTCTGTTTCCTGGGCGGAAGGCCTGCCTTTGAGCGAAGTCATCCGCTTTCTCACCGATCAATCCAAAGCGCGCGACCCTGATAAAAAGGGGATAAACTTTCTGTTTAATCCGAACGTGGAAGGCGGCGGCGGCGAGGCAGGCGCCGGCGCTCCGGGCCGGATTGATGCGGCCACCGGGTTTGTTGCTCCCGCGCCCGCCGCAGGCGGCGCTGGCGAAGCCGTGGACGCCTCCACGATCAACGTCAAGATGGCGATTGGCGACGTTTCGTTTCAACAGTTGCTGGACGCTGTGGTGCAGATTGCGGATCACCCCATCAAATACTCCGTTGAAGATTACGGGGTGGTCTTTTCAGCCAAGCTGTGCGGGCCGGAACCGCCGGTACTCGAAATGCGCGTGTTCAGAGTGGATCCGAACACATTTTATGAGGGACTCATGAATGTGTCCACATTCACTTTTGCCGCAGCCGGTGGTAATAGCGGCGGCGGGGGTGGCGGCGGCTAGGGCGGGGGTGGCGGGGGTGGCGGCTACGGCGGGGGTGGCGGCAACAATAACAACAATAGCAGTAGCGGCGGCAATAGCGGTGCTGTTGTGCCCGTGGTGAACATCGTTGGCGGCGGTGGCGGCGGTGGCGGTGGCGGCGGCGGTGGACGCGGCGGCGGCAACAACGGCGGTGGTGGACGCGGCGGCGGCAACAACGGTGGCGGTGGACGCGGTGGTGGTGGCGGCGGTGGCGGCACTGCCGCTGGAGTCGGCCCGTTGAATTACCTTAATTCTCCTCCCGGGGACAAAGCAGCAATCAATACGGCAGTGATTTCTTTCTTCAATGCCATCGGTGTAAATTTGTCTGCGGTCGGCAGGGACGTCGCCTTCAACGACAAGTTGGGATTATTGTTCGTAAAGGCCACGCCGGGCGAACTGGACACCATCGAGCGCACCATCCAGACGTTGAATCAAGTGGCGCCTCAAGTTCACATCAAGGCCCGGTTCATCGAGGTGGAACAGGATGACAACGCGGCGCTGGGTTTCGACTGGTATCTGGGTCAGGTGAACATGGGCAATGTGGTGGGGCAGGCTGGCAATCCCGGTTCGCTCACCGTGCCCACTTCGGCGGCCAACCCAATCGGCGCATTTCCCGGCGCGACGGCTGCCAATACAATTGCCGATAGTGGCCAGCAGCTTTTTTCCAGCGGGCTCCCATCATCCGGTGGGGGATACACCACCGCCACCATCACGGGCATATTGACCAATCCCAATTTTCAGGTTGTATTGCACGCATTGGAGACACGCACCGGCTTTGAAAATCTTGCCGAGCCGGAAGTGGTCACCACCAGCGGCCGCCAGACCCAGATGCGCGCGACACAAATCCAGTTCATCGTCACCGGCTACAATTATGGCAGTAGTGGCGGCGGCGGCATCGGCACGTTGGGCGGTGGCGGTCTATAAATAAATAAAATCCAATCCATTTTCCATTTACTTTGAGCCATGAAAACCCTTCAAAAGCAAAAAAATAAAACTCCGGCCCTGTGTTTGACAGGCGCGATGTTGATCGCTTCCGTGGCGGCGCAGGCGCAGGTCGTCACTCCCGCCGTGACGCCTACCATCGTCAGCCCGGACACGCAGCAATTTGAAATCGGCCCGACGCTCGACGTGGTGCCTTATGTGCTGTCGGATGGCTACACGATTAACATGACGTTGATCCCGGAGTTGCTGCAATTCAACGGTTATGACACGCCGAATCTGCCGCCCATCACGGGCATCGCCAATGTGCAAATCCTCCCGCCCATCCTGCCCGACTTCACCGTGCGCGAAGTCGTCACCACGGTGAACATATGGGACAACCAGACGGTTGTGCTGGGCGGATTGATTTCCTCTGCCATTCAAACGACCAAGAATAAAGTGCCGGTCCTGGGCGATTTGCCGCTCTTTGGCCGGCTGTTTCAAAGCCAGACCAAGGCCACCCAGAAGAAAAACCTGATGATTTTTGTCACGGCTACGATTGTGGATCCGGCGGGCAACCGGGTGCATACGGACGACGAGCTGCCGTTCAATCCGGTGAACATCCCGGCGCAGCCGTCGGTGAACGCGAACGGAACCGGAGAAACGACGATTCAACCCGCGAATGGAGCGCCCGCGAACAATCCGTTAAGCGCGGTGGTGGTCACGCCGGTGACAAAATGATGCTGCAATGTTGCCGGTTGGAAGTTGCAAGCCGCGAACCAAAACCTTCAACCTTCAACGTGCAGCCTGTAACCTTGAAGTTGCTGATTGTTGACGGGCACGCCTACGCCTATCGCGCGTTTTACGCGATTCGCGGGCTGCGATCGCCGTCGGGCGGGCCGACGAACGCCATATACGGCTTCGTCAAGATGCTGGCGAAAATGCGCGCGGCCATCGGGCCGACGCATATGATGGTCGTCTGGGATGGCGGCTTGAGCGCGGCGCGCACGGCGGTGCTGCCGGAATACAAGGCGCAGCGTCCGGAGATGCCGGACGACTTGAAACCGCAGTTGGATGGAATCGTGAGTTATTTGAAAGCGGCGGGCGTCGCCTCATTTTGCCGCGACGGCGTCGAGGCGGATGATTATATCGCGTGCCTGGCGCGGCGCGCGGCGGATGCCGGGATGGCGGTGGTCATCGCCAGTTCGGACAAGGATTTTATGCAGTTGGTGTCGACACGGGTCGGATTGCTGAACCCGAACGACAAAAGCGAGACGGTCTGGACGGATGGCCAGGTGCGCGCCAGGACCGGCGTGGAACCGCCGCAGATTGTGGATTGGTTGAGCTTGACGGGCGACAGTGTGGACAACATTCCGGGCGTGCCCGGAGTCGGGCCGAAGACGGCCGCCGATTTGCTGAACCAATTCGGTTCGGTCGCCGAATTGTTCCGGCGGCTGGACGAAGTGAAGTCGGAACGGGTGCGCGGCGCGCTGCGCGGGTCGGCGGACGCGGTGCGGCGCAACCGGGAACTGGTGCGGTTGCAGGATGATTTGCCGTGCGATTTTTCGCCGGCGGAACTGGCCGAAAAACCGGCGGACGCCGCGCGGTTGCGCGAATTGTTCGCGGGCTGGGGATTCAAGGGGATGCTCGCGGGACTGGAAGCGGAATTGCCGCGCGAGCGGCAGACGGCGTTGATTTAGGTTGATTTGGGTTGATATACAATGACTCAGGCATTGAAAATGAATTTGCAAAGCTTGATGGAAAATGAAGCGGCAATTTGCGGTAAAGCGCGGTTGCGCGGGCAGCCGCGCCGGCCGCGTTTTGGCGGAAATTTTTTTGGACAAAATGCCGCGATGCGTTTACTGTCCTTGGTGTCGCCTATGTCGTTGTCGTTTGCCCGCAAGGCCGCGGTTTGCTTCTGCCAAGGGTTGTTCCTCGTGATGCCCGCCGCCGTTTTTGCCCAGACCAATTATTACACCACGAACGGGACGGAATATGCCATCGTCGGCTCATTGCCGGGCGATCAAGTGTGGCCCGACGTGGCGGTGGGGTCCGGGACCAACTACGGGTTTGAAGTGTGGCAGGACAACGCCACCGACGGCAGCGGCTGGGGCATCAGCACGCGGCGGCTGGACGGCACGCTGTCCGGCGCGTTGAGCCCCTTCCGGGTCAACGTGCAGGGCACGAACGACCAGCAAAATCCCCGCGTGGCTGTGCTGAAAAACGGCGGCGCGGTTTTCGTCTGGCAGGGCGGCGTGGACGGGTTCCAGCACATCTACGCGCGCTTTCTGTCCCCGACCAACACGTGGCGGACAACGACGGACGAGGTGGTGAGCGCGCCCACGAACAATTTTCAGATCAATCCCGCCGTGGCGGTGCTGAACAACGGCAACGTCGCGGTGGTTTGGGCGAGTTATGATCAGGCCAGTCCCACCAGCATGCAGGATGTCTATGGCCAGATGTTTTCGCCGACGGGCCAGGCCATCGGCACCAACTTTCTCATCAACCAGTTCATTCCCTACAACCAGCGCAATCCGGCGATTTCGCGGCTGGCGGGCGGCGGATTTGTCGTTGCATGGGTTTCGGAACAGGAGCGGGTGCTCGCGCCCGGTCTGGGAACCAATTCAACCTACACCTCCGCGTCTGGAATCGTGACGCCGAGCGTGGACATTTATGCGAGGCTGTTCAACAGCAACGGCGTTCCGGCGGGCAATGAATTTCGCGTGAACACGGATTCAAATCCCGCCTCAAATCCCGCCGTGGCCGCCGGTTCGGACGGCGGGTTCATGATTGCCTGGGACGCGAAGGACATGGTTGTGATCAGCAACAGTTGGGACATTTACGCCCGTTCATTCTCCAGCAACGCCGCCGCCAGCGGCCCGGTGTTGCGCGTGAACACGTATCTTTACGGCGATCAATACATCCCGCGCATCAGTTCGATTGGCGTGGATTATCTGGTCGCGTGGACCAGCCTCGCGGAGGACGGCTCGCGCGAGGGCGTTTATGCGCGGTATTTGAACGGCAACGGCACGCTGGTCGGCAATGAATTTCTCGTCAACACCACGACGATCGGCCAGCAGATGCAGCCGGCTGTGGGGTCGGACGGCGCCAGCCAGTTCGTTGTGACTTGGACCAGCTACACCGGAAGCCCGTATGGTTTCGATCTGTTCGCCCAGCGCTACATCAATCTCGACATGGCGTCCAACCTGCCGGCGATGGACGCGCCGTTTGTCTGGACGCCCTTCTCGTTGAGCAACGGCGTGTATCAGCCGCAGTTTCAGGTTTCGTGGCCTTTGCTGCTCGGAATTTCCGTTTCCAACTACGAGGTTTTTGCCGACGGCGCCACAAACACGCCGGTCGCAATCCTGACGAGCAATCAATGGACGATGACGGCGGCAAATGGGCTGACGACCAACAGCACCCACTCGTTCCAAGTGGCCTACACTACGATCAACGGGCGTCTGTCGCCGCTGTCGCCGTCCGCCGCGGGGACGACGTGGAGCGGGTTGAATTGGGGCGGCATTCCGTATGAATGGATGGCGGCATTTTTCGGCGGATACGTGAATGGGACCTATCACACGAATTTATGGACGCCGGCCAGCACGCCGGTGGCTTCCGGCGGGCCGACGCTGCTGCAGGTGTTTCTGACGGGCGGAAATCCGTTCGTTTCCAGCACCTGGCTGCAGTCGTCATTGACCGCAACGCCGGAGGGCCTGTTCTTGAGCTGGAACACGCAGCCGGGGCACACTTACCAGGTGCTGACAAAATCCAGCCTGACTGGCGACTGGACCAATCTGGGCGCGCCGCGGTTCGCGGCCGGCGCGAGTGATTCCATTTACGTCGGGGGCGGTCCGGCGGGTTATTACCTGGTTCAGTTCCTGTATTGATGAAATGAACATGTTGCAATCAGTCAAGAGATTTTGGTGGATGGTCCTGTTCGTCGCGTGCATCCCGGCGGCGCGGGGATTTTCATTGCTGGGGCCTCCCATTGATGGCGATGCCTGGCAGGTGCCGGCCATTGATTACATGATAGGCAATGACGTGGGCGGGCCGAAAAACATCGGGGAGGGATATCGCCGCAACACGCCGGTGCTCTTTTACACCTACGACGCGAATTTCCTTGGTTTCTTCGGCACGTATGGCGCGGCGCAGGGGGACAAAGCCTTTGCCATCTTGAACAATGTCTTCAGCAACAACATCACCGGCCCCGTCGGGCTGGATGGATACAGCCCCGACCTTCTCGAATTCCCGTTCTATTCAGAAGGCGTGAACTACACCGCGCAGTCGCTGGGATTGACGGATTTGAAATCGGTCATCATCGGGTCAATGATGGAAGAACTGGGGCTGGCCGATCCGGTGCGCTACGTGTGGACGTTGCGGTCGCGCACGGCGGGAGCCGACTGTCCTCTCACCACAACTTATGATGTGATTCAAAGAAATTTTGACATCATTCCCTCGCCGTTAAGCTCGCTGACCGCGCAGACCCAATACTCTTCCTATGTCAATGACGTGCTCTATTCCTATCAAATCTTTGAAGATTGCGCCGGGGTGCCGACGGCGGGGACGATTCCCATCCCGGTGGACCCTTTTGCGCTGACCTACGCGCCTGTCGCGTCATTTCCCACGACGTTCATAGATTACGGCTATTTTTACAACGGCCTGACGCGCGATGACGTGGCGGGGCTGCGTTATCTTTTGAGCTCGAACAACATCGCCACGGAGGATCCGGCGACCGGGGCGCTGCTGCTGGTGACCAACACGCTGCCGGACCAGTTGCTCACGACGCTGCCCATCAGCCTGCTGTCGCAGGCGCAGACAACCGACGACCCGGCGACGCTGCAGGCTGCCTATCCAACCTTAACGTTCGTCTCGGTCATCACGAATTACGTGACGAATGTGGCGCCGACGATCACCGCCTATTACACCAACCAGCCTTATTTTGCCGGGCCGGGGACGAATGGCACAACGGTGACGAACTGGGGCTGGCCGCCCCAATTTCTGTATACGGCGAATTACGGCCTGCTCATGCAGGAGGCGCTGACGAATGATCCCGTTGATTTGATGGCGTTGTATCCGGGTCTGGTGGTGACCACGACGACGAACTACGCCGAATTTTACCAGACGAACCTGGTCCTTACCTTCACCAACCAGCCGGGGGCGGACGTGACTAATTTCACGTGGCCGCCCGAATTCCAGCCCACGGCGGACCTCGGCCTGCTCATTCAGGAGGCGCGGACGAACGACCCGGCCGATTTGGTGGCGCTGTATCCGGGGTTGGTGGTGACCACGACGACGAATTGGAATGATGTGATCCTGACGAACCTGGTCCTTGCCTACACCAACCAGCCGGGGCCGGACGTGACGAACTTCGACGTGGAGCAGGTGTTGAATCCGCCGCCGGGCAACAATGTTCCCCCGCCGCCGGGACAGACGGAATGGGCTGGCACGATGGATTTCGGGCTGTTCACCCTGCAGGTGTTGACCAATACGACCGGCATCGCCGTGAACATACCGCTGGCTGAAGAGCAACTACAGGCGCTGTATCCGGGGCTGGTGATTGTGGACGCCAGCTACTATTTCACCAACGTGGTGACGACGAACTTCGTGACCAAGCAGGTGGTTCCCTACGGCGAGCCGTATCCCGGGGTGCCCATCAATGTGACTTACGTTGGCAGCGTCGTGACCAACCGCATCGTGCGCTATAACTACGATTTCGGCAACGTGATGCTCGATGTCAACAACACCTTCGTTCCGTTCGTGAACTATACCAACAGCAAGGGCCTCTACAGCCCGTTGAGAACCGTCACCGTTCAAACCACCATTCTGGCCCCGCCGATTGGCTCCCCCTACGGCAGCCCGCCGGCGACCAACGTCACCACAAAGGTGGAGACGATCAACAGCGTCGCGGGCGACTTTTTCATCATGCCCACCAACTGGTGCGGCTTCCAACTGGACAACGCGGAATATCCCCCGATTCCGACGGTGATATCCAATTACTCCGTTTTGGTTTCAGCCGGCTACACCAACGGCACGACGGGCAACCTCGTGCAATTGTATGCGACGAACGTCAACGTCGTTTACAGCTACACCAACGTCCAGTTTATCATCCAGCCGGGCATTTGCGAGCCGGTGGAGACCAATTACTACACTTACACCACCAATCTGGTCCTGACTTATTCGAACATCCTGTATAACGTCTATACCAACACGTATTCGCCCAACAGTTACGTCACGCTGGTCACGACAAACATCTCCGTGGTTCCGGGGGGCAACGCGGTCACGCTGGCCACCAACATCACGTCGGTGTCCCTGTATACCAACATACCCACCGGCGACTTTTTCCTCATCCCCACCAACTGGTGCGGCTTTAATATTCTTGCCGTGACCAACGGCAACATCGTTCCCGGCAGCAACACCGTTGTTGCCGTCATCCCGGCGGGCGTGGCCGACGTCGGCCAGGTGTATTCGCTGACCACCTATTCCGAATACACCAACCATGATCTGGTCATCCAGCCGGGGGTTTGCGAGCCGGTGACGAACATATACTACACCACCATCTCCAATCTGGTCCTGACCTATTCGAACACCCTGTATAACGTCTACAACATGACAAATTATTATTACCCCAATAATTTGTATGCCGATTATTCCAGCAACAGTTACATCACGCAGATTTACACAAACATCTCGGTGGTTCCGGGGGGCAACACGGGCACGCTCGTCACCAACGTCTGGACGAACATCGTGGTGCTGACCAACATTCCCACGGACGACTTTTTCATCATCCCCACCAACTGGTGCGGCTTCCAGATTCTTGCCGTGACCAACGGCGACACCGTCACGGCCACCACCACCACCGTTGCCACCGTTCCGCCGGGCGTGGCCGACGTTGGCGAGGCGTTTTCCATAACGACCATTTCCTCATACACCAACCACGAGCTGGCCATCCAGCCGGGGGTGTGCGAGCCGGTGCTGCAGTTCGGCACCAATTACACCACGAACATTGTCGCCACGTATCAGTATGATTTCGGCAACGTGGTGACGCTCACGTCCACCAACGTCAGCCCGGTGACTATTCTCACCACAAACGTTTACGTGGTCGCGTGGGGCGACGCGGTCACGCTGGCCACCAACATCACGGAGGCCACCGTGCTGACCAACATTTCCACGGGCGAATTTTTCATCCTTCCCCCCGCGTGGTGCGGTTATACGATTCTGACAAACCAGGCGAGCCTGACCACGGTCACTTACACCACGAATTTAATCTATTCGGTCACCGCGAACACGTTCGGGATCAGCGGAGGCGGTGTGACCTTTGACACGACCGGCGGCGGGGTGGTTACGCCCGCCCCGGCCAGCTCGAACGTGCTCTATACGCTGACGGCCATCAGTTCCTACACCAATCACACTTATCTGGTCCAGGCGCAAACGTGCGAGACGGTTGCCGACGGCCCGCGGCTGCGGCAGGGCATTGAAAGCATCCAGTTTGTGCGGGCGGATTATGACTCGCTGTTGAGCCAGACCTTCCGGCCCGTCACCAACAACTACACGATGACGGCGATCTCCAACAGCCTGCCGTTCACGCAGTTCTTCCAGCGCGTGGTGACGGCGCCGGACATTCTTTTGACCGCGGAGGACACGCTGCCCAATCCCACTGCAATCTATTTCTCGGACCCCGTCTGGGACGAGGCCAACATCCTGCCCGGTCTGGCCGGCCCGGGCACGATCAATCCCCCCATCAAGTTCACCCTCGACAAGGCCGGGCCGGTGTATGAAAACGACTGGGAAATTTTGGATTTGAATCCGCTCATCACGGCCATAGGAGAGACCAATCAGACGCTGCTGTTTGTCTGGGCGTCCTTCGACGCCTCCACCAACGATCCGGTGGTTTATCCCAGCGGCGCCAGCATCACGAACTTGATCAATCAGGTGACCATCCGGATTTCGCCGGCAACCCTGCCGGCCGGCGCCAGTGGCGCGGCTTACGGACCCGTCACGTTCACGACAACGGGCGGCGGCGCGTTTGAGCCGCCGTTCACGTGGTCATGGGCGCCGGTGGCGGGGGAAACATTGCCGCCGGGGACGATGACGCTGGTGTCCAATCCTGACTCAACAGCGACGCTTTCGGGCACGCCGTCGCAGTCCGGCACGTTTGACTTTATCCTACAACTGACCGACCATTTAGGGCGGTCGGTGAGCTGGAATTATTCCATCACCATCAATTGAACTGTATGACGAACCAGAAAAGGCGCCCGGCGGGCGGCGGACCGCGGCCGATGCGATGGCCCCTGCTGTGCGGGCTGTTGAGTCTGGCGCTGGCGCGCGCGGCGCTGGCGCAGACCATTCCGCTGTATCTGAACACCCAGGCTCCAGTCTACACCATCCCCGGCTATCCGCCCCCCCAGATTAACGCGACCGCTTTTGACAATGAAGATTCGTTCACCATTGATTTCACGGTGTATACGATCAATTCGGAGATGTATGAAACATGGAACACGCTCAATTACACCAACAACGGCACGATGGTGGCCGTCGCCTCGGAGGCGACCAACGCCGACGACACCCTTTCCTACGCCCCCGGCTGCGGTTACCAGTTTGACCTGCAGACGACGGACCAGTTCGGGGGCATCTGGCATGACCCGGCCTTGAGTTTCTACAGCCCGGGTACCATCCGCGTGAATTCAGCCATTGACAGCGCGGATTACCTCGACTTGTCCACGATTGGAATGTGCATCGTCAACGCCACCAACATTGTCATTCCCGGAACGATTCAAGTGGGTGAAAACAGCATGATGCAGTTCGCCGGCGACACGGTGAACATGACGCGCGCCCGGCTGGCGATAGAGGGTTTTGGCGTGGAAGAGGGTTTGGATTACGGGGCGACCGGATTGCAAAACGGGTTGACGAGCGTGGATTACGGGGTCGGGCTGGACACCAATTTCGATTGGTATCCAAGCATTGATTTGGGTGTTAATTATGCGGAGTCATCCTATTTTACGTCCACGCTCGGGCCGTATCAGTTGATGTATCTGACCAATACAACGCCTTATTTTAACATTGCCGGGGACGTTGTTGGGTCAACCAATGTCGTCGTGCGCGCCATTTTCATTCAGAACCAATACACCAACAACGTCACCACCAAGGTTTTTTGGAACAACAGCGATGTCGTCGGCGGCGGGCTGTTCAACGTCGAATGGGACGGCACCTATGTGGATCCCTCGTCCGGGCAGACGGTCACCCACTACCTTTATCTCAACGACTACGATGTGCTCGGCTCGGAAGGCCCGGCGGTGATCAACGGGATACCGGACAACTTTGTATTTCTTGAAGAGAACCAGGATTTGTTCGCCGGCCTGACGCCGGCGACGGCGGGTTATACAACCGACTTCCAGCCCCTGGACACGGCGGTGACCAACTCCTATTCTTATGTCAGCATGCAGCTCGCCTCCTCATCGGTGGCGACGAACAGCCCCAGCAAAAACGTCACCAATTATCTGGCGAATTTGTCGGGCCGGATTCAGATCAATGCCAACAGCAATCTGGATTTGAGCCTCGCGCAGATTTCGGGGGACAACTATTTGCAACTGCGCGCCCCGTATCAGTTCAACGGCAGCGTCGGCGCGCGGATTTTCGCCCCCTTCTCGGACATCAACCTCGGCGTCACCAACGGGTTCATGACCGTCACCAATCTGGTGGAACCGTCCGTGCCGAATTGGAACGGCGGCATTCAGTGCTGGAGCGCGCGCTGGATTTACGTTGACGCCACGGGCGTGACCTGGGACTACCGCGTCCTGCTCGTCAACAGCGCGGTGACGCCAACCACGCCGTCGGAGGTGCAGGACCTGGCCTTGCATGCCACCAACAGCCTCGTCGTCTGCGACGTGTTCAACATCCTGCGCAGCCTGTCCATTGACGCGCAGAATCTGACGCTGACGCAGAACGGCCCCGCCGCAGGCTCGGCGGATGGGGAGTTGAATTTGCAGTCGTCCACGTGCGGTTTATACCCCAACCCGCCGGTGCAGAATGTCTGGTCGAATTCCGCGCCGAATGTGCTCTGGCTGACGAACAACGGGGCGATCCGGCTGTCGAACCTCGGCTTTTTTGGCGGCCCGCCGCCCGGGAACTATTTTGCGCTGGTGAATAACGGCCTGATTTCGGATTACGGCTCGCAGTTTTGGGCCGACAATTTTGCGAGCAGCGGCGTCATTTCCAACGGCATGGGCTCGTTCACGTTGCAGGCGCAGACGGCGTCGCTGGGCGGGGCGGTCATTGTCGCCAGCAACAACCTTTCCATCACCAGCAGCAATCTGGTGATGGGCGGCCTCTTGTTGCAGGCGGGGCGCTCCCTCACGCTCGCCGCCACCAACCTCGCCGACACCGGTCCGGGCAATGGCAGCGTCTGGATCGTCGGCACCAACAGCGTCGGCGCCGGCGTCACCATGCCCTTCCTGCCCGCCAGCGGCGATTTGCGGGGCACGAGCATCACCCTCTTTGCACCGGACCACGTGAACGTGGTCAATACCTGGCCGGGCGCGGATCACGGCGTGGTGACTTATGGTTATACAAACAACGAGGCGGTCGGGCAGCTCATCTTGAACGCCTTGAGCAACGCACCCAATACGACATTCACTTTCACCGGCGTGGGCGCGAGCAACGCGATTTACGTGGACCGGTTGCAGTTGCTGGGCTTTTCCGATTGGAACAGCCACGTTGGCCAGAACATACCCTCCCTCGTTTTTAACACCAATCTGGTGATTTATTACGCCGACGCCATTTCCGACGGCCAGGATGTGTCATACAAATTGAATGGCGCCAACAACAATCATATACGCTGGGTGCCGACCTACCTGGGATATTTCAGCTCCACGAACCTAGTCTATGACGGCGAGACCAACACCTTCAACGTCGGGCTTGCGGAGAGTTCACAGATTGATTCCGACGAAGACGGCATCCCCAACGCCTCCGACCCGAGGCCGTTCTTCCTGTCCAGCGAGGTGAATCTCAACGTATATCTGACCAACGCCAACACGAAGGTGGCCATCACCTGGGACACCATTCCGTATGCCACAAACACGGTCTTTTACACGACCAACATCATGACATCCCCGATTCCTTGGACGGTTTTGACGAATTTCATTTCGCCGATCCCGTATCCTTCGCAGCCGAAGGCTGTGACGGTGCTGGATCCCCTGGCCAATCCGCCGCGGTATTACCAAGTGATAGTGAGTCCGTGGCTG
>Ga0181520_10005075_pt1 | contig 21359 bp, 22 predicted proteins | sample PEATcosm2014_Bin_29_FD_132451 | JGI IMG/M metagenome (GOLD analysis project Ga0181520, IMG submission 132451) | Peatland microbial communities from MTU Mesocosm Facility, Houghton, MI, USA - PEATcosm2014_Bin02_30_metaG | ecosystem: Environmental > Terrestrial > Soil > Wetlands > Peat | place... | reverse complement strand
TCGGCGATGATGATCTTGCGGGCGCCGGCCTCGAAGCAGAGTTTGGCCACGGCGCGCAGGGCATCGGGATGGGTGGTGGCGGCGAGCGCGGGCGGCCGGTCAAAGGCCACGTTGGGCTTGATCACGACGACATCGCCCTTTTTGATGAAGCGGTCCATGCCGCCGAGGGCGCCGAGGGCGGCGCGGACGGTTTTTTCGTGGTCGGTGCCGTGGGCGATGGCCAGGGACGGCAGGAGCTTGTTGGGCTCGAGGGCGTAGCTGCGGAGCTGGAGGCCGGCTTGCTTTTCAAAGCCGGGCACAAAATGGTTGGGCTGCCAGAGTTTTTTGGCGGCGAGGCCGGCACCGGCAACGAGGGCGCCCGTGACGGCGAGGCGGAGGATGAATTCGCGCCGGCTGACGGAATCGGAATCTTCCGGCTGCGGCGAGGAATGGGGTTTGGCGGTGCTCATATTAACCTTTAGCTAATCTACTCACTTCAATTCACCGCGCAAATACTTTTCGATGAAGGCTTGAGCCTGGTCGGCATCAGAGGCATCAAACGCGCCACCGAGCTCGCCGGCGCGCTGGTAAACCACCTTCCATTTGCCAAAGAGCTGGGCCCGGAAGACCTTGGCGCCGCTGATATCGGGGAGGGGTTCGGCCTTGCCGAAGCGGGCGCAGAAATCCTGGAACGACTGCCAGGCTTTGGCCGCGTCATCGGGCGTCGTCACCATGACGAAGAACGGCATTTCGGTGCCGCTGAACTTATATTTGGCCTGAAACACCTGCTTCAAGGCTGACTGGCCCTGGGCGTTGTCGGGAACGAAGGAGACGCTATCGGGGATCAAGCCGTCGGCCGGCAGCTTGCGGCGGCCCGCCAGGCCGTTATCGTCCACGGGGATATCCTTCGCGCGCTGTTGGGCGAGGGCTTTGGCGAGGGCGACGGTTTCGGGCTTTTGGTCGGAAGCCATGATTTGGACATAGACGGCGCCCTGGCGGAAAAAGTAACCCATGCCGCCGGAATAACCGTCCGGGGCGAAATCCAGGGGTGCGCCCTTGGGATCGCGCTCCAGGGAGAACATGCCGAAGGCGTCCACGGGATTGTCGAACCTGTATTCATAGACATCCACGTAGCTGCCGGCGGCGGCGACGACGGCAAACGTGCGGCAGCGGAGCGCCTGGACGTTGTAGCTTTGGTAGGCGGGAGCGCGGCCGTCAATTTTCTCGTACAAATTGTCGGAATTATAAAACTCGGTATCGGACATCGGCTTGGAGCCGGGCAGGGAAACCTCCAAAGGCTCGCCTTTGACGGGGGCCGCGGGGGCGGCGGCACCTTCAGCGCCGCCTTCGGCCGCGGCGCCTTCCGCGGCGGGGGCCTGGTCCGGGGCGGCGGGTTCCGTGGCGGCGGGTTCCGTGGCGGCGGGTTTGACCGCATCGTGGGCGGCGGCGGCAGGTTCGGGAGTGGCCAGGACGGTTCCGGCCTTGCCCACGACGGGGGCGAGGGTGGATTTCAGGGAATCGGGACGGACGGCGTAACGGTTGGGATCGAAGACCCGGCCCTGGTGATGAATGGAGAAGGCGATGGCGACGAGCAGAAGCAGAATGAGCGCGCTGGCGATGCTTTCAGCGGCGGGCACGCGGGTGCGGATGAATTGCTTGCGTCCGCCGGAGCCGTATTTCTTTTCAGTCGCCATGTGAGGGGAAAGCGTGAAGCCAACCAAGACCGGAGGAACACGAAGAGGCGGTCAACCGCCCTTCGTGTGCTTCCGGTTCAAGGGAATGGAAATCAGGCGAAATAGCGTTCGGCGCGGCGGACGATCTCGGGATAATCGGTCTTGAAATGGCACGCGTCGCGCAAGGCGGCGAGGTCCACCCGGGACGAGTCGCGGTGTTCGGCGGCGAGCGCCTGATAATAGGAGCGGGCCTCCAAGTTGGCGTCCTGCTCGTAATAGGTGACGAAGCGGGCGATGTCGTGGAAAGCGAAGTTGGTTTGGCGGGCGGAGGCTTCGCAGCCGGGGCAGCCGGTGCACATGGTGCGGCGGCCAGCGATGATGGTCTGGCGGAGGAGCTCAATTTCGGCGAATTTGAGCGGCCCCTTGAAAGTGCGGGCGGCATTGGCGCTGCTCTGCATCTGATCCACATTGTCAATCATGTTACAGACCACGGAGATGCGGGGATCGCTCCAAGCGGCTTGGAGAACGGCCTGATGGGTGGTGAGCCCGAGCTTGTCGAATTCGGGAAGGCGCTTGGGCACATCGGCGGTGCCGCGCATGGTCTTCATGGCCACGAGGCCGATGCCGGCTTGGTGGGCGGCGTCAATGGCCTTGTCGAGCGGGCCGCCCTTGGGATAGAAGGGATTAAAGGCGAGCATGATGATGTCCAGGAAGCCGCCTGCGGCCGCGGAATTGAGGTAATCGGGCAACTTTGGATCGTGACAGGAGAAGCCGACCATCTTGACCTTGCCGGAGGCCTTCAACTGCTCGGCGGTTTTCTTGAATTCATCGCTCTTGGGCCAGTTGACGGAGGCATCGCCGTATTCGCGCGGGCCGAGGCCGTGAATATAAAAGGCGTCGAGGTAGGAGGTGCCGCAGGCGGCGAGGCGGGTGTCAATCATCTTGAGCATCTGGGCCGGGCCCTGGTGCGGATGGTCCTTGGAGACGAGGAAGATGTCCTTGCGGCGTTCGGGGTACTTGGCGAGCCACTGGGAGATGATCTTCTCCGAACTGCCCTTGATGTAGCAGTCGGCCGTGTCGAAATAGCGAATGCCCATGGACCAGGCGATATCGAGGTAGTCCGGGCTCAGGGCGCCCATCATGCCGCCCATGCAAAGCATGGTGACTTGGGGCCCGTTTTTGCCGAGCTGGCGGCGCGGCAGCACGTCGGCCGCAGCCGGCGCCTCGGCGGCCAAGGCGGAGGTGGTGAAAAGTGACGGGGCTGCGGCGAGGGCGACCGGCAACGTCACGGTGGATTTGAGGAAATTCCGGCGCGAGGTGGAAAATTGCTTATTTTTCATAAATTTATGAAACGGCGGAGAATAGGCTAGCACCACAGGATAATTGCCGCAAATGACATTTTTGGGGAGGGAGGCGCGGAATGGAAATTGCGTGGGGGAACAATTGGCTGCCGGATTGCCTGGGAAAAAGGGGGGGCGGGCACCAAAAAAACTTAGGCTTGACGAGGGTTGACGATGTGAAGTTTTGCTGGGGTTTTCGCAGATTTTTGGGAAGGAATTTGCACGGTTTTTGGGAGTTTTTAATGAAATTGTTTTAACCACAGATTGACACAGATAACGGGGCGATTTTAGCAGGGTTGGCGGATTCGCAAAGTTAGCCGCTAACGAAAATGGTGCAAGTGGTTGAGCGGGAGGTGAATTCAGTTGCAAAAAGGTTTGCCGCCACGCCGTTATGGCGCGGCCTCGGGTTCAAGCGAGAGCCAGGCTTTGGCGGCTTCGGATTGATAGCCGTCGCGGCGCCAGATGAGCGCCATGTGCCAGTAGATTTGGGGGTGGCCGACGGGAATTCGCCGGATGCGGGCGCCGGGCTGGGCGGCAATCATCCGGGGTACGAAGGCGATGCCCATGTTCGCGGCGACGAGTTCCATGACGAAATCCACCTGGTCGGACTCGGCCACGACCCGGGGCTCGAAGCCGTTCTTTTTGCAGGCGCCGGTGATGATGGGATTCAGGGCAAAGCCGGGGCCATAGAGGATGAACGATTCGCGGGCGAGATCCTTGAAGACGAGCCCGGGGCGGCCCGCCAGGGGATGGCCCGCGGGCAGGAGGACGTCAATGGGTTCGCGGCGGACTTTCCGCCACGCGAACGTCTTCGACACGGGCAGGAGGGAGGCGGCGAGATCGAGCTCGCCGGCGAGGAGCATTTGCTCGAGCCGGGTGCTGCCGTGTTCCACCAACTGGATGTTGACCTTGGGGAAGCGCCGGTGGAAGACGGCGAACCAGCGGGCGAACAGGATGCTGCTGCCGATGAGCGGCAGGCCCAGCCGCAAGACGTCCTGGCGCAAGCCGCGCATTTCCGCGAGTTCGGCCTGCAGGTCGCGGCCCTGGGCGAGCATGGCCTCCGCCTTTTGAAGCACGAGGCGGCCGGGGGCGGTGAGGCGGCTTTGGCGGCCGACGCGGTCCAGGAGTTGGAAATTCAATTCCACTTCCAACTGCTTGACGGCCTTGCTGACGGTGGATTGGGTGACGTGCAGGCGGGCGGCCGCGCGGGCGAAGCCGCCCTCGCGCACCACGGCGACGAATGCCTTCAGGGCCCGGAGTTCCATGGCTATTCCAAATGAGAATGGGAGTGAGTCATTTATTTCATTTTTAGAATAGTTGGGGCCGTGGTAGGGTGCAATATGTTTTGTCGTACAAAAGATGGTTTTGCCTGGCGGCGGCTGCCGGTGCTCTGGCGGCGGCGGCTGCGCTCGCACTGCCTGCTGCAGATCGGGCTGATTTTTCTGGTCTGGCAGGCCGGGGAGCTGCTGGTACGGTGGACGGGGCTGCCGCTTCCCGGGTCGGTGCTGGGCCTGGCGCTGTTGCTGGGACTGCTGGGAACGGGGCTTTGCAGCCCGATCTCTTTGCGGCGGGGCTCGCGGTGGTTTCTGGCGCAGTTGCTGCTGTTTTTGCTGCCGGCGGTGATGTCGCTGGCGGAACACCGGGAATTCTTCGGGTGGCTGGGCTGCAAGGTGCTGGCGGCGGTGTGCCTGGGGACGCTGATCGTGATGGTGACCACGGCGCTGCTGATTGACGGGTGCTATTGCTGGCTGCTGGCGCAGCGGATTCCCGCGCGGGCGGGCCGGACACCGCGGGGAGGCGCCCATGAGTAGCGTGTTTAACCCCTGGCCGTGGCTGGCGTGGTCCGGCCTGACGCTGGGGCTTTACTGGCTGAGCCTGTGGCTGCACCAGCGGCGGCGGGTTTGGTGGACGGGGCCGGCGATCACGGCGCCGGTGCTGCTGATTGGGCTGGCGCTGGTGTTTCACATTTCATACCGCCAATACTTCAGCGGGGCGGGCTGGCTGGTGACCTTGTTCGCGCCGGCGACGGTGGCGTTTGCGATTCCGATCTACGAGCAGCGCCGGATCATCCGGCGGCACTGGCCGTTGCTGGTGACGGGGGCGGTGGCCGGGAGCATTACGGCGATTGTATCGTCGTGGGCGCTGGCGCGGGGGCTGGGATTGGACGACGAGCTGCGGCTGAGCCTGCTGCCGCGGTCCATCAGCACGCCGTTTGCGCTGCCGGTGTCGGGGACCATCGGCGGCACGCCTTCGCTGACGGCGGTGTTTGTGCTGGTGACGGGGATCTTCGGGGCGGCGATCGGGGAAAGCCTGCTGAGCTGGCTGCCGTTGCGGTCGGTGCTGGCGCGGGGAGCGCTGTTCGGCATGGGGGCGCACGCGTTTGGGACGGCGCGGGCGCAGCAAATCAGCGAGGAAATCGGCGCGGTGTCCGGGCTGGTGATGGTGTTTGTGGGGGTGCTGAATGTCTTGGCGGCGCCGCTGCTGGCGTGGCTGGCGCGGGCGGGATGAGGGGCCGGGAAAATTTTCGGTGGGCGGGTGAACGGAAAGTTCATAAGCTCCGTCCAAGGAATTCACATGTCAAAACGATCTGCCAACCCACGTGGACTGAAACTGCACCGGCTCCTGCCCTTCCTGCTCGCCGCCCTGCCGGCGCTGCCCCTGGCGGCGGCGGAGCCCGCGGGAGACCAGGGGCCGGGCACGAATGCGCCGGCGGCCAAGAATGAATTGGCGACGATTCCGGACGCCTCTTACCGGCCGGTGCGGGTGACGAACACCGTGATGATCGCGGGCGAGCGGGTGACGTACACGGCGGAGACGGGCATGCTGCCGGTGTTGAAGAGCGACGGCACGGCGCGGGCCTCGGTGTTTTATGTGGCCTACACGCGGCAGGACCGGACGAATGCGGAGACGCGGCCGGTGATGTTTTGTTTCAACGGGGGCCCGGGGTCGGCGTCAGTCTGGCTGCACCTGGGGGCGCTGGGACCGCGGCGGGCGAAGATGAACCCGGACGGCTCGCAGCCGGCGCCGCCGTTCAAGCTGGTGGACAACGAATTTTCGGCGCTCAACGTGAGCGACCTGGTGTTCATTGACCCGGTGGCGACGGGTTTCAGCCGCGCGGCCAAGGAGGAGAAGCCGGGCGACTTTTTTGGCGACACGGCGGATTTGGATTCGGTGGGCGAATTCATCCGGCTGTGGACGACGCGGCACGAGCGGTGGCTGTCGCCGAAATATTTGTGCGGGGAGAGCTACGGGGTGTTCCGGGCGGCGGGGCTGGCGGACCATTTGCGGGGCCGGTACGGGATGTATTTGAACGGGCTGGTCCTGGTGTCGGGCGTGCTGGATTTTGCGACGATCAGCGGGGGCTCGGGCAACGACCTGCCGTATGCGTTGTATCTGCCGGCATACACGGCGGCGGCGCAGTTTCACAAAAAATTGCCGGCGGACCTGGAATCAAACCTCGACCAGGCGCTGGCGGAAGCGCGGGCGTTTGCGCGGGGGGAGTATCTGACAGCGTTGCAAGCCGGGGCGGGGCTGGAGCCGGCGGAGCGGCAGAAGGTGGTGGCGGAGCTGGCGCGGCTGACGGGTTTGCCGGCGCGGGTGATCGAGGACAACCGGCTGCGAATTGATCCGGACGTGTTCCGGAAACAGTTGCTGCACGATGAGGGATTGATTTTGGGCGCTTACGATGGGCGGCTGACGGGGCGCGATGGCGACCCGGCGGCGACGGGACCGGAGTTCGATCCTTCATCCACGGCGACGATGGGGGTGTTTTCGGCGGGGATGAACGCGTATGTGCGGGGGGAACTGAAGTTTGAGGACGATCTGCCGTACGAGATTTTTGCGGGGGTGCAGCCGTGGAATTACGGGGCGCACAATGAGTATCCGAACGCGAGCGACCGGCTGGCCTCGGTGGTGAACCAGAATCCGTATTTGCGGATTCTGGTGTGCGGGGGGCGTTGCGATTTGGTATGCCCGATTGACACGATTCGCCACAGCCTGGAGCACATGCCGCTGGCGGAGGCTTATCGGAAAAACGTGACGTATGCGGAATTCGACTCAGGCCACATGATGTACATCAACCAGCCGGATCTGCAGAAGTTGCAGGCGGCGATTGGAAAGTTCGTGCAACCGTAAGCCTGGGTCTTATTGATGGGCATACCAGTTGCCGCGGATCATGGCGCGGACATCGGGAATCATCGGCGGCAGTTTGCTCGTAACTTTGAAATTCAGGTCAAAAGCCCACTGACGCGTGGGCGGATTGTAATAATTTCCGGTTGGCAGCCAGGTGTTCGTGGCCCACTGGCTGTAAAACAGCACGACAATCGAACCGTTATAAGTCAGATATTGGGTCTGGTTCTTGCTCCAGTTCTCCACCAGACGCAGGAAATTTTCCACTCCGCCGCTGTAATTCCCGGAGATGGCCGGATTGCTTTGCACAATGCCTTCGAGCATCGCCGCGTTGACGGTAGTATTGGCGGGGATTGGCAGCTTGGAAGTGACGCTGTCAGACCAACCGTCGGAGAGAATCGTGATGGCATCGCCCATGATTGCCGCCGGCAGGGTGTTGGCCGTGGCGCCGTTTGTGCCCCACTGACCAAGCGACGAAAGTCCGTTGTTTGTCGCGTTATAATCTCCCCAAACATAAACCGGATATGGCGTGGCCACGGAGAGGCCGTAGGTTGACCCCCCGGGATTCGGCAATTGGCCTCCATGAACCAAGCGCACCGCCGGTAGCTGGGAATAAGTCATCGGCACGCTGTTAAGAACATACAGTCCGCCTATGTGGTGACCAGTATTATATTCTGTCGTTTGGTCAGTATTGTAGCCGCTGACCGCAACGGTCTGGTTGGTCAGCCAGGTATTGAGCAGTTGGACATCAATCTGCACCGCTTGCACGGTTTTGGCCGCCCCGTTGTTCCAGCCTTCGCGCCAGTCACCAAAAACGGCATTGGTGAGCCACGTATAACTGGCATAAACGATGTTGTTGGTCAGGGACACCACCGGATTCGTGCCGGTCACGAAATAAATGCTATGCTTCAAGCCGTTGGACACGATAAAGAAATCATACGGAAGCGGCTTCAGCCCGGTAGCCTGATTTTGAACATAGACCACTATGTTGGTGCCGGCGGGGGTATAACTGCCCCAGTTGGTGCCGCAGGCCCAGTTGCTGATGACCAGATCCGCCTCGTTGGCAGGATAGATGATGCCGTTGGAAGAATAAGTTGCCGAATCGCCCCAGCGATAGGGGTCTGGCGGCAGGTTGAGGAAGGCCACGGCGGCCTGGGGGTTGTTGTTGGTGCCAACGGGCAGCACCAAGGGGTTGGCATGACTCACGGGTTGGCCAGACTTCTGGAAAACCGCCCCGGCGGACTTCGAATAATTGTTGGCAAAAGGGTCGGCGGCGGCAACGCAGTTGGTGCCCACCGCAGTCACGGTGGATGAAAACGTGGCGTCCGACGAGCCTTCCCAAATGCTTTGGTTGCAGAAAACCGCACCCGCGATGGTCATGGGGTAGCCGGGCGCGATCTCAAGATTGACGTTGTAGAAGATGGCGAACTGGAAGACTGGAATGGTGGCAAACTGCAACGACTCGTGAACCATGGCCGGGACAGTGTAGGGCTGGCCGATGGGCGTGGCCATGGCCCAGACGTCATTGCTCTGGACCAGACCATTCAGACCGGCATACTCTGAATTCAACGAAACTGGATACTGGGTCGTTGGAGTGAGCGCGACACTCGCCATGCCTGGATTGCCGTTGGTGTCACTGAACGTGTATTGCACCGGCCAAGCCGGGTTGGTCTGGTTAATCGTTGCGGGGATGCCGGTATAGGCGCTTCCATTGGAGGAGAGGATTCCGTTGACAAAATCCCGGTCCATCCGCCCAATCACGGCTTCCACGGCCGCCTCGGCGGCGTTTTCGCTGGTATTATACTGAATGTTGCGCTGGGTAACTTGGGCGTTATTCAAGGACCAGGCGAGGATGCTGGCAAAGACGACCAGGGCGGCGGCCACAATGCAGACGGTGGTCAGCAGGGCGAAAGCCCGGACGTTTGGGCGAGGCGGGGGACATTTGATTTGCATGGCGATTCCTAAAGGTTGGCGGCTTCTTTCTAATCCAAGGCGCGGCGGCAAACGCGCGTGCGGACTTGATAAAAATCATAGGCGTTGGCATCAACGTTGGTACCGCCGACGTTGACGTAGCCGATGGGGTATTCCCATTGGTAGAACTGAAGCTTCACGGAATAGATCTGGTTGTTGGAGAGGTTATTGGAAATGGCCTGCGACGCATAATTGATAGTGCCAACCGGCGGCCAATTATCCCAGTCCTCGGCGGCGAATATATCACTATTAGTGATGAAGCTGACGAGATTGACAGTTTGTGTGCCACTGGCGGTGGCGGAGACCCACATGAGATTATTCGAGCTGATCCCGGCGGTCAGGGTGTTGTACTGGAGATAGTAGAGCGAATAGGGGGCGGCTTGGGTGGTAGTCTGAAAAATCTGCAAGGAGTTTCCAACGGCCCCGGCGACGATATTACTGATAGCGGTAAAATTACCGAAATTATCGGCGTTGCCAACCTGAATCAACTTGCCCTGGCGAATGTCATCGCGGATCTGGTTGAGAGCCTTGCGGGCGCCCTGGGTGGCGCTGATCTTGGTGGCGGCCATGGTATAGACGCGCAGGGCAAAGATCTGGATCGCCCAGAGGGCGCCGACGAGCAAAATCGTGAAGACGGTCATGGAGCAACAAATCTCCAGGAGCGTGTACCCGGAACCACGGCAGCAACCGGCCTTAGAGTGGAAGAAAAGTTTCATTGGTCGGGCGCCCGCAAGGTGATGGCGATATTGCTGTACAAGATGGGAGTGCCATTGCCGGAACCATAGGTGGCCGGCAGCGCCCAGACACACACGCACTTGATCTGGCGCAGCGGGGGAGTAACCTGATTCAAGTTGGCGAAGACACTGGTAACGGTCACATAATTGGTGACATAAAACGGAGTGCCGATGGTGGGGATATCCAAGGAATCAACCTGCGGAGGCAGATTCGTGACGCCGAAAGTAGGGGCGCCCTGAGGAACCCAAAAGGGATCATCCCCGTCCTCATTGGTGACGGCGGCGCGGACATAATTCCACTGGACGGATTTGGCCTCTTCCAAGCCTTGGGAAGCAAACGACTGGGCGGCCAGGTTCATGGAGCTGAAGACCGCCATGCGGTTGACTTGCACGTAGCCATAAATCAAGCCGGCGATGACGATGGTAAAGACGGCAAAGGCCATCAACACGTCGCCGAAAGTAAAACCCGAAGGTTGAATTTTCTTTGGCTTCCAGTGCAAAAACATAGCTTCAAGATTCTGACCAGTGACAAGAAGCATATTGCATACCAGAAATCGCGGGCGAAATCCACTCCAATTCTGTACGGTCGGTCGGGGGGATTGTCCCACAGTTTGACAGAGTTGTCGCGCCCCCCTCGCTGAAGCCATCCTCCTTCGCTAAAACTACGGAGGACAAGGCAGCTCAGACGGCGCGCCTGGGCGGGGCCTTGGCGAAGGAGGTTTGGCGCAAATAGATCGGCTGGAGGAGCTGGCCGGGGAGGAAATCGCTGCGCGCGGCGGCCAGGGTGGCGAGGGTGGCGGCGGCGGGGAACAGGGGGCGATCCATTTCCGGGCCGGCGCAGATGCCGCCGGCGGCCTGGCGGGCGGCAACTTCGCCGGCGGGGACGATGCAGAGCGGGGAAAGTTCGCGGCGCTGGGTGGGGGAGATGTCCCACGTGGCGAGGTAAAATTCGCCGCGCTGGGCGTCCACGACGAGGTTGATGAGGCCGAAGAGTTGTCGGGTCTGGGCTTGGGCGGCCAAGGCCTCCAGGCTGCCGATGCCGAGCAACTTGGTGCCGCGGGCCAATTGCCAGCCTTGGGCGACGGCGATGGCGGCGCGGATGCCGGTGTAGCTGCCGGGGCCGAGCCCGACGGCGACGACTTCGATGGCTTCGCGGGGGAGGGCGGCTTGCGCGAGGGCCTTTTCGATGAGGCCCAAGGCGTCGGTGCCGCGGGCGGTGGTCTGTTCCACGGCCTCGGCGAGCAGGGTGCCATCCGGCCGCGCGAGGGCGACGCTGCGCCGCGCGGAGGAGAATTCAAGCGCCAAAATCGTCATAGGTGATCTTTCGTTCCGTTTCGCTGAGGATTTCAATCCGCACGCGCCGTACGTTGCCGGCGCGGGCGTCGTCGCCGAACCAGCGTTCGGCCCATTCGATGACGCTGACGCCGGGGGGCTCCAGGAATTCCTCGATGCCGGCGGAGAGAATTTGTTCGCGGGATTCGAGGCGGTAGAGATCGAGATGGAAGAGCGGGAGGCGTCCGCCGGCGTATTCGTTGACGAGGGTGAAGGTGGGGGAATGGACGCGGTCGGGGATGAGCAGGCCGCGGGCGAGGCCTTGGACAAAACGGGTCTTGCCGGCGCCGAGCTCGCCGCTGAGGGCGATGACGAGTCCGCGGCGGGCGAGCGGGGCGAGCCGGGCGCCGAGGTCTTCGGTGTCGGCCGGGCTATGCGAAATGAACATAGCCATGGGCGGCGAGCGGATGCGCACCGGTTTTATCGCGCAGCAAGAGCGCGCGGCCGGGGACGATTTTGCCGATGCAGGAGAGTTTCAACTTGGGAAAGGCATTTTTCCAGGCGTCGAGGAGCTTCACGGCGTCGCGGCTGGCGAGGGTGAAGAGAAGCTCGAAGTCTTCGCCATCGGTGAGCGCGGCGAGGGTGGCGGGGCGGTGGGCCGGCGCGGGCGTGCGGGCCTGGAGCTTGGCGGCGCGGGAGACCGGGACGGCGGATTTGAGGATTTCGGCGCCGACCTGGGAAGCGTCGAGGATGTGGCGCAAATCGCCGGCCAGGCCGTCGCTGAGATCGAGCATGGCGTGGAGCTGGAAGTGCCCGGCGAGCCAGCGGGCCTCGGCCAGGCGGGGCTCAAAATCGAGATGTTTGCCGGCGAGGGAGCCGCCGAGTTCGCCGGTGACAAAGATGGCGTCGCCGGGCTGGGCGCCCCGGCGCAGGACTTGGCGGCCACGGGGGACCTGGCCGAGGAGGGCGATAGAGAGCAGGAGGCGGTCGGGATTGGTGGTGGTTTCGCCACCGACGATGGCGACGTGGTATTGGGCCGCCAGGGCGTTGAGTCCGGCGTAAATGCGGGAGACGAATTCAGGGTCAAAATTCGTGGGCAAGGCGAGGGTGACGAGCGCGGCCACGGGCGTGCCGGCCATGGCGGCGATGTCGCTGAGACAGCGGGCGAGGGCCTTGCGGCCGATTTTTTCGGGCGGGGTTTCGCGGGTGAAATGGATGCCTTCGACGACGGCGTCGGTCTTGAACAGGATGAGCTGGCCGGGGACGCCGAGATCGAGCACGGCGCAGTCATCGCCGGGCCCGGTGACAACGGCGGCGTTGGTGGGCGGGGACTGGGTGAGGCGGGCGATGAGCTCGAATTCGTTCATGTCAGGAAGGCGAGGGCAAATGCCCCTGGAAGAACAGGAGTGCGAGGTTGCCGGCGTTGAAGAGGCTGTGGGCGATGACGGGCGCGAGCAGGCCTTCGGTTTTTTCATAGAGCCAGGTGAGGGCCAGCGCGAGCACGAAGAGGGGCAGGAAAATGGGGGCGTTGGCATGGAAGGCGGCGAACAGGAAACTGACGCCGAACCAGCCGAGCAGGGGGCGGCCGAAGTGCTTGGCGGTGGAAAAGAGGAGGCCGCGGAAGACAAACTCCTCCGCGAGAGGCGCGAGAACGACGGCGAAAAACGCGAGATAGACCCGCACCCAAAGCTTGCCGCCCAGGATCAACTCGACGGCGCGCTGGTCCTCGACGGACCAATGGAGTTTATGGAGGAGGAGCTCGGAAAGGAATTTGAGCACGAACATCACCGGCGCCACGGCGACGAGGACGAGGCAGGCGAGGCGCAGGCAGCGCGGCCAGCCGGTGGCGCCGAAAACCTCGCGCCAGGCGGTGTCATGGAATTTGAGAAACAGGGCGCCGAGCACGAGGGCGGCGCCCTGAAAGCTCAAGGTGATCAACATGATGGTGCCGGTGCTATCCTCGTGTTTGAAACCGTGCACGCCGGCCTGGCGGAGAAAGACGGCGGCGAGGTTGCCGAAAAGGAACGCGCCCAGGATGCCGGCCAGCAGCGCCAGCACGGCTCCGGGTTCCCACGTCTTTTTCCATAGCATGCTGGCAGCGTAATAAAGTCAGCCAGCGGAGACGACGCAAAAAGCGCGGCGGGAGGGCGCGCGGGGCGGGAAAAGCGGGGCCGGACAGGTAAGAATTCCCCAAAATAAGGTTCGCGCATTGCCGCCGCAGTCCATGACGCCCCGCGCAATGACGACGTGCCCGGCAAGTCCGTGCGCGTCTTGGACTGCGCCGGCAAGGCGCAGCGGCGACGGCGCTTTCGCCCGCCCGCGCGACCCGCGAGTTTTTGAGCACCGTGGCCCGCACGAATGTGGCGTGCCGCTCCGCTTCCCGCTGAAATCGAGGCCGCTGAGTTGAAACCATGAAGGGCACGGTCTTTTTGGCTTTCGGCTGCGTTTCGGCTCAGTTACAGGGTTCTTTGTAACCTGCGTCTTCGCCGAAGCCTTGTCAAAAGCCAAAAATCCTCGCGGCTCACCGCCACATTTTTCTGTCAATGCTCTAAATCCCGTGACTTTTCCCCCCTGCCGCAGTCTAATCACCGGTGAAACCTCTCATGACTGATCCCGTGCAAGGCCCGGAACTGATGGAGCCCCCGCCCGCCGCTTGGCCCGGGGACGAGATCGCCCGCCTGTACGCCGAACACAGCCGCGCCATCTATTACCTCGCCCTCCGCTTCCTCGGCGACCCCCAGCGCGCCGAAGACGCCACCCACGACGTCTTCCTCAAGGCCTTCCGCAAACTTGATCAATTCCGCGGCGAATCCTCCGCCCGCACCTGGCTTTACCGCATCGCCATCAACCATTGCCAGAACCTCCTCCAAACCTGGCACCAGCGCCACGTCGTGGCCAACTCGGACGACGCCATCTGGGACCATGCCCCCGCCAGAACCGATTCCCCCCTCCGCGTCCTCGAAACCAAGGAGCTCGGCCAGCGCATCCAAACAACCCTCGACCGCCTTTCCGCCGAATACCGCCTGCTCCTCCTCCTCGTCGCCGACGAAGAGCTCAGCTACGACCAGATCGCCGCCCTCGTCGGCCAGTCCACCGACGCCGTCCGCGGCAAGTTGCACCGCGCCCGCAAGACTTTCGCCGTCCTGTTCGAACAAACCGCCTGAAGCCTATGAAACAAGAGTCCCAATTCTCGTCCGACGAGCAGCACCGCCACGAGTCAGGCCAGGAAAGCCACCACCAGACCGCCCGCGAATTCGCCACCGCCGAGGAACTCCTGCGCTTTGATGCCGCCCAAACCGTCGTTCCGCCCCCCATCGCCGAACGTCTCAAGCAATCCGCCGCCCAGCTCGCCCCGCCCCCCCGCCGTGCCTGGTGGCAAAAACTTTTCGGCCGCTGATCCCCACCCATGAACTTCGAAACCGAAATCGAAATCCTCATTCGCGCGCGCTATCCGCTCCTCTACCTCATTTCCAGCGAGGAGCTCCGCACGCAAAACGTCATCGTGGACATCGCCAAAAAGCGCCAGAAAAAAGTCTTCGAATGGAGCTGCAGCACCGGCCTCGTCCCCGCCGGCACCTCCATCCAGTCCCACAAAAGCCGCAACCCCGCCACCCAGGACCCCCTCGTCGCCCTCGACCAGGTGATCGAACAGGTCGAGCCGGCCATTTTCATCTTCAAGGATTTCCACCCCTTCCTCACCCGCAACCACGTTGCCGTCATCCGCAAACTCAAGGAAATCGCCCTCCACCTCAAAAACAGCTTCAAAACCGTCATCCTCATCTCGCCCACCCTGGAAATCCCCGCCGAGCTCGAAAAGGAAATCACCGTTCTCAACCACCCCCTCCCGTCCCGGGACGACCTCAATGTGCTGCTCGACAAAATCATCGAGGACGTCCGTCAGTTCAAACAGGTGAAGATCGAGCTCGACGCCGCCGGCCGCGATCGCCTGTTGCAGGCCGCGCTCGGGCTCACCCTCGGCGAGGCCGAAAACGTCTTCGCCAAAATCATCGTCAAGGGCGAGCGCCTCAGCGGCGACGACGTCAACGAGGTTTTCGCCGAAAAACAGCAGATCATCCGCAAGAGCGGCCTGCTGGAATATTGTTCCACCGCCGAAAACTTCGCCCAAGTCGGCGGTCTCGCCCTCTTGAAGGACTGGCTCAACAAGCGCTCCGCCGCGTTCACGCCGGAGGCCCGCGCCTTCGGCCTGCCCGCCCCCCGCGGCATCCTCATGCTCGGCGTCCAGGGCTGCGGCAAAAGCCTCTGCGCCAAGGCCGTCTCCAACCAGTGGCAGCTCCCGCTCCTGCGCTTCGACATGGGCCGCATGTTCGGCAGCTTTGTCGGCTCTTCCGAGGAAAACGTCCGCCGCGCCATCTCCGTGGCCGAATCCGTCGCCCCCGCCATCCTCTGGGTGGACGAAATTGACAAGGCTTTCGCCGGCTCCCAAGGTTCCGGCGCCTCCGATGGCGGCACCAGCGCCCGCGTCTTCGGCACCTTCCTCACCTGGCTCTCGGAAAAAACCGCCCCCGTCTTCGTCGTCGCCACCGCCAACGACATCTCCCAACTGCCCCCCGAACTCCTCCGCAAGGGCCGCCTCGACGAAATCTTCTTCGTGGATCTACCCGACGCCCACGAACGCGCTGAAATCTTTCGCATCCACCTGGATCGCCGCCAGCGCCCCCCCGACCAGTTCGACCTCTCCGCCCTGGCCGATGCCAGCAACAATTTCAGCGGCGCCGAAATCGAGGAGGCCATCAACGCCGCCCTCTACGACGCCTTTTACGAGCGGCACGACATCACCACCCAGTCCGTTCTCGCCGCCCTGGCCCAAACCGTCCCCTTGGCCCGCACCATGGACGAACAAATCAGCCGCCTCCGTACCTGGGCGGCCGGCCGCGCCCGCAACGCCAGCCTCGCCCGAACCAATGGCGCCTCATGAATTCCCCCGCCTTGCCCCCGGAAAAGCCTTGGTTCGCCCCGCCCAACCTTGTTATAAGCAGGCATGGCAAAACCATGACCTCCCCGCCATGAGCCGCTTCATCAACCTTGAATTCGAGGGTGACTCGAACCGCGAGTCCCAGTCCGGCGAAAAAATCCCCCTCAAGGACGAGACCTACTATCTCACCGACGCCCGCAACGCCTTTGAAAACGGGAGTTTCGAGGCCGCCCTCCGTTCCTATTGCAAGGTTCTCGAGTTCAACCCCAAAAACGCCGCCGCCTGGACCGGCCAGGTCCGCATGCTCATCGAGCTGGGTGAATTCCGCGAAGCCAAGCTCTGGGCCGACAAGGCCCTCGAACGGTTCCCCGACGAGCCCGAACTCCTCGCCGCCAAGGCCGTCGCCCTCGGCCGCAGCGGCGACCTCCAGGGCGCCTTGTCTTTCTCCGACGCCTCCATCGAGGAGCGCGGCGACACCCCTTACGTCTGGCTTGCCCGCGGCGATGTCCTGCTCGCCCGCACCGAGTCCCGCGCCGATTATTGCTTCGACAAAGCCCTGCTCCTCGCGCCGCATGATTGGTTCATCGCCTGGCTCGCCGCCCGCATCCGCTCCTACTACCGGCAGTCCGTGCTCGCCTTGAGGTGCCTGCAGAAAGCCGTCGAACTCAATCCCGGCCACTTCCTCCTCTGGCTGGAACAGGGCCGTTGCCAGCAGGCCCTCCATCTTGTCGCCGCCGCTGAAAATTCTTTCCGCCAGGCCCGCGAGCTCAACCGCGACTGTCTGGACGCCTCCCACGCCTTGGCCCAAATTTCCCAAACCGGCCCGTTCCGGCGCCTCTTCGGCCGCCTCCGCCACCTCTTTTCCCGATGAGCACCGAAACTCTCAACCGCCTCCTCTCGGCCGTCAACGATTTCGACGCCTCCGACCTCCACCTCATCGCCGGCGTGCCCCCCGCCTTCCGCGTCAATGGCGAAATCATCATTGCCGACGAGGACGCCCTCACCGAGCGGCAGGTGGATGACATCGCCAACAGCCTCATGAACGACGCGCAGCGCGCCAAGTTCGAGCAGGAATGGGAGCTCTGCATCTCCATCCTCCACAGCGTCGCCGGCCGCGTCCGCGCCACCTTCTACCGCCGCAACAACCACACCGAGCTCAGCCTCCGCTTCTCCGGCGAGAAAATCGCCAGCCGCACCGAACTTGGCCTCCCCGAGAAACTGGAAGAGCTCGCCCGCCGCCCCAACGGCCTCGTCCTCATCACCGGCCCCACCGGCGCCGGCAAAACCACCACCCTCAATTTTCTCGTGGACCTCATCAACAGCGAGCGCCGCTGCAAAATCGTCACCATCGAGGACCCCATCGAGTTCGTCCACGAAAACAAGCGCGCCATCGTCGTCCAGCAGGAGGTCCTCACCGACGTCCGCTCCTTCAACCGCGCCTTCATCCACGTCCTGCGCCAGGATCCCGATGTCATCGTCGTCGGCGAAATCCGCGACCACGAAGCCATCGCCACCGCCCTCATGGCCGCCGAAACCGGCCACCTCGTCCTGGCCACCATGCATTCCCCCAACGTCTCCCACGCCCTCGAACGCATCATCGGCGTCTTCGAAGGCAGCGCCCAAAAGCAGATCATCATGCAGCTCGCCAACTCCCTCCAGGGCATCATCGCCCAGGACCTCCTCCCCTCCGCCGACCGCACCCGCCGCGTCCTCGCCTACGAGCTCCTCATCGCCACCAGCGCCGTCCGCAACCTCATCCGCGAAAACCAGCTCCACCACCTCGAAAACACCATGCAGATCGGACGCAAGGAAGGCATGGTTCTCATGGACAACCAGCTCTACGATCTCTACTGCAAGTGCGCCATCACCTACGACACCGCCGTCAGCCACGCCCGCCAGCCCGAGCGCATCAGCCGCCAGTGAAAAATCCCGGCCGCCCGCGTGCCTTTTGCAATCGCCGCCCGCTCTCCGGCGACAAAATGCAATAGCCCGCCCCCGCCTGCTCGTTCACCTCAACCCTTCCCCGCCGGCGAAGTTCCCCGCTGCCGCCGCCCCCCCCCGCCCGCCCCGGCTGAACGCCCACATGAAACCAGCATTAAAAACCGTTAATCCAGAATGAACCAACCGTAATGTATGCTAGATTGGCTTCGTTGTAAGAAGAAATTCGCTTATGAAAATCATCTGCCTCGGATTGTTCTGCGCGTTGCTCGCCGGCTGCAACTCGATGGGGACCGCCAAGACCGGTTCCGTCCCCACGCCCGCCGCCGCCAGCGCCCAGCCAACCAATCAGTATCACGCCCGGACCATCTCCGAATTCTCGGAGGGCGAGAGCAAATTCCTGGACATGGCGCCCTCAACCAACCCGTAGGCCTCCCCTCTCTTCCCTTCGCCTGTCGCGGCCAAATCCGCCGGCTCGCGCCGGCTTGGCTGCTCTCTTGTTTCCCGTCCGGGCGCCTTTTTCAACCTCCCTCCGTCCGCCCCGCGCGCCCCGGCTTCTCCGCCGCTACGCCAAAAAGCGCTTAGGTCCGGGCAAAAGCCGGTAAGACTTTTTGCTCAATCTTCGCGAGATTCTGCCGATGCGTAACTTGTAGGGCATTTGAAGAAAAACTGCGGTTCCTGCGGGGCGGGGATACTCCGCACGGCTGCAGTCCTCTAAAAATGCCCTTATCGGCCCAATCCTCATTCGGGCCAGTCGCATGAAATCGGGGCAGGCAGGCCCCTACAAAGAAACTAGCCGGCGCTCCGCTCTGCCAGCGGCCCGGAATCCTAAAAAACACATAAAGTCACTGCACGATGAAATCAAAAACTAACGGCGCCTCAAAACGGCCGGCTGCGGCCGCCCGCAAACATTATCCCGCGGCCTCCCGCCGGTTGCCCCGCGTCGAGCCTCTCCTGCTCGGCGCCTCCCTCCTGGCCCTGGCCCAGCACGCCGATGCCCAGGCCGTCCTGGCTGCCACCAATGCCCCGGCTGCCACGCCCGTTTCCGGCCTCGCCACCAACCCGCCCCCCGCCGGCTTCTCCTTCCTCCCGCAAAAGCCCGCCTGGCTCACCGACCTCTCCTTCGGCATCAAGGAGACCTACGACGACAACCTTTTCAATGTTTCCGGACTCGGCGCCAAGGAACAGGGCTCCTGGATCACCACCATTTCCCCGGTCGTCGGTTTCAACTTCGCTCCGCTCCTCGGGCAAGCATCGCCCTTTCAGGCCCTCGCTTTCGGCTATTCACCGGAGGTCAACATCTTCCATGAGCAGCCCAGCGAAAACTACACCGCCAATCGCCTCGCCCAAACCATCAAGGCCGGCGCCGGCGACTTCACCGTCAGCCTCGAAAACGGCTTCAACTACATTGACGGCAACCATGTCGCCCCCACTTACTCCGGCTTGGACAGCAACCGCAGCGCCTACGCCACCGGCGCCCCTCGCGAACGCCGCGAGCAGATCCAGGACCGCTCCAAATTCTCCCTCACCTACGACCAGCCCCAGTGGTTCCTGCGTCCCGTCGCCTCGCTGCTCCTCTACGACCTCATGACGGACCTGCACACCACCTCCGGCTACCAAAACTATGCCAGCCGCTATGACGTCAACGGCGGCCTCGATTTCGGCTACAAGCTCACTCCGGGCCTCGCCGTCACCCTCGGCTATCGCTACGGCCATCAATACCAGGAGCAATTCTCCAGCGTCATTGATCCCACCCACACCAGTTCCCCCAGCGATTACCAGCGCGTCCTCCTCGGCTTGGAGGGCTCTCCGTGGAAATGGCTCACCTTCTCCGTTCAGGGCGGCCCCGACTTCCGCAACTATGAGGCCGACTCCGCCGACCACACCACGCCCGTCCGTGACCTGAACCCCATCACCTACTACGGCGAGGCCACCGCCACCGCCACCATCACGGCCAAGGACCAACTCTCCCTCCGCTACAAAGACTGGCGCTGGGTCTCCAGCACCGGCAAACTGCCCCTCACCGAGAGCCTTTATGAGCTCACCTACCGCCGCAAGTTGCTCGATCACCTCTCCTTCGACCTCACCGGCCGCATTCAATCCTCCGATTACACCTGCGGCGACGCCTCCAGCTCCGATCGCGACGACTGGTTGTATTCCGTTTCTCCCGGGATCACCTGGACGGTGAATCGCAACCTCAGCTTCAACGCCGCCTACTCCGTGGACTTGGGCCGCAACCAGGAAGACAACATCACCGACGCCGGTTATCGTGAATTCGACCACCAAATGGTCTCCGTCGGCATGCAACTCAAGCTCTAGTCCCGCGCCCCTGTTCCTCCCCGCGTTGGCGGCCGGCCGAAATGGCACAGCAGACCGGTCGCCAACGCATTTTTATTGCCTTGATCACACCCCGCCCAATTCCTCAAGGCGGAAAGCCTGTCATGTGATAACCCGGCAAAAGGTTCGGGTTACACCCCATGGCAAGTGGGAGCCGGACCCTGTAATGTTAAACTAACAACAACAGGCTGTAAAAACGGCTTAAGCAAACCAATCCATAAAATATTTATGTTTAGAACTCTCCGGGCGTTTATCAATATTGTCCTGGCCATTGTCGAGCTGCTCTTGACTTTCAGATTGATCTTTGAATTTTTGGTGGTCAATCCCGGCACGCCGTTCGTTGCCTGGCTATATGGTGTCACGGCGCCGCTGGTGGCGCCCTTCTCCAAAATTCTTCCGAACTGGAAATTTTCAGGTTTCGTGGTGGATTTTGCCACCGTTGCCGCGATCATCGTGTTTGCGCTGGCCGGCTCCTTGCTTCTGATGTTCATCCCCCATCCTCGCAAAGTGGTGGTGGCCGGCGAGGTGACCCCTCATGACTAGAACACCGTAACGGCGGGTCATGCAGCTCATGCAGATCGTCGGCGAGCGCAACGTCCGCATCGTGCCGGACGTCGCCGTCACCGGCCAGAACGGCAGCACCGGCCTGGTGGACGGCTTGCTCGGCATCATGCTGCGCGGCCAGGCCAACGGCCACGCCGAACCGAAGCATAATTGAGTGAGATTGGTTAGTGGCAAAGCGGCGCGCTGGAGACGGCGCGCCGCTCTTTTCTTTTGGCGGACCGCGGCTGTGTCCCGCGCAGCGCGGGATCAGCCGCAGCGCGTCTGACTGCCACGCCGTGCTGAATATTCCACCGTGCTCAATCCCGCGAAGCCGCTGCGGCTGGTCTGCGACACAGCCGCGCTCCGGCCCGGTTCCAGCCCCGGACCACGGCTGTGTCCCGCGCGGCGCGGGATCAGCCGCAGCGCGTCTGACTGCCACGCCGTGCTGAATATTCCACCGTGCTCAATCCCGCGAAGCCGCTGCGGCTGGTCTGCGACACAGCCGCGGTCC
>Ga0181520_10005074_pt1 | contig 21368 bp, 15 predicted proteins | sample PEATcosm2014_Bin_29_FD_132451 | JGI IMG/M metagenome (GOLD analysis project Ga0181520, IMG submission 132451) | Peatland microbial communities from MTU Mesocosm Facility, Houghton, MI, USA - PEATcosm2014_Bin02_30_metaG | ecosystem: Environmental > Terrestrial > Soil > Wetlands > Peat | place... | reverse complement strand
GTCGGATGTAACAGATGCGCGCGCGGTCGGCGCGCCGAGACAAACCAGCGAGACCGATGCAATGAAAAGCGGGAGACGCCTCATGAAGCCTCCTCGATCAAGATACGTCGATATCCTATACCGCCGCACGCCGCGTAGCGTTGCCGGACTGGCCGGGTTACATCCGGACTGGCCGGGTTACATCCGGACTGGCCGGGTTACATCCGGATGCCTGTTGACGATCAGGGAATGCGCCACCGGCCGCGTTACCTTCAGTGATTTACGGCGTGTCTTCCGCTGGTTGCCAGACGAGAGCCATGCTGATGGCCGGCAAATTCGATCTTATCGAGCGATTAAGTAGGGAATTCCCCGGCGGGCCCAATTCGGCGCGCCCAGATCGACTCGGCCGGGCCGAGTTCAGACTTTTTAAGCACGTCTTCGAACTTTTTCGAGACAATTGGCGCGTTTTTTCGTCGCAATCGGGAGGCGAAACCGCGATATCCGGCTGGAAATGGGTGTGTCGCATGGGCGTGCCAGGACGCTATTTTGGCCGTAACCCTATTCGGCAGAGGATGTTAGCAACCAAACGCCTGCGGGATTGTGGGCTTCAGAACCGGGCGGCCAGAAGCTCATCGTAGAGGGTGAGCGTGTTCTGGAACTGGCGGTCGAAGGTGAAATGCTGGCGGATGTGGTCGGCGGCGTGGCGACCCATCTCGGGGAGAGTGGCGCGGTCGCCGAGAAGTGTTACAGCGGCGGCGAGAAAGGCGGATTTGTCGATCGGGGCGGATCGGCCGGTGACGCCTTCGATAATCAGCGCCTGGCACCCGCCGCCGCGAGTGCGCAAGACCGGGCGGCCGACGCTCATGGCTTCGGCGGTGACGAAGGAGAATCCCTCGATGGCGCTGCTGACGAGCACGGCGTCGCAGGCTTGATAGACCGGCAGGGGATCGCACAGGCCCAGCATCGTGATGCGCGAGCCCAGCGATTGCTCCTGGATTTCCCGGCGCATAAGAGGTTCGCCGGGTCCGTCGCCGGCCATAAGGATATGCAGATCGGGCAAGGCAACGGCCGAGGCGCGGGCAAGATCGAGCATCCAGTCCTGGTTTTTGGGAGTGTCGAGCCGGCCGACCCATGCGGCGACGGGCTGATCGGGAGAAAGCCCCAGGCGCTTTCGCGCAGCCAAGCGATCGTCGGCCGTGGCGATGGGGAATCGCTCGACGTGGATGCCGTGATGGAGGAGTCGGATCTTGTCGCAGGGCCGGCCGACGGAGATGAGCCAGTCGCGGGCTTCCTCGCTGGGCGCGTGGGTGAGATCGCCCCAATCGGTCAGCCAGCCCCAGGGGAAAGTCATGGGGATATTGGGCAGATGCAGCGTGTAGAGCATCGGCCCGCCAGTGCGAGCCACGACGCGACGGGCGACGATGGCGGATTTGCGATGGTGGGAGTGAACGATGACCGGGCCGTTGGAGGGTCGATCGCGCAAATACGCATGTAAGACGTGGATGGATTTGAACAGCGCCCGCGGCCCGCCGTTGAGCGGGGCATTGACCCACGGGATGGACCGTTCCTGGAAGAGATGTTGCCAGGCACCGCCGGCGCTGGCGACGGCGACTTCGTGGCCGGCCTGAACCATGGCCTGGGAGAGATCCAGAACATAACGTGTAAGGCCGCTGGCGATGGATTCGGCCAGAACGTGGAGGACGGAAAATCGCTGATGTGTGGCCATCAAATCACATTGACACCGTGTGGCAGTGAAGCGACGGACGGAGAGGGCGCGGGTTGATCGTCGTGCCGGGACTGGCTGCGCGGAAGCGCCCGCCGCCGAGCGGTCTTTTCACGGTACAGGACACCCGTCATGTATTCGGTGCCGGCGCTGACAATCGCCGAATGCAGGCCGCGGCTGCGATACTGGACGCTCGAGGCGAAGATGGAGCCGATGAGCTGGAAAAGCGGGCGAAACGGCAATTCGGGCCCGAGATCATCGCGGAGAAATTCTCGCCAGCGGCGCAGCCGGCCGAGAATGGGCTCATTGCGGACCAGGGAGCGGAAGCGGCGTTTGCGATCAAGGCGTTGCTGGCTTTCGTATTCGGCGCGGCGGATTTCCGATTCGATGCGCTTGGCAACGCTCGCCCCCGTGAACAGCCGCGAGAGGAGATCGATTCGCGGCCGCCGCTGGAAGCGGCCTTCGATGATTTTCAATTCGGTCCAGTATTCATAGAGGGCAATGCACACGGTGTACTGGAATCCAGGCGAGCCGTCGAGCCAGCCGCCCTGGCAAAAGAAAGTGAACAGAAAGCGCCAGATTCCCCGGCCGCGTAGACGATAGCTCAGGCGCTTCAGCGCCCTTCGGCGTGAGACGGGATTGGCGGCGAACATTCCGGCCCAGTCGAGGGGCTGGGACATGTCGGCCAGTGCTTCGGCGGCGTCGTGGTCGCTGTAGCGATTGTGGCGGCGGAACCACTCGGCCATTCCTTTGGAAAAATTGTAATGCGTGTAGGGATGAACAAACGTGCCGATGGTTCCGGAACTCTGTTCGCGCTGCCCGTGCCCGGAGGCGATAAAGCGGCATCGTCCCACGTGGATCAGGCGCACCTGGTAGTTGGGATATTCACTGCTGTGACGAATCCACCGGCCCTGAAAAATCATCTGGCTGGGGACGAGAAACCCGGCAGCATCCCGATCGGCGCCGTTGGGCCCGATGCGCCGGAGCATTTCGGCGACCAGGCCGGGCGTGAAGCGTTCGTCGGCGTCTATGTGAAATTGCCAGGGGTATTTGGTGGGGATGTGGTCGATGATCCAGTTGTGCTGGGCACCGAAGCTGGGGAAGGGATGGAAATGGACGGTGGCGCCGGCCTTGCGGGCGATGTCGGGGGTTCCGTCGGTGCTGCCGCTGTCCAGCAGATGAACGTCATCGCACCAGGCGCAACTGGCCAGGCAGTCGCGGATGTTGGCCGCTTCGTCGTGTGTGAGCACGACCACCGACACCGGCGGCGCGGGAGTCTGTTGAAGCGGGCGATCCGCGACAAAATGCCGAATGATCGGCCGGGGCGCGGCGACCGGCGCCGAAGGGCGGCGCTGGTCGATCATCTGCTCGTAGAGGTGTTCGTATTCCAGCGCCAGGCGGTCGGGATCGAGATTGTCCAGAACCCACTGACGGCCCTGCTGGCCGCGGCGGTGGAGGCTTTCGGGATCGGCCAGGCTGTCGAGAATTCCGCGGGCGACGCTGGCGGGATCGAGTTCGGTGATGGTGCTGCCGGCCTGTTCCATCTCGCGCCAGATGTCAGTGCCGCGCGTGGTGACGACGGGAGTTGCGCAGGCGAGCGATTCGACGAGGACCAGCCCGAAATTCTCCTGACGCGTGGGAAGGACGAACAGATCGGCGCGCTGGTAGAGCGAGAGCTTGGTATCCCCGCGCACCATGCCGACAAAGAAAATGCGATCCTCAAGGCGGCGCTCGTGGACTTGCTTGCGCAGCTCGGCCTCGTAATCGGGCGTGCCGACGCCGGCGATCAGAAGCCGGGCCGGCGAGCCGGAGTCGCGGATGATGCCAAAGGCGTCGATAAGCAAATCGAGGCCTTTTTTTTCATGGAGGCGGCTGAGGAAGAGCACAACCGGCCCGTCGCCGATGGCGGAGGCAAATGCCCGCCCGGCCAGTTGCGCACCCGGCAGGCGGTGGTACGGCTCAAGGTCCATCATGCAGGGAATGACCGCCGGCGTTCCGCGCTCGATCCACTTCCACGACTGATCCAGTTCCGCCTGGGCGGTGAAGTGGATGCGATCGGCGCGTTGCAGATAGCGCCGACCGGCGATGGAGAGATAGAAGCGTTTCTTGGGTCCGCGCTGGGACATCGGCCAATCGTTGAGCATGCCGTGCATGGTGACGACATAGGGCACGCCGTGGGCGTGGGCGGAACGGGCGAACTGGATGTTGCTGGCGGCCCAGGGGCTGTGAAGGTGGGCGACGCCGCCGCCGGCAAGGACTTTGTCGAAAATCGCCCGAGCGCTATCGCCGACAAACCAGTTGGCGGAAAGGGCTGGCGGGATCAGTATGGTCTGTGGCTTGCCGGGAGTGTTCCAGTCGGGAGGGATATCGGGCGAATCGTAAGTAACGACGATGGGCTCGTGCCCTCTGGCCGATAGAACATTGCACAAATCCAGCACGACGCGGACCGGGCCGCCCAATTCAAGGCGGATGCCCGGAAAGTAGTGGATGATGCGGAGCCTGCGAGCGGGAGACGTTGCGGCCATGGGGTGCATGATCGGTGCAAGGGTCTGGTAACGCCTGGGCCTCGCCGCACCGTTCATCGGCGCTTGCGACCATGGCGAGCTTGGGCTACAAACACATCGGGCTGGGCCGCGGCAACCATGAGCATACGTTTGGGCGAAAACGAAAACAAGAACAAGCCGCTGTCACTGGCAATCGTTTCCAATTGCCTGACGCCCTACCGTCTGGCGGCGCACACGCGGATAGCACGCGAGTTGAGTGGGGTTCACCTGTGGAGCCTATTCACCCATGAACAGGGAGATGCCGCATGGAGGTTATCGGCCCCGAGCGAGATCAATCCGGTCCTGTTTGGTCCGGGTGAACCGGTGGCCGATCAGCCGCGACTGACCAATGCCCTGAAGGAATGGCGCCGGGGCGGCCGGATCATTCGCTGGCTGGTCGAGAATCGCATCGATGTCGTGGCGATGATGGGATACAACGATCTGGGGCGAATGCGGATCATGCGCTGGTGCCGTCGAAGCGGCCTGCCGTGTCTCTTGTGGGGCGACAGCAACGTGCGCGGCGATCTGGCGACGGGAATGAAACGGGTGATTAAGCGCGTGGTCGTCGGGCGGATGGTGCGGGGCGCTAGCGGCATTCTCGCCTGCGGGAGTTTGGGCCGGGAATATTTCATTCGCTATGGAGCATCGCCGCAGCGGATATTCTATTTTCCTTACGAGCCGGATTATTCGATTATCGAGAATACCAGGGCGGAGGCCGTCGAAGCGGCAGAGCAACGCCTCGGCCTGGCGGGCGGGCGCAGGCGGGTGGTTTACTCCGGACGGCTGGTTCCCGTCAAACGGGTGGACCTGCTGATCGACGCCTTCGCGGCGATCGCGGCGCAGCGGCCGGAATGGGACTTGCTCATCGTGGGAGATGGCGTCCTGCGCCGGGAGTTGCATGATCGAGTGCCTGCGAAGGTGGCGTCGCGCGTGAATTGGGCGGGATTCATCGCCGAGCCGGCGGCGATGGCGGCGGTGTACAAGTCGTGCGACGTGCTCGTACTGCCCAGCGACTATGAGCCGTGGGCGGTGGTGGTGAACGAGGCGACGGCCGCGGGCTTGGCGGTTGTGTGCAGCGATGTCGTGGGCGCGGGTGCGGAACTGGTCCGCGACGGGGTCAATGGATACACGTTCGCCGCCGGCGACTTGAAGGGACTGCAAAGCGCCTTGCTGGCAGCGACCGATGCCGCGAAAATCGACGAACTGAAGCATAATTCGGCGTCGGTGTTGGCGGATTGGCGCAAGAAAGCTGACCCGGTGGAGGGTCTGGCGACGGCGGTTCGCGCGGTTGCGCGAAAAGCAAACGGCGCTGTGGATTGACCAGTCGTTCGCGGCGCTACTCGGCGTAGGCCGGTTCGCCCTCAGACAAATAAACGGGCGCTTCGCCCGACTGCGCCAATTCCAGGACATGGTTGTAATTGGCCGTCGCGATATCGCGCAGGGCGTTCATGAGTGCCAGATAGATCAAGAGACAATAGGTGGGAAACGAAAAGCTGGCCAGAAGATATCCTTCAAACCAGGCGCCAATGCCGACAGCCAGCAGGCAGCCACTGATGAGATCGACCAGCAAAGCGTCCTGACGGAGATAGCGCTTGTTGCCGTTGAGTTGGAGGATCCCGATGACGCACACGGCCACGGCGGCCAGAAGAGGCAGGATACCAAGCGTGCCATAGCGTGCGGCGGCGGCGAGATAGGAGTTTTCGCCATAGCCCCAGCCCTGACCTTCGGTCAGCGTGCCCATGAGCGGATTGCGGAGGTATTGATCAAGCTGAGACATCCAGACCGGGCTTCGCGTGTCGTCAAAGGACCAGATGTGCTGGTTGATGACGGTGGAATCGGCGAAAATGTTCAGAAGTATGAGGAAGAACGCCGCACTGCAAAGCCCGACAATAAAGAGGCGATGCAGGCGGTAGCGGAAGGTCACTATCAGGCCGATCAGAGCGATAATCACGCCGGTTCGCGATCCGGTCCAGACCAGGAACAGGGCATTAAGCGCCGCCAGGGCGCCGTAGAGAATGCGTTCGTAGAACGCCTCCGAGCGGCGGGCGACCATGTAACACAGCGGCGCCAATCCCGAACCGAGAATCAGGGCGGCGGTCTGGGGATTGCCCGTGGTTCCGATCATGCGCCCGGCCATGAGGATGGCGTTCCTGTTCTCAAGGGTCTGGGCAAGCGTGCAAATGCAGAACAACCCGGCCGCCCAGGCCAGCGATCGAATGGCATTGTGAACGTCGTCCATGGACTGAAGCCAGCGCGGCAGGCCGATGCACAGCACAACGAACGTGATGCTGAAGACCACAATGGCCGTCGGTCCACGTACCGTATCGCCCGCGAAAATCTCGCGCACGCAAAAGAGCAACTGGAAGACCAGGAACAGGACGGCCACCGGCGAGATCAGACGCATTCGCCAGCCGCGGCCCGAAATCAGCGACGGAATAATCAGCGTCAAAGTAAGGCCGGCGACCAGCGTTCGGCTGTAGACGCGAATCTGGTCCAGGGGATACATCAGGATGTTGTAGGGTTGAAAATCCGCGCCGGAGTAGCCGAACATCCCGGTCCAGAAAAGCAGCGCCAGCAGCACCCAGCGCATGCGCGGCATCACGATCGCCGCGATGCTGGCCAGGAAAAGCAGAACCAGCACCGTGATACCGAACGGCGTCTGCAAAAGCTGGATGAGGCTTTGAAGCTCACCGCCGGCGGAAGTATTTATGTCCATTACCGATCCTGTCAGAAGCTCCGCCCATTATATGCCCGCGCGGCGTCGCGGGGAAACGGAAAGAAGATGGCCGGGTCCACCGGACAATCTCCCTGGAATGTTATCGGCAACCTGGCCGCCTGGGTTGACGGGCCGTGGGCGTGGAGTAGATATGCCGCGGGCCGGCCATGGCCGATAGTCGTACGGGAGAGAATTGGCCGCATTCGAGTTTCCATCGAGCGGAACGAATTTGCCCGCGGCTGAGGCGTTTGCCGGATCGCCATGGAACGCGGCGGATAAGCCGAATTGGAGCACACGTGGCAGTGACGAATGCGGCGGCAATCATCATTCCGACCCATAATCGGGCGGATTTGCTGCCGGCCGTTCTCGATGCGGCGTTGGCGCAGAATGTGCCGGTCGAGATCTTCGTGATGGACGACGCCTCGAGCGACCAGACGGCGGAGCTGATACGCGAGAAGTATCCGCAGGTCAATTACCATCGCCAGGAGACTAGTCGCGGGCCGACATTCCAGCGCAATGCCGGAGCGAAGTTGGCGACGGCGCCGTTTCTGGTGACGCTGGACGACGATTGCGTGCTGGCCTCGCCGCGAACGGTCGAGCAGACGCTGGCCAGCTTCGACAGCAACCGCATCGCTGCGGTAACAATACCGTTCGTCAATGTGCGCAGCGACCGCAAGGTGCGTTACGCCGCCAGCGATCACAACGTCGTGGAAGTGACGTTCGATTATTTCGGTGGGATGATCGCGTTTCGCCGCGATGCCTATTTGCAGGTCGGCGGCTACCGCGAGACGCTGTTCATGCACGTGGAAGAAGGTGATCTGGCCATCCGGTTGTACGGTGCGGGCTATGTCGTGCGCCTCGGCAGCGCCGATCCCATCGAGCACATGGAATCCCCCAGCCGCAATCGCGCCCGCATTGAGGAACTCAGCGGTCGCAATCACGTTCTCTACGCCTATTTCAACGTGCCCTGGCCGTGGATGCCGATTCACCTGGCCGCCACAACCGGCAACTGCCTGTGGCATGGAATGGCATCCGGCCAGCCGCTGCGCCTGCTGCGCGGCGTTTTGCGCGGGTACGGGGGAATTTGGAAGTATCGCGATCAGCGGAGGCCAGTGAGTTTGAAAACCTATCGGACAAGCAAGCGACTGCGTCGGGCTATTTCGATGAGCCTTGAGGCAATGGACAAGGCACAGCGGGGATAGGGTTCTTCAGGCCGTCATCCCGACCGCGCCGCGGGGCCAGGCGGTCGCGAAGGCGCAGCGATATCCACTCAACGGCGAAATAGAACACCCCTCCCGCGACGGCGATGACGCAGCAGGTCAGCGGAATATATTGGGCCAGCGATTTCGCGCGCAGCCGGTCCAGAATCAGCAGTGAAAAATGGATTGCCAGAGCGTGTGTGAGGTAGACGCTGTAACTGGTGAGTGCCACCCATTTGATTACCGAAGAACCGGCGAACCAATTGGGTTGGCGGCCGGTAATGAAGACCAGGATCACCGTCAGCGCGACGGCCAGGACCGCCAGTCCCGCGATGTACATTTGCGTGGACGAGAGGAGCGGCAGACAGGCCAGCGCCGCACACGCTGGGAGCAGGAGCCATTGGGCGGCGACCCGGAGGCGTTGCCAATGGGCGGGCGCCATACTCGGAAAGAACGCCATCCAGAATCCCAGAATCAGGCCGTCCATGCGCAAATGCGTGGCGGCCAGTGCGCGGCCGAAATCGTCCGTAAGTCCATGGCGTGCCGTGATCAGCCTGCAAACCGGCGAGGTTACCACAAGCAGCGCGAACAGTCCGTGGGTCCAGAGCCCCAGCCGTGTCCACACCCACAAAAGCAGCGGCAGGAACAAATAGAAATGCTCTTCAACGCACAATGACCAGCTCACCTCGAAAAATGGGATCTTGCGAAAATAGTTCTGAATGAAGATGAGATAGCGAAAATCGAAGGCCTCGTTTCTGTAGACCCGCACGGCCAGCCACGACATGAACAGCGCAACCAGATACGGAGGAATGGTGCGAATCCAGCGGCGGGGCAGAAAGAGGCTCAGGCGCACGTTGCCGAATCGCCGCCGTTCGCGCCAGTACAGTCCGCCGATCAGCCAGCCGCTGAGCACGAAGAAGACATCCACTCCGTAAGCGCCCCAATGGGTGATCGCGCGAACGCGGGGCAGTTCGACGGGGGACATTTCCATGACGTGATAGACGACGACCAGCACGATGGCGGCGGCGCGAATCACGTCGAGATAGCAATCACGCTCGGCCGATTCAGGCATGGGCGCTCCAATTCATGGCGCGCACGCGGGTGAATCCGCCATAAAACGGGGCCAGAGCGACACACAGGCTGGCCTTGGCGGTGCGGACGGCCAAGTCGCTCAGTGGGCCGGGATGGCGCTTGCGGAAGCGATCCATCGGATAGGTCAAATGCCGCGCCCACCAGGTGAGCGGCACGCGCTCGTGGACGTATGTGGTGTAGACGCGCTCGATCTCGCGGGTGATCTTTTCGCCGCCGGTGCTGGTTTTGTTCTGGCCGCTCATCACGTACACGCTCAGCACGTTGTCGATGATCTTCCAGTTGACGTTCCGCGACTTGAAATAGGCCCAGAGTTCCAGATCGAGCGCGTAATGATACGACTCGTCCAACGCCGGCGTGCGTAGCAATGAGCGATGGAAAAAACAGCTCGGCTGGCTGAACGGCGTTGCCACCGGGATCAGCTCGATCCGCAGCGCATCGGGCCGGTCGATCAGCTCACGATGCTCGGCCGGATAAATTGTCCTGCATGCGCCGACAAGGACATCAATTTTCTCATCGGCCGCGAAGGCTTCGGCGACGATTCGCAGCGCCCCTGCTTCCAGACGGTCGTCGCTGCAGAGCCATTGAACGACCTGTCCCTTGGCTCGGGCCAGGCCCTTGTTGATGGCGGCGGTCTGGCCGTTGTCTTTTTCACTGACCCACCAAGCGATGTGCGGGGAGTAGCGTTCAATGATGCGGACGGAGGCATCGGTCGAGCCGCCGTCCACGACCAGGATTTCCTTGTGCGGATAGTCCTGATCGACCAGGCTCTGGAGCGTATCTGCAAGGGTGGCGGCCCCGTTGTAATTGGGAACGACAATCGAAATGACCGGCGGCATGCTCATGTCAACGCGATACGATGCCGCGACTACTTACGCAATGCTGCCAGCAGCGACGGCGACAGGGTCTTGGCATACGCCGGCAGCTTCAGCACGAAGCCGACGCGGTGATAGCCCTCGTTGCGGCCGATCCAGCCGCGAACGCGCAAGATCGTCACCAGCAGTTCGCCGTGCTGGCGGCGCAGATCGGCGACGATGCGGTGAAAGACTGTTTCCATCAGGCCGCCGAGATCGTCCCACGCCATGACGAATTCGTCGCCGTCGATCAGGTCCAGCTTCCTCGACATTTCGTGTTCAAACAGAAGGCCCTGCGGGGCGTGCAGCATGTCGGAGAAAATGAGATTGTATTTCCTGCCGGCCAGCGGTTGCCAGGAAAGCTCATGCATTCCGTCGCCGGCGACATAGCGGACGGTATTGCCATTGGCTGGGAATGTATAATCACTGATGCGGATGGGATTCTTTCTCATGCTTGACGTGGGATCGGGGATTTCGGTCACGGTCTGTCGCGTGAGTAGTTTTTCCAAGGCCGGATTGATATCCTCGATATCCAGAGCCGTCAGCGATGCGTTCTTCAGCGCATATAGCGACTGGGCGAAATTCTTCCCCACGCTGACGCCCAGTTCGAGATAATTCACCGGCTTGGCGAGGAACGTGGCGAGATACATCATCGCATCCGAATAGGTCACATCCGGCGGAATTGGATTGTCGATGAACGGCCGGTGGTGCTCCGGTAGCCCGTATTGAAACACGGAATTCGCATAGACCGCATCCTCAATCCACCGCGGGACCAGGGTAAGGGTCTTGCGATTGTTTTGAATGATTGGCTTGATCGCGCGGGCGGGAAACATGCGGGTGACGCGGTATCGGCTGCCGATGCGCTCACCAACGCGCTGCATGAAGAGGCCGGGCAGCTTGCTGAGAACCCTCGACCTGGCGCGATGATGATTGAAGATGGTCGGATAGTTGGAGTTGCGCCACGGCCAGGATTGTTCATCCCCGCCGGCGGGCGGCTTGAGGTTGGCCGTGCCGAATTGCGACGGATCGCGGTAATGCGTAATTCCCTTCTTGCGCGCCAGCAGCGAGAGTACCGACTGGTCCCACCGATGGGTGATGAACTCCGGCAGATTATCCTTGCCCATGACGTTGGGATCGTCGGTGAGCGTGCGCGCGTCGGTGCAGGCGGCAAGCCATTCGTCGACGAACGCCACGGCGGCGGGACACTTGCGAAAGACGATGATCGCGGCGTTGGTCTGGTCCAGGTGGTAATATTCCGGGCTGTCGCATCCCAGGATGACCAGGCAATCGCGTTTGGTCCACTCGCAAATCAGCAGATTAGTCAGCGCAAACGGCACGATCCCGCCGTTTGTCTCGGCCAGGTCCACCAGCGGCCTGACCGAACTGGTGATTTCGACGCCGGCATCGCAATAGAGCAGCGTATCGCCGTCGGGCATACGCGCCAGAGTGCGCTTGATGAACAGCGGCTTCCAGAGCCAGTTGCCAATGCCGCGCGGGCGGGCAAAAAGGTCGCGATGAGCGGGGTAATACGGATCTCGCTTCAGGTCGCTCATCCCCATGGACACGACATGATCCACACCGTGCGACGCCGCGCTGGCACACAATCGCTTCTGCGATCCCTTGAAGGCGGCATCGGCAAAACTCAAAAGCCAAACGGCCATAGTCTCACTCCCATCGGAGAATTCAATTCAGCAATCGTGCCGGCAGGTACCTTGTGTAGGCCGGCAGTTTCAGCATCAGCCCGACACGATAATGGCTTTCGTGCCGGCCGAGCATGCCGCGCATGGGCACGGTCGTCACCATCACGTCGCGATAACGGCGGCGCACGTCCTGGACGATGCCGTGAAAGGCAATGTACTCCTGCGAGCCCAGATTGTCCCACACCTTGATGAATTCGTCGCCGTCGATCAAATCCAGTTCCTTCATCATCGTGTGCAGGAAGAGCTGGCGGTGAACGGCGTGGCGAAAATTCGTGAAAATGATGTTGTACTTCTTTCCGACCAGAGGCTGCCAGGTGACTTCTCGCATCCCATCGCCGGTCACGTAACGCACCGTGTTGTTGTTGGCGGGAAAGGTGTAATCCGTTACGCGAATGGGCAGATTGCGCATGCCCGGCGTCAGATCGGGGATCTCAACCTCGCCTTGCCGCACCAACATTCTTTCGAGTGTGGGATTGATCCCATCGGCGTCCCGTGCTGTGAGCGATGCGTTCCTCACACCATGCAGAACCTGCACAAAGTTCTTTCCCACGCCCGCTCCCAGTTCCAGATAATTCACCGGCCGGGTCAGAAACGTGCTCAGGTACACCAGTGCATCGGAAAATGTGAGGCTGCGCGGCAGCGGCAGGTCCAGGAATGGCCGGGCCTGCGGCGATAACCCGTATTTGTCAATGGAATTCGCATAGACCGCATCGTCAAGCCACCTGGGCACGGCGGCGAGGACCCTGCGGTTGGCCTGGACGGTGCTCTTGATCGCCCCGTGCGGGAACATCACATGAGCGCGGTATCGGCCACGGATAAACTCGCCAAGCCGCTTCACCGCGGTGACAGGAAGCCTGGTGTATTCAATCGTCCGCCGACGGTGATGATTGAATAGTGTGGGATAGGTCGAGTTTCGCCACGGCCAGGCGGATTCGTCGATGCCGGGGCGGGGTTTGAGGTACTCGTTGCCATATTGCGACGGATCGCGGAAATGGGTGATTCCCTTCTTGCGCAGCAGCAGCGCGAGAATCGCCTGGTCGTGACGGTGGGCGACGAACAGGGGCAGATCGTCTTTGCCCATGACGTTGGGATCGTCGGTGAGCGTGCGCGCATCCGTGCAGGCGGCCAGCCATTCGTCCACGAACTGTACCGCCGCCGGACACTTGCGGAACACGATGAAAGCGGCGTTGGCCTGCTCGAGTTCGTAATACCGCGGGCTGTCGCAGCCCAGGAGGATCAGGCAGTCGCGCTTGGTCCAGTTGCCGATCAACAGCTCGTGGACGACGAATGGCACTATGCCGCCGTTGGACTCGGCCAGGGCGACCAGCGGTTGGACGGAGCTGATGATCTCGACGCGGGCGTCACACCAGAGGAGTGTATCGCCGTCGGGCATGCGCGCCAGCGTTCGCTTGATGAACAGGGGTTTCCAGAGGCAGTTGCCGACGCGGAGCTTGTAGGCGAATAGATCGCGATGGGCGTGATAGAACGGATCGCGCTTCAGGTCGCGCATGCCGTACATCGCCATATGGTCGATGCCGTGGCCCGCCGCGGTCGCGCGCAGCCGCCGCTGGTATTTCCTGAACGGTCGGTTGGCAAAATTCGCGAGCCACGTGGCCATTATGATCCGGTCGAGTAAAACGCAGGTCCGGCTGAGTTATTTCGCTCGCAACCGCGGTGCGGCTTCAATACCGCGTGATCAACTTGCACCAGATTTTGCGCATCCACTGGCCCGGCGTACTGGGCGCAATCTGGCTGTAGATGAACAGCCGCTTTGGATGAAGGCGATCTCGCTCCGGCAAACCGACTTTGTCCATCAGATCATTGCGCACGAAGAACATGTTGATCGTGTGGCAGACGAGCGTATATCCCTTGGATTGTCCGAGCTTCAACATCGACAGGAAACTCGTCGTCCGCGGCATTCCTTCTGCCGTATAGATCGCTTCGACGCCCGCTTCGTATTTCGAGTCGATCTCGATGACCACGATCTTGGGCCGATAATTCGTCAGCCCCTTCCAGATCTGGTAATCGCAGCTATCCACGTCGATGCTGAGCAGGTCAAATTCCTGGGGAATCGGCGTACCGGACAAAAGCGAATCCAGCGAGGTTGGACCCGGCGCCGGCTCCACGAATGCGCAGATCGGGATGAGCCGGCCGCCATGCTCGGCGGCGGTTTTCTCCAGCTCGCTCGCCTTGGCGCGATCGCCTTCAATAAACACGCCGCGCCAGCCCTGTTCAATCAGAGCGTACGTGTTGCTCAGATGTTTGCCGTCCCAGGCACCGAACTCGCAGCACCACCCGGAGCTGATCCCCAGCCGCTTTAGCAATTCCGCGATAACGCCGTCCTCGCCGGTCTGGCTGTGAATGTTCCTGCGATATTTCAGAAAATGCCCGTAGACCATTCTCACTCCCGCGGCGCGTTTCCCGGCACACCCTGATCGTGGCGGAGCAAAGCGCCCGCCAATTTCGGCGAAAGACTCGCGGCATAACCCGGCAGCTTCAAAACCAAGCCGATGTTGTGATGGAATTCGTTTCGCCCCAGCCACCCCCGCACCGGCACCGTCGTCACCAGCAACTGGCCATACCGGCGGCGCAGATCGGCGGCGATGCGGCGAAACGCCACTTCCATCGTCCCGCCCAGATCGTCCCACGCCATGACAAACTCGTCGCCGTCGATCAGATCCAGCTTCTTGATCATCTCGTTTTCAAACAGCAATCCCTCCGGCTCGTGCAGCATGTCTGAAAAGAGGATGTTGAACTTCCTCCCCGCCAGAGGCTGCCAGGAAATCTCGTGCATGCCGTCGCCGGCGATATAACGGACGGTGTTGCTGCGGGATGGAAACGCATAGTCGCTGACGCGCACGGGAGCTTTGCGGATGCTTGCAATCGGGTCCGGGATTTCCGTAACGCTCCTTGAGGTCAGGAATTTCTCCAGCGTCGGATTGATCTCCTCGATATCCAGGGCACACAGCGTCGCGTTCTGCAATGCGTGCAGCGACTGGGCAAAATTCTTGCCCACGCTGACGCCCATCTCAAGATAATGGATCGGTTTGGTCAGGAACGTGCTCAGGTACATCAGGGCATCGGAATACGTCACATCGGGCGCGATCGGCATGTCGATGAACGGCCGAGCTTGCTCCGGCAGCCCGTAATGAAATATCGAATTCGCATACACCGAGTCCTCAATCCAGTGCGGCACGGAGGACAGGGTCTTGCGGTTGCGGTCGATGAACGGCCGCAGGGCGGCGGCAGGAAACATGCTGCGCACGCGGTTTGTCCGCTCAAGAGATCGGCGCACGCGGCTTACAACACGGCCGGGGATGGTGCTGATCGGGAATCGGCGCTGCCCGTGATGGTTGAACAACTGCCCGTACGGCGAGTCCGCGTGCGGCGGCGCCGGGTTCGATTCCGGCTCTGGCGGCTGCGCTGGATTGCGATAGACGGGCAGCCGTCGCTTGCGAACCAGCAGGGACAGGATTGACTGATCGTGGCGATGTTCGACGAACAGGGGCAGATCGTCCTCGCCCAGGACGTTTGGATCGTCGGTGATCGCCCGCGCGTCGCCGCCGGCGGCCAGCCATTCATCGACCAATTCCACCGCCGCCGGGCACTTGCCAAGGGCGAGGTACGTGGCACAAACTTGCTCTTGCTCGTAATAGTCCGGCGAGTCGCACCCCAGCAGGATCAGGCAGTCGCGCTTGGTCCAGTTGCCGATCTTCCTCCCGGGCAGGCGGAACGGCACCACGCCGCCGTTGTTGGCGACAAGTACCTCCAGCGGCTTGACTGAGTCGATGACCTCGACGCTGGCATCGAGATAGAGAAGTGTATCTCCATCGGGCATTTCGGCCAGAACCCGGCGGATCAGCAGTGGCTTCCAGAGCCAATACCCCGCGCCGCGGCGACGGGAAAAGATATCGCGATGGGCTTCGTAGAACGGATCTCCCGCCAGGTCGCGCGGGCCGAAGGCGCGGATGTTCGCGATCCCATGCACGATCGCGCTGGCGCATTGCCGTCGCTGGGACTGGCGGAAGACGGCATCTGCAAAACTCACCAGCCATGTGCCCATGCAACGATACCTGCCAAGGTCAAGCGCTCATTTTCGACAAACGCGCCGCGGGCGTGACGCTTCGCAGCCGCCTCAGGGCAACAGTCTTCAGACCGCGAGCCGCCCAGTGAATTCGCACAAACATATTCTCGATCGGCGATAGTTGGTATCGCCTTTTGCGCAAAACGCGATCCCGGTAGAATTTGTCCCGCCACGTCACCTGTTGTTGCAAGCGAGATCCCGCAAATTGGAAACTGCCATGGCCGTGGTGATAGATCGATTCCAGATACAGGTCGCCCCACATCCCCCCGAACATCCCTCTTGAGCGGGCGAGATAAACCTTGTGTCCATTGGCGACCAATTGCTTCCCCACCAGGCGGCCCGTATCGGCGCCAGGTCCGGGAATACCGGCATCGAATCGCAGTCCTTCACGTCCGTGGGCCGCTCGCATGAACATGAAACACGGATGGCTCAAACCCGGGTTGCCTGAATCTTGCGCCAGAACCGCGTCGTGGGTATCCAGCAGATCGCAGACTCGCTCAAACCACGCCACGCGCGTTGGATGGGCGTCGGAATCCATGATGCAAACCCAGTCGCCTCTTACATCCTGCAGGGCGCGATTCAGGCTCGTCGGGTGGTCGTGGCCCAATGCCTGGAACATCGCTTCGTCGCGAGGGTATTCCAAAACCCTCACCCCTGGTATTCGCCGCTTCAGCTCCTCACGCGATTCCTCGGTCCGGTCCTGATTGATGACGACCAACTCCGCCACTATGCCGGCTGGAACCGTCCTGCGAACCTGCGACGCCCAGTGTTCCACCCATTCGAACGCGCCAAACTGGGCCGTGAGGAAGCTCACGTTCTCGACTTTCATGGCTTCGCCCCCGACCTCTGGCGCCGGCTGGCTTGCCAGAGGGCGCACCTCCACTGCAACAGGCAGATGAGGACACCGGGCAAACTCACGGGCCAGTCGGCCATGATTCAGATCCCCGTCGAGGAGATAGCCACGTTCATCCCGGCAGGCAAACGATCGCCGTCGATCGGCATCTGTTCCCACCGGAAAATCGGCGCCAACGCTCCGTCACGGCGCTGAAAGAAATAGGGGGAGTCGCTCAACCCGCCCTGGATGCTCAATCGGATGGCCGGTGAATTCACCGACGGCCAGCAGATCCACTGGGCGCCGCGAAGAGCGACGAATAACTCAAGGCGGTAGTCTCCTTCGTTAAGGAAATGCGGCGGGATCCTGCTGCGCACGCGCACAGGTCCGGGAACCAGCCGCGGCCAATCCGACTCCGCCAGATCGGTCGTCAAACTCTCGTACAATAGCGTACCGTCTTCCGTGGCAATTGTATAACCTATTTGGAGCGTTGGATCGGGCTGGCGAAGGACTCCGTCAATCTCCACAAAAATGTCGCCGTCGTTGCGGACCGGAGTACCCAGCGGCCGCGATTCCGCGTCCACCAGCGCAAAACGTGTCGGGACGAACCAGCGGTTGTCGAACGCCTGCCCGTCGCCCAGCCACGTGTTGCTCGAGTCCGCTTCCCCCGTTCCCATCATGTATCGGCTTATGGTGCCACGCACGTCGGCGTTGCGCTCCTGCACCCGACCCTTGTTGAGGTAAAGCACCGACGTGCAAAGCCTCTCGACCGCCGGCATGTTGTGGCTGACAAACAGCACCGTCCGCCCGCCGCGTGCCACTTCCCCCATCTTACCAAGACATTTCTTCTGGAATTGTGCATCACCGACGGCCAAAACCTCGTCCACGACCAGAATCTCCGGTTGCAAATGGGCGGCCACAGAAAACGCCAGCCGCGTATACATGCCGCTGGAGTAATACTTAACCGGGGTGTCCAGGAATCGCTCGACCCCGCTGAAATCGACGATTTGGTCGAATCTCCCCTTGATTTCCACCCCTTTCATGCCGAGGATCGAACCGTTGAGAAAGATGTTCTCCCGACCCGTCAGTTCGGGATGAAACCCAGTTCCCACCTCCAGAAGGCTGCCCACACGGCCGTATACCCATGCCTTGCCCGCCGACGGTTCGGTAATACGGCAGAGGATCTTCAGCAGCGTGCTCTTGCCGGCGCCGTTGCGCCCGATAATGCCAAGCACTTCGCCGCGTTTCACCTCGAAGCCCACATCGCGCAGCGCATAGAACGTCTCAGTATCTGCATCCCCGCGCAAACCACGCAATCGCCGAAACGGCGCCCACATGGCCATCGCCAAGGCATCGCGCAGTGACTTATACTTGGTTGCCGACCTTCCTTTGGCGATGCGATAGGTCTTGGCAACATTATCGACTCGAATAGCAATGTCGCTCATTCCACTCCACCTGCCGATTTGGCGGCAGCGCTTCTTGTCAGGATCGGGCCAATGCGCTGGCGACTTTGGGTCGGCTCGACCACGATGGTATCAACGGCATCATACCGTCTCAATGCGGCGCAAAATTGAATAATTGCCCATCTTGCCAATCCCGGCACGTTTCCCGCCGCAGTCGCCCGCTCCTAGGGCGGATACAAACCTCGCGTCACATCGTCGCAAACAACCCCATTTTAACACAGCACCCCGTTTCGCCCCTCTGGCAAACCGAATAGGCGCGAGTATACTACCGTAATTACGGGAGAAAAGATGACTCGTACGCACTTTTTGGCATACCGAAAGAACATCCACAGCCAGCATGGCGAGGATGGAGTTATCGCCGAACTCCTTAGGCGGCTTGGCATTACCACCGGCTGGTGCTGCGAATTCGGCGCCTGGGACGGCAAATACCTCAGCAACACCTTTGCCCTCATCGAGCAGGGATGGCACGGCGTCTACATCGAAGGTGACCCTGTGCGTGCCAAGGATCTGGAAAAAACCGCCACCGAACAAGCCAACCGGATTGTTCCCATTTGCGCCTTTGTCCAACCAGTTGCTGGCCCCGGCTCCCTCGATTCTCTTCTCTCCAATACCGCAATCCCCGAAGAATTCGATCTTCTCAGCGTCGATGTCGACAGTTGCGACTACCAGATCTGGCAAAGCCTTTCGAAATACCGCCCCAAGCTCGTGGTCATTGAGATTGACTCGACGTTCGAGCCGGGAGTCGAACACATCTTCCAGTCGTCGGAACACAAGAACACCACCAGCTTCACTTCCATGCTCAAGCTCGGCCAGGAAAAAGGCTACACGCTCGTCTGCCACACCGGCAACATGTTCTTCGTCCGCAATGATCTGGCGGACAAGGTCGGCCTGCCGGATTCCGAACGTCGGAATCCCAACCGGCTTTTCACGTACGGGCATGTGATACCCAAGACGATTGGACAGTGGCTTCGCAAGAGGATGTCCGGCAACTGACGCCGCCCGTATAGCCGGCAGTGCGGCTGGTCGATATCATTCGGAGTCATCATGGATCAGGCACTGCTAACGGTCGGGATGACGGTCTTTAACGACGAGGCGATTCTCGATCAGTCGCTCGAACGGCTGCGGGCGACGGCGCCCAAGGGAACACGGCTTGTCGCCTTCGACAATTGTTCCACCGACCGCACGCCGGAGATTCTTGCGAAACACGGCGCCCAGGTGATGCGCGAAAACCTGCCCCAGCCCGACGCCATTAACGTCCTGGCCGCCAATGCAAAATCGAAATATCTACTCCTTTGCCACGGCGATGTGTTCTTCCTCAGCGACAAGTGGTTCGACGCCTGCGCCGCCGAATTGGACAAGGGGAACGTCCTGGTCAGCCCCGATGACTGGGGCCTGGGAAATTACGCCCGCAAGGATTTCAAAGGCCGCCCGGAAAGCTCGTTCATGATTTTCGACACCGCCAAGATGCACGCTCATCTGCGGAAGGTTGGCCCGGTGAGGTTTCTCAAGCGGCTGGTGAAATATCGCCACTTCGGCCCATCGCGCATACTGCCGCTGTACGTTCCGCACGTCACGCACGCCCTGCCCGCCGCGATCGCCGACGCCGGTTTGACGTGGAAGGCCATGACCGTCTACCCCTCACGCCGGCTCGATCAGTCGTGGTTCACCGTTCCGCCCCTCCCCACATCGGACCCGCGCCCCTGGACCTGGCAGGATGAATGGGGACATTACGATTACGGCTTCGGTAATTTCTATTCCCTCAACGGAACTCTTACCCACTACCACAACTGGTATTCCAAGGAGATCTTCAAGGGTACCTCCGATCGCAATGCCGACGGCGTCCCCATGGAATATATCCGCCAATACACGCGACGGTTCCTCTCCGACCTCAAGGCCGGAACCGTACATACCCCGCAAGTTGCCGGCGAACCGGTGGCGCCATGACCGATTCGGCCGGACCTGTTGCGACAACCGGCGGTGCAGCGCCAAATGCTCCTCCCGTTTGGACGTCCGGTACGTCCGATTTCAAATCCGCCAGCCGCGCCGCTGCCGCCAATGAACGCCTCAAACGCGCCGTCACGCTCAACACCATTCGCCAATACACCGGCCGTCAGCAACGCATGAGCGAACTGCCGGACGCCGAGGCGCTGAAACAGCTCGCCGGAAGCATCCGCCAGCATGCTCTGGATAATCTCGACTATTATCTCGATCAGTTCTGCCGTGCCGTCGTTCGCAATGGCGGGCACGTCCATCTGGCCGCCACCGCCGCCGAGGCCCGCGACGTGATCCTCCGTATCGCCCGCGACGCCCGCTGCTCGCGAGTCATCAAGAGCAAGTCGATGGTCACGGAAGAGATCAGCCTGGCCACGGCGATGGAGCAGGCCGGCCTCGATGTCGTCGAAACCGATCTCGGCGAATTCATCGTGCAGATCAGCCACGACCGCCCCAGTCATCTCGTCGGACCGATCATACACAAGGATGTCGAGTCGATCTCCCGCCTTTTCAGCGAATATTTCCACGTCTCCTGCGGCACGGACCCGGGCGAATTGACCGCCCTGGCCCGCACGCACTTGCGCGGAAAATTCCGCGACTCCGATCTGGGCATGACGGGCGGAAACCTCCTGGTTGCTGAAACCGGCCAGGTCTGCGTCGTCGAAAACGAGGGCAATGTCCGCCAAAGCCTCACCACGCCGCGCATCCTCATCAGCGTCTCCGGCATCGAAAAAGTCATCCCCCGTCTGACCGACCTGGCCGTCCTGCTCAAGCTCCTGGCGCGAAGCACCACCGGGCAGGCCATGACGATCTACACCAGCATCTTTGGCGGACCGCGCAAACCCGGCGAGAAGGACGGCCCCGAGGAATTTCACGTCGTGCTGGTCGACAACGGCCGCAGCGACATCCTCGCCAGCGAGGAATATCGCCCCGCCTTGCGCTGCATCCGCTGTGGCGCCTGCCTCAACGCCTGCCCCGTCTACCGCAAGATCGGCGGCCACGCCTACGGCAGCGTCTATTCCGGCCCGATCGGCTCGCTGCTCACCCCCCTGCTCTGGGGTTTGCACGGATATCGCGATCTGCCCCAGGCCAGCACCCTCTGTGGCGCCTGCGCCGAAGTCTGCCCCGTCAAAATCGACATCCCCCGACTCCTCGTCGGCCTGCGACAGGACATGGTCCGTGGCCGCTTGAACG
>Ga0181520_10005073_pt1 | contig 21370 bp, 14 predicted proteins | sample PEATcosm2014_Bin_29_FD_132451 | JGI IMG/M metagenome (GOLD analysis project Ga0181520, IMG submission 132451) | Peatland microbial communities from MTU Mesocosm Facility, Houghton, MI, USA - PEATcosm2014_Bin02_30_metaG | ecosystem: Environmental > Terrestrial > Soil > Wetlands > Peat | place... | reverse complement strand
TGGACACGCTCGCCGACTGGGCCTCACCGCTCGAGCCGCCCGCCAGCCCCACGGCCCAGTTGGTGCCTGCGTAGGCGGCGCTTCCTGCGAGCAGGGCCCCGACTACGGCCGTGACGACCTTGGAACGTCTCGACCACGGAGCGCCCGTCCGGGCGTGCTGTCTAATGGGAAAGAGCCGGCCGGTTCCGACTCGTGGTTCTACGTGGGAATTTATGTTGTTGGAGTGCGACATGTGCTACTTGATCGGCGTGTTGAGCCCGTGTCTTGAGCACTTTTCGCAGCCGAGGTGTCTCAATGTGGCCGCGAGGCGGTGCGGCCGCGCGATCTCATTTGTGGTCGAGCCAGCTCTCCAGCTCTTGAGCGGACAGCGGACTGCTCCAGTGGTAGCCCTGTCCGTAGTCGCATCCGAGAGCGCGGAGCCACTCGAGCTGGCGGGTCGTCTCTACGCCAGCGGTGGCGACTTTCAGCTTCAGGGCGTGTGCGAGGGAAACGACCGCCTCGATGATGACCGCGTCCCGCCCGTCTGTGCCAAGGCCGTCCACGAAGACGCGGTCTATCTTCACCCCGTCGATGGGCAGCTGCTTCAAGTATGCGAGCGAGGAGTAGCCGGTGCCGAAGTCGTCGATCTCGAGAGCTGCCCCCAGTTTCTTCAGGTCCCTCAGCACGACCAGCGACCAGTCGACTAGGTCGATGACCGAGCTCTCTGTCAGTTCGACGTGCAACGACTCGGGCTCCAGGCCGCTCGCGTCGATGGCCCTGGAGACGGCGCTCACGAGGTCGCCGCTTGCGAGCTGTCGCGCCGAGACGTTGACAGCGGTCCACAACCGAGCGGCTGCGGGTGTTCGCTCCCTCCATCCCCGCAGCTGCTGGAGCGCCTCGCCGAGCGCCCAGGTGCCGATCTGGACCGCCATGCCGGAGTTCTCGGCGACCGCCAGGAAGTCGGCCGGCTTCAGAACACCCCGGCGAGGGTGACGCCACCTCAACAGCGCCTCGACGCCGACGGTGCGTCCTGAAGCCAGCTCGACGACCGGCTGGTACTCCATGAAGAGCTCGCCCTTGTCGAGGGCCGCCGAAAGCTCGGCCTGCAGCCCGAGCCGGTCGACGTAGGCCTTGCCAAGGCGTGGCTCGAAGAAGGTGTAGTCGTTCCCCCCGGCATCCTTGGTCGCGTACAGGGCGACGTCGGCGTCCTGGAGGAGCTTCTCGCTGCGGGTGTCGTACTGGTTTGCCATCGCGATGCCGACGCTCACTTGGACGATGAAGTCGCGCCCTGCAACGGTGAAAGGTGTCCGCATCGCCGAGCACACCCGCGCCGCGACCGATGCAACCTCGTCGACACCCGAGGCGTCGTCTATGAGGATGGCGAACTCGTCGCCCCCGATGCGTGCAACGGTGTCGGCGGGACGGACACACGAGCTCAGGCGATCAGCTGCCGCGATCAGCACCTCATCGCCGCTCGGGTGTCCGAGCGTGTCGTTCACGTCCTTGAAACTGTCAAGATCGCAAAGCATCACCGCGACCCGGCGGGTGGGTGAGGAACGTCGCGCCAGGGCGTGCTCGATGCGATCGCCGAACAGCACGCGGTTGGGCAGGCCCGTGAGCGAGTCGTGAAGGGCGTAATGGACCAGCTCGACCTGGTTCGCGCGAAGCGTCGTCACGGCGTGGCGCATCTGGCTTGTGAGGCGCAGGTTCTCGACCAGGGTGAGAACGAGCCGTGTGAGCACAGCCGCCATCACGCACAGCCCGTCGATCAGGTCGAACAAGTCGACATGATTGGACTGGGTGCCTTTGATCACCGCCGTGAAGATGGCGAGAGCGACGAACAAGTAGGGGAGTGCCACCTGCCAGGGCGAGGGTCCATCGACCTCGTCGCGGGCGGCGGCGGTCCGCTCGGCGGGCCAAATCGGCGCCAGGGCGACGAGCCACAGTCCACCCACACGGCTCGAGTCCACGAGCGTGCCGTATCGGAACGAGGCGACATGGCTCAGGTAGGCGAGGCTGCTGTCTCCGACGGTCAGGCAGATCAGCCCGGCGACGACGAGCACGAGCGGGACGCGATGGCGTCTGCGGCCCTGGGCGAGGACGGTGATGGCGACCGTGGCGACTATCACGTCGCTTATCGGGTAGGCAAGGCCGATTGCCTGGGAGAACACGCTTCCCGAGCCGGAGTGGTACACCGAGCCGAGCGCGGTAGCCCAGCTGACGATGAGCAGCGACCCGGCCACGATGATGCCCTCGAGCAGCATGCGTGCTTTCGGGACTCCGGGGCCGGGCCCGGAGGAGAAAAGGAGCGCTCCGATTGCGGCAAGGGGCAGCGCGGCAAGAAACCCGGCGTCAGCCGCCGAGGGGAAGGGAACTGTCCCGTGCCTGGCAAAGTCGTACCACGTGAGGACGGCTGCACCGGCGGCCCAGAAAGCGGCGAAGGCGCCGGTCCACATCCAGGCGGGGCGCACCTGAGGAACCGCGCGGCGGCCGAAGACGAAACAGCTGACGGCGGCGAGCACGGCGACGGCGAGCTTGGCGACAACGTCGATGTCAGTTGTGGACCGGTGGTTACCCGGATGCGACGCCATCCATATGAGGAAGAGCCCGAGGAGGATCGCCGCTATGACGGCGATTGCCCCGAAGCGTCGCAGGGCGACGGCATCGAGCTCGACAGCAACATGGTCTCCGGGCACCGGAGTCCCCGAGCCGTCGGCTCCCGGCGCGTCGGCCGGGGTGGGAGTCCCTACTCTCACGGTATCGGCGGTGTCGAGTGCCATGATCTTTGTTGCGCCAGCGCTCTCTGTCGGACCAAGTGTGGTCGACGTGCTCAGGACTGTTGCATTCCGCCGCGCGACCAAGCCCTCGGATGTCCCGAGGAGCAACACCAGATTATCGATCGTCGGGACCTGTCTCTGACGAGATCCTGCTGATTGGTCGCCGGGAGGCCGCGACATGATTCAGTCTGCGCGCCGGCGTTCCCGCCGGGTCAGTTCTGGCTGTTCAAACGCCTAATCCTCGGGGGCTTGGTCCGCTCGCCGCTCGGACTTGAGCTCAGATCGCAGGCGCTTTGCCGCGAGCCTTCGGTCGACGGAGGACCTCGTCGGAGTCGTCGCTCGCCGACGGGTCCGTACCGCCAGGCCGGCGCGCACCCTCTCGCGCAGTCGGTCGAGAGCGATGTCCCGGTTGCGCGTCTGGGAGCGTTCGTCCGTGGCCACGATCCGCACCACGGGTCCGAGCTCTGAGACAAGCCGCCTGCGTTGGTAGTCGGTCAGCACCGCGGACTCCTCGAGGTTCCAGATGAGCGTCACTTTGGTGTTCGAGGTGTTGGCGTGCTGGCCTCCGGGGCCGCCGCTCCCCGAGAATCGCCACCGGAGCTCGCCTGCAGGGATGGTCAGCAACCGCGTGACGACGAGATCACCGCTGACATCGACCATCGCTCAATGCTCCTCAGACCCACGGCATGCGGCTGCCCGGACCGGCCCGGCGCCCGTTCGCCCAGGGAGGAAGGGCGCCGCAAGACGACCTGCAGCCATGCTAAAGACACCGTCAGGCGAAGCGGACGACGCAGAAGGTGCCCATCGCGAGGCAGTACAGGCCGAAGGGCCACAGCGTGCGAGTCTTGAAGTACCGGGTCAGGAAGGCGACTGAGACCAGGGCGCCCACGAACGCGCATCCGGCGCCGATCAGGGCCTGGCCGCGGACACCGTTGCCGAGGGGACCGAGCAGGTCGGGGATCTTGTAGACCCCGGCGAGGAGGATGATCGGCGTCGCTAACAGGAACGAGAACCGGGCCGCGTCCTCGTAGTCCAACCCACGGAAAAGCCCCGCCACCATCGTTATGCCCGAGCGACTTATGCCCGCGAGCAGCGCCAGTACCTGCGCGGTCCCGATCACGCCCGCTTCCTTGAAGTCGAGAATCCTGCGAGGTGCAAGATGCTCGTGCCGTTCCCGGATCCCGGCGCGGCGCCTCGAGACTTCACCTGCGAAGAGGATGAATCCGTTGATCACAAGGAAGATCGAGGCCGCGAGAGGCTTGGAGAACAGCACCCGGAACGGGTGCTCCAAGATGACCCCGGTGATACCGGCGGGGATGGTCGCCACGACGAGGAGCCAGCCGAGCCGCTCGGTCGAGTTGGAGATTGTCCGGGTGCGAGCCGAGCGCAGCACGCCGAGGACGATCGCCTTCCATTCCTTCCAGAAGTACGCCACCAGCGCGAGCGCCGTGCCTACATGAAGTGCGACCACCAATGCGAGCCAGAACGACTCGGGCTTGCTCTCCGACGCGACGAGGTTGTGCCAGCCGAAAAGGGCGGGGAAGATGACGGCGTGGCCCAGGCTTGAGACGGGGAACAGTTCACTCACGCCCTGTAGCAGGCCGAGGACGATCGCCTGGAAGAAGGTGATCTTGCTCTGGGGGGCGATGGCGTGGCCGAGCCCGCTCGACTTGGACACGACCACGATATGGGCGAAGTGTTGGACGCTCGGAATCAGCACCGCCGGAGCATATCGAGGAGCGGCGCGTCACCTCGATCATCACCTTGTCGCAGGTCCTGGTGCCAAGGTGTCGCGAGGCGCTGCAGGGATGCATGTTGTCGACCGGCTTCGCCCCGCTCGAGGGGAACAGGTCCTGTCGCGCAACTAAGCTCCATAGCAATCGAATCGACGCGAGCGATGCTGCGCGTAAGGCGGCGTGCTCGCCCTAACGGCAGGCGGTGATCGTGGTGGAATCCGTTGAGGTCCCTCAGGTGCGCGAGGTGCGGACGGTGATCCCCGGGCCCCGGTCGGCCGCGCTTGCCGCGCGTAGGAAGGCGTCGGTCCCAGCCGGAGTGGGGGCGACGATGCCGATATTCGCCGAGCGTGCGTACGGCGGCGTCGTGGTCGACGTCGACGGCAACTCGTTCATCGACCTCGGCGCAGGCATCGCGGTCTTGAACGTTGGGTCCAGCGCCCCGGCGGTCGTGGAGGCGGTGACCGAGCAGGTTCAGCGTTTCACCCACACCTGTTTCCAGGTGACCGGCTTCGAGGGCTACATCGCCCTCGCGGAGCGCCTCAATGCGTTGGTGCCCGGGACCCATGACAAACGCAGCCTTTTTGTGAACTCGGGTGCCGAGGCGATCGAGAACGCCGTGAAGATCGCCAGGTCCTTCACCGGTCGCCAGGCAGTGGTTGTGTTCGACCACGCCTTCCACGGCCGAACTCTTCTCACCATGTCGCTCACGGCCAAGGCCATGCCCTACAAGTCCGGCTTCGGGCCTTTTGCGCCCGAGATCTACCGCGAGCCTTTCAGTTACCCCTACCGCTGTGCCGCCGGGGCGCCGCCCGAGCGGTGCGGAGAGGCATGTGCGGATCTGGCGATCGCCTCGATGGACAGCCAGATCGGAGGCAACCGCATCGCCTGCGTGCTCGTGGAACCGGTGCAGGGTGAGGGCGGCGTGATCGTCCCGGCCGAAGGCTTCCTTCCCCGACTGGCGGAATATTGCAGGGAGCACGGGATCGTCTTCATCGCCGACGAGGTTCAAGCCGGTATGGCAAGGACGGGCAGGATGTTCTCCTGCGAGCACTTCGGTATCATCCCGGACCTGTTGGCGACGGCAAAGGGTCTTGGGGGCGGCCTGCCGATAGGTGGTGTCACCGGAAGGGCCGACATCATGGACGCCATTCATCCCGGGGGGCTCGGTTCCACTTTTGGTGGCAACCCCGTCTCATGTGCCGCGGCGCTCGGGGCGCTCTCGGAGATCGAGTCCCGAGGTCTCGTCGCTCGCGCTGCTCACATCGGCGAGATCTTCCAAGCCCGGCTAGGCAGTCTTGCCGAAGAAGTGCCCGCAGTGGGAGATGTCCGCATCATCGGGGCCATGGCCGCGCTGGAATTCGTCACCGACCCGAAGACCAAGGAACCCGATCCTCGCGCGACCGCGAGGGTTCTCGCCGCTTGCCACGCCGAGGGCGTGATCTTGTTGAAGGCCGGCACTTACGACAACGTCGTGCGCATCCTTCCGCCGCTTGTGATCTCGGAAGATCTCCTGAACGACGGTCTCTCCGTGCTAGAGAAGGCGGTCCGCTCGCTGTAAGGCGACCCTCCAGGGGTGAAAGGCGGCTATCGCGAGGAGCCGCGGGTCACTTCGTGAAGGTGACGGTGATGTAGTCGGGGACTATCTCCCACCAGGTCGTGCCGCGCCCGAGCGTGATCGGCTTGCCGTCGGGGAAGGAGAACTTCGTGATGTTCTTCGGTCCTGGCCGGTCCCAGGTCCCCGTCTCGACGCGGCCACTGCGCAGCACGTATACGGGGCCGGAACCGACTGTGAGGCTCTCGACATCGGGGCTGTCGGGCCCGCTCTCGTTGTAAGGCCCGGGCCTGGTCTTAACGATCTGGATCACGACGTTCGTCGTGTGGAGCTGTTGCCCGGCGGGATCGACGTCCGGTGAGGTGTCGTAAAAGCGCAGCCACTCGTTCTCGGTTCGGCTCCACTTCCAGACAACTGGCGAGGCGCTCGAGAACGGGATCGAAACTACCCTGGCGGGCGTCGCACCGGCCGGAACCGACTTGGAGAACTTGAAGAGCCGGGGCGGCAGAGTCTTGGCAGCAGGGAACAGTCCCCAGAGCGCTTTGGTCGATGTGTAGTAGTTGTACGGCGCGCCCTGGCTCGCAGGCAAGGAGGAGGAGCTGTACCGGTAAAAGGCGTTGGCAGTCGGGTCCTCGCTGCCGTTGGCGTCGTAGATCCACGGAAGTGTCGCGGCCTCCTGCATCCAGGGGTCGATCCCCCCGCTGTAGGCGAGTATCGCCTGGCGGTACGGCTCGAGGACGTTCCAGTCATCCCAGCGGACGGAGCGGACAGGCCCTATGAGGGGTGCGTCCTGGCACTGGAAGACCGCCATGTAGCGGGTGATCCCGCCTTCTGCCATCTCCTCGTAGACGATGTCCGCCTGGTCGAGGCCACTTTGTGGGCGAGAGGCCGGGTCGTTGCCGATCTTCACGGCCAGCGCGGGTCGCTGCGGTGCGTTCCCAGCGGGCGCCGGCAGGCCCGTCAGGGGACAGAGCTTCGAGTTCGTCACCACCTGAGGCAGACTCGTCGAGGGGACCGTGCCGAGAATGGACGAGGTGGTCGAGGAGCCGGCGACCTTGGGAGGCTTCGTGCCGCCCGACAGCACGGCCGCGAGCACGACTCCGACGAGCACGACGATCACAACCGCGCCGGCGACAAGACCGATTCGCTGTCTACGGCCCAAGCCAGCCAGACGTCGCCCGAGACCGCCGGAGCTTGCGGCACCCCGCCCGACACTTCGTCCGTTGCCCTTGCCGTTGCCCTTGCCGTTGCCTCGGCGGTGCCGAGGGGGTTGTTCGCTCATTTCTCGCTCTCTTGGACGCTGCTCAGACCTTGACTCACGCCTGCGAAAGTACCGGAGACCGAGCGCGAAAGGGGGGATGCCCGCCTTTGTGGACCGTTCTGGCTTGCGCCCCGCCCGCCAGGTCCCCGGACCGGGCCAGGGCCCGGGCCGGCGAGCCTGCTCGGAAGACGGGACGACCCAGGGGATTCAAGCGGCCGGGACGGCTCCCGAGCGGCCGTTCAGCTCCGTGATGAGATCGTCCCAGACCGGCACGAGGTCGAGAAGGCCGCGCCAGAAGCTTTGATGGCGGCGTGCCTCGAACTCCTCGATCGAGGTCCCTTGCTGCTCGACCCAGGTGTAGTAGCCGAGGTTGAAGATCCGGTTCCGGTCCGTGTCGGTGCACTCGAGGACGTGGTCCTCGGCCGCGCCGAGCAGGTACTCGCCGTAGACCTGGGCGGCGGAGACTTCACTGAATCCGTCGGCGAAGTCGCGCCGGAGCGCCCCGTCGAGCTCGCTCGGGTACATGGCGGCGCCGTCTGTGGCGACGGTGAGGACCACGTCGTCCTCGCCGAGGTGCAGCTTCTTCGCGAGCTTGACCGCCGCGAGCACGTTGCACCAGCTCGAGAGGCCGAACGACGAGAGGGCGGTGATCGTCTCGGGGGAAACACCCCGGCTGGCCAGGTAGCGGCGGCCGGCGTCGGTGTTGGCGAGGACGTTCATGGAGTCTGTCGCACGGTCGGAGATGGCGATGACGACGTCGGTGCCCATCACGTTGTGGATTAGGGGCACGTGCTTGTCGCCGATGCCCTGGATGTTGTGCTCGCCGAAACCGTTGTACAAAAGCGTCGGGCACTCGAGAGCCTCGACGGCGACGGTGAGCGAGCCGAACCTGTCTTTCAGGTGGTCGCCTGCGCCGATCGTGCCGGCTGACCCCGTTGCCGAGACGAAGGCACGGGCTTTGAGCTCGGGCCGCGTAGCCGAGAGGTGCTCGACGACGCGCTCGAGCGCGGTACCGGTCGCGAGCCGGTGGACGATGTGGTTGGCGAACTCGCAGAACTGGTTGAGGATGACGTTGTCCTTGTCCTGGGCGAGCTCGTGGCAACGGTCGTAGATCTCCTTGACGTTGGACTCGGTGCCGAAAGTCTTGATGATGTCGCCCTGGTCGACGACCCAGCGCTCGAGCCAGTCGAAACGCTCACGGCTCATTCCCTCGGGCAGCACCGCCACTCCCCGGCAGCCCATGACCCGCGAGACGGCCACCCCACCACGGCAGTAGTTGCCCGTCGAGGGCCAGATCGCCCGATGCCTGGTGGGATCGAAGGTGCCGGTCGCCAGTCTCGGCGCCAGGCAGCCGTAGGCGGCGAGCACCTTGTGGGCCCCGATCATGGGGAAGCGGTCGCCGAATGCGACCACGATCGGGGCGTCGACGCCGGTCAGCTCCTTGGTCAAAACGACGTGCTCTGGTACCGCAGTCGTGGTCCCGTCGAGCTTGTTGTACCAGTGGATCCGCCAGAGGTTCGTCGGCGAAGCGGCGTTGCGGTCGACCGCGCCCAGCTGTCCGGTCAGAGAACCCGGAGCGGTGCGCGGGTCTTTCAGCTGAGCAAAGGTCGGCAACACGATCCGCTGTTCGCGGAAGCGTTGTGCGGTTCGCTCGACTGCGGCAGGGTCGACGACTTCTGAATCGAGTCCGTAGATGTTCACAGCATGATTCTCCCCGCTCGTCGGAGTCCCGGCAAACGGGCCGCGCCCGCGCTCAGGTCCTCAAGGGCCGGTGCGGCCGACCAAGACGACGGACCCGGACGACGACCTCACCGACATGGTCTGGCGATCGAGCTGTTGTGGGGCGCGCGGTACTACAGTGCGTGACTACGCGGAAGGTTCTTCGAGAGGCGCGCTGGCCTGGTGAGATAGCCGTGGAAGACGGCGTCATCACCGAGGTCGGCTCTGTCGCAGCGAGCTCCGGCGACGAGGTGATCGCCTGCGACGGCGGCATTGTCACCGCCGGTCTCATCAACACCCACCATCACCTCTACCAGTGGCTCACCCGTGGTCGCGCCATCAACTGCGACCTTTTCACGTGGCTCCAGGAGCTCTACCCGGTCTGGGCGCGCATAGGCGTCGAGGACGTTGGCGTAGCAGCGACGGTCGGTCTCGCAGAGCTCGCCCTGAGCGGCACGACGACTGTGGCCGACCACCACTACGTCGTTCCTCGCGGCGACGACTCGGTTTTCGACGCCATCGCCGCGGCGGCGCGCGATGTCGGCGTCCGCCTCCACCTTTCGCGCGGATCGATGGACCTCGGCCAGAGCGCCGGCGGCCTGCCTCCCGACGAGGTGGTCGAGCGCACCGACTCCATCCTGGCCTCGACGGAGTCGGTGGTGGCCCGGTTGCACGACGGCGACATGGTCAGTGTCGTGGTGGCGCCGTGCAGCCCATTTTCGGTCACCGCCGATCTCATGCGCGAGTCCGCCGCGCTGGCCCGGCGACTAGGTCTGCGCCTTCACACTCACCTCGCCGAGACGATGGCCGAGGAACGCGACTGCCTGGCGCGATTCGGTCGGCGCCCGCTGGATGTCGTCGATGAGCTCGGGTGGCTCGGTGGGGACGTGTGGTACGCGCACGGCGTCCACTTCAATGAATCGGAGGTCTCAAGGATTGGGGCAGCCGGAGCAGGGGTAGCCCACTGCCCGAGCTCGAACGCCCGGCTGGCGTCGGGATTCTGCCCGGTTCGCGACCTGATCGACGCGGGAGCGCCGGTTGGCCTGGGCGTGGACGGGGTCGCCTCCAACGAAGGGGGAGACCTCCTGCCTGAGTTGAAACAGGCATTGTTCCTGGCCCGGTTGCGCTCCGGCCAACCGGACGCGCTCACGCCGAGTCAGGCGCTCGAGCTCGCCACTTCGGGAGGTGGGCGCTGTGTCGGCAGGCCAGATCTCGGACGCCTCGAAGTGGGAGCCCCGGCCGACATAGCCGTGTGGCCGGCCGATGACCTCGCCGACATCGCCGATGCAGTCGCCGGCCTCGTGCTCGGGCCCTCCCGCAAGGTGCGCCACCTGCTCGTCGGGGGTGAAGCGGTCGTCACCGACGGCGAGCTTGTGGGTGTGGACATTCGCGCCGCTCATGGCGGGCTCGCCCGCCGCGCCCGGCGTCTGTGGGCCTGAACGACGTCTTCGGCCCCGACCCGCGAGGTGTGACTCTCCTCAAGCAGAGGCGCTGGTTTGCCGGGCGTGACACCGTAGGGCGGATTCGCTTGCTTTGACCTGCGGTTCTGACGTGGCGACGGAACGCCAGTACGATGAGCCGAAACGAAACCAAGGTCAAAGAGCTTTAATCCGGCAGGAAGCCGGTGCGGGCTGTATTTCGCGCCATTACAGGGTGCGGGGGCCGTCTATCAGAAAATGAAAGGGGAGATACGACATGAGGAGCTTCCTCGGTCGGGACATCTTGTCCTTGAAGGACATGGAGCGAGAAGAGTACTTCCAGATCTTCTCGGTAGCCGACAGGCTCAAGCCGTTCGCCGCAGAGCGCCGCAACGGCGACCTGCTCAAGCACAAGACGCTGTTGACAGCGTTCTACCAGCCGAGCACCCGCACGCGCCTTGCGACAGAGGCTGCCATGCACCGCCTCGGCGGCCATGTGCTCGGCTTCTCGGACGCCAAGATGACGCGCGCCGGTGACTTCTACCAGGAGACCATCAAGGACACCGTCCACATGCTCGAGTACTACGGCGACGTCATCGCGATGCGCCACTTCCAGCAGGGCGCTCCCCACGAGGCGGCGAAGTGGGCCTCGGTACCGGTCATCAACTGTGGTGACGGCTGGGGAGAACACCCGACCCAGGTACTCACTGACTTGTACACGATCTGGCAGCAGAAGGGACGTCTCGACGGCCTCAAGTTCCTCTGTGTCGGCGACATGCGGATGCGCACGATGCACTCGATCCTCTACGCCTGCTCCCAGTTCGACATCAAGGCTTTCGTGGTCGGGCCCCCGGACATGTCGCTGCTCGACGAGTTCAAGGTCGAGCTGGACGAGCTGAACGTCCAGTACCAGGCGAAGGAGAGCGTCGAGGCCTGCATAGCCGACGCCGATGTCATCTACATGGAGCCTGTGGTGCAGGCGGACTACACGGTGTCGCGCGACGAGGCCACCGAGGACAAGGGACTCACGCCCGCTGCCTACCGCGTCACGCGGGAACTGCTAAAGGCCAAGGCCAAGAGCGACGCCATCATCCTGCACTCGCTGCCCCGTATGGACGAGCTGCCCCCCGACGTCGACGCCACCCGGCACGCCCGTTACTGGGTCGAGGCCTTCAACGGCGTCGTCATGCGCATGGCTCTGCTCTCGCTCGTCCTCGGCGCGATCGAGTAGGCGCGACCATGCAGACCCATCTTCGCGGTCGCGACTGCATCACCTTGCAGGAGTTCACCAAGGACGAGCTCGACACACTCTTGGACGTCGCCTTCGCTCTGAAGCGGGCGCGCGCCCTTGGCGAACCGCACGCCTACCTGCGCGACAAGGTCCTCGCCATGCTCTTCTTCTTCTCGAGCACCCGGACCCGCACCTCCTTCGAGGCCGGAATGGCTCAGCTCGGCGGGCACGCCCAGTTCATCGAGTCCAAGACAACCCAGATCGCCCATGGCGACACGGCCAAGGAGATCGGCGAGATCCTGGGCCGTTACAACGACGGCATCGCCATCCGCCAGTGCGACTGGGGCACCGGCAACAAGTACATCAACGACGTGGCCGAGGCGAGCCGTGTGCCCGTGTTGAACATGCAGTGCGACGTCTACCATCCCCACCAGGCCCTTGCCGACATCATGACGATCATCGAGCACTTCGGTGACCCGCGGGGCAAGACGGCGACGGTGAGCTGGGCGAGGGCGTCGAGCTACTCCAAGCCCCTCAGCGCGGCCCAGAGCCTCGTGCTGTTGCTGCCGCGTTTCGGGATGAACCTGCGCCTCGTGCACCCGCCCGAGTTCAAGCTCATGCCCGACATCGTCGAGCAGGGCCGCGAGAACGCCCGTAAGGCCCACGTCAGCTTCGAGGTCATGAACGATTTCGACGAGGGCTTCAAAGCCAGCGACGTCATCTATGCCAAGAGCTGGGGAGCCCTTATGACCACCCAGGACCCCGAAGAGGACAAGCGGCTCATCGACAAGTACGACACCTGGATCACCGACGAAAAGCGCATGGCGCTCACCAACGACGACGCCATCTACATGCACCCGTTGCCGGCGGACCGCAACGTGGAAGTCGCCGACGCGGTCATCGACGGACCGAAGTCCATCGTCTACGACCAGGCCGAGAACCGCCTTCACGCCCAAAAGGCCGTGATGGCGCTGACGATGTGAGCTGGGTGAGACAATGGAATCCTTGTTCAAGACCCCCGGAACGGCCGTGGTCGCGATCGGTGGCAACTCGCTCATAAAAGACAAGCTGCACCAGACAGTGGCGGACCAGTACATCGCCGCCCAGGAGACTTGCCGCCACATCGTGGCCATGATCCAGGAGGGCTGGAACGTCGCCATCAGCCACGGGAACGGCCCACAGGTGGGGTTCATCCTGCGCCGCTCGGAGCTGGCGGCCCATGAGATGCACGAGGTCCCCCTGGACGTCTGCGGTGCCGACAGCCAAGGCGCCATCGGCTACGCCCTGCAGCAGAACCTCTGCAACGAGTTCCGCCGGCTCGGTGTCAACCGAGAGGCTGCGACTGTCATCTGCCAGACGGAGGTGGCCGCTGACGACCCCGCGTTCAAGAACCCGACAAAGCCCATCGGCGGGTTCATGGACGAGGAGCAGGCCGAGCGACGCCGCAAGGAGGGCTGGGACATCGTCAACGACGCGAACAGGGGTTACCGGCGCGTCGTGGCGTCGCCCCAACCCCTTCGCATCGTCGAGCTTCCGGCCATCCGGGCCCTCATCGCAGCAGGGATCGTCGTGGTCACAGTCGGCGGGGGCGGCATCCCTGTGGTCGCGGACCCGGACGGCAACCTCAAAGGTGTCGCCGCCGTGATCGACAAGGACCTGGCGTCTGCCCTGTTGGCCAACAACCTTGGCGCCGACCTTCTCATCATCTCGACGGCGGTCGAGAAGGTGGCGCTCAATTTCGGCAAGCCTGACGAGAAGCTGGTCGACCATCTCACCTTGGCCGAGGCAAAGGCACACCTGGCCGAGGGAGTGCACTTCGCGGCCGGCAGCATGGCACCGAAGATCCAGGCAGTCGTCAACTACCTCTCCAACGGGGGCACGTCGGCGATCGTGACGAACCCGGAGAACGTCGCCCGCGCGCTGCACGGCGAGACGGGGACGTTGTTCACGCTGGACTGACCCTTCGTGACGGAAGGCCCCCAAAAAGGGGGCCTTCCGTCATTTCGCATCGGGGCGGCGAAGCCTCAAGGTCGAGCCGGTAGTCTGGGAGCTGGGGCAACACCTCGGTCCGCGGGTACCGGGCACCTCGGTGACAGGGGGAGAACAGGTGATGACGCAGTTCACGCTGAACGGCAAGCCGGTGGAAGTCGGCGACCATCCCCACCTTCTTGCTGCCCTCCGCGAGGAGCTCGCAGTGACCTCCGCCAAGGACGGCTGCTCTCCCTCCGGCCAGTGCGGCTGCTGCACGGTGCTGATCGACGGCAAGGCCTCCGTGAGCTGCCTGATATCGCTCGACAAGGCCGCCGGGAAGTCGATCACGACCCTGGAAGGCTTCGACGACGCCGAACGCGAGCGCTTCGCCGACGCTTTTGCCGCCGCCGGGGCGCTCCAGTGCGGCTTTTGCACGCCCGGCATCCTCGTGCGGGTAAAGGCGCTTATCGACAAGAAGGGCTCGGCGCTCACCCGTGAGGAGGCGGGCCGCTTCCTCGGCGCCCACTTGTGCCGCTGCACCGGCTACACCAAGATCCTCGACGCCGTGGAGCTACTGGCCCGCGGCGAGTCACCGCAAGCGGTCCTGCCGGGAGGCATCGGATCCCGCGGAGCCAGGTACCAGGGCAGGGACCTCGCGCTCGGCGATCGCGGCTACGTCGACGACCTGAGGGTACCCGGCATGCTGCACGGGGCGCTGCGGCTGGCGGACCACGCCAGGGCCGACGTGGTCAGAATCGACGCCGAGGCCGCGCGTGCCGTACCAGGCGTCGAGGCTGTGTTCACCGCGGCAGACCTGCCCGGCGACCTGCGGGTCGGCATCATCCACACCGACTGGCCGGTCTTCATCCCCGAAGGCGGCCGCACCTCGTATCTCGGTGACGTGCTCGCCATGGTCGTGGCGGATACCAGGCAGACCGCCAGGGAGGCGGCCAAGCTCGTCCAGGTCTCCTACCAGCCGCTGCGCCCGCTCACCGACGCGGTCGCGGCGATCGAGGACCCGGAGAACGCCGTCTGGGAGCTCGACGGCAACGTGCTCTCGCGCTCGGTGTACCGACGCGGCGACGTGGAGGCTGCACTTGCGGCTTCCGCGCACACGGTTCACGAGGTCTTCCAGACCCAGCGTGTCGAGCACGCCTTCCTCGAACCCGAGTCGACCCTGGCCGTGCCTTCGGCCGATGGCACTTTGAAGGTGTTCTCGGGTGGCCAGGGCGTCTGGGACGACCGTAACCAGATCGCCGCCGTTCTCGGGATAGCACCGGAGAAGGTAGTCGTCGAGCTGGTCTCCAATGGCGGAGCTTTCGGCGGCAAGGAGGACATGTCCAATCAGGGCCAGACCGCCATGGCCGCCTGGCTCTTGCAGCGGCCCGTGAAGTGCACCCTGTCGCGCGAGGAGTCGTTCCTGGTCCATCCCAAGCGCCATCCCATCCGCATGGAGTACTGGGTCGGGTGTGATGACGACGGGATGCTCACTGCTTTGAAGGCGCGGATGATAGGCGACTCCGGGCCGTACGCGTCGGTGGGCATGAAGGTGCTGGAGCGGGCCGCTGGGCACGCGTCGGGGCCGTACAGGCTTCCGGTCATCGACGTCGAGGCCATTGCCGTGCGGACCAACAACTCGGTCTGCGGCGCCTTCCGCGGGTTCGGAGCCAACCAGGCCCAGTTCGCCATGGAGGGCGCGATCGACCGCCTCGCGGCTCTAGTCGGGCTCAATGCCTGGGACATGCGTTTCCGCAACGCCGTGACACCGGGTGTGGTCTGGGGCCCGGGCCAGGTCATGGACGACGGGTCGCTCGGGGCGCGGGCCTGCCTGGAGGCCGTCAAGCCCTTCTACGAACAGGCTGTGGCAGATGGCAAAGCGGTGGGGCTCGGCTTCGGGCTCAAGAACTCGGGGCTCGGCAACGGTCTGCTCGAGATCATCAAGGCGGTCGTCCGCTTCAACGAGGACGGCGACGTGGAGCTCCGCCACTGCTGGACAGAGATGGGCCAAGGTGTCCACACGGTCGCGCTGCAGGTTGCCGTCGAGGAGCTCGGCGTCGATCCGGACAAGGTCCGTGTCGTCGTCGACACGACCCGGGAGCTCGGGGCCGGTCAGACGACCGGTTCTCGAGGCACGGTGATGGGGGCGGGCGCCGTCGCCGACGCCTGCCGGCGCGCCATCGCGGACGGGTGCCGCGCCGGTGTGGACTACGAGGGCGAGTACCGCGTCGACTGGACGAACTCCTTGGACGAGGGCCTCGAGAACCCGGTGATCCACTCGGTGTTCTCCTACGCCGCCCAGCTCGTGGTCATCGACCGCGAGACGGGAGGCATCGACAAGGTGGTCGCCGTCCACGACGTGGGACGGGCGGTCAATCCCCTCTTGTGCGAAGGCCAGGTCCAAGGGTCCGTGCACATGGGTCTCGGTTACGCTCTGTCGGAGGAATTCCCCTGTGACGAGGAGGGGCGGCCAAAGAACATGACGCTTCGCAGCCTCGGGATCATCCGACCGAAGGACGTGCCGCCGATCGAGGTCGTCCTCGTGGAGGCGCCCCAGCCGAGATCCCCCTACGGGATCAAAGGGGTGGGGGAGATCGGCCTCGTACCCACTGCCGGAGCGGTCGCCGCTGCCCTGCACGACCTCGACGGTCTCTGGCGTTCGACACTGCCCATGCACCTGCCCGTGGGCGCGGCGGCCAGCGCCGGGGAAGACTGAGCCTTTCCATGCCGGCCCGTGGCGACGACCTCTCCGAGCCGGGAGTGACGAGGGGACTGGTCTGCGGGCACCACCACCTCTACTCGGCGTTGGCCCGCGGGATGCCCGCGCCGCCGCGCACGGCCCATAACTTCCAGGAGATCCTCGAGCTCGTGTGGTGGCGGCTCGACTGCGCCCTGGACCTCGAGATGGTCAGGTGGTCGGCCATGCTCGGGGCGCTGGAGGCCCTGGAGCGGGGCACAACGGCGATTGTCGACCACCACGCGTCCCCTAATGCCATCGAGGGCTCATTGAGCGTCATAGCGGACGCATGTGCCGAGGTCGGAGTCCGAGCCCTCTGCTGTTACGAGGTCACGGACCGCCACGGGCCCGAAGGCATGCGCGCCGGGCTGGCGGAGAACGAGCGGTTCCTCCGTGAGGGAGGCTGTGGCTTCGTCGGCGCTCATGCCTGCTTCACGCTCTGCGACGCCAGCCTGGAGGCCGTGGCGGGGCTGGCCGCAGACCTCGGCCGAGGTGTGCACATCCACGTGGCTGAGGACCGGGTCGACTCGGCCGCGGGCGAACGGCTCGAGGCTGTGGCCGCCGACAACTGGCTTTTGGCCCACTGCGTGCACCTGGACAGGCCGCTTCGCGGGACGGTGGCCCACAATCCCCGCTCGAACATGAACAACAGCGTCGGCTACGCCCGCCCCGCCCGGTTTTCGAACACGGTCGTGCTCGGTACCGACGGGATCGGCGGCGACATGCTGGAGGAGTTCCGCATCGCTTACGTCCGCCACAGGGAGGACGACGTGACAGCGACGCCGGAGACGGCCTGGTCGTGGCTCGATGCCGGCAACACCCTCGTTCCAGAGGTGGCCGAGGACCGGGTGCGGTGGAGCTACGAGCCGATCGACCCGTGGCACCTCGCCTTCACGCCGGGCGTGGCACCCCTCGAAATCACCGTTGCCGGCGAGGTCGTGTTCAAGGACGGCCTTTCCACCCGGGTTGACGCCCGCGAAGTGCGCGCCCGGGCACGCGAGCAGGCGCAGCGGCTCTGGGCGCGGCTCTAACGAGGGGCTTGGCCGACGCGCCGGGCCCGCAGTCAGCTCGGCACCATTGAGGGCGTTCTCGTACGGGCTCGAGGTACGAGCAGCCTCGCGGGGACGTCTGCGCCGCAGCTAGGGCCTGGCGAAAGTGAGCTCAGGCGGTCCAGTCGGCGAAGGCGTCGATCATTGCGCGCACGTCCGCCCCGAGCGGGTAGAGGATCGGGCAGGTGCAACCCCGGTGCACGTACTCGGCGACTTTCGCCTTGCACTCGTCCGCGGTTCCCGACGCCGTGATCATCTGCACGATGTCGTCAGGCACGAGCTTGGAGGCCGCCTCCACCTCCTCGGCCGTCGCGGGCCAGGTGAGTATCTTGGCGATGTCTTCCAACAAGGACTCTGGGACGCCTGACGCCTTCATGATGTGGGGCTGCTGGCCGAGGTACTGGGTCACGAGCAGCCGGGCCGCATCGAGGGCAGCACCGCGGTCCTCATCCAGCGAGCACACGACCAGCTGGGGACGGTCGAGATCGGTTGCAGAACGTCCGGCCCGGTGGGCGCCCCGTTCGAGGTGATCCATCGCCGTGTCGTTGTAAACGGGGGAGACGAGGTAGTTGAGGACGACTCCGTCGGCGATCTGGCCCGCGAGCTCCATCATCTGCATCCCGGTCGCCCCGATGTAGATGGGCACGTCCTTCGGCCTGCGCTCCTGGTGCACGTAGTCAAGCTCGACACCGTCGAGATGGACGAACTCGCCGTCGTAGGTGACGGTCTCATCCGCAAGCAGCGCCCGCACCGCCTCGACGGTCTCACGCATGGCCACGAGTGGCCGCACGCGCTTTATGCCCACCTTGCTCGCGAGCGGGTCCCACCAGGCGCCGATACCGAGGATGACCCTGCCGGGGGCGAGGTCGTCCAAGGTCGAGAACGTCGAGGCCAACAGTGCCGGGTTGCGCGTCCAGTTGTTAACGACACCGGAGCCCACCTTGATGCGCTCAGTGACGGCGAGGAACGACGCCATGGGCACCGTCGCCTCCCGCACCAGCCGGCTCTCTGCCTGCCATATGGCATGGAAGCCCCTGGACTCTGCGTAACGGGCTATCTCCATGCCCTCCCGGATGGTGTGGGCGTCCTGCAAGTAGACGGCGACCTCGGTGCTCATGGCAGTACCTCCGCTATGTCGTGTCTGGACAGTCGTTCGACACCCGCCGGGCCAGCCAGGGCGATGTCTTGAGGGCGGACCGGGGCCCGGTTGAGATCAAGGCCGGTGGCTGCCCGAATGGCGGCGACGATGGCGGATGCCGAGGATACCAAAGGCGGTTCGCCGGCTCCCTTGGCGCCCATGGGAGAGCCCGGCTCGGGCTGCTCGATGAAGGCGGCGATGTGAACCGGCGGCATGTCGAGAGCCGTCGGGATGACATAGTCGGTGAAGGAGGGATTGCGGACCCGGCCGTTGTCGACCACTACCTCCTCCATCAACGCGAGCCCGACGCCTTGGGCGATGCCACCTTCGAGCTGGCCCACGAGCTGGACCGGGTTCAGCACGCGCCCGACGTCCTGGGATGTGGTGATCTCGAGGACGCGCACGAGGCCGAGATCGAGGTCGACGTCGACCACGGCCCGATGGGCGGCGAAGGCGAACGAGACGTTGGAGTCTCCCTGACCGTTCTCGTCCAGCTCGAAGGTAGGAGCATGTCTGTAGGTCACAGTCTCTTCGAGAACCTCGCCCGGGGTTGCAGCTGCGATGGGGAGGTCGATCTCCCCGCCGAGAGACACGACCCTGCCATCGATGATCTCGAGGGCCTCTTTGGCGACGCCGTGTCTGGCCGAGACCGATTCAAAGAGCCGCTCCCTAACGGCCAGACACGCCGACTGCACCGCCCCGCCTGACATCCACGTCTGGCGGCTGGCCGACGTCGAGCCTGCGGAGGCGATGCCGACCGTGACCGCGGGCGCCAAGATGACGTCGGTGACGCCGAGCACGTCGCGAGTGATCTGCTGGGCGAGGGTCACGAACCCCTGGCCGACCTCGACGGCGGCAGAAGTGATCGTGGCCACCCCGTCTTCCAGCCGGCAGCGGGCTTCGGAGTAGTCGTCATAGCCGCCCGAGAACATGAGGTTCTTGATTCCGACCGCGAACCCGACGCCCCGGCGCACACGGCTGCGCTCGGCGGTTCGTCCGGTGCCCCCGGGGAGCAGCAGATCGGACAACGTGGCAGGCGCGTCGGCGCGAAGCGGAGCTCCGGCGCAGGTGGTTATGACCTCGGCGACCGGTGTCGGGCCATTCAGCACCTGGCCGGTTATGAGCTTGTCGCCCTGTCTGAGGGCGTTCTTCAGGCGCAACTCGATCGGGTCAAGGCCGAGCGCTGCAGCCAGCTTGTCCATCTGCGCTTCGTAGGCAAAGTTGGCCTGGGTGGCACCGAAGCCCCTCATCGCTCCGCATGGTGGGTTGTTCGTCCTCACCGAGACCGCCTCGACGAGAGCGTTCGGGACCCGGTAGGGCCCCGGGGCGAAGCAGGCCGCGTTCACTGTCACCGCCAATGAGGACGACTGGTAGGCGCCTCCGTCCAAGACGATGTGCGCCTCGACTTTCACGAGCCGCCCGTCGGTGTCGGCGTGGTGCCGGAACCACATATAGGCGGGGTGCCTGTGCACGTGGCCGAGGAACGACTCCTCGCGGTCGTAGACGATTTTCACGGGGCGCTGGGTGCGTAGCGCCAGCAGGGAGAGCTGCACTTGCATGCTCAGGTCCTCACGCGCCCCGAACGCGCCCCCGACCCCGGCCAGGTGCACCCTGACCTTGTCGAGGGGCAGGTCCAGGCAGGCCGCCATCTGGTCCTGGTCGACGTGGAGCCACTGGGTGGCGACGTACAGGTCGATGCCTCCGTCCTCGGCGGGGATGGCGAGCCCGGACTCGGGCCCGAGCGGCGCCTGGTCCTGCATGCCAGTCTCGTAGTACCCCTCGATGACGACAGCACCCTTGGCGTCCCGGTCGCCGCAGCGGATCTTCTGGCGGTAAAGGACGTTGCCGAGCGGGTGGATCGGCTCGGCGTCGATGGCTCTCATCGGGTCGGTCAGCGGTTCGGTCGGCTCGTAGTCGACGACTATGGCCGCTGCCGCCCGCCGTGCCGTCTCAGGGTGGTCCGCGGCCACCGCGGCGATGGGCTCGCCCTGGTAGCGAACGACCTCCCAGGCGAATACGGGCTGGTCGGGGTAGTCGAGCCCGTAGGTCTTGCGCCCGGGGACGTCCTCACTTGTGAGCACAGCCTTGACGCCGGGGATCCGCAGGGCCGCGGACGTGTCGATCCCGCGGATGACCGCGGCGGGGTAGGGGGAGCGGAGGATATGACCCCAGAGCATTCCTTCTGCGAACAGGTCGGATGAGAAGGCGAACTGGCCGCGGACTTTCGGCACCCCGTCTGGCCGGGCCACGCTCTCGCCCAAAAGACCGCGGATTGCCGTAAGTGTCGTGCTCATGGCCGGCGCGCCTGTTGGACCGAGCGCACCGCGGCGAGGATGCGGCCATAACCGGTGCAACGGCACAGGTTGCCCGAGACAGCCTCGCGTATCTCGAGGTCGGTCGGGTCAGGGTTGCGCGAGAGCAGGTCGTGCACGCTCACGATGAACCCGGGCGTGCAGAAGCCGCACTGGACGCCACCTTCGGCAAGGAACGCCGCCTGGATGTCCGAAAGCCCGTCGTCTTTGGGGGAGAGCCCTTCGACCGTCACGATGTCGCACCCGAGCGCGCTCGCGGCGAGCACCAGGCACGAGCAGACGAGCCTGCCGTCGACGAGAACCGTGCAGGAGCCGCATTCGCCCTGAATGCAGGCGTTCTTCGAGCCGGGCAGGCCGAGGCGCTCGCGCAGCACGTAAAGGAGGCTCTCGCCGAGCCAAGCATCCTGCACGTCGTGGACGACGCCGTTGACCTTCAGCTCGTAGTCGACGAGCTCGCTCACGACGCCCGCTCCGCTTTCACCAAAGCGTGGCC
>Ga0181520_10005072_pt1 | contig 21376 bp, 17 predicted proteins | sample PEATcosm2014_Bin_29_FD_132451 | JGI IMG/M metagenome (GOLD analysis project Ga0181520, IMG submission 132451) | Peatland microbial communities from MTU Mesocosm Facility, Houghton, MI, USA - PEATcosm2014_Bin02_30_metaG | ecosystem: Environmental > Terrestrial > Soil > Wetlands > Peat | place... | reverse complement strand
CGCGCGCCGGCCTTGAGCGCGGCGGCCAGCTCCACCGCGCGGCCGGCCTCGTTGTGCATGTGGTAGCTGACGGTGGGGGTGCGGATGTCGAAGTGATTGAGGAGCTTCTGGGTCTGGCGCGTATCCTCGCACGCAATTTTGTCCACCGAACGCAGCACGCGGAGGGCCCTCAGGGTGATGTCCTCGAGGTTGCCGATGGGCGTGGCAACGAGATAGAGACCGGGGGCGAGCGGGGATTTGCCGTTTGGCAATTCGGTTGGGTCTGGAGCGTCGAGCTTCATGAGTCCGCCTTGCATCTCTGTTGATCGCCACAAAGAGGAAATGCCCGGGGCTAAAGAGGGTGCTGAAAAAGACGCCCCAGAGTAGTCCGAGGCCGCAAACAGTGACCTCAGCGGCTCAAGCCGCGATGATTCTGCGGCTTTTACGGCACGGATAAATCCGTGCCCTTAAGCAAAACGGAGTTTTTCAGCATCCACTCAAGCCCCCCTCTATTGGGCTGTTTACCGCAGGCTAAAGCCCGCTGCTAATCCGAAAGGCGTTTCCTAAGACTCTTCGACGCGCTTCATGCGGCGGCTTTGATTGAGCAGGCCCATGGACTGCGAGAGGTTCTGCGGGGTAACGATGCCAACGATGCGTTCGCCTTCCATGACGGGGACAAGCTGCGCGCCCTCTTCGCCCATAATGCGGCGGAGGGTTTTGACCAGAGAGTCGTCGGGCAGCGCGGTCTGAAAGCTGCGGGTCATGACGCCCTGAACGTAGCTATTGCCGTTGGCGGCGAGCGCCTCGAGGATGTTCTGGCGAGAGACGGCGCCGACCAGGCTGCCGCCGCGCACGACGGGGAAGACATCCTGCAGGGTGTGCACGGCGCGCTGGAGGGCGTCTTCGAGTGTGTCCGAGGCGGAGAGGGTGCTGAACTGAGTGAGCATGACGTCGCGCATGCGGACGGAGTCGACGTCGCTTTGGACCAGCAGCCCCTGGTTTTCCATGTGCGCGCCGATGAGGACGAATGCTCCCAGCATGACCAGCCAGACGTTGCTGAGCAGAAGGCCCGCGACGACCAGGGCAATCGCGATCCACTGACCGAGGCCACCGCCGAGACCGAAGCCAAGACCCGCGCCGAGCCGGGCGCCCGTGGTTGCGGGCTTGCGACGTTCTTTGCCGCCCGGCGCACCGCTGGCCGCACCGACGCGAAAGACGCGTCCACCGTCGAGGGGAAGCGCGGGCAGCAGGTTGACGGCACCGAGCAGCAGGTTGAGCCAGACCATGGAGCGAAGCAAATACGACGGCGTGATCCAGGGCCGCACGATGAGGTTGATGCCGGGCGCCGAAGCAATCACAATGGCGGCCAGCAGCAGGCCGAAGCTGAAGCTGGTAATGGGACCAACGACGGCCATGCGCCGTTCCATCTGCGGATCGGCGGCACGCTCGGTGGCCTCGATGGTGGCGTAGGTCATGAGGCCGCCGGTGGGCAGCAGCAGGATTCCGCGAAGATCCAGGCCGTACCACACGGCCGCCAAGGCGCGCGCGAGTTCGCGCACGGCCACTGCGAGCAGAAGCAGGAACCATAAAGCCAAAACGCGGCCAGTGCTCGCGCCTGCGACCGAGCCGGCGGCGATGGCGACGGCGAGCAGGAGCAGGAAGAACGCATGGATGCGAACTTCTACTCCGAAAAAGCGGCCCAAGGGGAAACTCCATCCGCGCATCGCTCCATTGTATGCGCAGACGATGAATGCAATGGCAATGCAGTCCTGCCGGACGGCCACTTCGTGGCGCGTATACTCCTTCGGGGGTCCTCTCGATGGTCGGTTTGCGACCAATGGGAGCGCCATCGCGAAGCCCAACGCCCGTCACGAAGTGCCGCTGCCTGCGTAGGACGCTCGTCCGGCAGGACCAATCCTTCATAATCATCGAATGCGTGTGATTGCGGGAACGTATCGGTCGCGGCTGCTGGTGGCCCCGAAGGGATTGGGGACGCGGCCCACCAGCGACCGATTCAGAGAGACGCTGTTCAACATCCTGGGGGCGCGGGTGGAGGGATGCCGGTTTGCAGACTTGTACGCGGGCACGGGAGCAGTGGGGATCGAGGCAATCAGCCGGGGCGCGGCGCAGGTGTGGTTTGCGGAAAAGGCGGAGGCCGCACTGGCGGCGACCCGGGCGAACCTGAAGACGCTGAAGATTGCGCAGGGGTTCGCGGTGGAGGAGCGGGGTACGGGGGCGCTGCTGGAGCGGCTGGCGAAGGCGGCGGAGAAGACGGGCGCGGTGCTGGATGTGGTGTATCTCGACCCGCCGTGGGAGGCGGAGGCAGAGTACGAGAAGACGCTGCACCTGCTGGGCAGCGCGCGCGGGCGGTCGATGCTGGCGGAGGGAGCGCTGGTGATCGCGGAGCACAGCAGCAAGACGCCGCTGGCGGAACGGTATGGGGAGTTGGTGCAGACGCGGACGCGGAAGCAGGGAGATGCGGCACTGAGCTTTTATGCGATTGCAGCGGGGTGAATGGGGCCAAACCCGCCGCCGGTGTGGGCGCCAGTGCAGAGGTCGATGGCGAAGGCGACTTCCTGATCGGTGATGGCGTTCCAGCCGAAGCCGTGGAGGGTCGGAGCGCCGTTGGTGTCGGCTTGGACGCCGGTGATGCGGATGCCTTCCCAACTGAGGCGGGCGGTTTGCCAGGCGAGGCCTTCCCTGCCCCACGCGACGATGGAGTGGAAGCCGACGAAGATGAGCAGACTGTGCTCGGGGAGTGGGAGGACTTCGGCGACGGGCTGGAGCCGGAGATGGGTGGAATGCTCGGGTGCGGCGGTATCGATGAGATAGGCGTAGCCGCCGGCCACGGCGCAGAGTTCGCGCGGATTGGGGCAGGCGAAGACGCCGGTGGGCATGGCGGGGCCGGTGAAGCCGAGGGCGCAGGTGGCGAGGAAATCTCCTCCGCTGGCGGGATGGACGAGCACGAGCAGAGCGCCGCGGGCCAGCGCGTCTTCTTCGCCGGTGACCTGGCGAGGGTAGGTGTACTGGCGGGCGGGGGCGATGAGGGGCGGCTGGGTGAGGATCTCGGCGCGCCAGTCGTGGGGAAAACTCAACAGATCGTCGTACTGCGGCATCAGCGCACCGGAGAGGGAGCCAGGGCCGGCGGCAGACCGTCGAGGGCCAGGGCGATGTCGGCGAGCAGGTCGTCGATATGTTCGAGGCCGGCGGAGAGGCGGATGAAGCCTTCGGGGACGGCGTCTCCACCCCAGCGGGCGCGGCGCTCGGCGCAGGTGCAGGTGCCGCCAAAGCTGGTGGCCTCGGTGATGAGCCGGGTTTTGGCGAAGAAGGCTTCGGCAGCAGCCTGGCTGGCGAGTTCGAAGCTGAGCACGGCGCCGAAGTGCTGCATCTGGCGCGCGGCGATGGCGTGGCCGGGATGCGTGGGCAGGCCGGGGTAAAGGACGCCGGAGACCTCGGGGCGGGTGGTGAGGAACTCGGCGATGCGCTGGGCGTTGGAGGAGCTGCGTTCGAGGCGCAGGGGGAGGGTCGCGATGGAGCGCAGGGCCAGCCAGGCCTCCATGGGCCCGAGGACGCCGCCGACGAGGGTACGCCACTCCTCGACTTTCTGCAGGAGCTCGCGGTCGCGGGCGGCGACGTGGCCGAGCAGGATGTCGCTGTGGCCGGTCATGGACTTGGTGTCGGAGGCGACGGAGAAGTCCGCACCGAGCGCGAGCGCACGCTGGCCGAGGGGGGTCGCGGTGGTGTTGTCGACGGCGACGAGGGCTCCGGCGCGATGGGCGCGCTCGCAGAGCGCGGCGATGCCGGCGATCTCCATGGTGGGGTTGGAGGGGGTTTCGATCCAGAGCAGGCGCGCGCCTTCGAGGTGCTCGCCCTGGGCGTCGTTGGCGGTGGGCGCGTAGCGCACGACGATGCCCAGCTGCTGGAAGTAAGCCTGCATCAGCTGGCGGGCGGCGAAGTAAGCGTTGGCGGGGAGCACGGCGATATCGCCCGGACGCAGGAAGGCGCCGAAGATGGCGGAACAGGCAGCCATGCCGGAGGCAAAGACCAGCGCGCTGGCACGATAGCTGGCGCCGGCCTCGGGGTGGCCAGCGGCGAACTGGCCGGACTCCATCTGGCCGATGGCGCGCTCGAGCGCGGTCCAGGTGGGGTTGTGGGAGCGCGCGTAGCTGTAAGGCGCGGCGCCGGGGTCTCCGGGGGTATGGTAGGGCGCGGCAAAGACCGGACTGGGGTGCAGGGGTTCGCCGGCGACGGCGCGGGTGAGCGTGGAACGAATGATTTTGGTGGAGTCATGCATAGGTGGTCGCTTAATCCTAATGCCTGCGGGCGGAAGAGTCGTGAGGCTCCTGCTTTCCGGTGAAATGCTGCCAGCCGCCGGGCGGCAAAGGATGTCGGCTGCCGGCGGGATCGATCAGCGAGATGGCGGTGCCCGGCCGGAAGGTCCCAATGCGGGTGATGGGCACGCCAGCCAGGCTGCGCGGCATGCGAACGGTCGTCGGGGCAGCAAAGAGAAGCTCGTAATCTTCGCCGCCGTTGAGGGCGAGCGAGAGAGCGCGGCCGGGCGTGGCCTGGGCCAGTGGATGGATGGGCAGCGCGGCGGAGGAGATTTCGGCGCCGACACGGGACTCGCGGCAGAGATGGGCGAGGTCGGTGGACAGGCCGTCGCTGAGGTCGATGGCAGCGGTGGCGAGGCCGCGACGGACCAGGGCCAGGCCAACCGCGAGGCGGGGCTGGGGAAAGAGTTGGGGATGGGCGGCGTGGTTCGAAGCGGGCACGCGCGGGAGGCGGGAGTGCGGGCGCTGCTCGAGTGCGGCGAGTTCGGCGGCCGCTCCGCCCAGGGCGCCAGTGACGTAGAGGGCGTCGCCGGGGCTGGCGGTGCTGCGGCGCAGGGCACGGCCGACGGGGGCTGAGCCGATGAGGACGATGTCGGCCAGCACGTGGCTGCCGGGCGACTCGCTGGTATCGCCGCCGGCGAGGGGGACGGCGTGGAGATGCGCGAGGGCGCGGAGTCCGGCGAAAAAACGCTCGACCCAGCGGCGGCCGGCGGGGGTTGCGAGCATCTCGGCGGGCAGCGCGAGCGAGAGGAAGGCGGCGAGCGGACGACCGCCCATGGCGGCTAGGTCGCTGAGACCGCGGGCGAGGGTGCGGTGGCCGACCGACTCGGGGGGGTGCCAGTCGCGGCGGAAGTGGCGTCCTTCGAGCGAGAAGTCGGTGGTGACGAGGAGCTCGTGCCCACGGGGCGGGCGGAGGATGGCGCAGTCGTCGCCGATGCCGAGGGTGACGCCGGGAACCCGTGCGGGGCGGGCTGCCGCGCCCCCCGGCCATCCAGAGCGAATGCGTTCGATGAGCGCGAGTTCGCCCAGGGATTTGTTCATGGTGAGGCCCAGCATAAACCCGCAGGCGGGCGGACGCCGATCCGGAGCTATCCGGGAGCGAAGATAAGGAGAAGAAGGGCCGCTGTGCCACCGGCGAAACTACGGATTAATTACAACTTATCGGGCGATTGCGGCGACAAACGGATTGCGTTTGCCGGCAGGTGACTGTTAAAATCCAAAGTAACGTCCAAGAGGCCGGTCGATTCAGTGGCAATCGCCAATGGCGGTTGCAGAGGTTGTTGGATTGCCGCTCTCGGTGCCGTCCTGTTCGCGGAAGATGCGACGGGCGGACAATCCAGGAAGTGGGTTCGGGTTTTGATAGCAAAACGGTTCAGTTTGAGAAAGCGCTACTACCTGATTCTCGTCAGCCGCGATGAAGACGGAAGTGTGCGCAAGTTTCCGGTGCCCCTGCACTACGCCTACGTGTTTATCGCGGTCGCGGCGATCGGGGCATTCACGGTGACGGGGCTGGCGGGGTCCTACTCCCGCATGCTGATCAAGACGGCCCGATTCAACCAGTTGCGCAACGACCACGACACCCTGCAGAAGGACTACGCTCACCTGGAGAAACAGGCGCACGAGAAGGATGTGCAGGCGGCGTCGCTGGGTTCGCTGGCGACCGAGGTTTCGGCGCTGTACGGGCTGACTGCGAGCAAACTGGCCGCCCCGATGGGGCACATGGGGTTGAGGCCGACGGTGAAGGCGGCCACGGTAAATGGCGCCAAGGTAGCGCTGGTGGCCGACGCAAGTGCGAACTTTACCGATGACAGCTACTACAAGTCGCTGGACACCTTCTACAGCCTGCGCGATTCGGCGGTGAGCGGGGCGGTAAGCCACTCAATCGACGGTGGCTCTGCGCTGGGCGGACTCTCGGGCATCAGCGGTGAGGACCTTTCAATCGACGCGCCCAATCTGTGGCCGGTGATCGGGCCGATTACCAGCAGCTTTGGCCAGCGCGTCGACCCGGTGCTGCATAACGGCGAGGGCGAGTTCCACACCGGCGTCGACATTTCGGCGCCTGTGGGCACACCGGTACGGGCGACTGCCGACGGCATGGTGAAATCAGCCGAGGTGCAGAACGGATATGGGCGCCAGGTGGTGATCGACAACGGACACAACCTGGAGACCTGCTATGCCCACTTGTCCGGGTTTACCGTGATGGCGGGACAAAGCGTGGTGCGCGGCCAGGTGATTGGGTATGTGGGGATGAGCGGACGGACCACGGGTGCCAACCTGCACTACGAGGTGCGTATCCACAACACGCCGGTGAATCCGCACAAGTATCTGCGCGATACCATCGCCGGACTGGGTTCGGACCCGGTGGGCGGCTCCTAGTCACTTCGTGACGCGTATTCGGCTTCGCGTGGTGCTCCCGTTGGTCGCAAGCTAATTTCAGTAGAGTACCTATTGCGGGGCGGCATTCATCGTGTCCCATGGCAAGAATCTATGGTCCGGCGGGGCTGACGGCCGCGGCATCGGGACCGGACACCGCATCGTTCATGGGCGTGGCCAGTGTCCTGACCAGTTCCAGAGGCACGCTAGCGGTGAGCACGGCGCGGTCCTTGCGTTGCTCGATTTTGAGCGAAGTGGTGAACTCGCGCAATGCGACGGCGTCTGCCTTGTCGGTTTGCGCCTCGACCTTGGGCTGGATGGCCTGAATCAGTTGGACCAGCGAACCCAAGGCCACGGCCGAGCGGGCTGCGTCGGCCTCGGTCGGAGCGATCTGCTCGACCCGGAGGTGGAGCGCGCCGACGCCATAGCGGAGGCTGGCGACGAAGGTGGTGTCTTCGGGAAGCGGTAGTTCCAGCCCGAAGAGGGAGATGCGGCCTCGCTCCGAGAAGGGCAACCCGACGTGGCCGATGCCCCAGGCGCTGGAGAGGAGCGGCACGTCGCGGTAGCGGGCGGCCAGCAGCGAGGACCCGGAAAACGGGGAGGCCGCGGCGCGATAGCGGTCGAGCATCGCGTGAATCTGCTCCGGCGTGGGCATGTTGGATGCAGCGATGGTGTCGTATCCCAGTTGGGCGATGCGCAACTGGCGACCCTCGATGGGGATGGTGTAGACGGTATGCCCGGCGTACTGCTCCTGCGAGGCGGCGATGGCGCCGAGATAGCGGGCCAGGCGCGCGCCGTCGAAGCGGCCCTCGAAGACCTCGGAGTACGCTACCGGACCATTGGGGCCGTTGGGGTTGTCCATGCGGTGCAGGGCGAACGCGGCTGCGTCCAGATCGCGTTCGGGGTCAATGCCGGTGGAGTCGACGAAGGTCTGGTATTCGCGGTTGTGCACGACGGGCGTGCGGTCGAAATGCGTAGCGAGGCGCAGCGGCCTGAGATTGATGTAAACGATGGCGTCGGACTCGGGCAGCAGACGGGCGACTTCGGGTGGAGCAGTTTTGCGCAGCCAAACCGCTACGGCCAGCGCGACGATGAGGGCGAGCATCAGAAGCAGCGAATAACGCGTGCGTTTACGCATCCCGCCTACTACTGTACGCCACGGCGCGGGCGAAAACGGCTGCGCTGATGCGCGTTGCTCCGGTCCTGCGGCTATGCTAAAGTTAGGACTTGCGGCGCACTTTTGCGCGGGCACATCTGCGCGGGCATTTGGCGTATCGCGGGGTGGGTCATCGGGGGCTCGTCGCAAAGCTGTTTTCTCGCTTGAGGCTCGATTGCGGGCCCAAGGCTTGGCTTGGGCTGGCGTAGCTCAGTTGGTAGAGCATCTGATTTGTAATCAGAGGGTCGGGGGTTCAAATCCCTTCGTCAGCTCCACAACCAGCAGGCTCCAGTGCGAACCGAGAGAAGCAGCAAAGGTTGGACGGATTTGGTTGTACTGCCGGCTGGTTCTGGCCCGCGGACCTCACACCACTCCTTCAAGGTATTTTCCCGTGCGATTCGCATCTGAATCGGCACCGGGGTCTGGAGGCGAAGGTTGAGCGCTGCGCTTGCTGGAGGGGCTGGCAGAAGATGCACAGGTGGCCGAGTGGTTAATGGCAGCAGACTGTAAATCTGCCGCGCAACGCGCTACGGAGGTTCGAATCCTCCCCTGTGCACCATTTTTTGCGGTTGGTTGTACTGGAGTTGTTGTGGATCTGAGCCCTGCGGGCCGCGGACGTTTGCTGATCGCACTGGCGGCGTTCGCTGTGCTGGGCGTGTTGACGTGGCAAACCATGGAGCCGGGGAAGTTCCGGTCGCTCACTTGGGTTCTGCTCGGATTTTTTGCCTTCCGCGTAGTGATTGGATACGCACGTTCGCGGTAGGATGATAGGGTTGATTTGAAATGCTGATGTAGCTCAGTGGTAGAGCACTCCCTTGGTAAGGGAGAGGTCATGGGTTCAAGCCCCATCATCAGCTCCAGATCTCGAGCCGCGGAAGGCTGGAAAGCCTCCGCCCGCCGGATTCGCGGGAGTAACTCAGTGGTGAGGCCTCAGCCATCCAAAGTGCATACAACCTTTGGATTTATCCACTCCGATTCACTCTAACCTGCCGAAAACACATATAAATCATGATCTGCGGGGTGTCGTTTGTGCGGGCGCTTTCTTCCCAGCGAGCATCGCCGAAGGTAGCCAAAGACGATCCGCAATCAGGTCTGGCATGCGGTGAAATCCGGGACAGCCCGAAGGGTCAGTTGATTGATATTCGGTGATGGACTTCCAGGAGCCAGCAAGCTTCGCCGATGTTGAGGCAGGACAGGAAATCGTCTTACTGGAATTCTCCAATTAATCTGTGCGAGGGTGCGGACGGAGCCGGCCGGAATCTGGAGCCTTTCAGAAAACTCCCGAGGCGAACTCTGATAGCAGCCTTCCTGCCTGGGGACGGATGCCCTCAATAACCTTTATAGAGTGAGTGGGCTGCAGGATCATCGAGCCGAGTTAAATCTTTCTGAATCTCTAGACCGACTGGTCTACTCTATTGAGTGCGAGGCAAAATGCCTCGGGAATTCAGGAGGATTCACACCATGTCAGGACCCAAGGGTACAGCACTCATCACAGGGGCATCCACCGGCATCGGCGCCGTCTATGCCGAACGCCTTGCCAAGCGCGGTTACGATCTGATTCTCGTTGCTCGCAACGAGGAGAGGCTCTCAGAGTCTGCCGCACGATTGAAGTCCACCGGCCGTAGAATTGAGACAATTGCGGCCGACCTGACCAACAAAGAGGACGTGCAGCGCATCGCTGAGCGTCTGAGCACCGATCCCACCATCACGGCGCTCGTGAATAATGCCGGCCTGGGCAGCGCGCGAAAACTGCTTGACGAGAAGATTGACGACCTGGAGTCGATGATCTACTTGAATGTCACGGCGTTGACGAGACTGGCCCTGGCTGCGCTGCCTGCCTTTATCGCGCGCAAGAACGGTTTGCTGATCAACATTGCCTCGGTTGCAGCTCTTGCGCCGGATCTCTTGAACGGCACCTACAGTGGTACCAAAGCGTATGTCGTGAACTTTACCCAGGCGCTGAAGAACGAGTTGGCAGGCACGGGCGTGACCATTCAGGCGGTGCTGCCTGGAGCAACCGCGACGCCATTCTGGGAGAAGGCTGGCCTTCCGGTGGAGCACCTTCCCGCCGGGTTTGTGATGACGGCAGAGGATATGGTGGATGCGTCGCTTGCGGGCCTCGACCAGCATGAGCTGGTTACCGTTCCCACGCTGCCCAATATTGCTGACTGGGAGACGTTTGAAGCAGCGCGCAAAGCCCTTGGTCCGAACCTTTCCCATCAGAAACCGGCGGCACGCTATGGGATTCAGAGCTGATCGAGTTGGTATAAGTGCGTAGATGCGGTCGGAGGCTGGGCGGTTTCGGAATACGCCCAGCCTTCGATGACAGATGCAACGTGGAGAGGAATTCTTATGACGGCAAAGTCTACTCGGGATCATTTGCTCGATACGGGTTTGAAGCTCATGCACCAGCATGGTTACAACGCCACCGGGCTAGCCGAACTGCTGAAAGCGGCGGATGTAGCTAAAGGCTCCTTCTACCACCATTTTGGAAGCAAGGAAGACTTCGCCGCGGCTGCGCTGGAGCGGTACACAACGCGCGAGGCGAACCATTCCGTCGCTGTCCTGACTGGATCGAAGGCTCCCCCGTTGAGGCGTCTGAAACGGTACTTCGCGGACCTGGTTAAGTTCTACGGCCAGAAGGGAGAGATTCCAGGATGCATGATTGGGCGTTTCAGCTTGGAGGTGGCGGCAGCGAATCCGCAGTTGAGAAAGCAGATTTCCACCACCTTCGCGCACTGGCAACACACCATCGCGACGGTCATTCAAGAGGCGGTCACGCGGAAAGAACTGCCTGGAGATACGGATCCTGAATCGCTGGCAGGGTTCCTGCTCAATAGCTGGCAGGGGGCGCTGTTACGTTCGCAGGCTGAAGCGAGTGACGCTCCGCTCGAAGTCTTCATGCAGATCGCATTCGATCAATTACTGAAGAAGCGCGCAAATGCCTGACCTCGCGCCGTGACTCGCAGGCAATACGTTGCCGGCACCGACTGCCTTGAGCCTGCGTTCAGTTAGCCGGCTACAGAGCCAGCGCTGTCACTCAATTGACGTCTCGGACCGAAAGGAGAAACAGATGTCCACGATCCATCTTCATCAGATCACTACTTTGACGCCCGAGCAGTACATCGCCGGGCTCACCGACTGCGGGCCTGGCCGCTCGAAGCTTTTTGGCAACAGCGCCGATGAGTACCTCAAAGTGCATCAACTGGGGCGCACGAACGCCGACGTCACGGAAGGCTAAGGCGGCATCTGGGAGCGGCTCCACTGCGACTGGTCCGACCCAAACCATGTCGTCCTCACGACGACCGACTCCAACCTCTGGGGAGGCGCGTCCGGCCACCCGCCATTTCCCTAATCATCAACGCCACCACCGACGCGCCCCTCGCCGCCCGCACCTGACCTCTGCGCCACCAGACAAGTCAGATGGAGCGTTCGACATAGAGTCATTTGTTGTTCGGCTTGCCGTTGAACTGCCTGCAATGTCCTGCCAGTTCTCAGCAAGTTTGCGGAGGTGTTCGGTCGGGCAAATTTCCCAAAAGGCCGTCTCGCTGGGACTACCACCGAGTGCTATGCGAACCATTTCTGTAAGATAGTTTTGCGCACGAGGTACGCCGGTGTCGGCCCGCCGGAACATGCGTTGTATGTTTTCCAACATCGCTCGAAGGCAACCTATATAGCGGCCCAATGATCTAATCACCGAGGGTGGTTTCCCCCGAAAAGGCTATCCTGAAAAGCTTGTCCCAAACTCGGCACCTCACGCCAAAGGGATCATGCGCCCTTTACGGTGTGCTGTGCCTTTTCCTCGCGTTTATGGTTTTCGCGTGGGGGACAAACTACAAGTTGTCGCTTTACAAAGCGGATCGCGAAAGCTCCCCTGCTAAGGTGTGCACACGCGGAAGCGATACCGCGAAGCAGGTATTAGATCATGCTGCAGATGGTAAGACTGCAGCTCAGGAACGACTCAGCATCGCGGTGCTTTCCACTCTTCTCCAAGGGATGAGAGGCCGCCTGATTGATTGGCGGCGCGATGAGGCAGTGGGCAATCTGTCGCCACTCAGCCGGTCTCCCATCCTCCATCTTCGACCACCTCCATACGAACGGCGCCCGCTCACTTAAACGCTGGAGAGAAGAACCTCCTGCGGATTCGAGTTCCCGATCCATTCGAAGGAAGGTTTCCGATGCGTGCCAAGCGTCCTCTGCTGATCGCTGCCTGTGTTTTGGCTGCAATCCTACTCTTAATCCACTTTTTGCATGGCCGCCATATGGCGGAGGCTGCCACCGACGCCACCGCAGCGCCTCCCGCCGTCTCGGTTGCCACAGCCAAGACTGGCTCGATTGCAAATCAGCTCACCGTCGCCGGCGTATTTCAGGCATTCCAAGAAATTGACGTTCATGGCAAGGTGTCTGGCTATATCCGGCACATCTATGTCGATATAGGCGACCGGGTACATCAGGGGCAGACGCTTGCCGTCCTTGAAGTTCCAGAACTGCAAGCTGAGGTTGCCGGAGCGCAGGCTGGTATCACCCAGACCGAGCAGAATATAGTGCGCCTTCAGAATGAAGTTGCGAGGGAGCAGGCGACCTACGCGGCAGTTCACGCCAATTACGTGCGCTTGAAGCAGGCCTCTGACGAACAGCCCGGTTTGGTTGCGGCACAGGAGCTCGATGACGCTCTTGCCAAGGACCGATCAGCTGCTTCCCAAGTTGATGCGGCCAAATCTGCTGTAGCCGCCGCACAAGGTCAGTTGGGCGTCTCGCGAGCCGAGAACCTGAGGGTCACGAGCATGGAGCAGTATGCAACCATCACGGCTCCCTATAACGGCGTCGTCACCATGCGGTATGCGGATACCGGCGCGCTCATTCCCGCAGGGACTGCGGAGGGGTTGAACCAGGCCGTGGTCAGGCTCGCCCAGAGCGACGTGTTGCGTCTCCGTATGCCGGTTCCTGAACGGGACGTGCCACTCGTACATGTCGGTTCGCAAGTCACGGTCCAGGTGCAGGCTACCGGGCAACAATTCCCGGGAACGGTGGTCCGCTACACCCGGGACGTATCCAATACAACGAGAACGATGTTGACCGAAGTAGACGTGAACAATCCAGACCTGACGCTCACCCCCGGGATGTACGCGGACGTGACGTTCAACCTGGAGCAGAGGAACAATGCGCTCATCGTTCCCGCAAGCGCAATCATCCAGGGCGATCAGCCTGCGGTGATGCTTGTCGATAACGACAATCGAGCGCAGAAGCGGCCCGTTGTGCTAGGGATCAGCAGTGCGAACTCACAGGAGGTCACGGCGGGACTTCAGCCAGGCGACAGGGTAATCATCGGCGGCCAATCGGAACTTCAACCGGGCCAGCAAGTCATGCCGCAACCTGCGAAGAGCGACCTAGCGAACTATCAACAGGCGAATCAGAAGGGCGGCAGATAACCATGTCCTCCTTTGCGATTCGGTACCCCTTCTTCATCCTCATGGCCTGCATGATTGTCGTCGTTGTTGGTGTAGCAGCGATTACAGGCATGCCCGTCGATCTCTTTCCTCCCGTCAAGATTCCTGTCGTCGTGGTGGCGACTTTCTATGCTGGCATGCCACCTCAGCAGATCGAATCCGACATCACAGACAGCGACGAGCGCTTCTTTACGCTGGGCAGCAACATCGACCACATCGAATCGCGCTCGATGTCGGGTGGCAGCCTGATTAAGATCTACTTCCAGCCGGGTTCCGATCCGACGGCAGCCGTGAGCGGCATCTCGAATCTGGCGATGGCGAACTTGCGCCGCCTGCCTCCAGGCACACTGCCTCCCGTTGTGCTGAGCTTCGACGCAGCAAATCTTCCGGTGTGCCTGATTACGTTGAAAGGCGCTGGGATGGATCAGACTCAACTGAAGGACGTCGCACAGTTCAGTATCCGAAACCAGGTAGCCAATGTTCCGGGCGCCTCAGTCCCCCAGCCATACGGCGGAACCTACCGGCAGATTATGGTCTACGTCGATCCATTGAAGCTGCAAGCTTCGCAGCTGGGCGTCATGGATGTTGTCCACGCAGTCAACGACTCCAACCTCATCCTGCCTGCGGGAGATGTCCGCATAGGCCCTAAGGACTACAACATCTATGCCAACAGCCAGGTGCCAACGCCCGACGACGTGAACAGCATCCCACTTAAGACGGTCGGAAATGCTTCCATCCTGGTGGGCGACGTCGGTCATGCGGTGGATGGCGGCCAACTCCAAACCAACATCGTGCGCGTGGATGGACAGCACTCTGTCTACATACCCATCCTCAAGCAGGGCGGCGATTCGAACACCATCACCATCGTCAATGGGATTCGCAAAGCCACTGCCCATCTGCTCGATATCCCGCAACAGCTCAAGACGGCCGTCGTCTTCGATCAATCCGTTTTCGTAAAGACTGCAATTAAGAACGTCATCACCGAGGGTTCGATCGGCCTATGCCTGACTGGCATTATGATTCTTCTCTTTCTCGGTGACGTGCGGGCCACAATTGCCGTTCTCCTGTCGATCCCGATCTCGTGCATCGCTACCTTTCTGGTCTTGAATGCATTGGGTGACTCGATCAACACGATGGTGCTGGGGGGCATGGCGCTCGTCTTGTCCCGCCTCATCGACAACTCGGTCGTGGTGCTGGAGAACATCTTCCGCCACTTTGAGATGGGTTCAGATGCGGTGAAAGCCTCGCGGGAGGGCGGCAAGGAAGTTCAACTTGCAGTATTGGCAGCGACCTTCAGCACAGCCATTGTCTTCTTTCCCGTGGTGCTGCTTACGGGCGTTAGCAAGTACCTGTTTACAGCGCTCGCGCTTGCGGTCGTTATCGCGCTGTTCTGTTCTTATGTCGTCGCCATGACGGTGGTTCCGCTCTTCACTTCAAGGTTCATCAAGGCATCCAAGCACGATCGACCCCACCATCCGCCGCACGAGGCGGCGGAGGCCGGAGACCCGGTCCCGGAGCATATGCGCGGTGGACAGGGTCACATGGGCTTCTTCGGCAAGGTCGTCTATCACTTCAATCAAGCCTTTGGCTGGCTGCAAGAGCACTACGACAAAGCTATCCACTACTGTCTGGGCAAACCTGCGCTAGTCGTCACTGCGTTCTCGGTCTTTGTCGCGCTTAGTTTCGCGCTGGCTCCGTTGCTTGGGCGTGCCTACTTCCCCCGCACGGATCCTGGCCAGTTCGTCATCAGCGTCAAGGCTCCCACGGGCACACGCATTGAACTAACCGACCAGTACATCGCACGCGTCGAGCAGGATGTGCGGGAGGTGGTGGCGCCGAAAGACCTCAACATGATCGTGTCGAACATCGGAGTAACACCCGATCTCTCGGCAATCTACACCTCCAACTCGGGAATGCACACGGCGTTTGTCCAGGTGAGTTTGAAGGAAGATCACAGTCTTAGCAGCTTTGCCTACATCCAGCGTGTACGAACCAGACTTGCGGCCGATCTTCCATCTGTCCAGACCTACTTCCAGTCCGGGGGGCTTGTCGATTCAATCGTCAATCAAGGTCTGCCCGCACCATTCGACATCCAGGTCACGAGCAACGACATGGACGGAGGATATGCCATTGCCCAGCAGCTCGCGCAAAAGATGCGAGCGCTTCGCGGTGTCAGCGATGTGCTGATCCCTCAAGACATTGACTATCCCGGTCTGGCACTGAATATTGACCGCGAGCAGGCAAGCCTTGAAGGCCTCACCCCGAAGACCATTGTGGATAGTGTCATCACGGCCATGACATCCAACGGTATGGTTGACCCAAGTTACTGGATCGACCCGAAGACCGGAAATAACTATATGCTCACCGTGCAGTATCCGGAGACGCAGGTACAAACGCTCAACGACTTCAAACAAATACCCCTCCGGTCGGCTGACGGCAAGACTACGACTCCGCTTGAAACTGTCGCATCGATCCGGTCAATCAACACTCCAACTGAAGTCGATCACTATCAGCTGCGGCGCGTCTTCGACGTCTATGTCATGCCCAAGGCCGAGAACCTGGCGACGATCAGCAAGGACGTAAACAAGATCGTAGCCGGGATGCATCCGCCTCATGGAACAGTTTTGACAGTGCGAGGCACCGTCAACAATATGAATGATTCCTTCAAGTCCTTTGCGATCGGCCTGGTTATGTCGATCGTGCTGGTCTACCTGATCCTGATGGCGCAGTTTGCGTCCTTTGTCGATCCCTTCATCATCCTGCTCGCCATCCCGCCCGGCATCTCGGGCGTGATCCTCTTCCTGCTAGTCACGGGCACCACCATCAACATCATGAGTCTCATGGGAGTCCTGATGATGACCGGCATCGTCGTATCGGACAGTATCCTGATCGTCGAGTTCACAGGCCAGCTCCGCGAGCAGGGGCTCAAGCTCGAAGAAGCGATTATTACTGCCTGCAAGGTGCGCCTGCGACCCATTCTAATGACGACGCTCGCCACAGTCCTAGGGCTCATCCCCATGGCGTTGGCAGTGGAGGCAGGGAGCGAACAATATGCACCGCTTGCCAGAGCGATTCTCGGCGGCCTTACCGTCTCCGGTATCGTCACGGTCTTCCTCGTACCTTGCGCCTATCTTCTCATTCATCGCCGAATCGAAGCTCGCCAAGAGCGGGCCGGCAGCACCTCTCCGGGAGATTCCTCGCAGGCTCGTGAGGTGACGGCATGAGAGGCTGGCTGCTTAGTCTACTGCTCACCGCTCCTCTCTCTGCTCTTGCGCAGAACGGAGCCGCCGATCTACCGGCGGCTCCGGCGCCTTCATCGCGCTCCTTCACTCTTGCGATTGAAGATCCGAGTTCCGGCTTATCTCCGTCTCAGGCCACACCTGCGAATCAGCCACGGCCTCTCATCAATCCCGCAACTGCCACTATCTCCATTACGCGCACGGATGCAGAGCGCCTCGCCATCAAGAACAATCCACGCATCACTGCCAGCCAGCTTCTCGCCCTGGCAGCCGGGCAAGTCACGCGTGAAACTCGTTCGGCCGAACTACCTCAGATCTCCGGCGCCTTCACTGCGGAAAAGGCAGAGGACGGAAGCCGCATTGGCGCCGGTGCCGGCATACTCACTAATTCACGTCTCTACACCCATGCCGGCGCTGGCGGCTCGCTCTCACAGCTCATCACCGACTTTGGTCAGACGCGTGATCTCGTCGCAAGCAACGAACTGCAACAAAAGGCTCAGGACCAGACCGCGCTTGCCACCGAGCAGGATGTCTTATTGGCAACGGACCAGGCATTCTACCGTCTGCTCGATGCCCAGTCTCTTCTCGATGTAGCCAAAGCTACGGTTGCGGCACGGGGCGACGTTCAAGACCTTATCTCCGCACTCACCAGGAGCGCCCTCAAGAGCGACCTCGATCTCAACATTGCCTCCGCCGATCTCTCTCAGGCGCAACTCCTGCAGCTCGACGCGGAAAACGCCGTCGCTTCCGCCAGCGCTGCTCTCGCCGCTGTCCTCGCCACGCCTGCCGATACTCTATATCACGCGGTTGAAGATCTCGAGGCAGCGCCACCGCCTCCGTCGCCCGACGGTTCCGCGGCCATCAATGCGATGGCGCAGGCCCAGCGCCCCGACCTACAGGCCTTGCGCCTGGACGCGGAGGCTTATCAGAAGTACGCCAGAGCAGAGCGACTGCAACATCTTCCCCGGATATCTGCGTTGGCAATCGGAGGAATCACTCCGATCGCGCCTGAGGGAGTTTTTGTTCCCGACTGGTACGCTGCTGGAGGAGTCAACCTGACCCTGCCCTTGTTTACAGGATTTCGCATCGAGGCCCAGGCGCAGGAGGCTCGACTGCGCCAGAAGGCAGCCGAGAAGCAGGCGCAGGACCTCTCCGACACTATTGCTCGCGACGTGCGCATCGCCATCCTGAACGCACAGACCGCGTTTCGGCGCATCTCGGTCGCCGACCAGTTTCGGCAACAAACCGCCCAGGCGCTCGCCCTGGCGCAGACACGGTACAAACTCGGACTGAGTTCGATCGTCGAACTCAGTCAGGCACAGTTGCAAAGCACCCAGGCGGCCGTGGCTGCAGTGAATGCGCGATACGATTACCTGCTGTCTCTCCGCTCGCTGGACTATGCGCGCGGCCAGTTGACACCGTAAAAGTTCCCCATTGATCAAACAGCACAAGCTTCCGGTTCCCACCCCAAGAGCGGCCTATTTGCGACCTAATGTATGCCTGTCACCTGCTATCGAACTTCCCGTAAGTCCCCGAAAACGCCGATGCGGCCGTAAACTATGCGCGACCGGGACAGCCGAGTTTCCCGGGCATTGGGCAACTTGTGGGGATCAACTCGATCTCTACCGAGGAACAGCAGGGGTTCTTGCGTGCCCAGCAGTTTCGTCGAGAGTGCCTTGGCGATTCGCCTTGCCATGCGTGTTGGCCCTGTGATTTTCTAGCGTATCGCCTTCGGCCCCTAAGTAAGGGATAAGGATGAGGTTCGAATCGGGCTTAGGAGCAGATAAAACATCATAGGAAAACCAATGGCGAAGAAGAGTGTCGATCGTAGATCATTTCTGAAGGGCGCCGCGTTGGCCGCCCTAGCGCCCGCCGCGCAGGCCGCCTCGACTACCCTCAAGTGGGATAAAGAAGCCGACGTCGTGGTGATCGGGTCCGGCGCTGCCGGGCTTCCCGCCTCCATTATCGCCAGGGAAAACGGCGCTTCGGTCATCCTGGTCGAGGCCAATGGCGATATCGGCGGCCACGCCGCCGTCTGCACCGGCAACATCCCGCTCGGCGGCGGCACCGCGGCTCAGAAGGCGGCCGGAATCGTGGATTCGCCCGATATCCTCTTCAGGGACCTCACCGACTGGTCCGTGGTGGGGGGCAACGGCGCGGGCCAGTACCGCTACAACGACCGTGACATTGTTCGCGCCTTCGCCGACAACAACGTCTTCGCCTACAACTTTCTCGTGGCCCATGGACTGATATGGACGAAACCGGCACCCGACCGTGGCGGCATGACCCAAGCAGGCGAGTCAGCTCCCAGGGCCATGCACGCTGCCATCATGCAATACGAGCGCATTCAGACTGGCGTAGTCGAACCCCCCGACGTCGGGAGAGTTACTTCCGGGGGCATCGGCATCGTGCGCCCGCTGGAGGCAGCCGCGCGGAAAGTGGGCGTGCAAATCCTTCTTAACCACAGGATGATCAGCATTATCCGGGAGAATAACAACACCGGCCGAGTGACCGGAATCATCGTGGAGGCCGAGGGCACGAAGCTCAATATCCGCGCCCACAAAGGCGTCATCATCTGCACCGGCGGCAGCAGCGGCAACGTGGAATTCCGCCGCATCTTCGATCCCCGCCTCACCGAGGAATACTGCAGCAACGCGGGCGAACCCTATACCACCCAGGATGCCAGCGGAGAAATTGCCGGAATGGAGGTTGGGGCATCGCTTTGGGGCACCGCCAACATGACTGCGGAATACGGCGCCCATATCTCGAAGCCAGGGTATATCGGGTGCCAGCACGGATACCCCTCCATGTTTCCAACGTGGCAACCGACCAGCAAGTACTTCCACCTGGCCCGCGCCACCGGCCTGCAAGTCCGGAATTATGAGAACGTCATCTGCGTGAACCAGGTCGGAGCGAGGTTTTATGACGAGACCAAGGGCGGGTTCGGCAACGCCGCCGCTAACCTCGAGACCGACCAAAATTACCAACAGAACAGTTGGCGCAACGCGGGCAATAACAAGTGGGACCCCATGGGCTACCTTCCCGCCGCCATGGGTCTGAATGGCGGCGCCGGCCCCGGCGGCGGGCCGATTTGGGCCATCTTCGACGCCGAGGGCGTCACGCGCGAGGATTGGATCGTGGAACCACCCCACGTGGATCGGGAGGCTGGCTTCTTCTTTAGTGGCAACACCTTCGCCGAGTTGGCGGCTGCCCTCAGCAAGAACAAGTATATGAAAAAGCCAATGTCCGGCGAGGCGCTCCAGCAGACGGTTGCCCGCTACAACTCCTTTGTGGACGCGGGCAAGGACGCGGATTTTGACAAACCCACTCCCATGTACAAAATCCAGACCCCTCCGTTCTACGCCGCCTGGGCCACGCCGGTGACTCACGATACCCGCACCGGCCTGCGCGTCAATGCGAAATTCCAGGTGCACGACCTCAAGGGCAAGGTGATCCCGGGCCTCTACTGCGCGGGCGAGTCCGCCGGTGGATTCGGCGAGCACGGCATAGCCCGTTGCGTTGTCGGAGGCCTCATTGCCGGCAGGAACGCCGCCGCCGAAAAACGAGCTTCCTGATGCAGTTGCACGTGCTCGAAAAGGGAAATGGAGGGAAGACGACGAAGCTGTCTGGAAGCCTGGTTACAACGGCATTTGTGGCAGTAGTGGCCGGATCGGCCGGGATGGCAGTTCAGGCACAGAGATCAGCGCACGCCAGGCAGATGCCGCCTTAGCCTTCTTCTTGACCGTCTCGTCTTTCATTTCGTTCGTCGCATTGGTCTCACAGAGGTACTTTGTCGCAGCGGTTTCGGCAACAAAATCCGGGACACACTTGTCTTCGTGGCAGTAGTAAATGTCCAGATCGCCGGGGCTCGGCTTCAGCCAGGGAAACGAATCCCGGTCGAGGATCAGCGCGAATCGGTGCTCAGTACCCGAGTCGAAGCGCTGCCGACTATGATCGGCTGCACTTAAGGTCTGTTGGCGCATCGCACCGCAGATACGGTAACGCCATATCCACACGTCTCTCCCCTTCGCTCGCTTGACGCGCCGGACGCTCCCACTCTGGTACACTTTTTCCATGTCTGCCCCTCAGTCATCTGATGCCATTGTCAGTGGCTACAACCCGGCTGTTCTAGCTTGCGTGGGGGATGCATGGGGTTGAGACACTTGTAAGTAATTGATTATGAGCGGGCGCGGGAGTAACTCAGTGGTAGAGTCTCAGCCTTCCAAGCTGTTGGTCGCGGGTTCGATTCCCGTCTCCCGCTCCAAATTGTTCAAGAAGTGGGAGTTGTGTGTTGAGCGCATTGCATGAGCAGGCAGTAATCCCGGTGGCCGATCCTGAGGCCTTCGGAGCAGTCCGGGCGGCGATTGAGACTGCCTTCTCCCCGGCCAAGATCAATGATTTTCTGAAGTCGATGGCGCGCGCGGGACTGCGCGTCCGCGACTTTGAGCTGGTGCTGCGCAAGGGATTGCTGGGCGCGGCGACGACCAGCGAATACGATCGCCTGGGCAACGGCGACCAAGGCCAGATTCGCGAGTTCTACCTGGCCAGCCTGGAGAAGGTGGCCCCCGAACTGCGGGCCAAGTTTTTGAAGCTGTACGCATACTATTGATCGAGTTGGTTTTGAATTGCCGGCCCGCGCCGGCCAATCAGAGAGGATGAACAGCAATGGGCAAGGAAAAGTTTGACCGGTCGAAGCCACACGTGAATGTAGGGACGATCGGGCACATTGATCACGGCAAGACGACGTTGACGGCGGCGATCACGAAGGTTCTGGCCAAGCACAACCCGAAGAACTCGTTCCGCTCGTTCGACTCCATCGACAACGCGCCGGAAGAGCGGGAGCGCGGCATT
>Ga0181520_10005070_pt1 | contig 21377 bp, 15 predicted proteins | sample PEATcosm2014_Bin_29_FD_132451 | JGI IMG/M metagenome (GOLD analysis project Ga0181520, IMG submission 132451) | Peatland microbial communities from MTU Mesocosm Facility, Houghton, MI, USA - PEATcosm2014_Bin02_30_metaG | ecosystem: Environmental > Terrestrial > Soil > Wetlands > Peat | place... | reverse complement strand
GCTCAAACGCGAACATCTCGCCGAGAAAATGCGAGAGAAGTATCAGGTCGAACTGGCCGACCTGCCGGCGGCGGCCGACGAAGCCGAGATGGACACCGAGGCGTTGCGCACGCGCGCGCAGGAAATCGGCGGCCGCATCACGCAAATGGGCGAGGTGAACCCGAACGCCGTCGAGGAGTACGCCGAGCAGAAGCAGCGGTGCGATCACTACGAAACGCAGAAGGCCGACCTCGAAAACGCGATCGCGGAATTGAAAACGGCCATCGCCAAGATCAACAAGACCAGCAAGGAACGGTTCATCGAGACCTTCGAACTGGTCAGTCACAAGTTCGCCGAGGTGATGCCGGTGCTGTTCGGCGGCGGCAGCGCCAAACTCGTGCTGACCGAACCGGACGACCCGCTCGAATCCGGCATCGACATCGTCATCCGCCCGCCGGGCAAAAAATTGACCAACGTCACGCTGCTCTCCGGCGGCGAGAAGGCGCTGGCGTCGATCGGCCTGATTTTCTCGATCTTCCTGGTCAAGCCGAGCCCGTTCTGCGTGCTCGACGAGGTCGATGCGCCGCTCGACGACGCCAATATTTTCCGGTTCAACGAACTGGTCGAGCAAATGGCCGCGCACAGCCAGGTGCTGCTGATCACGCACAACAAATCGACGATGGAAGTCGCCGATTCGCTCTTTGGCGTGACCATGCAGGAGAAAGGCGTGTCGCGGATGGTCAGCGTGAAACTCATTCCGGACGAACAACCCGCGAACTGAGGCCGCTACGAAGCGCGCCGTGCGCCGGACCGGATCGCGGCAATCAACCCGTCCGCCGGACCGTCTTTCGGCAAATAGGCCGCGGCGCCGGCATCGCGCATCGCCGGCTCCATGTCGCCGGCCGAGTGCATCGACAGCGCGATCACCCGGCATTGCGGGCGCTCCGCGGTGATGATCCGCGTCGCGTCGATGCCGTTCATGCGCGGCATGCTGACGTCCATGACGACGACGTCCGGCTGCAGGCGCCGCGCCATTTCGACGGCCTGCTGGCCGTCTTCCGCCTGTCCGACCAACTCGATTTCGGCCGCCTCGTTCAACAGCCGGGCCAGGCCTTCGCGCACGATGCGGTGGTCGTCGGCGATCATGACGCGCAAGGCCGCGCCGGGCGCCGCGGCCGGCGCGACGCGCGTCGCCGGCGGCGCGGGACTGGGCGCGTCGGCGCCGATCGCGCCCGCGGACTGGAGCGGCGCCCAGGCGGCGACGCGGGTTCCGCGGCCGGGCGCGCTGTCGATTTCGAGCCGGCCGCCGATCCATTCCAGGCGCTCGCGAATATTGAACAAGCCGAACCCGCCCGTCGATTTTTCGTGCGCGGCGCTGTGGAGCGGGTCGAAGCCGCGGCCCTCGTCGGCGACCGTCACGCGGACAAAGGCGCGGTCGGCGCGCTCGAGGCGCACGCGGGCGCGATCGACGGCCGCGTGCTTGACGGCGTTGAACAGCAGTTCGCGCACGGCCTGGAACAGCAACAGGCGCGTGTCCAGCGGCACGTCGATGCGCTCGTCGCCCTCGAGCGCGACGGTGAAATCGTGCTTTTCCTGCATCCAGCGAACCAGCCAGCGCAGGGCGTCGTTCATCGTCCCGTCGTACAAAATCGGCGGGGCCAATTCCGCGGTCAGCGAACGCGCCGCGGCGATGGATTGATCGAGCAATTCGTTGACTTTCGTCAGCCGTTCGCGCCAGCCGGCCTCGGGCGCCGCGAGGAGCGCCGAGGCCATCGAGAACTTCGCGGCGACCAGCAACTGCTGCAGATGATCGTGCAGCACGCGGGCCAGGCGGCGCCGTTCGCGATCCTCCGTCTGCGTCAATTCGGACGCCAACGTCCGCAGATGTTCCGCGCGCGTGGCCAAGGCGGCGTTCAATTCGCGCAACTGCACTTCGGCCTGCTTCTGCTCCGTGATGTCGAGCGTCGCGCTGGTGACCCCGGCGATGTCGCCGCTGGCGTCGCGCATGGGTTCGACCGTCAAATCGAAGAACACCTCGGCGCCGCCGATGCGCACTTTGACTTCCTCGCGCCGGCCGATGCGGGTCGCCATCACTTCGCGTTTGATCGCCTCCAGCAGCGCGCCGTCGTCCGGCCCGAAGATCTCGCGGTCGGTTTTGCCGATCGGATCGGGGCCGCCGAAATGCGGGTGGCGGTTATGGCCCCAGATGTAACGGAGGTCGCGGTCCTGGTTGTAAACCCCGATCGGCGAATGAAGCAACGAGATGCGGAACCGGTCCTCGCTTTCGCGCAACTCGAGTTCCACGCGTTTTCGTTCGGCGATCTCGCGTTCCAGATCCTGGACGGCCGCCGTCAGCCGCGCCGTCCGCTCGTCGACGCGTTGCTCCAGTTCCATGGTCAGCGCGGTCAGGCCGCGGTTGGTTTCCGCCAACTCGGCCTGCAGCAGCCGGATTTGTTCGCGCGCCGCGGCCAACTCGGCTTGCCGTTCCGTCGCGGTCATGGCGCAGAATCCCTCACGACCAGCACGGTCGCGTCATCATGGTCTTTGGCCAGGCGCACGAGCAATTCCCGCGCGAGCGCCCGCGCCGGCAGGCCGCTGAACGGCGCAAAATCCTTCCAGTCCCAATGCGTGCCGATCCCGTCGGTGTGGAGCACGAGGCGCGATCCGCGCGGCCAATCCTCGTCGACGACGCGCAAATCCGGCGACTTCACGCCGACAATGCCGCGCCGCACCATGAGTTTCAGATGCGCGGCGGGGCCGTCCGGACGGGTTTCGATATTGCCGATGCTGGCGAACGTCAGCCGCCGCCGGGTGCAATCGAACCGCGCCAAGGCCATCACGACCCCGCGGGTTCCCCGGCAACTATGGCCGACGCCGCGGAAAATCTCCGCGAGCGGCTGGTCGAAGTGGCTCTCAATGTACTGGCGCGCTTTCTCGGCGGCGCGGTGGGCGTGCTGGCCGTGCCCCAGGCCGTCGATCAAGGCCGTCAAAACCTGGTCGCGCCAAGTTTTAACAACGAACGCGTCGCCGTTGACCGTCATTCCCGGATGCGGGCGCGAGGCGACGCCGACATCCAGCACGCAGGTCGGGTCGAGCGGCGGCTCGTCGCGAATCCAGCGCTCGCACACAATGGACGTTTGCCGACCGGGTTGCGACGCGATGCGCACCTGATCCATCAAGCGGTTCACCGTGCCCAGGCCATAGCCGAGGCTGCCGGAGGTCGAGAAGCCGTCGGTCATGGCGCGTTCCACATCCGCAATGCCGGGGCCGCGGTCGCGCGACTCGATGCGCAAACCGCGGCGGGTCTCATTCTCGATCGGCGTGAGCACAATCTCGCCGCCGCCGGCGTGAGCGAGCAGATTCGTCGCGAGTTCCCGCGCGACCAAGGCGATCTCGGCGCTGCTTTGCGCGTCGAACGCCAGCGCCAAGGCCATGTCCTGCGCGGCGCGTTGCGTCGCGGCCGCGTCGCTCGGATGGCCGATGGTCAGGGTTTCGGTCGGGGGCACGGACATTTCTTACTTATCCAGCCATTTTCTGGTCGTCACGGTGGCGCCCGCGCCGGCCTGCGAGCGAATTTCCAACTCGCCCATCAATTTTTTGGCGCCGGGCAGACCCATGCCCAGTCCGCCGCCCGTGGTGAATCCGACTTCCATCGCCAGGGCGACGTCGGCGATGCCCGGACCGTGGTCCTCGAACACCAACTCGATGCCGGCGCGCCCGTTGCTGGACACGCGACGCCAACGCATGACGCCCGAGCCGGCGTATTGGAAAATATTGCGGGCCAATTCCGACGCGGCCGTGACGATGCGCGTCACGTCGGTGACGCCAAAGCCGAGGGCGACGGACGCCTCGCGCACGCATTTGCGCGCGACGACGATGTCGAACTCGGCGACGATCGGCACTTCGCCGTCGAAGGGCGCCTCGTCGGTCATTTTGCGCCCTTCGTTTTCGGCTGCTGCAACAGGTCGAGGGCGCGATCGACGTTCAGCGCCGACAACGCGGCGCCGAGCGTGAGGCCGAGCTGCGTGACCGTGATCGCGACGCTGGGGCGCATGCCGGCGACGACCGTGCGCCCGCCCATCATCCCGACCATTCGTTCGGTTTCGACGACCGTGCGCGCGAAAAACGAGTCGAGCGTCTCAACCATCGAAATGTCGAGCACCAGTCCTTTGGCCTGGCGATGCTCCATCGCTTCCAGGACTTTCGCCTGCATCAGCGAAACGGTTTCGTCATCCGGGTCGGCCGGCACCGTGACCAAGAGAACGTCGCGCACTTTGATGACGGAGATTCCTTCCGACAGCATCGGCGCCTCCTACTTCTCGTTGCCGTTCCCGGCAACGGACCAGGGTTTGATGCCAATGATGTCGAGCGCGACGCGCAAGCCGGCCTGCAACGACGACCGCGTCTCGACGCCGGACAAGTCGATGCCGAGGTGGACCAGCGTTTGGGCGATCGCCGGCCGGACGCCGGTCAGCACGACGCGGGCGCCGAGCAACTTGACGGCCGCGAAGGTCTCGACCAGGTTCTGCCCGGTCTGCGTGTCGATGATCGGCACGCCGGTGATGTCGACCAGCGCCACGAGCGAGTTGGTGCGCACGATCTCGTCGAGCAGGACCTCCATGAACCGTTTCGTGCGCTGGCTGTCGAGGCTGCCGATCAACGGCGCGGCGACCACGCCGTCCCACACCTGCACGACCGGCGTCGACAGCTCGAGAATCTCCTGCGTCTGCTTCGTGATGATTTCCGCGCGCCGGCGGCTCTCCGTGATTTCCGCGCGCAATTGCTCGTTGGTTTTTTCCATTGCCGCGGTGCGCTGGCGGACCATCTCCTCGAGGTGGTCGCGGTGGCGACGGAGTTCCTCTTCGGCTTGCCGGCGCGCGGTGATGTCGCGGGCGGCGGCGAATACGCCTTGCACCGTGCCGTTTTCGTCACGGTAGACCGTGGCGTTGTACAACACATCGGCCGTCGGGCCGGAAACATGGCGCACCGTCAGCGGATAATCCTTCACGAAGCCCTTGGAAAACACTTCCTGGTAGCCCGCGATCGCTTTCTCCGGTTCGGTGAAATAGTCGGAGAAATCGCTGCCGATCAGCTTTTCGCGTGTCACGCCGGTGACTTTTTCCGTCGCCGTGTTGACGTCGGTGATCTTGCCGTCGGCGCCGATCGTCACCAGCGGGTCGAGACTGGCTTCGAGCAAGCTGCGGGCGTACTGCGACGCCTCGCGCAACTGCTCTTCCATTTGCTTGCGCTCGGTGACGTCGCGGGCGGCGGCGAACACGCCTTGCACTTTCCCGGCGTCGTCGCGGTAGACCGTGGCGTTGTAGAGCACGTCGGTTTTGCGGCCCGACTTGTGCCGAATCGTCAGCGGGTAGTCTTTGACGAAGCCCTTGGAAAATACTTCCTGGTAGCCGTCGACCGCCTTCGCCGGTTCGGTAAAGTAGTCGGAGAAGTCGCTGCCGATCAGCTTCTGGCGGGTCACGCCGGTGACCTTTTCCGTCGCTGTGTTGACGTCGGTGATTTTGCCGTCGGCGCCGATCGTCACCAGCGGGTCGAGGCTGGCTTCGAGCAAGCTGCGGGCGTACTGCGACGCCTCGCGCAACTGCTCTTCCATTTGCTTTCGGTCGGTGATGTCCCAGAAGACGCCCAAGATCCCGACGATCTTCCCTTTGTCGTCGCGCAGCGGCGTCTTGATCGTGTGGACGACGCGTTCGACGCCGTCATTGACGTACGGTTCGTCAATTTCCTCGAGTTTTCCGCGTTTCATCACGCGCAGGTCGTCGGCGCGATATTTTTCCGCCAGGTCCTTCGGAAAATAATCGAAGTCGTTTTTCCCGATCATCGCTTCCGCGGGCAGATTGAAATCGCGACTGAAGTTTTCGTTGCACGAGATGTATGCGTGGTCGCGGTTTTTCGCAAAGACTTTTTGCGGCAGGCTCCCGATCAGTGTTTTGTACAGACCCTCGCTAGACATCGGCGCCGGTCCGGTCTGCGTGGCCCGTTCCGTTGTTGCACCGCCGGTTCCCCGGTTCGTCGTTTTTTTCGCCATCGAAGAGCCCCCTCGTCGCGTTGGTTCAAGTCGAGACCCGCTTGTGACTCGTCGGCTGCGGATAACCTTGAACGGCGCGCAATTTGAATGTTGATGAGCCTGCACCTTCGGCTAGAACATTGCAACGGGCCGCGGCCTTGTCAAAGTTTTTGCTTGCCCGCGTCGGAAACGAAAAATCGCAAAAAAGCCCGGAGCCTTGCGGCCCCGGGCTGGTTTTCCTTCGGCGGTCTGTTTATTGGAACGCCACGTATTCGAGCGCGGCCGCGCTGTCGTAAATGGCGTCGGCCGTGTCGCTCACGGTGAAGAGCACCGTGATCGTCGCGCCGGCCGTGACCGGGTACGTCGCGGTCAGGCCCGTCAACAGGTTGCTGTCGTTGTTGCCGCGGGGCGTGGTGTTCGCGACGTTGGTCCAGACCAGGTGGCCGTTGAACACGTGCGGGTCGCCGGGATCGGTCTGCGTGTTGTACTGCGCATCCGCGCTGCTCGCGATCCAGCCGATCTGGCCCTGAGGCGGCGTCGTCGTGTTGTCGAAATTCTGCCAGTTGTTGTCGCCGTTGATGGTGCGATGCACCGCGTATTGCGTATCGCCCTGAACCATCACGGTGAAGATATCATTGTAGGCCGAGCCGACATATACCGGGTATTCCTGGCTCAGGAAGTCGTAGGAGATCAACATGTTCGTCGCGCCGGCCGGGACGGTGAAGGTGCGGCTGAGGGTGCAGGTGGTCTTGCCGCCAACGTCGCTCCAGCCGGTGGAGATCAACCCGTAGGTCGGGGCGGTGTTCGTGCCATTGGGGAACATCAAGTTGTACGAAGGCGCGTCGTTGAACATCTTGAAACATTCGCCGTAGTTGCCGGTGAAGGTCCAATTGTTGTAGTCGTCATTGAACTCGTACTTCGCCAGGTCCGTGGGTTTGGAGGTGTTTGTCTTCGCGCCGAAATCCTGCAGGCTCAAGTTGCCGACGTTAACGACGTTGGTCTTGTCGTTCAACGGAGTGTTCGGCATGACGGTCGGCACGGCGCCCTGTTTCGGATCCGGGTTGTTCGTGGTGTCGGTGACCGGAGCGGTGGACGTTCCGGCGCAATCGCTCGAGTTGAAGCCGATCGCCGCCGGCTTGTCGTTGATGCTCGGCAACGCCCACGAGCCGTCGGTCGGCGAGGCGTAGGTCCAGAACGGGCCGTCGCTCAAATGGACGGTGATCTCCTGGTTCTGCGGCACGCTGCCGTTGCAATTCTTGATCGTGCCCTTGAGGAATCCGACGGCCTCCTCCGTGTAGTAGACGCCGTACCAGCCGGCGCCGGACGCGCCGACGCTGTCGCCCAGCTTCGCAATCGCGTCGCCGTCCATCATGACCGTCTGGTTCTGGAACAGGATCTTGTTGGCGTAGCGCAGGCCGGGGCTGCCGCTCGGCGTGGGCGCCGCATGCGCCGCGATGATTTGGTTCTGGATGTTCGGCAGCGAGAAGCCGGCTTGCTCCAAGATGCTCAAATTGACCGAGAACGAACCGTTGAGCAGTTCGGCCTGGTCCGCCGACATGTTCACGCCGAAGAGGAATTTCCAGTCGTACGGCGTTTGCACGCCGGTTTCCTGCTCGAAACTGCTCTCGCTGAATTCCCACTGGAAGCCGGTGGCGGCCACGAGGGCTTTCAACGCGCTGCAACCGGCCAAGAACGCAACGATCGTCAGCAACGCCGCGACGAAAAACAACTTCATGAACAATTTCATTTAAGTTCCTCCCTTAATCAAAACTGAATCGCTTGTTTGGAATGCCGCTCGCTTCCATCGCCGGAAACGAGATAGTTCATCTATAACCTCTCGCGGCAACCGTGTCAAAAAAAACACCGGTCGGCGAGTCGGCATCAGCTCAAGCAAAGCCGTTCACGGACCTTTTTTGCAAGCGCATCGCCGTCTTCGCGGCCGTTCCTGTGGACAAAAATGTGGACAAAAACTCCGGTCGCGGCAAAGCCTTGATAATAAGCATACTTATGAGCGGTTCTTTCAACTCGAATGTACGGTTATTTGTGGAACGCGAACGCGGCGCGAAAAAATATCGCATAATTTCATATAGTTAGGAAAGCGTCGGAAACGGTTTTCTCGATTTCGTGACACACTGCGGCGCTCGCCGGTCAAATCGCGGCGCCGCGGGAATCGCCGCTTGAGGCGGCAATCGGTCAACGCGGATCGTCATTTTGTTCACAAGTTGTCCACAACGGCGATGCCGCCGCCGGCCGCTCGCCTGGTCAAGAGCGGGTCGCAATAGAATCGACCCACTGCCAGGCGACGATCCCGCCCAGGCCGATGACGATGCCGGCGGCGAAGCCGGCCAGCACATCCAAAGGAAAATGAACGCCCACGTAAATGCGCGAATATCCGACAAAAAACGTGATGAGCGCCGCTGGCAAAGCGAGCTGGCGAATCCGCGCCGCGATCAGCATCGAGGCGGCGGCGAGATTGGCGGCGTGGTTCGAGGGCATCGAGAAGCCGTGCTTGCAGCCGACCAGCGCCCGCACGCCGTCGAGCGCATCGGTCGGGTGCAAGCGGCCGATCCAGGGTTTCAGCAGGCGCGCGCAAACGATGTCCGTCACGGCCACCGTCAACGCCAGGATCGCGACAAAGAGCCAATCCCGCCGGTCGCCCTTCCACCACAACCAGAGCAGGAGCAACGCCGCGGGCAACCACAACCAGCGTGGATTCTGCAGCGCGATGCCGAGCCAATCCATGACGGCGCACGTCCAGCGCTCGTTGATCGCGCGAAAGAGTTCGGTGTCCAAATCGTGCAGCATCGCGAGCCTAAAAAAGAGGGCGCCCACTTGGAGCGCCCTCTATTAATGCCGATTTAGAGGCGAGGTTATTTGCCGCCGCCAGCGGGAGGCGGAGCGCCCGGGGCCTTCGGCGGAGCCGGAGGCATCGCGCCCGGAGCCTTGGCCGGAGCGGCCGGAGCCGGAGCCATCGCGCCCGGAGCTTTCGCGTCGGCAGGCGGAGCCATCGGAGGCATGGCCGCAGGAGCGGCGGCGCCCGGAGCGCCAGCGGCGGGCGGTGCAGCCGGCGGCGGAGCGGGCGGCAGCGCGATCGGCGCGACAACCGGCGGCGGCGGCGGCGGGGGCGGCGGCGGCGGAGCCGCGGGTTCCGGCTTGGTGCACGCGACCATCGCGAAGACGCTCGCGGCGAAGACCACGACGAACAGGATAAAGAGCGCGCGTTTCATTCGAGTCAACCTCCATCACGTTGTTTTGTCTTGAGCACTAATGAAGACGGTCCACCGGGGCCGGCCTCACTTGTCATTGTTGCAATCGCGCGCGGATGGTGCGCGCAACGTTTCGTTTTGTCAAACGCTCAACCGCGGGTCTAGATCGCGGTCTCGGCCGCCGTTTTTTCCGGCGTTTTTTCTTTCACGTCGCTGGCGTCCGGCTTCGGCGCGGCGGCCGCCGGGGGCGGCGCTGCGGGAAGCTTCGCGTCGGGCGCGGCCGCGTTCGGGCCCCCGGCCGCCGGCAGCGCGGCCGACGGCGAAACGGCGCCGCGGATCGCCGCGGCCGGCGAGCCCGGCGAGGCCGGGGCCGGGGCTTTGGCCGGCGGCGGCGGCGGTACTTTTTCACAGGCCGCCAAGCCGCAGCAGAGCACCGCGATTACGGCCAGAAAAACGAGTACACGCATGCCCGATACTCCTTCAATTTCTCGCGCGCATTGGAAAAGGGCATTTTGATTGGCCCAACCATAGAGAATGCGCGCCCGAATGTCAATCTGAATCTCGCCGCGCCGGCGCCCCTCGCGCCGCGGCGGAATTCCGGTTAATATGCCGCGATTTTTCCGGAGGATGAGCATGCGTACGTTTGTCGCGGAAAACGCCGCCACGTGGGCCAAAGCCATTTCGTATCCGCGCCTCGTCGGCACGCCGGCCGAAGTCGAAGCCCGGGGTTGCCTCCGCGCGACGCTCGAAGGCATGGGCCTTTCGGTGAAAGAGACGCCCTTTTATTTTTATCCGGTCCTGGCGTTCGGAATCTTGAAGAACGTGTTAGCCTGCGGCGCTTTTCTGTTGCTGATCCATCGAATTCTTCTCAGTCATTTGCCGCGGTTCGGCGCGGCGCTCGGGTTGCTGCTGCCCCTCGTGGCGAATCGCCTGTGGCAGACCTATCGCCGCACGGCGTCGCAAAAACTCGAAGACCGTTCGGCCGACTATCCGTGGCATCGCATCTTCATCCCCAACGCGGGCGTGATGATGCGCAGCGCCAATTTGATCGCCGATCTGCCGGTGCGCGGGCCGATCCGCCAGCGGCTCGTGTTTTCCGCGCACACCGACTCGAAGAGCCAGAACATCTCGATCGTCACCCGCGCGGTGCTGTCGATCTTGTTCGTCATCGGCGCGTTTCTTTTGCCGTTCGCCGTCGCGCCCGCCATTTTCTGGCCGGGCTGGCTGCACGGCTTTCCGGGAACGATCTGGTGGGTTTTCTGGGCGCTGGCGGAAATCGGCGCGGTCATTCTCTACTTCATGAAGGTGACCAACGAATCGCCCGGCGCGCTCGACGACGCCGGCGCCTGCGGCGTGCTGCTCGAAACCGCCCGCGCCGTAGCCGCCGACCCGCCGGAAGGCGTCGCCGTGCGCATCTTGCTGACCGGGGCCGAGGAACTGGGCCTCGCCGGCGCCTATCATTACGCCAAGACCATCGACGAGTCGCCCGAATGGAAAACCGCGCTGCACCTGAATTACGAAGGGGCGGGCGAGGGAACGCGTTTGTGGCTCGCCACGGGCACGGGGCCAAGCAAAAACGCCGTCGACCCGTCGGCCCCCGCCGTGGAATTGGCCGAGCGGGCCGCACGCGAAGCCGGCTTGAACCCGAAACGGCTCGGCCGGTTGGTCGGCGGCGAGGCGGACCACATTCCGTTGCTGGAGGCCGGATTGTCCGCGGTGACCCTGATGTTCTCGGGGTCGCATGGCACGTTGATCCATACGTCCGGCGACCGTCCGGAGCTGATTGACGCAGCGGCGATGGACGCTCCGGGCCGCATCGCGTTGGCCGCGGTGCGGATGTTGGAGGAGAAATAGCGTTCGCCGTTCCGAACGTCCGAAGGCGGCCACGAGAAATTTTCCTGTGGAAATCGACGGAACGGTAAAAATAGTGCAGGAATCGCTTGACATTTCTGTGCATAAACCCTTATACAATAGGCGGAAATAGGCCTGCGGAGCAGATTTTGAACACCTACCGACATGGGCTCTTGCGCGTGGCGCCGTTGGTCGCGGCGCTGGCGTTGCTGCTGCTTTCCGCGGCGTGCGGTCCGAAATTCGACCAGATGACGGCGCAGGAAATTTACGATTACGGCCAGAAAAACATGAAAGAGGGGAGCTTTCAGGACGCGATCGACGCCTACAACGCGCTGATCGACCTCTACCCATTTTCCACGTATGTGACCAACGCGGAACTCGGCGTCGCCGACGCCCACTACGGCAAACGGCAGTGGGCGGAGGCTCAAACGGCGTACGACGCTTTTGCGAAACGGCACCCGAACCACGAGAAGATCGACCACGTGATCTTCCGCAGCGGCATGTGCAGCTACGAGCAAAAGATGGCGATGGACCGCGACCAGACGCAGACCGAAAAGGCCGAGACGCAGTTTTCGCAGTTGGTGTCGCGCTTTCCGAGCAGTTCCTATTACGACGACGCCAAGAAGAAGCTGAAAGACGTGCGCAACGACCTGGCCGGGCGCGAACGGTACATCGCCAGACACTACTGGCGCAACGACGAGTACTACGCCGCGTTCAAACGCTTCGAACGCATCGTGCAGCTCTACAACGACACCGACTTTTACGAAGAGGCGCTGTATTACGGCGCGCGCTGCCTGGTCAATCTCGATGAACGCACGCAGGCGAAGCGTTACGTCGACATGCTGCTGCAGCGCTTCCCCGGGGGCAAATTTGCCGGCGACGCCAAGAAACTCGCGGGGCAACTCAACTAGAGCGCTCCGCTGGCTCGTGCTCGGCCTCGCGGCGCTCGCCGCCGCGGCCTGCGCCGACAATCGGTCAATGATCGACCGCACCCTCGACCAACGGGCGGTCGCTCTCAACAACAAAGACCTCAAGTTGTATCTGACGCTGCTCGCGCCCGACTACGTGAAAGCCAGCCCGACGTACGACCCGGGCGTCGAAATGCAGAAATTGTTCGATCAACTGGCGAGCATTCATTACCAAGCGTTCTCGCGCAACGTGCAATTCGAAGGCGACGGTCGGGCGCGGATCACGCAGGACTACCGCATGGTGCTCACGACCTCGCTGGGCGGCGTCAAAACGATCAGCGGCGTCGATCATTTCATGATGAAAGCCTACGGCGTTTGGCCGTTCAAGAAATGGTTGATCCACCAAGGGCTCGACAGCCGGCCCGAACCGCCGGCCGCGTCGCCGCCGGCCGCCGCCAGCCCGCCCGGAGGAACCTCATGATTCCGGAGATCGACAGGCCGCTCGCACAAGGTCAGGAAGCGTTCGCCCGCGGCGATCTCTCCCTGGCCGAACGTTGCTTCACGCAGGCGCTGCGCCTGAAGCGCGATTCGGCGGAGGTGTACGGCAAACTCGGCGCGATCTACCACCAGCAGGGACGCTTCACCGAGGCCGTCAAGCTCTATGCCCGAGCCCTCGAACTCGCCCCCAAGAACCTCGAGGCGCGCCTGAACCTGGGGGTGCTGCTCTGCGATCTGGGCCGCTACGAACACGCCGGGAAACTGCTCGCGCCGTTGAAGAAGAGCGCGCCATTCCCCGGCCGCCTCAACATGTTCCGCCTGGCGGAAAAACACATGTCCACCGGCGACGCCTACCGCCAATTGCAGCTATACGACCACGCCCGCGTCGAGTACGAACACGCCGCGAAGCTGCGCCCGAACTGGCCCGAACTGAAGAAAAAGCTGGCCGTCGCCTATCGCCGCCTCGGCCGCTATCCGGACGCCATCCGCGAACTCGAAGCCGCCGGCGCGCTTGATCCGAAAGACCTCGATCTGCAAACTGAACTGGCAATCTGCTGCTTCCAATCGGGCGATCGCGTCCGCGCGCTCGGGCTCTGGCAGGCGGTGCTGCTTCAGGCGCCCAACCACGACCGCGCCGCGCGGTTTCTGCTGCTGGCGCAAGCCGGCAACCCGACGATCGCCAAAGCCTGAAAGACCGCTCAACTACGCCCCGAGTCCGAAGAGGCCGACCGGCATAGGTCGTATCGGCCGTATAGGCCGTATAGGTCCCATAGAGACTGTCGACGTGCTCCGATTTATCGACTTTTTTTGAGCGCATCCCCAGCGCAATGTGGAATGGCGAACGGCGAATGGCGAATGCAGAAGGGCCGACGCCGCCAGAAATTCGCCATTCTGCATTGCCGCCTGCCTAATGCCCCGCCACCCACGCCGCGCCGTAGATCGTGCCGTTGTGGCCGTTGCCGCTGGCGTCGTCGAGCGTCGTGCCCAGGTTCTCGTCGAAATGCCAGAGCGCGACCGTGTCGGCGTCGGGCGCGAAGCGGTTCGCCGGCGTGAACGGGGCGGTGTAACGGTCGACGTCGGATAGGCGAACTTCGTCGATGACGCCGTCGTAGTACGGGTTCGCGGCGACGTCTTTCCCCATCAGCAAATCCGCCGTGGACGCGGCGAGGATCCGCGTTGTCGCCGTGCTTTGCTGCAGCACGCCGTCCTGCCACAACGCGACCGTGGCGCCGTCAAAGGTGCCGGCGATATGCGTCCAGCGGTTCACCGGCGGCGGCGCGGACGCCGTGGCCAGCGTGGCGCCGTCGTTCATGATCACGAACTGCAAGAAACCGCCGTTGATGCCGATGCGCCAGCCGTGATCGGGCGAGTTGGTCGTGTGGTCGCCCTTCATCACGATCGTGGCGACGCCCGTAACGGGGTACGAATCGATATAGACCCACGCCTCGATCGTCATCGGGCCGGTCAGGCGCAGGCTCAACTCGTCCGGAACATCGACATAATCGTCGGACCCGTCGAACGACAAGGCGTAACTCGGCTGGCACGTCTGCGCGACGCAGTAACTTCCGGCCGCGCAGGCGAGGCAGGCCGCGCCGCCCGTGCCGCATTGCCTGTCGGCCGCGCCCGCCTCGCAGACGCCGCCGGCGGCGCAGCAGCCCGTGGGGCAACTCGTCGCATCGCAGACGCACGCGCCGCTGGCGCATTCCTGCCCGGTCAGGCACGCGACGCAGGCCGCGCCGTTGGCGCCGCACTCGGCGTTCGTGGTTCCCGCCGCGCAGGAGGTCCCGTCGCAGCACCCGGTCGCGCAAGCGCCCTCTGTGCAATCCGCGGCGCACGCCTGATCGGTGCAGACGTTGTCCGCGCTGCACAAGGCGCACTGGCCGCCGCTCGCGCCGCACGCCCCGTTGGCCGTGCCGAGCTGGCAGGTTCCGCTCGCGTCGCAACAACCGGTCGGGCAGGTCGTCGCATCGCACCCGCACACGCCGCCGCCGGGGGTTCCGACGCAACCTTGTCCGGTCGGGCACGCGACGCACGCCGCGCCGCTTTGGCCGCAGTCGGCGTTGGCCGTCCCCGCGAGACACTGCGCACCGGCGCAGCAGCCGGCTGGGCACAAGGCGGAATCGCAGGCGCTGTCGTCGTCGTTGTCGTCGTCGTCGTCATCATCGACGAAGGTGTCGTCGTCATCATCGGGAGACGCATCGTCATCGTCATCGGGATACGTGTCGTCGTCATCATCGACAAACGTATCGTCGTCGTCATCGGGATACGTATCGTCGTCGGCCGTGTCGTCATCGCCGGGCGAGGCATCGTCATTATCGTCGTCGTCGTCATCCGGCGATTGCACGTCGTCATCGGCGGGCGAGGAATCGTCGTTGTCGTCGTCGATCGATTGGCCGCCGCCCGAACCGCCGCCGCTGCACGACGCCGATGCGGCGAGAATCAGGCCGAGAAGAAGCGCGAAAGCCAACCGCGAAAACGTCCTTCCCTTCATCGATGTCTCCTTCAAAGTTCTCAGCCGGACGAACAGTTTCTCACCGGCGCCGCGAACACGCCGGCGCCGTCGCCGAACGATGGTGGAAAATCTCAGGTGGCGATTCGGTGCGACGCAAGTTACACCGCCGCTTCGCCGCCGGTCAAGGCAATTGCGTTCCGCATGCTGTAAGAGCGCCTTTCCAGGCGCGATTTCGCAGATCGCACCCGGAAGGGTGCTCCTACAGATTGCGCTTCAGAGCGTCTCTTCGCGCCCCATTTCAACGAAGCAGAAGCGCGTCGTCACGTCGTCGCGGCCGGTCAGCGCCTTGACCGCGTCGCGATAGATTTCGCCTTGCCGGCGATGATAAGCCATGTGCGCCGGCATGGTCGCCGGCGCGAAGCGGTCGATCTTGTAATCGAGGATCAGCAACCCGGCGGCGGTTTCGGCGAGCAAATCGAGCTTGCCGCTGTAGGCGACGCCCGCGCCGTCGGTCCACGAGAACGGAATCTCGCGCCAGACGCGTGCGCCGGCCAATTGCGCGAAGCTCGGCAGTTTCGCGAAATGGCCGAGCCAACGATGCAGCAGGTCGCTTTCGCGCGGCGAAAGCTGATATTGCGTGGCGGTTTCGGCGATCGACCGGTCCCACGTCGCACGATCGGCGAGGTCCAGCCGCTCCATCAGCGCATGGAACGCCTCGCCCATTTTCGGGCCCGCCGAGTGCTCGGCCGGCGGCGGCGGCTCGTCGTGCGCGCTCGGGCTGCGGAATTCCAACGCGGCCGGCGCCGGCGGAAACGGCGGCGAACCGGCGGCGCGTCGCGCCGCGTAATCCGCGACGGACTGGCGCGCAGTGGCGGACAGCGCACGCTTGTCGAACTCGCGCGGCAGTTCCCAACGCGGCGCGCCGGCGCTCGCCAGCGCGTCGACGTCAATTTCCTCGACGCGGGCGCCCATCGCGTCGACGACCTGCAAGCTGGCGTCGATCAGGCGGGCCTCCGCCAGGAATTCGAGATAGCCTTTCGGCTGCGGCAGCTCGCCGTTCGCGTTCGCCTGGTTCCGGCCGAAGAGCGGCAGGACCAGATAATCGCGGGCGCGCGTCGTCGCCACGTACAATTGCCGGACGCGTTCCGCCTTCTCGAATTGGTCTTCCTGCGCTTTCAGTTCGGCATAGCCCTGCGTTTGCGCCGCCTGGCCCAGGTACACCGCCAGTCGGTTTTCGGCGCGGCGCAGCAGCACGGGCGGCGGACCGCCCGGCGACTTGAACTCGGCGGCGAGGTCGATCACGACGACGATCGGCCAATCGAGCCCCTTGGCGCGATGGATCGTCATCACCCGCGCCACGTCGTCGGCGTCTTCGGTGATCGCGAAATCCGCCTCCTCGCGCTGCTCGCGATACATCGTCGCCCAGGCGCGGGCGAACTCGCCGAACGTCTGCCGCGCCTGATCGGCGGCGCGCGCCGCTTCCAGCAGCTTGTGCAGATTGGCGGCGGCGACCTCGCGGCGCGGAAACGTGAACGACGTCGGCAGCGCGCCCACGAGGTCGAACAGGCCGCGCACGGTCGCGAGGCAGCCATCGCGGTTGCGGTTCTCGTGCAGCGTCCGCATCGCGACCAACACGCGCCCGATATCGTCGGCCGAAGCGTCGCCGGCGTAAGTGAGCCGCGCCTCCGGCCGATCGAGCACGTGCGCCAGCAGGTCGTCATCGGAGAAGCCGACCAATTCGCTCGCCAGCCACTGCCCGAGCGCCGCGCTGTCATCCGGATTTTCCAGCGCCAGCAGACCGTTCACCGCCGCCGCGATTTCTTCCCGCTGAAAATAGACCTTGCCGCCCTCGATGCGGTGCGGCGCCGCGGCGTCGCGCAACGCCTGCTCCAGGCCGGCGAAGGTCGCGGTCCGCCGGTCGAGAATCGCCACGTCGCGCCACTGCATCGCCCGCGTCGTTTGCCGATCTTTGTCCCACACCGGCAGGCCCGTATCGTGCGCGTGGCGAATCCACCGCGCCACGGCCGCGTACTCGGCGTCGCGGGCCGCCGCCGCGCTGTCGAACGGCCGGTTGGGCGTCAGCAAGATCGCGCCCGCGGCTTCGGGCCAGGCGTCGCGGCCGGCGTGCAGTTCGACGTAACTCGGGCTGACGGGCAGCGCGGCGTCATACCGCATCAGCGGCGCGAACACCGCGTTCACCGTTTGCAGAATGGCGGGCGCACTGCGGAAATTCGCGGTGATGAACGTCGGCCCGGCGGCGCCGAGCAACAGCCGTTTGGTTTTCTCATAGATTTCGATGTCCGCCCGCCGGAAGCGGTAAATCGACTGCTTCGGGTCGCCGACCACCACGAGGCTGCCGGGGCGAAGTTTGACTTCGTCGTGGCGCGCCGCGATCGGCCCGTCTTCGCCAAGGAAGAACGCAATTTGCACCTGCAGCGGATCGGTATCCTGAAATTCGTCGATCAGCAGCGCGTCGAATCGCCGCTGAAAGTACGCGCGGGCCGTTTTGTTGCCGCGCAACATCTCCGCCGCACGGACCAGCAAATCCTGAAAGCCGAGCGCGCCGCGCCGGCGTTTTTCCTGCTCGAAATGGCGGGCGAACTCGCGCGCCAACTCGAACAGCGCCCGCACCTCGGGGTCCTGCGCGACGTCGGCGAGGCGCGCTTCCATTTCGCGCAACGTTTTGCGGCGTTCCTTGTTGGCGTCCTTTTCGCCGAGGACCCATTTGCCGGCGGCGCCGACGCGCAAATTGAACTTCGGCAAAGCGGCGATCGCGGCCAGGCACTCGTCGCGCTGCGCCGCGGCGGGCAACGCCTCCGCCGCGGCGGCGTAGGCGGCGGTCTCTTGAAACGCCTTGTCCGCGGCGTCGGTGCAATTTGCGTGGGCATGCGCCAGCGCCGCGTCCGCGGCGGCGCGCAAGTCGGCGACGGCCTCGGCCAGCGAGAACGCCTCGGGCGGCGGCGCGTCGAGCAGGACGTCGTGATTCAGGCAGACGTGCCGGGCGATTTTCCACAGCCAATCCCAATCGCCGCGTCGTTCGTAGAATTCGCGCTCGCCGAGATACCACCGCAGCGCCGCCGCGGGCGGCGTCGCGCGGATTTGCGCGTCGAACCATTCGTCGTAGGTCCGCTCCAGGAACTCGCCGAACTCCTTTTCGTCCATGACCGCGCCGTGCGGATCGACGCCGGCCTCGACGGGCAATTCGAGCAGCAACTGCCGCGCGAAGGCGTGCAGCGTGCCGATGGCCGCCGTTTCCAGTTCCTCGAGCGCCGTCACGAGCCGCTGCCGGATTGGCGCGTCCGGCCCGGCGTGGAGCCGCTGTTCGATCTCCTGCCGGATTTTGACCTTGAGTTCGCCGGCGGCTTTCTCGGTGAAGGTGATCGCGGCGAGGCGCGAGAGCCGCAGCGGCGCCGCCTCGTCGGTCAGCAGCGCCAGGATTCGCTCGACCAGCAACGTTGTTTTGCCCGTGCCGGCGCCGGCCTCGATCCAGAGGTTTTCGCCGCGGCCGTGGACGGCGCGATCGCGGGCGGCCTGGTCGGCGGGCGGTCTAAGCGTCGGCATCGGCGAACTCGCTTGAGAGATAATGATATGTTTCTATGAGAGGATTTTTTTTGACAGGATCAACAGGATCAGTTGGATCAACTGGATAGACAGGATGTTGGCGATTTGCCGCCGGGCCGGAATGGGCCCCATGAGGCGATTGCCCGCCGATCCGTTCGATCCTGTTGATCCTGTTGATCCTGTCCAAATTGTTCATCCTGCACATCCTGTCAAATAAGCCCGCATCATGCAAAAAATCCCAGCACATCGAGCCAGCGGCAGAGTTTCGTGTTTTGCGCCTTGGCCGCGAGGCGCGCCCGGCCGCGCGGATCGCAGGCGACGACGAACTCGCAGTTTGCGCAATAGTCGTTGCCGACCGTCGCCGCGAGGTCCGGCCGCGGCGCAAAGCAGCCGCGCCGCAGGTCGTCGATCATCTGCGCCAACGCCAGCCGCAATTCGCCCTCGTGCTGCGGCAAAAAATCCGGGCCGAAGACGACCGCCTTCGGGTCGATGTCGCCCTTCGCGTTTTTCAAATACCAGTACGCCGCCTCTTGCGGCGCGCCGCGCGCGCCGGCCGTTTTCGCCGACGCCAGCAGCAGATACAGCGGCAGTTGCAGCGTGGCGCCGGCGTTGAAACTGTCGTTTTGCAAGAAACGGTGTTGGAAGCTGCTTTTGGCTTTGCCCGTTTTGTAATCGACGATCCGCGTGCCGCCGTCGGCGGCGCGGTCGACGCGGTCGAGCCGGCCTTTCAGCGGCACGCGCCGCCCGCCTTCGACCTCGATGTCGCCGCTCACCGGATACTCCGTCGCGAGTTGCCGGCGGCCGACGCTTTGCTCATTGACGAACGCGAGCATTGTCGTGGTCCACGCCGTAAGGCGCGCGCATTCGATTTCGTCGAGCAGGCCGCCACCAGTCAGGTTCGCCTTCGCGGCCAGCCGATAGAGGCGTTCCACCTCTGCGCGGACGTCCGGGTTCGGGCGGTCGGCGAGGCTCGCGAGCGCATCGTGAATCACATTGCCGCGCGCATCGGGCGGCAACGCGACGACCTCCTCCGGGTCGACCGGGCTTTCCAGCTTCAGCACGCGCCCGAACAGATAGCGGCGCGGGCAGCGGCCAAAATCCTCGATTTCCGTGACCGACCAATAGCGTTTCCCATCCGCGTACCGCGCGATCGCCGCCGTCGCCGCGGGCGACTCGCACAGGCCGTCGTGGACGGTGACGCGATCCTGCGCCCAGCGATTTTGCTGACGCCGCCAGACGCGCCCGAACTCGGCGGGCCGCACGGCGAGCAGATAATGAATCGGCGCGAGTTCGTCGTGGCGCGCCAGGTCGGCCATCGCGCACAAATCGCGCTCGTCGTCGTCGAGCGCCGCGGCGAACGAGGCGGGCGCGAAGCGCCCGGCCGGGAAGACCTCCACCAGCGGCGATTCGCGCAACAGCTCGTCGTAAGTCAGTGTGCGCCCGGCCGCGCGCCCGGCGAGCGCGAGCAGCAAATGGCTTGGCAGCCGCGGCCGGCCGCTGGCCGGATCGGTGCGCGGAAAACTCAGGAACAGCCGTTCGGCCGCGGCGCCGCACATGAAGTCGAAGAGGCGCAACTCTTCTTTCGCCTGCTCGTCGCTGGTCGGCAGCGCGCCCGGCCGGCCGGCGGCGTGCGCGACGGCGAGGCGTTCGGCGTTGAGCAGCACCGGGTCCTGCCGCGGCGGCTGCGGGATCATTCCCTCGACGCAACCCGGCAGGAACACGACACGGAACCGCAGCCCGCGCGCCTTCGCCCAGTCGATGATCGTCAGGCCGCCGCTGGCTTCGCCGTCTTCCTTCACCGCGAGCACGATCTCGGCCGCGCGGGCGCGGAAAAACGCCGCGTCGAAGGCGAGGCCGGCCTCGTCGATCGCGGGCAATTCGGCCAGCCGTTCCAGCGCCTCGTCGCGCTGCTCGTCGGCGTCGATGAAGCGCCGCGCCAGCGCGGCCAGCGCCGCGGCGGCGTCGCCGTAATTTGCCGCGCCCTCGATCGCCGCCAAGTGGCGCCGCAACTCGGCCGCGGCCTCGCGCAGGCTTCGCGCGGCTTCGCGCTCGTTGTCGGGCGGGTCTTCGTCGTCGGCAAAATCGGCCAGGCGACGGTCCCAGTCGTCGCCTTTCTTGACCATCGCCGCACGGCTGACCCGTTCCCACAACGCCCGGCCGGCGGGCCCGGCCGGCGCCGTCGCATCGCCCGGCGGCTGCACCGCGGTCAGGAACGCCATGACCTCGCCGCGGCCGAGCGGCGCGCCGATCAGCGCGATCGCCTGCAACAGCGCCCGCAACGACCGCGCTTCGTGCGGCGTGCGGCCGTCGGCCACGCGGCACGGCACGCCGGCCCGCTCGCAGGTCTCGGCGATCAGGTCGGCGTAGGTTTCCGGATGCCGCAGCAGCACGGCCATCTCGTGAAAGGCGACGCCCTCGCGGCGCAGCGCCAGCGTCTGCCGGACGATCGCCTGCGCCTCGGCGCTCTCCGAGGGGCAGGACCAGAAGGCGGGAGGCGGGAGGCGGGACTCGGGATTCGGGATTCGGGATTTGGGAGTCGGGACTCGGGACTGGGGACTAGGGACTGGGGATTGGGTGTCCGGCAATCCGCAATCCGCAATCCGCAATCCGCAATCGCTCGGGGTCTGGATTCCCAACTTCTTCGTCAGCGGTGTCGGTTCGATCGGCTGCGGCGCAAAAAACTCGATCTCAATATGTCTCGCGAGATTTTCGAGCAGGCGCCATTGCAACGGGTTGACGTCGTAGATTCCGACCACGTGCAGCCGGTTCGCGCCAAAGGCCGCCGGGAAATCCGACGCCGGCTGGCCCGAGTGGCCGGCGTCCGATCGGCAGCGCACGCCTCTTTGCTCCCGCCACTGGCCGACCCCGTACGCCCGCGCCTGCCGGCGACAGAACAG
>Ga0181520_10005068_pt1 | contig 21381 bp, 17 predicted proteins | sample PEATcosm2014_Bin_29_FD_132451 | JGI IMG/M metagenome (GOLD analysis project Ga0181520, IMG submission 132451) | Peatland microbial communities from MTU Mesocosm Facility, Houghton, MI, USA - PEATcosm2014_Bin02_30_metaG | ecosystem: Environmental > Terrestrial > Soil > Wetlands > Peat | place... | reverse complement strand
GAAAGGCAAATGCAAAAGCGACCGCAGGTCCCCATTCGACTCCAATTGCTTCCGCAATCTCCGCTCAGGGCAGGCTTTCGACTCGTGGTGGACTGAAAAACAAAAGCAGGTCCCTCGGCTCCGCTGAAGAACGCTTCGCTCGGGATGACACGCGCGTTTTGCTGTTCGGGGTGGTGAATGCAGGGAGTGGGGAATAGGGAATAGAAGGGCGGACTCCCAATCCTCAAAAGGTTCGCGGGTCGAGGGCGAATCGGCGCGCGGACTCCGCGCGGCTGAGGCCGGTGGCTGCCCGCCAGGTTTTATCGCGGTTTCGCCGCGTACTTAATTTCTCGAAATGAATGTGGAACGATTTGCGGCTTGGCTTAATCCAAGCCCTGATACAGACTGAGCGCGGCTTCGCCGCGTACTCAATTTCTCGAAATGTGGTGGGCGGTTTCGGCATGAGTGAACTCATGCCCTGTTACAAAGCCGTGGATGCAATCAGTTCCGGGAAAAATGCTCCCAGCCTTGGGGAGTGAGGGTCTGCGCGGCTTGCGTCCTGGCTTGCGCTCCGGCTTGCAAATTGACGAGCGCGACCTGCGGTCTGCCTTTGCGTGGGCGCAGGATGCGGCCGATGCGCACGACGGGAACACCGGCGATGCGGCGCGGCACGTGCGTGCCCGGTGAAGCCGTGAACAGCAGTTCGTAGTCTTCGCCGCCGTGGAGGGCGTGATCGAGGGTCGCGCCCGGATGAACCGGCAACGCCGCGGCGTCTACTTCAGCGGCGACAGCCGACTCCTCGCACAGGTGCGCAAGATCGGTCGATAGCCCGTCACTCAAATCAATGGCCGCGCTCGCAAGACTGCGCTGCGCCAGCCACAAGCCCTGGGCGATGCGAGGCTGCGGGTAGAGATGCGGCGCGAGCAACGATTGGAGTTTTGCGGGAATGCGCAGCGGGCGGGATTGCGTTTTCCGGCTGGCGGCGAGATCCGCCAGGCGGGCGAGGCCCGCGGCGGCGCCGCCCAGTGTGCCGGTGACGTAAAGGAGGTCGCCGGGGCGTGCGCCGGAGCGGAGCAGGGCTTTGCCACGCCGCACCGCACCCACGAGGACGATGTCGGCAACAGCAAGCGGCGATTCCGCCAGGTCGCCGCCGGCCAGTGAGGTTTGAAAGGCGCTGGCCAGCGCCAGGAATCCATCCAGAAACCGGTCTAACCAAGATTCCCTTCCGGGCCAGGGTTCGCGCCGTTTTACTTTTTGGATGAGTTCTCTGGGAAGACCAAGAGAGAGAAAAGCCGCGACGGGCCGCGCGCCCATGGCGGCCAGATCGCTTAAGCCGCGCGCCAGGGTGCGATGCCCAATGGACTCGGGAGGCTGCCAATCCAGGCGAAAGTGGCGGCCGGAGATGGAAAGGTCGGTGGTAACGGCCAGCTCCTCGCCGGGCCTGACGCGGAGCAGCGCGCAGTCGTCGCCGATGCCGAGACGCAACCCGCCGCGGGCCCCGCTGTGAGACGGCCGCGCTGCCCGCGCGCGGATCTGCTTCAAGACGGCCAGTTCGCCGAGAGCCGCTTTGCCCTGCTTGCCGCTACCGGAGTGCATGTCTTGAGGATAGGGTATCGGAGCTGCCGGGAACCGGCCCGAAGAGCGGAATCGCCGGTCTGCCGGAGGCCGCCGGGGTGGGCTGTTGTGACCGGCACAGAACCCGCTCCGCGACTGCGACCTGGTGATACAGAAAGGGTTACCGAGGATGGGAACGGCCCCGGAGAGCTAATTGCAAAATAGCACTTGGAGCACCGAAGGCCGTGACTTTTGATTGACCCTGCGTGCAAGCGTCTGCTAATCTTAACCAACGTTATCGCATCTGCCCTGTTGGGGCGTACGGTTTTTGTGTGGGCGAAGAGGCCCACGCGCGATACACTTTTTCCCCCGAATTGGAATCGACAGCGGCCGGCGGGTCGCCGGGGATCACAGGCAAGATATTGCGCAGACGCTATTACATTGTTTTTATTTCGAGGGATGAGGACGGCCACCTACGGAAGATTCCGCTTCCGCTGAGGTTCGCCTATGGCTTTGTGGTGGCTGCGATCGTGGGCGCGTTCACGATTGTGGGCCTTGCGGGATCCTACACGCGCATGCTGCTCAAGACCGAGAGTTACAACCAGGTTCGCGCGGAACGCGAGACGCTGCGCCAGAATTACCAGCGCATGGAAGAGATTGCGCACAATCGCAGCGTGCAGGTTGCGTCACTGGGCGCTCTGGCCAACGAGGTGTCGGCGCTCTACGGATTGCGGCAGAACCGCCTGGAAGCGGCCAAGCCCGCGGCTCAGGGCGGCGGGGTGGGTGGGCCTCCGGCTCCGGCCAGCCTGTTGCAATCGGGCGAAATGAGCCAGCAGCAGATTGCCAACTCCATCGATACGTTTTACGCACTGCGCAACGAGGCTCTTTCGGGGCAGATTTCGCGGGCGCTGGAGAGCGGACTGAACTCCAACTTTGCCGGCGACTGGACAGAACTGGCGGATGCGCCATCGATGTGGCCCGTGGAGGGCCGCGTGGCATCGAGCTTCGGCGAGCGTGAGGATCCGATCAACGGCGAAGGTGCGTTCCACTCCGGTGTGGATATCGATGCGCCCTACGGAACGCCGGTGCGCGCGGCGGGCGACGGCGAGGTGACCGGCGCCGAGATGGGCGCGGGATACGGACGCGCGGTAGAGCTGAACCACGGCCACGACATGCTGACGCTGTATGGGCATCTCTCGGCAGTTGCGGTGATTCCCGGGCAGCATGTAACGCGCGGCCAGGTGATTGGCTACGTGGGCCAGTCGGGCCGGGCCACCGGGCCCCACCTGCATTACGAGGTGCGCGTGCACAACGTGCCGGTGAATCCCTACAAGTACCTGCGCTTGACCTACGAGCAGGCCTCGAACCTGGAACCCGATTCGCCGCCCGGTCAATAACTGAACTTGAGCGCAAGCAAAAAGCTCCCGGCAACCGGGAGCTTTTTTGTGGGCAACGCACGCCGGAAACGCGCAACCACTTTGCGCCCGCGCCGCGCGTGATATGGTGGGCACGTGTTGGTCTCACGGAGGGTGGGAGTGCGTTTTTCTATCGGCTTCATGGTCATGGTGGTTGCGCTGGCGGCGCCGGTGGCGGCGCAGGACAGGGCGGGCGTGGACACGGCGTTTGCCCGCGCCCAGCATCTGCGGCACGGCATCAATGCTTCGGAATGGTTTGCGCAGTCGGGCGATTACTCGGCGGCGCGCATCGACCACTACACCGACGCCGAGGACATTGCGCTGATGGCGCGGCTGGGCTTCGATCACGTGCGTCTGAGCATCGATGCCGCGGCGCTGGAGCAGGATCCGCGGGCGGCCGACGGGCTGAACGGCGACTTTGTGGCGCGCCTCGATCGCGCCGTCGACACCATGCTGGCCGACGGCCTGGCGGTCGAGATCGACATGCACCCCAGCGACGCGTACAAGCAGCAATTGCGCAGCGGCGACGAAGGTGTGGAACGGTTCACCGCGCTGTGGCGCAAGCTGGCCGCGCACTATGCCAATCGCGATCCCGAGCGCGTGTTCTTCGAAATTCTGAACGAGCCGGAGGTGAGCGATCCCTACCGCTGGGCCGGGATTCAGGCGCATGTGGCGGAGGCCATCCGCCAAGTTGCGCCGCGGAATACGCTCATTGCCGCGGGCGCGAACTACTCCAGCCTGCACGACCTGCTGCAACTGGAGCCGCTGGCCGACGGCAACGTGATTTACACGTTCCATTTTTACGAGCCGCACGAGTTCACGCACCAGGGCGCGAACTGGGGCGTGGCGTGGTGGAGCGAGACGCAATCGATCCCCTATCCGGCCCCGAACTTCGCTTCGTCCGCGGACTTGCAGGCGTTTTTGCACGAGGTTCCCGACGCGGCGGACCGCGCGGAGCTGGAAAATTATTTTCTCGACGGTTGGAATGCGCGGCACATCCGGCTGCTGATTGACGAGGCGGCGGATTGGGCGCGCGCGCATCATGTGCCGCTGCTCTGCAACGAATTCGGCGCCTACCGCGCATACGCCGATCCCGTGTCGCGCGCCAACTGGATTCGCGACACGCGCACGGCGCTCGAGGCCGACGGCATCGGCTGGGCGATGTGGGATTATCGCGGCGGATTTGGCGTGGTGACCAAGCAGGACGGCCAACCCGCGCAGGTGGATGAGATGACCGTGCGCGCGCTGGGACTGCGCGGGCGGTGAGACAGTGGTCAGTGATCAGTAATCAGTGATCAGTAATCAGTGGCCGCGGGCCTGGCTACCGGCGTGCGGCGGGTGTTGTTCTTTTAGTACCCCCCGGTCTCCCCCCCCTACCCTTTTCAGGTAAAGTCGTCATTCCAGACGGGTTAGCGCCCGGGAGGGCGGATTCGGCAAGTGGTTTAAAATGAATGAGTTAGTGTAAAGTCGTGTCTCCAGGCCATTTGCGCGTCCAAGGTCTTTGCAACGTGGGTCGCGGGCCGTGGCTCGTGCTGCACGATTCCTAGACCGCGTTTCGCGGGGCGTGATTCGTGGTTTTTGAACTACGGCCCCGGCTTATTGATCTCTGATCTCCGGTTTTATTGTGCGCCGGGAGGGGGAAATTATCTGCAAAGCCGGCGGGCGGATTTTGCAGCATGTTTTGGGTGGGTTGCGGGGGAGACGGGGCTCGGTGGGCTTGCGGTTCGGTGGCGGGTGGTTTTTTTCGAATGCGGATCGGGCCGGAGGTTGGTTTCGGCCAGGGCGTTGATCGGGACTGGCCTCGCTGGACCGCGGGCTTCTTCCCGCTCATTCAGGTCCGGAGCCTCCCCGGTCCCCAAGAGCGAGGGACCGGGGGCGCCCTCGGTGTGGTTTTTGGGGTCCAGACCGAGGCCACCCGCCGAGATGGGGATGTGGCATGGGTCGGGCGCGGGGTGGGCGTTTGTTGGAATCAATCCGGAGCCTCGTCTGCTGAGGCCTCGGCCTGTTTCTCCGCAGGCAGCTCATCCGTTTTGATCAGGGATATCCCTCCGCGAGACGAAATCCTCGAATGTGCTCACCTCGAACTGGCGGCTTGGATCGGATGCAATCCACACAAAGGAGCCAACTGCGAGGTTACGGTTTGCATCCTGGCGCGAAGCCGCAGTTTTCCAGTTAAGGTAGGTTGTAGTGAACCCCACGTTTTTCTTGAGACAGCGTTTCGCCATTTTCCTTAACTGCTCAACTTTGTGGGAATCAACCTCGCCGTCGCTTGTGACGGCCTCGATACACCAAAGTTCCTCGCGTTCCGAATTCCAAAGCAAAACGTCAGGAAATGCATCCTCAAGACCGATAGAGACCCCAGCCCTTGCGAGCCTCTCGGCGTACTCGGGGGAAATCCTTCGACCGTCAGAATCGTCGATGTAGAGAACGGAAAAGCTGGGCAGGAAGTTCTTCGCATAAATCGAGATTGAAAGGTTTATGAGTTGCTCATGACCGGTGTCAACTGCCTTTTTTGACTCTTCTGCGGCTCGTGCCTGCATCTCCATGCGTCGCCGAGTTGCATCCTTGCTATTCCATCGGGAAAGCTCCCTTTCCCAACTATCTTTAGGTGCTTGCAGGATTGAGACGAATTCCTTGTTAAGTCGATACGATGAGTTCGGGGACTTTGGCTTCACGTGCCCCGAAACGAACTCCCCGTCGAAGAGTGTGACCTCCTCGATTGCGCCGATCTCTCTTAGCGGTTTAATCCAATAGTCCCGGCCTTCACGATCCAGTTTTATGTCGTTGTCACGCTGTAGAAAAGCGATATGGCAGCCCAGCTGCGCGGTCGTTGCTCCGTCAGAGAATTTGAATCCCTTGAAGCTTTCCGTGATGTTGTCCAGCAGGGCGAACACGCAACAAACGCGATCGTCGGTCTTCAGGGCGATTTTTGAGAGGACCTGCTCAACGCGCGATTTTGATACGCCTTGAAGTGACTTCGGAATGCTCGCGCCAACGAGTCTGATGCGTTCTTTGCGCAAAGCTCTAAACTGGTCGTGAATGGAAATTCGCTTTGCCATTATGAGCTAAGTTTCTCATAACGAGCGCAATGCGCATCAAAATTGGCCGTTTCACATCAGAAAACGCTCAAAAAGATCGTGAACGCCTTCATTGGCCCTGCCGCCTCCGGCCATTTTCTTATTAGGCTTTGCTAATCTGCCTAGTTCGATTAGGGTGGCTCGGCTCGGATACTTCATCATGCGGAGATCCGTCGCGTTGACCTGCGTGTGCCCATTAAATCTTCGAAAATTCTCATCAACGGCTGCTGTGTTTAGATAAGCGGCGAGTCCGTCAGCGAGCGCGTTTGGTAAGCCGCGTTTGTTCTCATGGAAAACGTTGAGATGATTTTCAAACCCGAGAACCGGTGCGTCTCCGAAGGGAGTTGGGTCCACGACGCTCGCTATAATCCTGCGCTTTTCCTCCTTCGAGGAGAAGCGGCGCACCACGCAATAGCACCCGCTTGGGTAAAGCCATTTCTCAGTTTCGCGATTCCGGCATATCGCATTGGGTTTTTTCGCCCCCAGCTTGGGCCATTCTGTTACGCCGCTCGTAAAATGTCCTGCGTACAACAAGGGGACTGTGCCTGATTCCGGGTTGTCGCGCAAGTGCTTTCGCAGTCGGAAGTCGACCACAGGCCCTGTTGACACCTGGACGCCGATCTCCTCCAAAGAGGAGCAAACTGCTGTGGAGAGCTCGATCACGGATTTGCCCGGGGTCGTGGGGACATGGATGAACCGTTCAGAGTCGTCTTCGTGGACGATTCGATCAAATGCGTGCTCGTGTGTGACAACGTCGGTGAACCGGTCGTCAGTAGAAGTGGAAATGGTGACGGAGCCTTGCTCGGCTCCGCGCTCAAGCCGAATGATGATGTTTTCCTGTAGCACATTGTCGTCTCTAAATGCGTGATTCCGGGACTCAAATAGATGCATGTGTCGGAGGGCTGCACGGCTCAGGATAAAGTCGCGGAAAGGCCTATAGTACGGACCATTGCAGAAGCTGCGCGGGATGATTGCTACAATTTGCCCGTTTGTGCTCGCTTGGGCAACTGCGAGCGCAACGAACGCAGAGTAGAGATTCACAGTCTCAATTCCGAGGTTGCGCAGGGCATGTCGATGGTCGGAGTCGCTACTGATTTTCTTATAAGGCGGATTAAGGATCGCGTGCGTGTATTCGTTGTGATCGCTCAGGAGCGGCTGGTCTGCCAACTCTATGAAATCTCCTCCGAATACATGCGACCGAACCCCGTTGTACGCGCTAAGGTTCTTGCACAAGTGGCTCCTCAGGGATTCGTCGATTTCATACGCGAATACGTCAACGGAGTCAAAGTTGAAACCGCCCTTTGTCCATCTGTCAAGGAAGGCACACGAAAGTGCGCCGATTCCAGCGCCCGCATCCAAGAGGCGGCAATTTCGCCCTGTACTTTGCGGAAACAACGAGGCCATGAAACGGGCAACGCTGGACGGGGTCATGAACTGGCCCAACTCTGTCTTACGCTTCTGGGCGATGCGCGGGGAAATCTCTCGGCGCAGGCTTTCCGCACGTTCAAGTTGCTGGAGCATGTCACCCCTCGTCGCGCGCATTTCTCGCCCTCAGTCAGATTTTAAAGGCGGGTTGATATGCGGCAGCGCCTAAAAACCATCATAGGAGAATGTACGGCGAACGTCTATCAGCGAGTGCCCCGCTCCCCTGAAATCCTGGTTCCAAAAGTTCATTGGTTTCCCAAAACAGGAGCGCACCGTTCTGGTCCTTTCACTTATGTGCACAGCGAACCTCAAAGGAATTAGCCCAGAATTCGTACCCTGATGTCGGCTTGTGTTGACCACTGCGGTTGCGAATGCTCCACTGGACGGGCGATCGGGGACGCGCTTGAGGTTTATCGCGGCTTCGCCGCGTACTTTGTTTCTCAAAAATGGGCGGGCGGGTTGCGGCTGTCGGGGATGAATCCCCGACCTACCAGCCAAGCCCTGATACAAAACGCGCGGTTGTTGCGGCGCGAGTGAACTCGCGCCCTGATACAAAGCTTAGCGGTCGTTGTGGCGTCCGATATGGGTTCAATCCGCTCGCGGCTTCGCCGCGGGCTTTGTTTCTCAAGATTGGGCGGGCGGGGTGCGGCGCGGCTGAAGGCCGCGCCCTGATACAAGACGAGGCGCGCAAGCTGGCACCCAGGACCTGCAAGCTACCGGCTGGCTGCTGACCACTGATTACCGATTACTGTTCGTGACGATGCGCTCGGAGACGGCTTCGAGGATCTGCTCGTGGACCTCGTCCATACTGAGGTCGCCCTCGATGAGGACGACGCGGGCGGGCTCACGGGCGGCGATTTCGCGGTACTTCTCCCAGACGCGGCGGAAGAAGGCGTCCTTCTCCGACTCGAAGCGGCCTTCGCTGGAGCCGGTTTCGGCCTCGACGCGATCGTTGCGGCGGCGCGCGCGGTTGAGCGACGCCTCAAAGCCGGGCAGAAGCAGGAGGGTGAGGTCGGGCTGAAGTCCGCCGCAGATGAGGCGATGCAGGTCGAGCACCACCTGCGAGCCGAGCTCGCGGCCGCCACCCTGATAGGCCTCAGTGGAATCGGTATAACGGTCGCAGATCACGATGCGGCCCGCGTCAAGAGCCGGCTGAATGACCTCGGCGATGGATTGGGCGCGGTCGGCAAACATGAGGGCCATCTCTGCCATGGGCGCCACGGCGGCGGAACGGGAGTTGAGCAGGATCTCGCGGATGCGGTCGCCGGTGGGCGTGCTGCCGGGCTGGCGCAGGAGCACGGGTTCCTGGCCGCGGCGCGTGAGCCACGCCGCCAAGCGCTTGATCTGCGTGGTTTTACCCGACCCGTCGAGGCCCTCGAGGGTGATGAAGACACCGCGCGGCATGGCCTGAGGATAACACCAGGGACTAAGGGACTAAGGGGCCAGGGAGTTAGGGAGCGAGTCGACGGGTCAGCAAGTCAGCGGGTCAGCGAGGCGGCGGGCCGGTGAGAAGGCGGGGACTGCGGAGTGCGGGTCTGGACAGGCTGCGGAAAAAGTCCGGAGAAAGAGCGAATTCGGCAAGGGAGAGATTGGCAGGGGCTGAAGCCCGACTCATTCTGCGGACTTTATCGGCCCGGCTGAAGCCGTGCCCTTGTTACAAAGCCCCTGAGTCGAGTTTTTCCGCAGCCTGTGGAGACCCGCACGACAGCCGGACTGGAGTCCGACGGTACGGACTGGCAGCAGGCGGCACGATTTCGGCTGCTGTGGCAGCGGCAGGAGACAAGTCTGTTTGAGTTGTGTTACAAGGAAGTGAATTCCCCAAAAAGCTTCGGGATTCAGGCCCGCGAGGGTCTTTGTTCTGTTGGAGTGAGATATGCGTTTGCCAGTCACGCTGAAATTTATCCTTTGCGCCCTTTTGCTGGGCGCACTGCCGGCCAGCCGGCTCACCGCGCAAAACCTAACGCTGGAGGGCCAGACGGGCGGATTTCTGACGCCGACCGCGTATGTGGTCTACGCCGAGAAGGGCCAGTTCTTTTCACATCCGGCCGTCGGGTTCCATTACATCGATGCTTCGGCGGTTATCGGCAATGTTGAAACCTTCAGCATCACCGAGAGCTTTGCCAGCCGGGCAGAGGCCGGGTACACCCGCAGTGTTCACCAGTTTGGAGACCAGCCCACCGCTACGGCCACACCGCTGGGCCTGAGCAACCTGTGGAACTACTCCGGCATGAACGTCATCCACGGCAAGGTCATCGTGATCAACGACGGTCAGTTCGGCGCGTGGATGCCGGGGATTGCGGTTGGCGGCCTGGTCCGCACCGACGACCACTTTGTTTCCGGCGCGGCCAACAAGACGCTGACAGGAACAGACAAGTCGTATACCAACGGCGACGTGTACGTGGCCGTGACCAAGACGTGGGCGAAACCTCCAGTGCCGTTCCTGGTGAACCTGGGCTGGAAGGCGACCAATGCGACGATTTTCGGGCTGGGCGGTCAGAGCACGCGCTTCGGCGGGCGGTTCTTCGGCGGTTTGGGCATTCCGCTGCCGATCGGCCATGGGATCGTCGCGGTGCCGTCGGCGGGATTTACGCAGGAGCCCAAGACCGCGGTGAATTTGAACACCCTGCTGAACGCGGCGCTCTACCAGTGCGAGGCGTTGCTGGCGTGCAATCCTGCATCGTACCCGCTGATGAGCGCGCATATCCCTACAACGCTGGACTATGCGGTGCGCGTGACGCAGAGGGATAAGCCGCACTTCGCGTTTGACATTGGCGTAGGGCAGGTGGCGGGGAACATTGGATCCATCTATGTAGCAAACCCCTACTTCAATCCCACGGTCCCCGCGGACGGGCCTCCGGTGGTTACGACGCCGGTGAACCTGCAGGCGCGGCACGTGGTGGGCCTGGGGCTCAGTTACAGGTACTAGCGAGTCGGCAGGGCGGCGAGTCGGCAGGTCAGCGGGTGGGCTAGCCAGCTAGTAAAGCTATTCGATTCAGCGAGAATTGTGGAAAAACATGCCCCTCCCGGAGCAACTTCTCCGCTTGGGAGGGGTTCCAATGACATATGCTGGATGCGCCGCCGAACGGCGGCCCCAACTGGCGAGAGGAAGCAGAATACAGGAGGTTTTTCCGTGCGAATTTTCCAGGCTGTGCGCGCGAAATCTCTGCGCGTGATGTTGCTGGCGCTTTTTCTTTGCGCGATCCCCGCATCTTCGTTTGCGGGAGTTTTCATCAGCGTGGGCTTTGCTCCGCCGGTGCTGCCGGTGTATGTGCAACCGCCCTGCCCGGAGCCGGGCTTGATGTGGACGCCGGGCTACTGGGCGTACGGCCCTGACGGCTACTACTGGGTGCCGGGGACGTGGGTGCCCGCGCCGTATGTTGGTGCACTGTGGACGCCCGGCTACTGGGGCTGGGGAGGGGGCCTGTATGTGTGGCATCCCGGATACTGGGGAGCGCACGTGGGCTACTACGGCGGCGTGAATTATGGATTCGGCTACATGGGCATCGGGTTTGCCGGCGGCGCGTGGCGCGGCGGCGTGTTTGCGTATAACACGGCGGTGATGAACGTGGGTCCTGGCATTCACAACGTCTACCGGGACACGACGATCGTCCACAACACAACCGTCATCAACAACAACCATGTGGCTTTCAGCGGCGGGCCGGGCGGCATCAATCATCCGCCAACAGCGCAAGAGAACGCCTACTCGCACGAGCAGCACATGACGCCGACGGCGGCGCAAACGCAGCATGAAACCGCGGCCCGAACCAATGTAAATGCGTACGCGAGCCACAATGGCGGGCATCCGACGAACCTGGCCACAGCCAGGCCGGGGGGCGGCAATCCGCACGGCAATACGGACAGGGCCGTCAACTACAATTCCTCGAAGTCGAATTCGGGCAACGTGACGGCGCCCCGCGGCCAGAATCGAAGTACGCCGGCGTCGAGGACGTACAACTCCTCGCACTCGAACACCAGCAATGCTCCGGCGCATACGGGAGGCGGGCAGCAGCACGGGCAGCCGGGCATGGCAGTCAAAGGCCAGGGAGTGCCGGACCATGCTCCGCATGGGAAGCCGCATCGTTGAGGAGACGCTTCAAGAAGGTTCAGCAGACAACAGCAGAACCGAAAAGGCCTACGAGAAATCGTGGGCCTTTTTGTTGCAGCGGAGGGGCGGGGGAGCGAGGCTAGCGGAGTTGCAGCAGTTTCAGAATTGCTGAACCCGGAATCTGCCTTCGTGGTGTCCCACCCTTTCCGCACAGAACGCGGAAAGGATGGGGCACGGGGGTCTATGCGAGTGGAGAGAGGAGGGTTGAGGTTTGTGCTTTCCCACCCTTTCCGCACAGAACGCGGAAAGGATGGGGCACGGCGCCCCGTTGCTCCCTGTTTCAGTTGTCCGTTGTGGGGGCGTAGTAGCCTTCGCGGGTGATCACGTTGAGGTCGGTCTTGTCGGTAGTGAGGACGATCTTGTGGAACTCGCCGTCGGTATCGACCTTGTCGGGCGTGTAGGTGAGCAGATACTGCTGGCGCAGCGATGCGGCGATCTGGTTGTAGATCTCGTCGAGATTGTCCTTCTTTTTGGCCTCGAAGAACTGTCCGCCGGTGCGTGAGGCGATCTGCTGCATGATTTTCTTGCCGTCGACTCCAGCTTGGCTTCGGGGATTGCCGCCGCGGTGTCCGCCGCCGCCGGGGTAGCCGCCGCCACCGCCGGGATAGCCTCCGCCGCCCATGCCGCCATGGTGTCCGCCGCCGCCCGGAAAGCCGTTGGAGGAATGTTCTTCTTCGCCTTTGAAGTAAATGGCAAAGACCTGCACGTTGGCGCGGTCGGCAGCATCGATGGCGTCGTTGAGGGTTTCCTTGCTGCCGCTGTCCGCGCCGTCAGAGAAAACGATGAGCGCCTTGCGCCCGTCTTTGGGCTTCATGAGCTCGTCGGAGGCGAGGTAAATCGCGTCGTAAAGCTGGGTTCCGCCGCCGTGCCCGCCGTGCTGCCCGTAGCCGCCACTTCCGCCGCGATCGTCGCCGCTGCTTTCAGGGCCCTGGTTGTTGCGCTCCTGTGAGGTTGGCCCCATGCCGTCGAGCTCGTGATGCAGCCGGTCGCGCGAGTTGGTGAAGTCTTCAAGCAGCTCGACTTCACGGTCAAAGTGAATCAGGAAGGCCTGGTCGCCCCGGACACCGGCCTTCGGATCAGTGGGGAGCATGAGGTCAATGAACTTGCCGGCGGCCTTGCGCTCGGCGTCCATGGCCGACGAGACACTGCGACTGGTGTCAACCAGCAGGCCGAGGCGGAAAGGCAGATTGCTTTGAGAGGTAAAGCTCTTGATGACCTGCGGGCGGCCATCCTCGGTCAGTGTGAAGTCCCTGGCCGCGAGGTTGGTGACCAGTGCGCCGTGCTTGTCTTCGACCACCACGGGGAGTAGAACTTCGCGCGCCTGCACCTTGATGTTGGCGATGGGCTTTTGGGCGGAGGGCTGCTGTGCTACGCCGGAGCTGCGCACTGCGAAAAACACGAGCACAGACACAGCGATGAGCGACAAAACAAGACAAAACGTCGACTTGATTTTCATGAGATCTCGCGAAAACTACACGTTCAACACCTTAGACGCTTTCATCGGGGTCTGCGATGACGTTTTTGGGGGTTGATTTTGGAGCCGTGGCGGGGCCCAAGGAGCGAGTCAGCAAGTCCGCAGGCCGGCCTTACCGCAACAAATCTTCGAGGGTCGTACTTAGGTCGGTTTTGTCGTCGCGGTATTTCACGATGGCGGGGGCGTAGAGGCTGAGACCCCAGGCTTCGCTCTGGGGATGGCCTTTGCCCTTGCCGACGGCGCGGGAGCCGGGGACGACGACGGCATTCTCGGGAACGATGAGCGGGGTTTCGGCGGCGGCGCGCAGCACTTCGCCTTTGACGAGATCGAAAAGGGGAGTTCCGCGGGTGAGAATGGTGCCGGCCGCGAGCACCGCGCCCTTGCGCACGAGGGTGCCTTCGTAGACGCCGCAGTTGCCGCCGACCAGCACATCGTCTTCAATGATGACGGGGCTGGCGTTGACCGGCTCGAGGACGCCGCCGATTTGCGCCGCGGCGCTCAGGTGCACGCGTTTGCCGATCTGGGCGCAGGAGCCGACCAGGGCGTGGGAGTCGACCATGGTTCCCTCGTCGACCCATGCGCCGGAGTTGATGTACATGGGCGGCATGCAGACGACGCCGCGCGCCACGTAAGCGCCGGCGCGCACGGAAGAGCCGCCGGGCACGACGCGCACACCGTCCGCCACGGAGAAAAGCCGCGCGGGGAAGGTGTGCTTGTCGACAAATGAGAGCGAGCCGGCGGTGGAACTTTCGAGCGCGCCGAGACGGAAGCCGAGCAGGATGCCTTGCTTGACCCAGGCGTTGACGCGCCATCCCGTGGGCGAGGCGGGGTCGGGCTGGGCGGCGCGCACTTCACCGCGTTCGAGGCTGGCACGGAGTTCCAGAAAGGCCTTCATGGCCGCCGGGTCGCCGCTCGAGGCCGCTCCCGCGGCAAAGTGCCGCACGATTTCCTGTTCGAGCTGGGTGAAGTTCATTCCAATGTGAGTGTAACAATTGCAGGGAGCAAGGGAGCAAGGGAATGAGAAAGCCAGGGCGAGGGAGAGGGATAGTCAGGCGGGGTGGATGGGAGCGAGGGTGGGCTTGATGCGGGGCCGCGTGTGCGCGCCGACGGGCTGGAGGCGGAAGCAGTTTTTGCCGGAGGGAATGAGCGCCAGAGGAATGGGCGCTTCGCCGGGACGGCCGTGGAAGTTCTTCGACTCGAGCCACGCGCAGAGGCGGGGATCGCAAATCTGCGTCTGGCCATGCCAGAAATCGGGCTTGAGGCCGAGCTGAATGAGCAGATGGTCGAGGTGCAGCTCAATGACGTTGGCTTCCCTGGGGAAGTAGCGGCGCACGTTGATGGCGCCTATCTCGACGCCGGTAAACTCGCGGCCTTTGCACTGGGTTTTGACGACCATGGAGCCCTGTCGAACAACGGAGAGAGAAGTACTTTTGGAATGAGCCCAGTCTAAGAAGAATTGCGAGGAGGGGATATGGGCGGGGAGAGAAAAGCGGCAGGCGGTTCCTGATTTGAGACGGGCGAAAGGGGAGCCCGGAATTGGGAAAGCCCGTGCGGGGCGTTGGAGCCGGGAAATGCGACGCAGGCAAGACGCGACCATCGGCCCGTATGCGATACTCGAAACGGCATGTACAAACGGATCGTATTAAAGCTATCGGGCGAGGCTCTTGCGGGGGAGCGGGGCTTCGGCCTGGATGCCGAGAAGGTGTCCGAGATTACCGGCGAGCTCGCGGAGATTCATGCGCTGGGCGTGGAAATCGGCGTGGCAGTGGGCGGCGGGAATTTTTTCCGCGGCGTGGAAGCGCAGGCCAAGGAGATGGACCGTGTGAGCGCCGACAACATGGGCATGCTCTCGACGGTGATCAACGCACTGGCCCTGCAGGACGCTCTGGAGCAGCGCGACGTGCAATGCCGGGTGATGAGCGCGGTATTCATGAACCAGATTGCGGAGCCGTACATCCGGCGGAGGGCGGTGCGGCATTTGGAAAAGGGCCGCGTGGTGATTTTTGCGGCGGGCATCGGGAATCCGTTCTTCTCCACCGCCACGGCGGCCAGCCTGCGCGCCATGGAGATCAAGGCCGATGTGCTGCTGAAGGGCACCAAGGTGGAGGGCGTATATAACGCCGATCCGGTGCTGGTGAAAGACGCCGTGAAATACGACGAGATCACCTACATGGACATTCTGCGCCAGGGGCTGAAGGTGATGGACCTGACGGCGGTGAGCCTGTGCAAGGACAACAACCTGCCCATGATCATCTTCAACATGAACCGTCCGGGCAACATTCGGCGCGTGGTGCTGGGCGAAAAGGTGGGATCGCTGGTGACGGCGTAAAAGACAGGGATCAGGGAACAGAGATCAGGGATCAGAAAACCGTTCCATTCTTGCCTTTGCTTGCCGCGTTCCGGGGATCAAGTTGAGTTGTTCTGGTCCCTATTCCCCACTCCCTATTCCCTGGTTCTTCGGAGCGTCTAACTGTACGTGGAAACTCGCAAGCCAGCGCCGCTGAAGGCTTTGACAGGGCTGCGCTGCTTCGCGGCCATCAACATTGTTCTCTTCCACTTTTCCAATCCGCAGTGGTTCAACTTCAACTTTTACTTTCCCGCGCCCTTTATGGCGCGCTCGGTTCACATTCCCCTGCTGCTGGCGCCGGTGGTCAACGCCGGGTTCATCTCCGTGAGCTATTTCATCCTGCTTTCGGGATTTGTGCTCGGCTATAACTACAACGAGCGCGCACGCAACGGGGAACTGGACCGCAAGCGGTTCTGGGAGGCGCGCTTTACCCGCATCTACCCCATTTACTTTTTGAGTTTGCTGCTGAGCCTGGGGAGCCTGAAGGCGGAATACGGGACGCATACGCACGCCATGTTCTGGACGGGGGTGGTGCTGACGCCGTTGCTGCTGCAGGGGTTTGTTCCGGCTGTGGCCACGTTCCTGAACACGCCGGCGTGGACCATGTCGGCCGAAGCTTTCTACTACGTCATTTTCCCCTGGCTGGCGCGAGGGAAAAAGCCCGCGCGGGTGGGGCCGTATGTGGCAAAAATGGCGGGTGTGTGGGTGCTGGGATTGACGCCGGGCGCACTGTACATGGCCTTCAACCCGGACGGCATCGCGCATCCCGACCGCTGGAGTTACGGGCCATGGCTATGGGCGCTGAAATACACACCCTACTCGCACATTTTCAGTTTTGTGTTCGGCGTGATGCTGGCCAACCTGGATGGGCTGATTCCGCGCGCGAGCAGGGTGCGGCTGTGGCTGGGGCTGATCGGATTTGGCGGAATCTACGGCATCCTCAGCCTGGGGCCGCTGGTTCCTTACGCCATCATCCACGACGGGTTGTTGATGCCGCTGTTTGCCTTTATCGTTCTGGGATTGGCGGGGAAAAATCCGCTGGCCGCTGTTCTGGGCGTGCGGCCGCTGGTGTTTGTGGGCGAAGCCAGCTATTGTCTCTATTTGCTTCACTTCGTGTTGTGGCACCTGATTCACGATTCGCATGTGCTGGATATGGTGGGGCTGAGCCGTTTCGATCCGTGGATCAGTTACGTACTGCTGATCGCGCTGGCGCTGGTGGCGCTCTACTTCATTGAGAAGCCGGCGCAGCGCAAGCTGCGCGAGTGGATGCACGCGACGAATGTTCTGCGGGGCGGTGAGCAAGTCAGCAAGCCGGCAAGTTAGCGAGTCAGCCTATCCGGTCCTCAACGCAAAGAGCGGATTTGGATGGGCGCGCGGCGGGGCTGTGCTGTCCCACCCTTTCGCAAAAGGCGCGAGAGGATGGGGCACCGAATTTTGTGCGGGGTTTGGGAGAGGGCGGTTTGGAGTTCGTGTTTTCCCACATCTCAACCTCGAGACTTGAGCCACCCCAATTCGCGATGAGATTGCTGCAGGCATGAAAAAGCCCAGCCTTTTAGCTGGGCTTTTTGCTGTTTCACTTCTTCACTCAGTTCACTTACTCAATCACGATTCACGGTTCCTATGGAGTGATGGATTGCGTGGCATGGTTGCCATGGGGAACCGCGAGGACCGCCGTGGGAAGCGCGCCAGTGGGGTAGGGCGTGGCCTGCGTGGCCTCCAAAGCGCCGGTATTGGGATTGAGCCTGAAGCCGGAGATGGAGTTGTCGAGATGGTTGGCAGTGTAGACGAAGCGGCCCAGCGAAGGCTCGACGGTAACAGCTACCGGTTCGGTGTTGGTGGTGTTTCCGGACGTGGCGCCCGAGCCGACGATGGTGGAAGGCGTGCCGGTGGGCAGAGCGATCGAGTAGGACGACAACGTGTTATCCAGCGAGTTGGTGACGTACATATAAATGCCGCGCGGATCGATGGTGATGGAGGTGGGCTCGTCGCCGGTTCTGAACGGTCCGTTAATCATGGAGCTGAGCACGTTGGTGGACAGCACCGAATAGCCGATGAGCTCATTGGAGGCGTAGTCGGTGACAAAAACAAAGCGGCTGGTGGGCTCAGTCGCCAGCGCGGAGGGCCTGACGCCGGCCTGATACACGTCGTAAGGCCGGTAGGTTGAAGTGGTGATCGGGCAGTTGTTCCCGGCCGAGGAGAGCGCTCCGCTGGAGCCGACGTCGAGCCCGAAGACCCAGCCGGGGTTGGCGTTGCTGCTGGTGCTTCCGCCGGGGTTATACGCCGACTGGTCATATGCCGTTACGTACACGGCGCTGTTGTTGGCGAGCACGACTACGCCCGTGGGCACGATGGTATCGGTGGGGTAGCTGGGGCTGTTCTCGGCACCGGAGCAATTCAGGCTCAAAGTCACGGTAGCCACGGCCGAGCCGATGGTGCCGTTGCTGAGGGCATATTCCGTCAGCGTTGCGGTGTTGGTGGTGCTGGAGGGCGCGTACGAGATCACGTACAGGTAGGTATTGGCGGAGTTCACCGCCATGTAAACCGGGGTATTGGCCAGGGTAACCGAGTCGGCCTGCGTGAGAGTGCCGGTATCGGAGACGGAGAAGTGCACCACGGTTTTATTGCCCTGGTTGGCGACATAGATGTTGTAGTAGTCCGAAGTCATGGCCATGGCCACGGGGCTGGTTCCACCGGAGGAGACGGTAGCCACGGCCGAGCGGATGGCGCCGGACTCGGCGTCGACGGCGTAGCCATAAATCTGGCCCGCGCTGCCGGGAGAAACGCCGGCCGAGGCGGCCACGTAAACAAAGTCGATGGTGACAAGCTGGCAGGCTGTCAGGAGTGTGGCCACCATGAGGCCAACCGCAGAGACCAGAGCGAGCTGGCTCAATTTACTGAACTTCATGCGCTTCCTTCGTCGTGGGCCCTTTGGATGCGAGCCCTCAAGAAATCTCGTTTACGTTGCCCCGTGGTTATTGTAAAAGCCGCATACGGGGTATTGCCAGAACCGGCTCGGTTGCGCGAGCCGGACGAATGCACGCTCTCACTGCGACTGGATACCGCTTCCGGTGCCGTTGTGTGGAATAGCCGCCGCAGCCACGGGCTGGACGCTGGTGGCATAGGGCGAGGACTGGGCGTCGAGCAGGGTACCCGCGGTCGCGCTCAGTTCGAAGTCGGAGACGGTATTGCCGAGGAAATTGACAGTGAAGAGAAAGTGGTTGGTCGAGGGATCGATGCCGATGGCGACGGGCTGGAGGCCGGTGGCAAAGCTGCCGTTCACAAGGCGCGCGAGCACGCCGCTCGACATGGAATAGGCCGTGACGGTGGCATCGGTCTCGTTGCTGACGTAGACATAGGCATACGTGGGATCGACGACTACGCCGCTGGGGTCGTTTCCGGCGGGGTAAGGGCTGCCGCTCAACGCGGTGAGCGCACCGGCAGTGCCGGTGGCAGAACTGACGGAATAGCCGAGCACGTCGCCGCGCACGGAGTCGGTGACGTACACATAGGAGCTTTTGGCGTCGCTGGCGATGGCGGAAGGCTGAACGCCGGCGGCAAAGGGCGAGCCGGGCACGGCCGTGAGCACGCCACCCGAACCGACAGAGAACGCGAACACATAGCCCGCGGAAGGCGTGACCGACGAGTCGTATGCAGTGACATAAACATAAGCTCCGGAGGCGAGCACATTGACCGCCGTGGGCACGATCACGTGCAATGGTGCGCTGGGGAGGGTGAGCGGCCAGTATTGGGCGCTGACCGCCGGGTTGGTGGCAGGCGTTCCCAGGCCAACCGGCGCGCTGCTGGTGGCAGCGGTGAGCGGGTAGACGGCGATGGAACCGGAGCAAGGATCGGCCGGGGAGCAGAGCGGAAGCGGCTGGTAGGTATCGACCACGAAGACGTTGGATTTGTTGGCGGCGACGGCCAGCGGGAAGATGCCGGGCGTGTTGACGGTGTTAAAGGGATAGAGCTTGCCATCGCTGCCGATGACGAACTGGACGATGGTGTTGTCGTCCTGATTGACCACGAAGAGGTTCTGGTAATCGGCGGAGACGGCGAGGGCAACGGGGTTGCGGCCTTCAGAAGGAAACGGCGAGGTGGGAATCTGGCGCATGGCGCCGGACTCGGAGTTGATCTCGAAAACGTCGATCTCGCCGTAGTTGTTGGCGCCGGCGGCTTTGTTGCTGGCCACGAAGACGAAATCCACGGTGAGGGTCTCGCAGGCGGTAATGAGCGAAGCCGCCGCGAGGCTGGCCGCGGCAACCAGCAACAGCTGGCTCGATCTAGAAAACTTCATGCGCATCTTTCGTCAGCAGGGCCACCCAAGGGCCTCAAGAAAAAATCTGGTTTCAGATCAAATCCCGGCGCGAGCAGCGAACGGCCGAGCCGGGATTTGGACGATGTTCTTGCGGACTCCGAAGCTTCCGGAACCTCCCAAGAGGCGCCGGCCAGCCCGTCGCAATCGGGTTGGCGGAGGCCGCCTGGCTTTAACCGGTGCGCCCGTCAATCAGGCACCATGACGGTTGACCCTCGAGGGTGTAGGTTTCCGTGGAGCGCATGGTATTCAGATCGCCGGTATTGGGATCGATGGTGCGTCCCGTGATGGTGGAGTCATACTCGTTGGCTTCGTAGACGAATTGATTCGAGGGGTCCTCGACGATGCACTGGGGACCCGAACCGGAGCCGAACGGCTGTTCGGGAATGAATTGCAACTCGTAGGAAGGCGAGTTGAAGATGCTGTACCCGGCGATACCGCTCTCCGGGTTATTTCCGGTGGTGTTGTTGCCCTGGTTGGCTACGTACAGCCACTTTCCGCTCCCGCCTACCAAGACCTGGATGGGATTAGCCAACGTGGCGGTGATGGGAAAAACGCCACTCGGTTCGCCCTGCAACGCGCCGCCGGTACCCGCGGTATAGGGCAGAATCTGGCCGCCGGGGTAGAGGCCGGTGGGAAACGCAGTGCCGGAAGTGATGGTGAGGGGCTCGTTGTCGAGCACGTAAATCACGCTGTTGGCATTCACAATGGCGTTGCCCTGTGCGATCGCGACCTGTGTGCCAGAGGCGGTGGTGGTGTACAGCGGCTGCACACTGTTCTGGCTGAGGGTCAACTGGCCGCTGCCCGCGGCATAGGCGTACGGCCAGACCGCGGTGCCGCCGGTGAACGGGAAGGAGGTGGGTGTCGGCGCATTGGTGAGGGTGAGGACGTATCCGCCGCTGAGAACGAAATCGACGGGGTTGGCGGGAACCGGGAAGTAGGTGAGCGCGGAGCCGCCGGCTGAAGTGACCGGGGCATTGACGACCAGCGACAAGCGGCCCGTGGTGGAGTTGATCTGGAAGACCGTAATGTCGCCGCAGGAAGTGACGCCGGTGCCAAGGGCCGCCGAGCAACTGTTGCTGGTGGCCTTCAAGCCTGTGTAGGAATTGCTGTCGGGCGCGTCGTGGTCGAGGACCATCAAATAGCTGCCCGTAGTGTCCACCATAAGCCGGAAGGGGTTGATGCCCTGGGTGTAGAAGGTCTCCTGGGGCGTCAAGATGCCATTGCCGCCGACGGCAAACTCAGTGATGTTGGCGTTATTGCAGGGATTGGCGGTGTAGCAGTCGCCATTGCCGGCGGTGTTAACGCCGCGATTGAGAACATAGAGGAACGTGCTGCCGACCGTGAGGACGGCGCGAACCGGGTTGGCGCCGCCTGAAGAGACGGGCAGGCCGTTAATGGTGGCCAGTCTGCCGGTGTTGTGGTCGATCTTATAGCCGGAGATAATGCCGTTGCTCCCGGTCGAGGCGGTCACGTTTCCCGTTACATACAAAAAGCCAACCGTATAGCTCTCAACGCAAGACGTTACGCCAAAGATGACGCCCGCCGAGAGGACGCCCATAGAAAGCGTCTTGCCGAATTTCGTGAACCTCATGCTATTCCTTCATCCTGGTCAGGCGTGCGCCGCCAAGTTTGGTCGTTCCCGAGCAGTGCTGGGTTGGGATGGAATCCCTGATGAATTGTAAAAGGCGAG
>Ga0181520_10005066_pt1 | contig 21385 bp, 21 predicted proteins | sample PEATcosm2014_Bin_29_FD_132451 | JGI IMG/M metagenome (GOLD analysis project Ga0181520, IMG submission 132451) | Peatland microbial communities from MTU Mesocosm Facility, Houghton, MI, USA - PEATcosm2014_Bin02_30_metaG | ecosystem: Environmental > Terrestrial > Soil > Wetlands > Peat | place... | reverse complement strand
TCAATAAAATTAAACATAACTTCCTCGGAATTATACGCGTCCTGCGCCTTTTTATTCTTCATAAGTTTATCAAAGAGTTTGTGATGTATATCCGGATCAGTTCCGACCTTATTATGCTGTGATTTTTTCATTTCAATTGTACCTCCCGGCTATGCCCGAACATTATCAAGGCTGTTTTCCTTACTTCAGCCCTGTCGTAATGCCTTCGTGTTTTTTTACCTTCTGCCTTTTCTATAAAGCCTTCAAGAAATACCGGCCTGTTATTGCGCCAGGTGAAAATAATCCTTATCTCTGTTTTCCAGAAGCTCGGCCTCAATTCCCACAGCCTGTTATATCCTTTTATCTTTTCAACCTGCGGCCTGTGCAGTGCCGGTCCTCTTTCTTCAAGCAGGTCTGAATATTTCTTTACAGCACCCTGTTGTTCCGGTGTAAGTTCATTTACAATGAATTCCGCCACAGGATATTTGCTGTTTTCATAATAATATTCAATCGGATACCTTAATATCCCCAAAATCTCCCCCCCCCGGGTAATTTCGCTCCCCCTAAATCACAATCTTATTATGCACTTAAAAGCCCATATAGTCAAGTTTATAAATTATCTCTTCCCCTCATAGCGCTCCATATTATTTGCCAGCTTTTTTACCAGCCTGTGTTTTTCCAGCAGCACCCTTTTTACCCCTTTATCCATATCAGGCTCTTCCCCGCCCACGACCCAGATATTTCCTGTTTTCAACCCTGAAATCTTATCCCTGAACTCTTTTTCAAGCTCCGGCGTCATTATATGGTCGTTTGTCCAGCACGGGTGCTTTGAATCAATATCCCCGGGAAAAGAAAACTCTGTTATATTTTTGCTGAATTTATAAAGGCGTAAATAATAATCCGTGGGGATTTTGCTTAGCCCCACAAAAATAACCGCATCCCCTTCTTTTACGCTCTGCGCAAGATATCCCGCCCTGTACCTGTCGCTTCTAATGTCAAAGTTTTTAGAGAAGGCGTAATTGTTTATGTATATATTTATGATAAATATCAGCAGCACAATCCAGAAGACAAGTTTACTTGCGTATTTCCAGGCAAAGCCCGATAGCAAAAGCACAAAAGGGACAAATGTAACAATGGTATACCTGCCCGCTATATATACCGGAACAATTTTTATTGATACAAGATAAGGAACAACAAGAATCACAACAAACAATAATAAAAGAAAGATGTTTTTATCCTCAAGAATAAATTTAAACGGCGAAAGGATTGCCTCTTTTATCGTTCCGGTTTGCCTTCTGTCGCGCAGGCGGAAAAGAAGGGCGGCAAAGGATGCCAGTATGACAAGCGCTATAACCGAAGCTGTTTTGCCGTAGAAAAAATCATCCACAGTAACCGTAAGTATTGACGGGCGCATGTTTACGATAAAATTCATGGAGCCGTTGGTGGACTGGCGGTATATCACTCCCCCCCATAGCAGGAAGAGCGGCAAAATCGAAGCCGCATATATGCCGGCGATATATTTCCACTCTTTCACCCTGAATAAAACGCAATATAAAAGCTGCCCCAAAATTACAAAAAGGAACCAGTAATGTGTAAATGATCCGAGTATGTTTACCGCCGCAAGCCATTCTGCTTTTTGAAGGGTTGTTTTTCCTGATAAAAACGTTTTGTAAAACATTATAATTGACCATATCTCAAGGAGTGAAACCATGGAGTACATGCGCGCGCTTGCTGAATGGCGGATTGCTATTGCCGATACAGCGTAAAGCGCCGCAGAAATGAGCCCTGCATGACGTTTGCCGTAAATGAGGCTTCCGGCGTAATATATGGATATTACAGCGACGAGATAAAAAAATATCGAAATCCCCCTGACCGCAGTTTCACTAATTCCAAAAACCTTCATCCATAATGATAATACAAGATAATATAGGGGCGGATGGTTGTCTTTTGATACTTCGGTGAGTATTCCGGAAAAACTTTTCAGCCCTATTTCAACGCTGCGCGCCTCGTCTATCCACAGCGATGATGACATTGTTTTAGCCGAAAAGGCGAGGCCCGAAAGGCAGATTAATACGAGGAGGAGTATTACAACGGCGGCGTGCCATGATTTTTTGTTGTTTTCCAAGACTTTCTCCCAAAGTTTACTGCTTCTTGTCCCCTTTTATTACAATTACCGTTTCCCCGTCCTTTGCCAGCCCCAGCTGTTCGCGCGCTGTTTTTTCAACATAATCCTTGTCCGCGTAAAGATCCTGCGCCTTGCGTGTAAGCTCGTCGTTTTTGTTCTTTAACTGCTCTATCTCCGCCTTAAGGGAATCCCTCTGGGCGCGCATGGAGAAATAATTATAACCATTCTTTAGAAGGGCCAGGACGCCGGCCGCAATGACGAGTGTGTAAACAACTTTTTTAAAATCAAGCCCCTTGCCTGCGGCAGTCAACCTGCGGGGCCTCCAGTTTGCCATTTACTTTACCTCCCACGGCCTGAAGAGATTTGACCAGCTTTTCTCTTCCCAGACGGATTTCAAATCCGGAAAGATATTGTGCTTTTCAAATAATATTATCGCCGCGTTAAGCTGGAGCAGGATTATGAACACAATGGAAAAAAACGGAAGAAGAAATACCGGGAAAAGGGATATGTAAACAAAGACGCCGGAGGCATGCGGCCCGGCGAACCCCATAATGAGCGGGTAAAAAAGCACAAGCAGAAACGCGATTACCGCGGCGATGCCAACCGAAGAAAAAGGCGCCGACAAAAACATTATGGCCGATTTTTTATATGAGGTAAAAATTCTTTTCTTCTCATCCATGACAAGAATCGGCATCATGTATATCTGTGTCAGCAGCAGGCATATGATTATCCATATTGCCAGCCCGCCGATTATTACAAGGGCCTTGTTTGCCATGTGCGACCTGTAAAAATTCATGCCCACATATACCGCCGCGGCCACACCCCCGTTTATCGCCATTATGGCCAGCCCGCGCAGCGAAAAAAGTTTGATCCCGTCAAATATTTCCGCGAACATGCCGTTGTGGTCCTCGCGCCTGATTATCTTCTGCCAGTAATACATAACTGCCGGAACAAGCAAGTGCCATAAAAGCGCGCCTGTTATTATTATCTGAAGATAGAGCCCTTTTTTCCACAATATAAGGACCAGGGCAAGGTACATTATAAAAAGGATTATATTGGTGAGCATTCCCTTGAAGAGGTTGTCGTAAAGCGCCCAGAAGGCCCGGGTGACAGTCCTGCCGAACATTTAGAAGAGTTTCTCCAGTTCCGGGATAGCTTTCTTAAGTTCGAGCCTTCCGCGGCCGAGGTTGCCGTCAAGGCTTAAGGCCAGCGTCACAAAATAACTGGTGCCGACGACCATCATTATCATGGTCGCCTTTTCGGTGGATATAAGAACTTCATTGGTTTTCCCGAGGCCGAAGCTTGTGGAAGCCTTCCTGGCGCTGGATATTATGGTGGAATATTCCGCGCCGGCCGCGGTAATATCAAAATCAGATTTTGCCGAGAACTGGTCTATGGCTATTCCGTCTTCGCCTATAACAGCCGCGCCTATGGCGCCGTCAACATTCTCTACAACCTTTTGAAGCAGGCTCTTAAAATCCATTTATACCTTTCTCCGCGCCCTATGAAAGCACGCTTTTTATGTTATCTATTACATCCTTAAGTATAAGCCTCATCTTGCCGACATTTATCTGCGAATTTCCTATCATGAACAAAACCCCTGTCATAACTTCTGTAAAAAGCAGCTGCCCTGATTCCGAAGATATCACAACCTGGTTCAGCTTGCCCTGGTTCATATTCCTTACCGACGCCTCTGTTTTTTCCACTATCGAGGCTATAATGTTGCCTATCTCGCCCGAATTTATCGATTTCGGCAGAACACTTGCAACAATTGTCCCGTTGCGCAGCAGGAAAAAACTTCCCACAACGCCTTCGACACCCGCCAGATCCATCAGGACCTGCTCAATAAGTTTCGCCTTCGCAGGCTCGACCTTAACAGTCTGCTGCGGCTCCGGCGCGTCTTCGCCGACGAACTCATCGGCTTCCGGCTTCGGGGCTTCTTTTTTCTGGGCCGCCGGCGCCGGCTTATCATCAGCCGCGTCGTCTTCGACGGCTTTTTTCATAACATCCATAACATCAAAAATATCTTCGGTCGTTATCTTGTCTTCGCCGCCTTCGTTTGAAGGCTCGCTGTTTTTCTGCTTTTGCTTCGCGAGTTTTTTATCCTGATACCCGTACACCGCGCGCAATTTTTCTTCAATTTCCAGATTGTTCGGATCCTGCTTTAATATTATCTCATATTTCTCGATTGCCTTGTCAAATTCCTCTTTTTCCGTAAAAAGCTCGGCGGCTTTTTTCAGGTTCGCGATTTTAAGCTTCACGTCGTCCTGCTTTGCCTCCGCTTTCGGCTCCGGAGAATTTACTGCCTGGGCCTTTGGCTGCGCCGGTTTAGGCGCTTCGGTTTTCTTCGGGGCCTCGTGCTTTGCTTCGGCCGCAGGGGCCTGTTTTGCCGAAAGCGCCTCTGTCAGTTTCTCCTGCGACTCGGTATCTTCAGGATTAAGCGAGAGCACCTTCTGGAACTGCTCCACCGCCTCCGCGTACATTTTTTTTTTGAGGTACACATTGCCGAGCATTGAATGGACCATTATGTTGTCCACATCGACAGCCTCGACTTTTTTCAGCTCATCAACGGCCTCATTGAGCATGTCTTTTTTCTCGTAAATCCTGCCAAGAACGACCCTTGCCGACATATAAGTCGGATGCTTTTCAAGCCCCTTTGTGCATACATCAATGGCTTCCTGAAGCAAACCGGCTTTTCTGTAAGCGTCCGCAAGCGGAACAAATATAAGAGAGTCGGGATTCTGCGTGAGCCTTTTTTTCAGTTCGTCAACTTCAGCCATGGCATCATTCGCCATTACAAAACGCCTCCTTATACCGCCTCTCTATAGCAAACCAATAACTTCTTTTTTTATAATAGAAAAAGGTACATTTTCAATCAATTTAACATGCCCTATTTTCTTTGTCAATATAAATCTTATTTTACCGTTTATAACTTTCTTGTCACTTAACAACCTTTTTAAAATATTGCCTGTTCTTACGTTCTTTAAAGGTTTAATCAAATTAAACGAATTAAATACTTTAATTTGCTCTAAAAGGACCTTTTCAGGGCATATTCCCAGATCATACGCTATTCTGGCCGCCGCAACCATTCCAAGAATGACACACTCTCCGTGTTTGTAGGCCCGGTACCCGCCTTCAGCTTCAATTGCGTGGCCAATTGTATGGCCGTAGTTGAGTTTTTCCCTTAAGCCAAGGGTCTCTTTTTCATCCTTTTCCACCACCGACACCTTGTCCCTTGCCGAAGAAGCAACCAGTCTTTCCATTGTTTTTTTGTCCTGCGAAAGAATGCGATCTTTATTGCTCTTTATAAAATAAAAGAGCTCCGGATCCATAATAATGCCGTGTTTTATCACCTCTGCGAGCCCGTTTAAAAACTCCTCCTTTGAAAGGGTTTTCAGGGTCAGCGTGTCCATAATTACAAGCGCCGGCTGATGGAAAGCTCCGGCCATATTTTTCCCTGCCGGAGTGTCGACCCCGGTTTTCCCGCCGATTGATGAATCTGTCATGGCAAGCAGGGTTGTGGGAACCTGCGCCACTTTTATCCCGCGCATATATGTGGCCGCGGCGAAGCCCGCCATGTCGCCTATCACGCCGCCGCCGAGCGCCACAAAACATGAGCTCCTGTCGAGCCTGTTTAATGCGGCCGCTGCGTATATTTTTGTTAAGGTATCAATGTTTTTGTATTTCTCCCCGTCCGGCACCAGGCACACAGAAACATTGAAATTTTTTGAAAGGGATTTTTTCAGCCGCGCGCCGTGCAGGGAGTAAACCTTTTTATTGCTGACAATCATGGCCGATTTTCCGGCAACCGCCTTTTTTATCATGGCGCCGGCGCCGGAAAGCAGCCCCGGCCCTATAAGAATATCATACGGCGCCGTCTTAAGGTTGAGCCTTACTTTAATCAAGATTTAATCCTCCGGCTTTTTCAATTATAATTTTTGTTATTTCCTGTACGCTGTTTTTATCCGTATCCACGGTAAACCCCGCGGCTTTTTTGTAAACGGGCATCCTTGAATTATAAAGTTTTTTTACCGAATCAAGGTTGTTCATATCAAAGAGGGGCCTGTCATCCCGCTTTTTTATGCGGTTAACTATTGTTCCAAGAGAAGCCTTCAGGTAGACCACGAGCCCTGCTTTTTTAAGGCGCCTGATGTTTTCAGGGCGTTTTATCACTCCTCCTCCGGTCGGGATAACGCTTTTTTCCAGCTTCGAAGCCCTTATAACTGTCTTTGACTCAAAATTCCTGAATGCTTCCTCACCCAGCAGGGCAAATATTTTTTTTATGGGCATGCCGGCTTCTTTCACTATCATGCGGTCAAGGTCTACGTATTTAAGCCCTGATTTTTTTGCCAGGCTCCTGCCCACAGTCGTCTTTCCGCTACCCATAAAACCTATCAGTATTATATTTTCCATATTAATATTTTTTCACATATTTCATATAAGCGGAATGGTTTTCCTTCAGTTCACGGATGGTATCGCCGCCGAATTTTAAAAGGCACGCGTTGGCAAGCTCAAATGAAACCGCAGCCTCGGCCACAATTGAGGCCGCCGGAACCGCGCATATGTCGGAGCGCTCGTAAACGGTGTTTGTCTTTTTTCCGGTCCTGGCGTTGACCGAGTCCAGCCCTTTTCTCACCGTAGATATGGGCTTCATGACAGCTTTCACGATAATTGGCCCGCCGTTGCTCATGCCGCCCTCGATTCCGCCCGCGTTGTTTGAGTTCCTGAAGTAACCCCTCGCACCCGAATAATATATCCTGTCGTGCACTTTTGAGCCCGGCGCGCCCGCAGCGTTAAAGCCAAGGCCGAATTCAACGCCTTTAATGGCCTGAACCGACATCAGTGAAGACGCTATGCGCGCGTCAAGTTTTTTGTCCCACTGTGTGTAATCCCCGAGCCCGGCCGGAAGCGGCGAAGAAACCACCTTAACTACGCCGCCGAGCGTGTCGCCTTCGGCTGAAGCCGCCTCGATTTTCTTTATTATAACCGCAGCCTCGTTTATCCCGGGAAAACGCAGGTCCGCTTTGAATTTCTTATTTACCATATCGATCTTCTTTTTGATCCCCGCTATATCAAGGCCGCGGTCATCATCCGTCAGGACACCGGCTATGTTTATTACATATCCAAATACATCTATTCCAAGCTCCATTAATATTGCCTTTGAAAGCGAGCCCGAGACCACCCTTGCGGCTGTCTCCCTCGCCGAGGCGCGTTCCAGAACATTCCTGAAATCGTGGTGTCCGTATTTGATGCCGCCGGAGAGGTCGGCGTGGCCCGGCCTTGGCACATTAAATTCTTTTATACCGGAGCCTGTTCCGTCAACAGCGAGTATCTTTTTCCAGTTCTCAAAATCCCTGTTGCTTATCATTACACATACCGGCGCTCCCGTGGTTATGCCGAAGCGCACCCCGGATATAATCTCACCGCGGTCCGTTTCAATTTTCTGCCTCTTGCCGCGGCCGAACCCCTTCTGGCGTTCGGATAAATCCCGCGCTATCATTTCTTCCGTGAACTTTAACCCCGCCGGAACGCCGTCAAGGATTATTACTAGCCCTTTGCCGTGCGATTCCCCGGCAGTTAAAAATCTGACCATTTTTTTCTCCCTTATAAAAAGGTTTGTTTATAAAAACGGCCGCGGATATTAACCGCGGCCGCTGCATTGCCTTATGCTTCTTACTCCGTATCTTCCACAATGGAAGGGGTTATAAATATAACAAGCTCCACTTTATCGTTAACCTTTGTGGTTCCTTTAAAAAGCGATCCTATGAGGGGCAGATCTCCGAGCAGGGGGACCTTCTGTTCGCTTTCCGTCACCTGATCATCAATGAGCCCTCCCATTACCAGGGTCTCGTCGTTTTTGGCGTTCACATATGTGCTTGCCTGCTGTGTCGTTGTGTCGGGCGGCCCCTGGGTCCTTGTTGTAGGCTCGACCTTATCGACCCTGGCAACCACCATCATATTTATATAGCCGTCTTTTGTAACCTTGCAGTAAACCCTGAGCTCAATGGGAAGCATGACCGATGAAAATGAGGATGAACTCACAACAGAGCCGTTATTTATAACATTGCTCTGCACTTCATAATAATATGTGCGGGACGTTGTTATAAGCGCGGGCATATTGGACTCCACTGTTATTTTAGGCGCGGAGAGGAGCGTCGCCTTGCTGCTGCTTTCCATGGCGCTTAAAGTCGCGCTGATGTTAAGGCCGTTCTGAAGGGCGCCGACGGTAAGCGAGCCTCCGCCGTTTGTCAGGTCAAGCGGATTTAAAATCGTCGAGCCGCTGACGGCAGGCTCTTTTGCCTGCCCTGAAAGGTTCCAATTAATGCCAAGGTCGCGCTCCGCCGAAACTGATATTTCATAGAGCCTTGCTTCAATGGAAACCTGCGGCAGCTTGATATCCATAACTTTTATAAGCTTTTCCACCTTGCGCAGGACCGATTCGGTATCAGTGACTATTATGCTGGACATGCGCCTGTTTATGGACATCGTGCCCACTCCGTTTGTCAGCATGGGCGTGATTGCCGCCTTTATATCGTCAAGCTGGTTGCTTTCATATGTTGATTTTGTGGAATCGCTCATTTCGGCTGACGCCGCGTTCAGTCTTATATTTTCAAGTTTAAACGCCCTTGTGCGTATAGTATTACCGCCCTCGCCTTCCGACGCGTCGGCGACATCTATATCCGCAAGCTCATTCATAGCCTTCTCGACATCACCGCTTGTCCCGACAAGCATTATCCTGTTTGCCCCGGCTGATCCATCCACCTGCGAGGCAACATCGATCAGCTGATCCTTCGCGAGCGCCGCGGCAAGCATCGACTGGAGCTGTTTGATATCCGACATATTTTTGGGGCTGTAAAATCTTGTAACTTTTTTCATCAGCCCTTTTGAAGCTTTCAATTCGGCCACATCGCCAACTTTAATAACATCATTATTTACTTCGTAGTAAAGGTTTCTCGGAATGAGAATATCCTTCAAAACCTGGTCAAGCGTCTGATTGTCTTCCTTTATGGTTACAACCGCGGCGGTCCCGACCGCCGGGCCCGCTGAAAATTCAAACCCGGTCTGTGACGCAAGCAGCCGTAAAACACCCGCAAGTTCGGCCGACTGGATATTTATGGAAATTTTCTGGTAAAGATCCAGTTTTTTCTTCGGGGCCTTCGCCGAGAGCTGCTGGTTGTCCACGTCAATTACTATCTGATTCTGGTCCCTTGACACCGTATAAGGGGTGTTATAAGAAAGTGTAAATACGATGTTTGTTGCCTTTCTCCTCTGGTCATCCGTTACAGCAACCGCGCTTACCGGCCCGTCATCCATTTTCAGGGAACCCTTCTCCCATATAGAGACAGAATCAATAAGATCCAGGGATATTTTCTTTTCTGAAGTATCTTTTTTAACCCTGTATTTTACAGGCCCGTCAGTGGTGACTATTATCCTTGTCTTTGAATCCATATTTTTCGCGTTAACATCTATCACCCTGTAAATAAGCGAGCCCGGCGCTGTTGCCGCCGCCTGCTCCTTTGCCTTAACAGCAGCTGCCGGCGGCGCTTCCTGCCCTGCCAGAGATCCTTCTTTTGGTATGATAACAGTAATTGTGGAGCCGTCCTGTGAAATGGACCATTTGCTGTTTTTCTTAAGGTCGATTACTATCCATGCCGTTGAAGAATGCTGCGCCGTGCGTATGGCGCCGACATCGCCTTTGTCAACCGCCCTTGTTGTGCCTTCAACTCCGCAATTTGCCAGCTGCAGAAGTATCCTTGAATTGGGCGGCGGCGCGAGCAATGCCGCTTTCGGCGGTTTTACAGGCGATGATGTAATTATCCTTATCTCAACCCTGTCCTTTAAGTCAAGCGGCAGTATATTTACAACGCTGTTCCTGCCGGCCGGTTTTATCGCCTCTTTTTTCACAGCCGGCGCGCTTTGGGCGGGCCCGGCCGGAACTGCCGCGGCTGTTGCGGCCGGTGCCGGCGAGCTTTTTTCCTGCGGCGCGACAGAGCCCTGCTGTATGGTTTTTGAAGCATCCTGTTTTTCCACCGGTGAGACGCTGATGAAATCGTCATCTTCCGCAAATGAGAATGGAATAAAGGCAAATAAAGCTAATACTATTGAAAGTATTAACACTTTGCTCGTTTGTTTCATCATGCCTCCTGATAAATTATATATTAAACAACCGCGCCTGTATCTTAATTTCCGGCGGCCGGCGTCGTCTTTTTTGCCGCGTCCTGCGCCGTTCCTTTTATATTGGGGCTGCCTGCCGGGTTGTCCGCAAGTTTAAAAAGGACCTCTCCGTCCCCCTGCCTTAAAAGAACCTCAATATTGCTTTTAAACTCACCGGCAATATCTGTTATTATTTCCTCATTGTCGCCGTAAAGCTTTCCGCCGGTAAAAATATAACCGAAATTCGACCCTATCTTTGACTTAAACAGTGCGGTCCTGATATTATTGCTTTCTGTTATGCCAAGAAGCGTTAATGTGGTTATATCGACTTTTAAAACCGTCGGAAAAGTCTCCTGCTTATATCTGGGTGAAAACGGGTCCCTTCCACCGCTGTTCTGGAAAATATACAGGGGTTTTATCTCAAACTGCTCATCAACGGCCCCGGCTTTTGCCCATACAGGCATAAGCAGCGCCCCTAAAAATAAGGCGCAATTTAAGGCCATTATATATCTTTTAAAATACTTTTTCAACATGAAACATGGCACCTCTATATGAATGAATATATCTGCACTGACATGTCAACGCTTATATTTTCCCTTACCGCCGCAGATGCGTCGGAAGGCTTATACGCTTTTATCGACACACTGGAAGGCGTTGTAAGCCGTTCTATATAACCGATACTGGTCAGGAAATTGCCCAGGTCGTTGTAAGTCGTCAGAAAGTGTATCTTAATTTCCGTCTGATTGTATTCGCCCTTGTTTGTCTGAATGCCGGGCTCAAAATTTATTATACTGATATTATATTCCGTGGCCCTTTTCGTGAGTTCCCTTATAGTGTCGGAAATGTTGGCCTCCGCCGGAAGCCGCCTGTTTATAAAATCCGTCCTGTAATTGATTTCCGAGGCGTTTTTCAGGAACTCGTCATATTTTGCCACCATGCTCCTGGCGTCGTTTAAGTCCTTTTTTTTCTGCTCCAGTACGGCGGTCTTGTCGCTGAGCGCTTTATTATTCGGCAGGAAAAAATATTTTATATAAACAAAAAGCACGCCGGCTATTATGAGCGCCGCCGCCGCGATATTCTGCTGCTGCTGTTTGGTAAGCTTTATGCTGAAGGCTCCGGCTTTTACCTGCCCGCCCTGGCCCGGCCTTTTAGGGGCATCAGCCATATATTCTCCTTATTTGGCCGGAGCGGCCAAAACCTGCGCCGCCTGGCTCTTTGATCTTTTGTATAAAAAACTTATCTCAAATGAGGCGAATGTGGAAGAACTTCCTGTGTCAGTGAAATCCGCTATCTTTATGGCCTTGGGTTCCATCACATAGGGCGATTCCTCAAGCCCCTTTAAAAAGTCCGCGACCAGCACCTTTGACATGGCGTTGCCGGTCAGATGTATAATCACGCCTTCATCCTTTTCTTTTGACTGGCTCATTTCAGTGAGCCACATATCCGGCAGTATCATGCTTCCCACCCTGTCAAGAAGTTCCGGCCAGAAGGCCTGGTCCTTCATGAGCTTGTCTATTATGGCTTTTTTCCTGGAAAAAACATCTTCCTTTGCCCTGAACTGCTTTACTTCCTCAATTTTGTCCTTTAAGGATGCGGACTCGGCGTCAATCCGCTTTATCTCGCTTTCTTTTTCCGCTATCTTCTGGTACTGCCAGGCAACCACGGCAATAAGGCACATGACCATAAGAACCCCGGCGGCAACGCCGCCAAGCAGTACAATCTGCACCTGTTTTTGCTTTTTTAATTTCTGCGGTATAAGGTTAATTTCAAGCATTAACCGGCCGCCTTCCTGAGCGCCAGGCCGAGCGCCACATTAAAATGAACCGCATTGGCGCGCAGATAATCAAAATCAAAATTCTTTGAATTTATGTTGACGTTCTTAAATGGATAATTTATTTCAACGGGAATTCCGAGCTTTTCCGAAAGGAACCTGTCGATATTTTTTATTTTGGAGGTTCCGCCGGAAAGGAGTATCTTCTGGACCGGTTTGCGTTTCACGGTGGATTCGTAATAGTCAAAGGACCGCCTTACATCGTTTAAGAGTTTGTTAAGCGCCGGCGTAATGGCCTCGAATATCCTGGAAGATTTGTCCTCGTCGCCGGTAGGAATCGAAGAAAGAAGGAGGGCCTCGCTTTCCACTATTATGGCAGTGTGCTGTTTTTTCATTTCTTCCGCCTGGGCAAAGCTCAAATTAAATTCCCTCTGTATTTCCTTGGTAAAATTATTTCCGCCGATATTCACATCGCGCGTCAGGTGCGGAATGTCTTTTTCGCATATCTGTATGGTGGTGAATTTGGCCCCCATATTTATGAGCGCCACTGTGTCGGCCCGCACCCCCGCCTCCGCGTCGTCGCCGGTATTGAGCCCGTAGGCGTTGCAGAGCGCGAAAGCGTCCACGTCAATTACGCCGGGATCCACGCCTGCGTCCTTTAAAAGCTGGATATGCTGGTTCATGGTGTCGTTCTTCACGGCCACAAGGAGCACTTCCAGTTTCTTCTGGTTGTCCTCCTCAATCTCGGCGAGCACCTTATAGTCAAAAACAACCTGGTCCATGCCGAGGGGAATATACTGCTCTGCGTCGTACGGGATCATGTTTTTCAGCTCGTCTTCGGTCATGTAGGGAACTTTTATGTAGCGGATAATGGCGGAATCACCTGGTATGCCGGTCACCACTTTTTTAATGGAAATGTTTTTCTGTTTAATTATTTTTTTTATTGAATTGACGAAAAGGGCGTGGCGCACATCAGGATCGAGGTCGTCGACAGCTTCGGAAGATAGGTGGATAATCTCGGCGCCGGTTAACTCATTGCCGTCCTTTGACTTTTTGAGCTTTACGGCTTTAATGGCCGAGGTTCCGATATCGAGCCCTATCATCTGTTCCTCAAAAAATCCCATTTAGTCTCCTAATAGTTTTTATAAAATCAGGGCGCGCAGCACAAAAGCCGCCGCAATAAACGGGACAAAAGCAACCGGGTCCTTCCTGGAACTTTTACCCGCCGCAAGAAGAATTGCCGCAGCCGCCCCGCCCAATATGAATGCGTAGAAAATAACATAAAATATTTCCCTGGTACCGGTACAGAACCCGAGCGCCGCAAGCAGTTTTACATCGCCCTCGCCCATCTTTCCGTTGCTGAAATAATTAAAACAGAGGGCGGCAAATCCTCCGGCGCAAAGGCCTATTATACCGTCAAAAATATTTATCCCCTGGTGAAACTCAAATATGCCGGTTCCGAAACCGGTGATTATCATTAATAAAACAATCCCGTCGGGAACTGTTTTTTTGTCAATATCAATGAACGTGAGCGCCGTCAAATATCCTGCTATTATTATATAAAAAAAACAGCTTTTTTCAAGCCCAAACTTAAGAAAAAAAATAATGAACAGTAATCCCGTGAGTAATTCAATTAATGGGTACCTGATGGATATCTTTTTGCCGCACTTTCTGCACCTGCCGGCAAGAATGAAAAAACTCAAAATGGGTATATTATCATACCATTTAATGAAAGTGTTGCATTTCGGGCAGGCAGACGGAGGTGTCACAATGGACTTTCCTGCGGGTATCCTGTAAATACATACATTTATAAAGCTTCCAAATATGGCGCCATAAATAAAAAAACAGCATGCCATGAAAATAATATAAATATTACGCCTCCTCTAAACTTGAATCATAAAAAAAGGGCCAAAAGTCCGGTTAAGAACCTTTGGCCCCATTATAAATAAGTCAAGGTCTACTGGAATCCGTAGCTGGAATAAGCTGTTCCCCTTGTGTCTGTCTGGTTGTTGTTTACCCAAACGTCGCCGGATGCTGTGTTGTATATCCATCCATCCGTTGCGTTTCCAAGAGTCGGAGCCGCTGTTGTCGAAGTGATGATAGAAGAAGTGCCCGACAGTGTGCTTGTCGACCCGCTGAATGAGTGGGTAACCTTAACCGCAGGAACCCTGTCCATGTACTTGGAAAACGGGTTGTTCGCGATCGTTGGATCAATTGCCGTGGGCCATGTTCCGCCCTGGTCGCCGTAGAAAATCGAAATTGCCGATTTGATGGCGCCGGCGTTTCCCTTTGTCGCTCCCTCCCTCGCTTTTTCCAACATATCAGCGAATTTCGGGATTGCGACCGCTGCCAGGATTCCGATAATGGCAACGACGATCATGAGCTCGATCAGTGTAAAACCTTTCTGTTTCCTCATAATAATTTCACCTCCTTTTTTTGAGTTCTCTTTTCATACAAAGTATAGCAACTTTTAATTCTTTTGTCAAGTTTTCCGAAATATAATTTTTTCTTTTTTTGCCTTATTAATATGCTATTTTTTTCAATAACCCCTAATTAAATCCATAACTTGAATAAGCTGTGCCTCTTGTATCTGTCTGGTTGTTGTTCACCCACACATCACCGGTCGTGGTATTGTATATCCACCCGTCTGTGGCGCTCGAAAGAGTCGGCGCAGCCGTAGTTGAAGTAATAATAGACGACGTGCCCGAGAGAGTGCTTGTCGACCCGCTGAAAGCGTGCGTTACTTTTACCGCCGGTACAAGGCTCAAATACTTTGAAAATGGATTATTTGCCACCGTGGGATCGATTGAAGTCGGCCAGGTCCCGTTCTGATCGCCGTAAAAAATTGTAATGGCGGATCTTATCGCTCCTGCATTTCCCTTGGTAGCTCCTTCCCTGGCTTTTTCAAGCATATCCGCAAATTTTGGGATTGCCACCGCCGCCAGAATTCCGATAATGGCGACCACTATCATGAGCTCAATTAACGTAAAACCTTTCCGGGATTTCATACTCTCACCTCCCTATTAACTGAATTTTTATTTTACCATTTCTCCCATGCTGAACATGGGCAGGAACATCGCTATAACAAGAAAACCTATGACCACCCCCAAAAAAGCCATAATCAGGGGTTCTATCATTGACATTATGGCGTCAACCGCTGTATCAACTTCGGTATCGTAAAAATCAGACATCCTTAAAAGCATTTCATCCAGCTTGCCTGTTTCCTCGCCCACAGCCACCATCTGAATTACCATTGTCGGGAAAAGCCCGGTAGCCTTCATTGGTTCTGTAAGGCTCTGACCTTCCCTTACGGCGGCCCTTGTGTCAAGAAGGGCCTTTTCAACAATTTTATTGCCCGACGACCTTGCCACTGTATCAAGGGCGTCGAGTATGCCGACCCCTGATTTAAGCAGCGTTCCCAGCGTCCTTGCGAACCTTGCCACTGTCTGCTTTTTTATCAGCATTCCAAATATGGGTACTTTAAGCATATATTTGTCAATTATAAATCCGCCGTTTTCCGTCCGCCTTATTATGTTAAATAAAAAAGCCGCGGCTATCATCATCCCGACTTCAAGGGCCGCAAATTTCTGCTCAAAGGCGCTTGCATTCAAAAGGAACTGGGTCATTGGCGGCAATGTGCCTCCGAATGATTCAAAAACAGATTTAAACGACGGCACCACCTTGACCATCAATATAATAACTATAATTGTGGCGATTACAAGAATCGTCATCGGGTAGGTCATGGCGCCTTTTATTTTTGACTGGAGCGCCTCTGCTTTTTCAAGGTATGTGGAAAGCCTGTCAAGGATCCCGTCAAGGGAGCCGGAAAGCTCGCCGGCTTTTATCATATTGCAGTAAAGCGTGTTAAAAACAGAGGGATATTTTGTCATAGCGTCGGATAAATTCGCGCCGCCGCCGATGTCATCCCTTATTTTTCCGAGCACCTCCTTGAATATCTTGTCCTCCTGCTGTTCGCAGAGAATGTTCAATGCCTGCAGCACCGGAAGCCCGGCTGTTATCATGGTTGAAAACTGCCTCGAAAAAATCGATATCTGCTGCGTTTTTACCTTGGGCCCCATATTAAATATCGAGGCCAGCCCGCCCTGTTTTGTAACGGATATCAGGGTCATTTTCTGCTGCTTCATTTTATGGTCAAGCGCAGCTTCGTTCTCCGCCTCTATCTGCCCGTCAATAACCCTTCCGTCAGGCGTCCTTACCTTGTAATTAAATGTCGCCAACTTTTCCTCCGCTTAAAAACTGATCGCACGCCATGTTGGGGCGTTATATTTAATATTTCCCGCCGGTCTGTATTATCCTCTGAAGGTCCTTGGGATCCGTGGTCCTGGCGAATATTTCGTTATAAGATACCTGCTGTTTCTGGTAAAGCTCCGCAAGCGACTGGTTCATTGTCCTCATGCCGTATTCAGTGCCCGTCTGCATGGTGGAATATATCTGGTGCACTTTCTCTTCCCTGATAAGGTTTTTCACAGCGGGATTGGAAAGCAGCACCTCACAGGCGATAACCCTGCCGGTTGAAAATGCCTTTGGCAGAAGCTGCTGTGATACAACAGCCTGAAGTACAAACGAAATCTGCGCCCTGACCTGCTGCTGCTGGTGCGCGGGAAAGACGTCTATTATGCGGTTTATGGCCTGCACTGCGTCCGGAGTGTGCAGCGTCCCGAAAACAAGGTGCCCCGTCTCCGCTATGGTCAGCGCCGCGCTTATCGTCTCAAGGTCCCTCATTTCACCGACAAGAATCACATCCGGGTCCTGCCTGAGCACATATTTTAACGCGGTCGCGAACGTTGCCGTATCGGTCCCCACTTCGCGCTGGTTCACTATGCAATTTTTATGGGTATGTATAAATTCTATCGGATCCTCTATTGTTATAATATGCCCCGCCTCGTGCGAATTTATCCAGTCGACCATTGATGCAAGTGTTGTTGATTTTCCGGAGCCTGTAGGGCCCGTGACAAGAATGAGTCCTTTGGGTATCTTAACTATTTCGTTTACAACCTGCGGCAGTCCAAGTTCGTCAAATGTCATTATATGCATCGGAATGTTCCTGAGTGAAGCCGCGACGGCCCCCCTCTGTTTAAAAACATTCATCCTGACGCGGCCTATCCCCTCAACGCCGAACGATATGTCCAGTTCATTTTCCCTTTCAAACCTTTCTTTCTGTTCGTCCGTCAAAATGCTGTATATCACATTTCTGCAGTCATCCGGCCTCATTTTTTCAAATTCACTGGCAACCATTTCCCCGTCTATCCTGAGCATGGGCGGCACGCCGACTGTCATGTGAAGGTCGGAGGCGCCTTTATCGAACATTACCCTTAAAAGTGTATCTATATTTATCATTACGGTGAACCCTCCTTGCAATTAGTCAGATATATTCCTCTTCTCAAATTATATCCGCTATTTAATACTCTGTCAATTTGAAGTTTGACATAAAACCTACAAATCCTTTGTTGATAATGATATTCTTAAGGAAAAACAGGCTGATTAGTCTGATGAAATCTTTTTAATAATATTGATGTGGTCTTCCTTAATAACGAGGAATTCAAGGCCGATTCTGAACTTGTTTAATTTATCATCTTTTTTTGACCATCTTACTTCCGCAAATGTCGCAAGCTGCTGGCTGTTGTCTATTTTTATATCAAGCCTTAATATTTTGTCCACTGAAAGATTTTCGTCGCATATTAGCTGCATGCCGGATATTGAAATATCTTCTGTATGAACAGTGCGCCTGCGTTCAAGCTCAGGCGGCTGTTTTTCAAATTCATCGCCGGCCATAATTTTATAAACAACCGGAAGCTTTTTGGCCACCCTGCTGTATTTCCTTTTTTCCAGATATCCTTCACTCGCCGGCATAAAACCCCTTCTTACTACGCTATTTTATATAAATATAACAGGGAAAACTGTTTTTTGCAATTTAATTTAAGGCGTTTTTTCAAAGCCATACTTTTTTAAATCCACTCCGGGAAACGCCCCGGCATGCCTGAGCAGTTTTTTTCTTTCAAATCCGCTTTTTGTAAATGAATAAATACGCGCCATTGCCGACGGATATATTGAAATTACAGGCAATTCAAAATCTCTTAATTGGCTCCGGCCGTCAAAAATCCCCCGGTATGAATACAGGCCAAAAAGAAAATCCCCGCGCCCCTCTTTTTCACCGTATTTCATGAGTATCCCACAAGGGCGCCACCTGGCAGGGTCAATATAATAATCCGCCGCGGCGCCTGTATATAAATTAGTAAATACATCCCTGCCGTAGGATATCTTTTCCATCGCGCCTTTAAACTCCCCGTTGTTTTGCAGTTTAACGCCCGTCAGTTTGTACAGGTCGTAAATGCCGAAAGAATAGGCCAGGCTGCTTATATCGCAGTTTTGCACGGCGCTTTTCTCCCGCGCCGCAAAACACATGTAATGCATGGGCATGCCGAAATAATCTCCGTAAGATAAATAAAGCGCGCCTTTGCCCGTGGTCTTTATAAGATTTTCTCCGAGGTCGTAATCAAGAAAATCGCGGGAAGCGTCATTTTTAGAGAGGTTCGATAAAAACAGGGCGAGCGGCACAGCCGCAATTAATAGGGCGGTTTTCTTTCCCTTTAAAATATCCGCGGCCCAGACAAACCCGCAGGTTATAAAAACCGCCGTAATCAGATATGCCGGCATCAGGTAAATGGCTATGAACCACGGCGCGCTCTCAGGCACTGAATTAAAGAAAACAGCCAGGATAAGATTCATAACCGCGCATGATATAAGCGCCGCGAATGTCCGCGGTTTTTTCCCGAGCGCATAAAAGGCTCCGGGAAGGGCAAAAATAATGACAAATGAAAAATTTTCATAAAGCCCCTTAAGCGCCATGGCCGCCTGAAAAAACGCTTCAGAAATATTAAATCCCGGCAGGCCGGGATATCCATGCCTTAAAACAAGAAAAAGAAATCCGGAGAGAGCGGAAGCGTCTGTCCACCGCGGCGGCAGCTGCGCCTGGCCCCTTATAAAAATGTAAATATATGGAGTAAGTCCGAGAATAAATAACAGAGCCGCCGGAGCCATATCTTTTCTGTTTTTAATGCAGGCGTATATTACTGCCGGTATAAACGCGGCCGCGCTCATGTAGCTGTTTGAAACCGCAAGGCCGAAGGCAAAGGCCAGCAGCAAAATTTTTTTCCTACCCGGAACTTCATCAAGGCAGCTTACAATAATGAGCATCAGCAGAATATTAAGGATATAAATGGAGCCTTTTGCCTCTATTCCCTGGCCCCAGAAAGTGGAAGAAAATACAAGGACCATGCTCCCGCAAAAAACCGCAGCTGCTCCGCGGCCGCCGCTCTTTCCCGCTATAAGGACGAATAAAAAAGCTGTTATTGAAGAAAGAAAAACTGACAACAAATTTATTCTGAACGCGTTGCCGCCCGCGGGTATTAAAGAAGCGATTTTCCCGAGCATTGCGTGCAGCGGGTATCCGGGAGCGTGCTCAAGCCAGAGGTTGACAGAAGCTGAAATTGTTTCCGGTGAATCATTGCCGGCAAAGGCCGGGTACAGGCAGCTGATATAAACCGCGGCAGCAATCAATGCCGCGGCGGCGGCCAGTATATAAACATGACGTTTTAAGGGAATCATCCGGCAAAGATATAGGCGTTTTTCGCGCCTATATAAAAATCAATTTCAGAGGCACGCGGTTTAAAATATCCGTTGCCGCCATATACACATTTTAAGTCAGGGGCTCTTCCGGGCATATCAGCAGGAATCTTTATTTTAAGGCTGGCATCGCCGCCCCTGTTTACAATGACAAATGCAGTGCCTTCGCTTCCCCGCCTGAAGAAGGCAACGGCGTCCGGGCCCGCATAAGCCGGAATAAAATCGCCGGAAACAAGGGCTGGATGGGCTTTTCTCAGCCAGATGAGGTGCTTGTAAAAACCGTGATAGCTGTTATACCTGTTTACCTTGTCCCATTCCATTGACTTTCCCGTCATATATTTATCATAACTGTTGATTACTTCCCAGTCATGCCCCATCCTGTTTTCAGTTTCTTTCTCGCCTTTTGTGGTGCCGAGCTCGTCGCCGTAATAAATCATGGGAGCTCCGGGATATGTGAACTGCAGCACCGCGGCAAGCTTCCACATGGACTCGTCGTTTTTCACATCATAAAGCATTCTGTTTGTGTCATGGGTGGATATGAGATTCCAGCTGGCGTAAAGTTTTTCACGCGGGTATTCAGAGTACATTTTTTCCAGTTCTTCCATGTATTTAATGCCGTCTGATTTGCCGGTAAGAAAATTCGCGGTGACACCCCTGAAAACATAATTCATGGCCCCGTCCAGAAGGCCGTCCTGGAGCCACTCGGTGCCGTAGGTATCCATCACCTCACCTATCAGCAGCTTGTCGGTGCCCGTTGATTTTACCGCTTTTCTAATCCCTGAAATTGCGCTTTTGCTCAGGCGCTCAGCCACATCCAGCCGCCAGCCGTCCGCCCCTAGCTTCAGCCAGTATTTTACAACGCTGCCCGGCGAGGCGTAAAAATAGTCCTGCACATCCTTATTATCATGGTTTAAAACAGGAAGGGTTTCAATGCCGTTCCACAGCATAAAGTAGCCATCTTCGTTTGTATTGAACATGTTCCTGTATTTTTCCTCGCCTGCCTTTGCCCGCCTGTACCATTCATGTTCCGAACTCACATGGTTGAAAACACCGTCAAGTATTACCTTTATTCCCTTTGAATGATATTCTTTTATCATTTTAATAAAATCATCCGTTGTACCGAACTGCGGATCTATCTGCATATGGTCAAGGGTGTCGTATTTGTGGTTGCTTAAACTTTTAAAAATAGGGGTAAAATAGACCATATCAATGCCAAGCTCGGATAAATAAGAAGAGGCATATGCCGCCCCGGCAAGGTCGCCGCCGTAAAAACCGCTGTTGTGAAATTTGGTGGGGTCCTTTTCGTGCCAGGCGAGCTTTTTTATCTCCTGGCCGTACGCAAACCCTGAATATTTTTCTTTTTTACCGCCCGGATCGGGTACGGAAGAGGCAAAGCTGTCGACAAAACAGAGATACCCCGTGGCATTCTTAGCCCAGGCAGGGGTTTTGTCGGTGTATTGTGGCATGGATTTATTGCAGCTTTTGCGAAATTTTATTTTTACTCATGGCTTATTATAACACAGAAAATCACCTTAAGAACATGACAGTATCTATTTGTCGCACGTACAGGGGAAATAGGCCTTTCTGCTGTTAATGCGGCAGCACTCCCCTCCACCCTGTTCCTCTTTTACAAGGAATATCCCGGGCTTGAACCCGTCATCCCTTTCATCAAAATAATATTCGCGGTCATAGGCCTGCGCCCCGCTCCCGCC
>Ga0181520_10005064_pt1 | contig 21391 bp, 18 predicted proteins | sample PEATcosm2014_Bin_29_FD_132451 | JGI IMG/M metagenome (GOLD analysis project Ga0181520, IMG submission 132451) | Peatland microbial communities from MTU Mesocosm Facility, Houghton, MI, USA - PEATcosm2014_Bin02_30_metaG | ecosystem: Environmental > Terrestrial > Soil > Wetlands > Peat | place... | reverse complement strand
GGTGTTCGGATTTTCCAGGTAGTCGACCCTCTTTACGACCTTCTGCACAGCCGCTGTGTCGGCAGCTACCGCAGCCTTCACATCGCTAAGATCGGCCTGCACCTTCTGCACTTGCAGGCTGGTGGCCTTGGAATCCTCGCAGCACGCAGCACCTTGCTGTGCGGTCTGCTGGGTGGACTTCAGCTGCTGCTGGGTCTGCTGCAACTGCTGCTGCGTCTGCTGCAACTGCTGCTGCATTGCCTGCATCGAGGACTGTTGCTGATTGAGCTGTTCCTTCAACTCGCGCAGCTGGTCAGCAGTCATGTCCTTCTTAGCCGCAACTGGCTTGGCTTTCATGGACTTTGCTACATGCGCCTTTTTTACTGGCTTGGCTGTGGTATCGGCTGTCTTTTGCGCCGCCTGTGCAAAGCACAAGCCGGATAGCGCGATAACCGCCAGCACCTTCTGATAGTTCCTCATGTCTAGTCGCTCCAAAGTGGGACACTCGCAATACTCCCGCTGCCAGTGGCAGCGGGATGCGAGATAAGTAGTGGTCTAACCCATCAAAGCCCGGCTAGCGTTGCCCGGACCTACGCACCCTCCACGAATCCCGGAGAGCTGGATGATTTTAGAGTAATCCCTGTACTACTACCAAGGACAAAGTTAAAAAACATCACACATTTTTCCAGATCTGGAGTGATCACACTGGAATCACATCACTCCCTCCGCTCTCTTCAGCGGCTGTCCAATCTGGTAGAAGGTGATCAAACCTTCTAAATATAATCCGGGTATTCACATTACACCATTGCCGCAACCTTCACCAGTATTTTTCCTGGTGCCGGCATGCGGCAATGGTGTTTCCGTCTCGTAAACCGGTTTAGTGAATTGTGTTGATCGTCGCCTGCAACTTCTTTACTACTTCCTTCGGCAGCGGAGCATATGTCAGCTCCGTAGTTTGCCGTTCGCCATCCCGCAGCATCCAGAGGAGGAAGTCATGCAGGACCTTGCCCTTCGCCGCATCCCGTGACTGCTGCGGAATCAGCAACCAGGTGAAACTGGCAATCGGATACGCATCCTTGCCATCTGCATTCGTGATCGAAACGCGATAATCGCTAGGCATGTTGGCTGCCGCGGCCGCGGCAGCAGCCGTCGTCGTAGCCAGCGAGGCCTTCACAAAAACGCCAGCCTTGTTGCGAACCACGCCGTAGGGGATATGGTTCTGCACTGCGTAAATCAGTTCGACGTAGCCAACAGAGCCTTCGATCTGTTGAATCGTTCCCGCTACGCCTTCGTTGCCCTTACCGCCAACGCCGACCGGCCACTTCACGCTTGTGTTCCTACCCACCTTCGAGTTCCATTCCGGGCTCACCTTGGAGAGGTAGTCGGTGAACACGTAGGTAGTACCCGAACCGTCTGCACGATGCGCCACAACGATGGCCAGGTTGGGGAACCGTACGCCCGGGTTCACCCTCGCAATCGCCGGATCGTTCCAGTTGGTGATCTTGCCTAGAAAAATTCCGGCTAGTAATTCAGGGGTAAACTTCAACTCCTGCCTCACGCCGGGGATGTTGTAGGCAGGAACCACCGCTCCGAGCACCGTGGGAATGTGCAAAAGCTTTCCCTTAACCTGCGACAGCTGTTCGTCCGTCATCGGGCCATCCGAAGCACCAAAATCAACCGTGCCTGCGGTGATCTGGCGGATGCCTGCACCTGAACCTAGCGACTGGTAGTTGATTTGTACGCCGGGATGCGACGCGCTGTATTGTGTGAACCATTTTTGGTAGATAGGATTCGGGAAAGTCGCGCCCGCGCCGTTCAGTGATTGCGCGGATGCGCCAACACACAACACGAGTGCGCACGCCAGCAGCTTCAGAGTGCGATTCATAAATTATCCTCCTGGGACCTATACAGAGTATCTGTCTTGGAATATCCCTGATTGGTTAATGGAATGTGAATTTCCGGTCGCGGTTTCTTCCCCATGGAAAACTTGCACGTTTCCCTCACAGCTTGCTACGGTCATTGCTTGTTCTTCATGTGATCTAAAAAGAGTTGTTCCACTGGACGATCATAGGCGCGCAGAACATGGCGAACCGTCCGGCCGCTCACCAGGTGGCACACTTCTTCCGCCATGTTTTTCACATGGTCTCCAGCGCGCTCCACCTCTTGCGCCATAAACAAAATATGAAAGCTGTCGAATCGCCGCAGTCCTTCTGCCGGTTCAAGGTGGCGGAAGGTGATCACGTTGCGCAGACGATCCAACTCCGTGTCGGCGCGCAGCACGTTCACCGCCTTGTCCAGCGAGCGAGTACGGAACGCAACCTCGATGTCGGCCAGCATGCGCTCCAGCTGCGAGGTCATTACCGTCAGGTCCCGAACATCGTCGTGGTCCATATGCGCGGAGACAGCTTCGGCACGGTTGACAAAGCTCAGCAGAAGATCGCCGATGCGCTCCAGCGAGATGCCAAACTTCATACAAGCCAGTAGCGCCCTGGCTTCATCCTCCGCAACTCGTGTGATGGTCGTGGTGACAAGGTCGTCGATGTCGCGGTCAAGCGAATCCAGTTCGCGCTCGCAATCGCGTACTTCACCTAGCAGGGCTTTAGACGAGGTGGCAATTCCTTCCGCGGCGGCCGAAGCAGCGCGATGCGCCACCCGAAACGCATCGAGCGTCAGTTCTAGAAGGTGCGACCCCGGACTCGGTACTTCGTTCGGTTCACCCATCGCGACGTCTCCTTGAGAAGAGAACCCCGAAAATGTTGAGAGGCCAAACTCACAGGCCCAGGTTCGGTACCCGTGTAGTGGCCTCTCAAGCCCCCTAGTTACGTTGATTCCACTCTATGGGTACTCGTTTTCAATTATATGAGTACAGCGTAAAAATCTTGTAAACTCCCAATTCGCCTTAATCCGGGTTCGACCGTGCTTCCGGAATGGAAAAGACAAACGTGCAACCGTGGTTCAGTTCGCTTTCGGCGGTGATCATACCACCGTGTGCCAGCATGATGTGCTTGGCAATCGCCAGTCCCAGTCCAGTGCCTCCGCTGTCCCGCGAGCGCGCCTTATCCACCCGGTAAAAGCGCTCGAACAGGCGCGGCAGATGCTCACTCGCAATGCCCGGTCCGTAATCCCGCACATAGAACTGTACAAAGCCCTCCACGTCGTGCGCGCCAATCAGAATCCGCCCGCCCTGGGAGGCATATTTGCAGGCGTTGTCAATCAGGTTGGAGAAGACTTGGAAGATCACATCGCGGTCGGCTGAGACCATCTTCAGCGCCTCGTTCACCACATCCAGCTTCATGCCGTAGTCCGAACCGTGGTCGTTAAAATATTCCGAGGCATCGCGCAGAAGCTCGGCGGCTGACACTGGACGCAATTGCAGCTTCTTATCGCCTGACTCCACCCGTGCCAGAACCAGCAGGTCTTCGGTCAGCCGCGTCATGCGCGAGGCATTCTTGCGAATGATCTCCAGAAAATCACGCTGCGTCTCTTCTCCGCCCACTCCGTCCAGCAAGGTTTCGGCATACCCTTGGATCGATGTCAGCGGTGTGCGCAACTCGTGCGAAACGTTGGCAATAAAATCTCGCCGCGTGGTCTCAATGCTCTCGGCATCCGTCCGGTCGTGCAGAACCACCACAAGTCCACCGGAAGGCATCGGCGCCACCGTGGCCACAAATACCCGTCCCGGAACAAAGTTGTTAATCCGCGCGGTGACCAATTTTCTGTATTGAGCCGCCTCTTGAATCGAAGCCAGAAAATTCGGGTCGCGCACCGTTTGGACCACCGGCTGGCCCAGCCGCACACCGGTCGGGGTCAGCGCTTCCATGCGCCGGTTGGCCCACTGCGCGCGGCCATCGCGAGACAGCGCAATCACCGGTTCCTGCATGCTGTTCAGCACTGCTTCCAGTGCGTTGCGGCTGCTCTCCACCTGTTGGAAACTGGTCTGAAGCTTTCGCGCCGTCGCATCCAACGCGGTCGCCACCCGGCCTATCTCATCATTCGGAAACTGCGACAGCAACCGCGCCGTGAAGTCACCTTCCGCAATCTTTCCCGCAAATTCCCTTATTCTCTCCAGCCGTACGCTCACGCTTCTTGTGGCCCAGGCTGCCAACAGAACCGCAATGAAGCCGGCCAGTGCGGAAGCAGACACCAGTGAGCGCCATATTTTCCGGTTGGCTTCGGCAATCGCGCTCAGCGGTACCGCCAGCCTCACCGCACCTCCCGGCACCGGCTGCGCGACATAGAGATAGTCCACTCCCAGGGTGTGGCTGCGTCGGGTATCCATGCCGGCTTGCCCGGCCAACGCCGCCTGGAATTCCGGACGGCGCGCGTGGTTTTCCATCTGTTCCGGCTCAGCACCGCTGTCAGCCAGCACACGCCCTTGGCTGTCAATCACCGTGACACGCGTGCCTGACGCTTGCGCAACTCCTTGTGCCGCTTTGCTCAGATCAATGGTAGAGAGCGGTGCGCTCGATAAGCGCAACGCGAACATCGCTGTCTTCTGTCTCAGATTGTCTTCAATCTGGTGCCGCAGGGAGTTCTGCCACGCGTGCGTAATTGCGATATCTAACGCTACCGTCGCCGCGGCAATGACCAACGTGAAAACCAGAACCAGCTTGAAGAAAATCCGATTCCTCACTTCAGGGCCTCAAACCTGTATCCCGCGCCGCGTACCGTCCGCAGATATTGCGGCTCCTCGGCATCGGTCTCGATCTTCTCGCGGATGCGCCGCACATAGACGTCCACCGAGCGTGGAGTCACGTAGGCGGTGTCCCGCCAAACCGCATCCAGCAATTGATCCCGGGTGAACACGCGTCCCGGATGCCGTGCCATATACTCCAGCAGCCGGAACTCCGTCGCCGTGGTCGCAACCTGCTTGCCTCGCACCTTCAGAATCATCGCGCCGCTGTCGATCTCGATCTCGCCCGTGCTGATGATCTCCGGGGCCAGTGGACGCTCAAACCGCCGCAGCACAGCCTTGACTCTCGCAACCAGCTCTCGCGGACTGAATGGTTTGCCCACGTAGTCGTCGGCGCCAAGCTCCAGTCCCAGCACACGGTCGCTCTCGCTGGTCTTCGCTGTCAGAAAGATGACAGGCGTCATCGCAATCGGCTGGTCTTGCCGGATGCGGCGGCACAACTCAAAGCCGTCCCCGCCCGGGATCATGATATCCAGCAGAAACAGAGCGGGCTTTTCGCGTTCCGCCTCGGAGATCACAACCGTAGCCGTCGCAAAAATACGGACATTGAAACCGGCAGCTTCCAGATGATGCTTCACCAGCCGGGCAATGTCAGCTTCATCTTCCACTACAAAAATAAGGGGTTTCATGTCATTCATTGTATTCAGCCTGGGCGTCCGCGGGAACAACCGGAGGATTGTTTTCACGCCGTTGTAACATTTCATGCCATTCCCAAGCGAAATGCAACAGAGCTTTTCGTTCCAACGGAAACGGGGAGAGCCTCGGCTCTCCCCGCGCACTCACCCGCTGTTTCTAATGAAGGAAGGGATTGATATACGAACTCCAGCCGCGCGTCAGATAGTCCGACAGTGTCAGCCCGGCCAGTAGCATCAGGAAGAAGATGGCAGCAACCACCGCAACCTTGGTCAGCGCCGTCGAGTATCGCAGTTCCATGAAGAACAGCAGCACCAGCAGCGCCTTTATGGTGGCAATTGTCAGCGCCACAATCGCGTTGAGGGGGCCAAGTTCCAAGGTCGCGGCAAACACCGTCAGCGCCGTCAGCACCAGCAGAGAGGCCCATACGGCAACAAAGGTCTTCACGGTAGGGTGTGCGTGTTCGCTCATGTCTTCTTTCCCGGCGTCAGCGACCGGAGGGCCATCTGTTGGCCCGTACCCGTCGCAAAGCCGTTGCTTACCCGTTGTGGTGGTGGCTGATCAAATAGAGCAGCGGAAAAAGATAGATCCAGATCAAGTCCACAAAGTGCCAGTACAGTCCAACCATCTCCACCGGCGAGTTGTATGAGGGACTGAAGCGTCCGCGCGCATTTGCGATCAGCAGCCAGGTCAGCAGTCCCGCGCCGATAATCATATGCATCGCGTGCATTCCGGTCATCGCGAAATATAGCGAGAAGAAGATTGCCACCTGCCGCGGATCGTAGTTGCCTGCATGCTCGAAGTGGAAGTCTGCTCCCGGAACCTCGTGGTGAACCCAGTGCGTGTGGTACTCCACGCCCTTAATACCCAAGAAAGCGAAGCCCAGCGCCAGCGTCAGGATCAGGAAGATCGCCGTCAGTTTGCGATTGCCCAGCTTTGCCGAATGTACCGCCATCACCATCGTCAGTGACGAGCAGATCAGCACCGCCGTGTTGATCGCGCCCAACTGAATCTCCATCGTCTGGCTGCCGGCAACCCAGGCGTTGTAGTACGAAAGCCGGTAGATCAGGTACGCGGCAAACATCCCGCCAAAGAACATGATCTCCGTCACCAGAAAAACCCACATGCCAAACGTGGAGGTTTCCTTCTGTTGCTCCATGTCGGCGAAGTGATGTTTCAGGTTGTGCTGTACCGCGATTTCGCTATCCGGCAACTTCAACCCCCTTCTGAGGCCCATGGTCGGGTGCATCGATCTCGTCGTAGTTATAGGCTTCCCACGTCACCACCGGCGTCTCATCGAAGTTAAACGTCGCCGGCGGCGAAGCCGTCTTCCACTCCAATCCGGCTGCGCGGTATGGATTTGGCCCCGCATCTTTGCCGTACTGCAAACTCCATACCAGGTAAATCATCGGCATAATGAAGCCCGCCGCGAGAATCGAGGCGCCCGCCGTCGACAACACATTCAGTACCTGGAACTCCGGCGGATACGCATGATAGCGGCGCGGCATCCCCAGGTAACCCAGCAGAAACTGCGGGAAGAAGGTCAGGTTAAATCCAACAAACACTAGCACCGCGCTCAGCTTGGCAAACGCCTCCGGATACATTTTGCCCGTCATTTTCGGCCACCAGAAGTGCAGTGCACATAGGAACCCTGTCACGCCACCGCCCACCATCACGTAGTGGAAGTGTGCGACTACAAAGTAGGTGTCATGTACGTGCAGGTCGAGTCCAACCGCTCCTAGAAATATGCCGGTCAGTCCGCCGATGGTGAACAGGCCAATGAACGCGAAGGCATACAGCATCGGGGTTTCAAAGCTGATCGAGCCCTTGTAGAGTGTCGCCGTCCAGTTAAATACCTTCACCGCGGAAGGAATCGCCACGAAAAATGTCAGTAGCGAAAAGATCAACGCGGCATAGGTCGAAATCCCGGCCACAAACATGTGATGTGCCCACACCAAAAAGCCCAGCACCGCAATCGCAATCGATGACATAGCCACAAAGTCATAGCCGAAGATCCGCTTGCGTGAGAAGCACGCGATTACCTCGCTGATCACCGCCATGCTCGGCAGAATCATGATGTAAACCGCCGGGTGCGAGTAGAACCAGAACAGATGCTGAAACAGCAGCGGATCGCCGCCCAGTCGCGCATCGAAGATGCCGAAGTGGAAGAGCCGCTCCAGTGCCACCAGCACAATCGTGATCGCCAGCACCGGCGTACCCAGCACCATGATTAACGCGGTCGCATAATGCGCCCAGATGAACAGCGGAAGCCTCCGCCACGTCAGCCCTGGCGCCCGCATTCGATGGATCGTCACAATAAAGTTCAGTCCCGTGAAGATCGAGGAGAAGCCGACGATGAACACACCCACCGCAGCCGTGATCACGTTCGTATTCGAATACGTGGTGGAGAACGGCGTGTAGAAGGTCCACCCCGTATCCATGCCGCCGGTCACAATGGCGTAGAGAATAAAGCTGGCCCCGGCCATGTAGATGTACCAGCTTGCCAGGTTCAACTTCGGAAAGGCCAGATCCTTAGCTCCAATCATCATCGGAATCAGGAAGTTGCCAAACACCGCCGGGATCGATGGGATCAGGAACAGAAAGATCATCACGATGCCGTGCATGGTAAACAGCTTGTTATACGTGTCGGCCAGCACCAGGTCACCCGCCGGAGTCAGCAACTCCAATCGGATCAGCATGGCGAAAAAGCCGCCGATGAAAAAGAAGAACGTGATCGAGCCCAGGAATAAAAGCGCAATGCGCTTGTGGTCGGTGGTCAGCAACCACGACTTGATCCCGTAATCCGCGTTCAGGTAATTCGTCTTCGCTTCGCTATGGCTCGCTGCTTCCATGATTCACCCTCTACTACTTTGCCGCCGGATGCACCGGTGTGGCCTGTGTTGCATTCTTCGCCGGAGCTGCCGTCTTGTCGCTCTTCGCCGCCGAACTCTCCGCCTTGGGAGCAATCGGATAGTCTCCCGAATTTGGTTCGCTGACCGGTAGCGGAAGGTTCGCCGAGCCATTGCCCAGCGCCTTGATGAAGGCAACCAGTCCAATCACTTCTTCCTCGCTCAGCTGGCCTTGGAATGTCGGCATGATGTTCTTGAAGCCGCTTACAACCTTCGCCCCCGGATTCAGAATCGACTCCCGCACATAGCTCTCATCGGCGGTCACCGTCAGTCCATCGTCCAGCAGCACCGGCTTCCCGAAAAGTCCCACCAGGTTTGGCCCGCGTCCCGCCGAGTCTGCCCTGTGGCACATTGAGCAGCCGTATTGCTGAAAGCTCTTCTCTCCCGCTGAAGCCAGCGATCCATCAACCCCGCTCGCCGCCCAGCGCTCATAATCCGCCGGCTCCATCACCACCACATCGCCCACCATCCCCGAGTGATTCGTACCGCAATATTGCGAGCAGAACAAGTGATAGCGTCCTGGTACCGTGGGATGAAACCACGTTGACGTATAGCGCCCCGGCAACACATCCGCTTTAATGCGAAACGCCGGAACGAAAAAGTCATGAATCACATCCTGCGAAGTCATGATCATGCGCACATCGCGTCCCGCCGGAACGTGCAGTTCGTTGATCTCCCTCTGTCCCTCCGTGTACTGGAACTTCCACATCCACTGCTTGCCCACGGTATAAATCTCCATCGCTCCCTTTGGTGGACGCGTCTGCATGAAGAAGATCACCGCCGACCATACGAAGATGATCATCACAATCCCCAGCGGGATGCCCGTCCACAGCAACTCCAGTGCCGTCGAGCCATGGATCTGCGTTGCATGAGGATTGCGCGACTTGCGGTAGCGGATCGCAAAATACAGAATCAATCCCGCGACTAAGACGGTGAAAAATGCCGCAATCGCCACCAGGGCAAAATACAGTGCGTCAACGTGTCCCGCCATGTTGCTGGCGCGCGCCGGAAATAATGGCAGATTTGACCACATATCGATTTATGCCTGTCCTGTTCCGATTCTTTGATCGTGCTTCTCTTTACGAAGCAGAAGTACGATCATGCTGCCCAACACAACCACCGTTATAATCCCGGCCAGCTTGATAATGTTGGTAATGACTGCTCCGTAACGCCCCGTGCGCGGATCATAGTGATAGCAATACAGCAGCACCTCGTCGGCCAGCGATCCAATCTTGTTCTGCGAAGCCTCCACAACTCCCAGCCGCATATCTCTCGCCGAAAACTCCACGCCGTAGTAGTACTGCGCAATCTTGCCCTTCGGCGTAATCAGCATGATGCCGGCGGCATGGATAAACTGGTCCAGCTTGGGGTCGTACCGGTAGCGCCATCCCACCGCGCTCGCCAGCTTTGTAATCTGCGCTTGCTCTCCGGTCAAAAAATGCCAACCCTTGCCCGCCTCCGGATTGCCCAGATTTTTCAGGTACATCTCCTTCTTGTTTTCCGCCAGCTGCGGAGTCTCTCGCGGATCGATGCTCACGGTCACTACTTCAAACTGTTTTCCCGGCACAAATGTCATCACCTTCATCGCCGAGGTCAGCCCATTCAAAACCTCCGTGCATAGCATCGGGCACTGGTAGTACACCAGGTTCAGAATCACCGGACGTCCTTCGTGAAAGTAGTCGCCCAGCCGTACCGTCTTGCCCTGTTCATCCTTGAACGTCAAATCCAACGGCACCTGCTCATTCAAACGCTGGTCGATGCCCACTCCCTCAAGCCCCGGCGGTGCAACCGTCTTGGTCTCCGGTGGAGTAAAAATCTGTGCGCCCGCAATTCCGCATAAAGCCGCGCTCAGTACTGCACTTAACGCCACGCTCCAAGCCCATCTCCGAATTGTTCTTTGCCCCGGCATCATCTTCTGTCCCCGCGAAGCTGTCGCGGTCGCTCTCCCTCTACTTCCCCTCGGGAGGGTCAGCTTGTTTGCTCTGGTTTTCGATTTGTAACCCTTCGCCCTGCGCCGCAGGATACCCATACTGCCGTGCCGCGCCCGGATAGTTCGCCGGTGCTTCGCCGCCCGCACGCACCGGGAGCCGCGACGCCACTGTTTTCATCGCCTGCTCAATCGGCAGATGCACGTTGCCCTGAGCATCCTGCCATGGCTGCGCCGTAAGCGCTTCCGTCTCCTTCGCCAGAAACTTCGTCATGTCGCTCGTGTCGTCGAGCTGCAGCCTCGGCTCAGGAAACTTCTGCGCGTTCACATCCGCCGTATTCGTCAGGATGCCTGAACGCGGCGTAACCGTCTTGGGTGCCAGTGGGCTCAGCTCCGTATCGTGCTTTTCCGCAATCTTGGTCATGCCCATATACATCCCCAAAACGCCCAGGTGCGCGGCCACCGCAAACATTCCCAGCACCACGAAGAAGATCAGAATCCCCCTCGCTCCCAGATCGCTCTTGTCAAACTCCACGCCCGGATTCCGCGTATCGTCGTTCTCGTATCCGTGATTTTCATTTCCATGATTAGTGGTCATGGCTTGGCTCCCATAGGCGCTGCAGCATTGGCTCGGTCACCACCAGCAAAGGACGCCGTCCAAGCTGCCAGAAGAAGCTCCCCAGCCAGATGCTCACCAGTGCCAGGGGCGCTGCAAAATACGTCCAGTGATAGGTAAGGTGGTGCGCATCCACACCGGTTCCCGGAAACGGATTCGGCGCCACCAGCCAATACAAATCCACATACCGCATCACCAGCACCAGAAGCGCAACCGGGACCAGTTTGCGCGCGTCGCGCTTCAGTTCACGCGACAACAACAGCAGAAACGGCAGCGCAAACTGCAACATTACCAGCGACAGTGCTACCGTCTGCCAGCCGCCATGTATGCGGTACAAATACCAGGTGATCTCTTCCGGAAGATTCCCCGACCAGATGATCAGCCACTGCGAAAAGCTGAAGTACGCCCACACCATCGTGAAGGCCAGCATCAGCTTGCCGTAATCGTGCAGCTTGTCCGCCCCAAGAATCCTGTCGTATGGCGCGAACTCACGCAGCCCGCACAAAATCACGATCATCAGCGCCATCACCGAAAGCATTTCGCTGATCATGAAAAACATGCCGAAGATCGTCGAGTACCACCCCGGGTCCAGAGACATGACCCAGTCGGTTGAAGCCAGTGTGATCGTCAGACCATACACCAGCATTCCCGGCGCCGACCATGCTTTCAGCTTCTGCCATACGCGCGGCGAGTCGTCGCCATCCTGTTTCAGCGAACCGCTGCGCAGCGCCACTGCCCACAGGTTCCAGATCGCAAAATAGATTACCGCGCGAGCCGTCCAGAAATGGTCGTTCAGGTACGCGCTCTTCGCCGCCACCGATGCATGAGTCGCCACATACCCAGGGTCCAGCCAGATGTACAAGGTGTGCCGCCCCAGCCAGATCGGCAGGAACAGAACCGTAATCAGCGGGACATTGCCCACTGCGGCTTCCATCACCCTCCGGCCAATCATCCACCAGTTGCCGCCCGTCAGGTGCCCCAGCATCAGCAGCGCCATCGAGCCTAGCGTGAATCCCAGCACCAGCATGTAGCCGATCAGGTAGCCACGGAAGAAATGCGGCGCCGATGTAAACGCTCCCGCGACGGCCGCAATGGCCGCCACCACGCCAATTCCCAGCCATCGCGTCGCGAGCGATGCGGTCGCCGCCGGCGGATCAAAACGGTAGGAAGCGGGATAGGTCGTCGCGCTCATCTACTTCGCCTCCTGGTTTTGCGGAATGTGTTGCTGAATCTGCTGCGGAGCGTCTTGGGCCATGGGCTCTGCCGCTGTCGTTGTGCTACTCGCCTGCTCCGGACCGCGCGCCACCTGCGTTCCGCCCGGAACATCGCCGGCCTTTGCCGTCTGCGAAAGCTGCAGCGCACGTATGTAGGCTGCAATCCGCCACCGATCGGCCACTGGAATCTGTGCCGAATAGTCGCCCATCGCGCCCCAGCCATTCGTCATCACGTTGAAGAAATGTCCCACCGGAGCGTTCAGCAGTCGCGGCTCGTAATAGGAAGGAGGCTTCTTGAAGCCACGCTGCACCACCATTCCGTTGCCATCACCCAGTTGCGAATGGCAGGGCGAGCAGAAGATGTTGAAGCGCTCGCGTCCCCGCGCCAGGTCCTTTTCGCTCATCGCAAACGGAAACTGGTCCGCTGGCTTCCCATTCACCATCCCGGTGTAAAGCAGCGGATCGTCCTCCAGTTGTCCTCGCGCAATCGTTCCTTCCACCGGTGCTCGCGCCGAACGGTGATCGGCATAAAAATCGTTTTCGCGCAGCGGAACAAATTTCGGCTGCACCTGCATATCTAACCGGCAGGAGCCCAGCAGCAACAGCCCCGCCGCACTCAGCAGTATCGTCACTACCCGCCGCGCCGTCTTCTTGCCCGCAATTTCCATCGCTTCGTATGCCATGAGCTAGTCGGCGACCTCCGCTACATCGACCGCGTCCGTCGCCTGCAGAAACCGCGTCGTCTCTTCCAGTTCAAATTTCGGATCGTCGGCCTCGATGCACAGGAAGAACCGGTCGCGGCTGGCCGCGCTGAATCGCGGATGATTGAAGATCGGATGATGTGGCCGCGGCAATCCATTTAACGTCAGCATCCCCACCACCGCCGTAATGCCTGCAAACAGAATCGTCATCTCAAACGTGATGATGATAAACGAGGGCCACGAGTGCAGCGGACGTCCGCCTATGTTCAGCGGGAACGCCCAAACATTCACCCAGTATTGCAGCAGGTATCCGCTCAGTCCGCCCAGAATGCCGCCCATCAGCGTCAGCAACGGCACCTGCGTCTTTTCAAAGCCAATTGCTTCCGCTGCTTCTTCGATTGGATACGGTGTGTAGGCGTCCATCCGCCGGTAGCCCGCGTCATGAGCTTTTCTGCAGGCCATCACCAGCCCGTCCGGCGTTGTGAACTCGGCAATCACTCCATGCAGCGCTCCCTCAGTCATGGGCGGCTACCTCCTCGCTCAACTTCGCCTGCGGCAGCAACATGCGCATTTCGAAGATGGTGATCATCGGCATCAACCGCACAAACAGGAACATCGCGGAGAAGAACAATCCCAGCGTTCCGGCAAACACCGCGTAATCCCAGCGCGTCGCCACATACATGCCCCACGACGACGGCAGAAAGTCACGATGCAGGCTGGTCACAATAATGACGAAGCGCTCCAGCCACATGCCGAACAGAATGATCAGCGACGTCCCAAACAGCGCCGCCGGATTCAACCGTACCTTGCGAATCCAGAGCACTTGTGGAATCACGATGTTGAAGGCGATCAAACACCAGTACGACCACGCCAGCGGCCCCAGCATGCGGTTCTTCAGCACGAACCATTCGTAGGCGCTGCCTGAGTAGTAGGCATAAAACGCTTCCATCATGTATCCGTAGGCAACAATCAATCCCGTGCCCAGCATGATCTTGGCCGCGTTGTCCAGGTGCCGCATCGTGATCATGTCCTGCACGCCGTAAAATCTGCGGATCGGAATCGCAAGCACCAGCACCATGGCAAAGCCCGAGTAAATCGCTCCGGCCACAAAATAAGGCGGAAACACCGTGGTGTGCCAGCCCGGCAGAATTGAAACCGCAAAGTCGAATGACACCACCGTGTGCACGGAGAGCACTAGCGGCGTCGCCAATCCCGCCAGCAGCAGGTAGGCGCTCTCATAGCGCTTCCAGTGCCGTACCGAGCCCCGCCAGCCCATCGCTAGCAGCCCATAAATCACTTTGGCCACGGGGTTCGTCGCCGTGTCGCGGAAGGTCGCAAGATCCGGTATCAGTCCCACAAACCAGAACAGAGCCGAAATTGTGGCGTAAGTCGATACCGCAAACACGTCCCACAGCAGCGGACTGCGGAACTGCGGCCACACTCCCATCGTGTTCGGATACGGAAACAGCCAGTACGCCAGCCACGGACGCCCTGTGTGGATCAGCGGAAACATTCCCGCGCAGGCCACGGCAAACAGCGTCATCGCCTCCGCAAAGCGGTTGATCGAGTTCCGCCATCCCTGCTTCAGCAGCAGCAGAATCGCCGAAATCAGCGTCCCCGCGTGGCCAATGCCCACCCACCACACAAAGTTAATGATGGCAAAGCCCCACCCCACTGGAATGTTGATCCCCCAGATGCCGACGCCGCGGAAGAACAGATACGCGATGGCGAACATCATCATGTTCAACAGTCCAAAGAAGAAGGCAAAGCCGCCCAGCCAGCCCAGCGTAACCGGCCGCCGCAGCACGATCGAAACGATCTTGTCCGTGACCGTCTCCAGCGTATGGCCCGGCGTCAGAACCGGCGCCTGCCCTGGCAGCAGCCGTTCCATCGTTGCAGAAGCGTTCGTCTCCGGAACTTGTTCCATCATCCCCTACCGCTCCAACTCAGGATTCGGGTTTCGCACCGCAGCCATGTAAGTGGTCCGCGGGCGTGTGTTCAGCTCTTCCAGTAATCCGTAGTTGCGTTCTGATTTCTTCAGCTTCGCAACCCTGCTCTCCGGGTCATTCAAGTCGCCGAACAGAATCGCCTCCGCCGGACAAGCTTGCTGGCAGGCTGTCAGTACTTCTCCGTCCTTCACCTTCCGGTTCTGCTCTTCGGCGTTGATCCTGGCGTGCGTAATGCGTTGTATGCAGTACGTGCACTTTTCCATCACGCCACGGCTTCTTACCGTCACCTCCGGATTGCGTTGGAACTTCAACTGCGGCGTATCAAAATCCGAGAACAGCAGGAAGTTGAAGCGCCGGACTTTATACGGACAGTTGTTCGAGCAATACCGCGTGCCCACGCAGCGGTTGTACACCATATCGTTCAAACCTTCGCTGGAGTGCACCGTCGCTCCCACCGGGCAAACCAACTCGCACGGAGCGTTCTCGCACTGCTGGCATGGAACCGGCTGGAAGTATGTTTTCGGATTCTCAGGCGAACCCTCATGGTAGTTATCGATGCGCAACCAGTGCATGATGCGCCCGCGCTTCACCTGTCCCTTGCCCACCACCGCAATATTGTTTTCCGCCTGGCAGGCTACCTCGCAGGCCTTGCAGCCCACGCACGAGTTCAGGTCGATCGCCATCCCCCACTTGTTTTCCTTGTACTCGTAGGGCTCGTAGAGCGTCAGTCCCGCCGCCGGAGCCTCCACCATCTCGTGCGCAAAGCCCGGAGTTTTAATGAACTCCTCCAGCGTCGCCACCCGCACAATCGCCCGGCCTTCCATCGACTGGTGCCCTTGAGGAGAGGCCAGCCCATAGTGCCCACCCGTGGCCTTCAACTTCAGCCCGCCCGCAAACCACATTGCATTCGATGTGCGCAGTAGGTATCCGCTGAAGCCTTGCCCCGAGCCGGTTCTACCCGCGATCCCGCGCCCATATCCCAAATTCACCGTCACCGCGTCGTCCGGATGCCCCGGCGTAAGCCAGATCGGGCCCTTCACCTTGCGCCCGTTCAGTTCCAACTCCACCTCGTCTTCACTCTTCAGCTTCAGCTTTTGCGCCGTGGCCACGCTCATCAGCACCGGATTGTCCCAGCAAATCTGGGTCATCGGCTTCGGAGTCTCCTGCAGCCATCCGTTATTCGCAAAGCGCCCATCGTAGGTCGTGGCGTCGCGCCGGAAGATAACCTCTAGTCCACTCGTACTCGCTGCCGCAGGCGGCAACGCAACCTTCGCCGTCATTGTCTTTGGCGCAAGCCCCGAACCCGCCACAAATCCGTCATGCAGTGAGCGATCCCACCAGCTCCGGAAGTCGCCCGCATGTTTGGTCTGCCAATAGCTTTGCGTTAGCGCATAGCTGGAGGCCTCATTCTCATTGATCAGGAACTCGATCAGTTCGCTCTCGCTGTGTCCGCCGTAAAGAGGCGCAATCAGCGGCTGAATAAAACTCACCGTTCCGTCGAATGTCCGCGTATCGCCCCACTGCTCCAGGTAATGCGTCCCACTCAAATGCCAATGGCAATACTTCGCGGTCTCATCCTGGTAGAGCCCCAGGTGCACGCGCAGCGGAACTTTGCTGAACGCATCGAAGAAGCCCAGGTCCACCGGCGCGTCATATAGTGGATTCGTATTCATCACCACCAGCACGTCCACTTTTCCGCCAGCCATCTCCGCCGTAAGCTGCCGCAGCTGCTCCACCTTCCCTGTCGCCGCATACGGGTCCACCGGCTCCGTATAGCGCACCGTCTTTCCCGCTGCTCCCAGTGCCGCGTTAATCGCATGCGCCAGCGCATGAGTCGCCGGACTCTGCGCATCGCCCACCACCACCACAGCCGCGCCTCGGTTCGCTTGCAGATCCTTCACCAGCGCCGCAGCAAACTTCTTCTCTCTCTCCGTGAACTCGCCGCTTGCTTGTGGTACGCCCAGCGCCTGCGCCAGCGCCCGCGCAAACCCTTCCACCTCGCTCGCCTTCATATGTAGCCGATGGTCGGCCTTCGCCGCCGTATTCGTTGGAGAGCTTTCCACCGCGTAGTACCGCAGCATCTCTTCTTTCAACTCCGGACGCCGCCGATGAGAAAATTGCCGCGTGTACCATTGGAATCCCGGGAAGCCCGACGACAGGAAGTCTCCATCCAGCGAGAGCAGTACCTTCGTCTTTTGCAGGTCATAGATCGTCTCCACCGGCTGGCCAAAGGCCATCTGCGCGCCCGCGTACACGTTGTCACGGTTCACCGCCTCCCACTGGTACCACTTGGCCTGCGGATACGTCTTCAGCAACTCCTGCATCTGCGCCACAAATGCCGGCGATGAGGTCGCGCCGCTCAGCACGCGCAGGCCTGCGCCGCCTTTTGCCTTTTGCGCCGCCACCACCAGCCGCAAACTGTCCAGAGCCTGCGTCCAGGTGCGCGTTTCACCAATGTAGGTATTGGTCTGCGAGCGGTCCGGGTCATACATTCCCAGCACGCTCGCCTGGTTGAAAACGTCGGTTCCGCCCAATGAGGACGGATGTTGCGGATTGCCTTCGATCTTTGTCGGACGCCCTTCGTGGCTCTCCACCAGCAGCCCTGTGCCATAGGCGCCCAGCGGCATTGCCGTTGCGTAGAACAGCGGCTTGCCCAGCACCATATTGTTCGGCTGCTTCACAAAGGGAACAATCGCTTCCATCGGCTGCTTGGTGCAGGCGCTCAGCCCGGCCAACGCCATTGAGGCGCCCATAATCTTCATAAAGTCGCGGCGCGAGCTCTTGTCCGTCCACTCCGAGGCATGTTTTGGAAACTCACGATGCAGCATCTCCTCGAACTCAGGAGTCTGCGCCAGCTCATCCAGGGTGCGCCAATATTGCGGCCCGCGAGCCTCGCTCAGCTTCTCGCGAACCTCCGCCAGTTCCAGCTTGCCCTTCTTGCTGGGACACACACCGCCAGTCTCACTCTTCCGCTCTATGTCCATTCGCTTCCGTTCCACTCGTCAGCTTCTCCGCCCTCAACAGTTCCAGGGATGTTCTATACCGAAGCCGCCACCCTTGGCCGTCGCTCTAGCGGTGGCAGGTGTTGCAACTGGTAATGTCGCGCGGTGAGCGCACATTGTTCGCCTTCGCCAGGTAGGTGCCCAGTCCCTGCGGCCCCACTTGGCTGGTAAATGTCTTGAACGTCTCGCCCTCGCGAATCGTGACTGGATGTTCTGCCGATGGCTCCTCGTACGCCATGTTGTAAATCTGGTCGCCCATCGTCGCGGGATTCTTCGGATCTTCCTTCACATAGTGCGGCCGCAGATTCTTCTCCGGCTCGCGATGGCAATTGATGCACCACTCCATCTGCAGTGAAGCTTGGTTGTACATCAGCGCCATCTTGTCCACCCGCCCATGGCAGCTGTTGCAGCCGATCCCCTTGTTCACATGAATGCTGTGGTCGAAATACGCAAAGTCCGGAAGGTCGTTCGCCCTCGTCCACGCCAAACTACGCCCCGTGCGATAGCTCTCCCTCACCGGCTCCAGCATCGGTGCCGCCGTCCATATCTGTGAGTGGCAGTTCATGCACGTCTTCGTCGGCGGAATCCCTGCAAAACCGGAGACCTCAACCGTCGTATGGCAGTACCTGCAGTCGATCCCCAGCCCCGCTACGTGGTGCTGGTGAGGAAACGGAACCGGCTGCGGACGCGCCACTCCCGCATAGGTAAAGTAAGGCGAGCGCTGCAACTGCAACGCCGCCCACAACAGGCCCACCACCAAAATCAATCCGCCCAGGATGGATGCCCTTGCAATCGAGTTCGCACTGCGATGAAAGATCTGTGCCATGGTTGGAAACGATCCGTTCGCTTCTGCCCGCTCCGGGCATCTGCCATGAGACCAGGAACTTTCCTGGGGCTACATCCTCAAGCCCCTCGGTGTTCTCCGCTACTCACCGCAAATTTTGATAGATCACGTAGTAGTTTGAAATGTGTGCCGCAAGAAACCCGGATTATAACAGGAGCTTCCAGGCTGCGATTTTCACTCCATGGAAATCCCCGCTCGCCCGCAGTCCATTTAATTTTGTCTGGGATAAAACACGGTTCCCGGCCTACCTTCGTCGTTCTTTTTGCTGGCTGACGCAAGCTTTCTCCCCAACCGCCGGATTCGTCGCGCACCGCTCGCTCAACTCAAGTTTTTGGGTTCCACACCCCTGCGGCATCGCTCATAGGTGAGATGCGTCTAAACGCGTGAAGTGTGCATATTTTTCACAGTTCATCTTTAACCCAACCAGCTTCGTCCCAATTCGAAACCAATTGAAGACCCACTTGAAGACAAAGACACGAATCTTCTACCCTCCGTCGAATATCCTGTCTCCAAAACAGAAGGCGCAGCCGAAGCCGCGCCCCTTTTTCGTTCCAAACTTAGCTTTCTTTAGTCGCGCAAGTAAAAGTCCACTTCCACTTCCATCTTCACCGCAACCGCCACGCCGTCTTTCTCGGCCGGCTTATACTTCCACTCCTTCACCGCCTGGACGGCGTTTTCGTCCAGTCCATAGCCCAACCCCTTCACCACCTTGGCATCCACTACGTCCCCATTCTTATCCACCACAATGGACAGGGTCGCGGCCCCTTCAATCTTCTTTCTCTTGGCCTCGGCGGTATAGTTCGGGTTGGCCACCTCGGACAACTGCGGCGGCGTAATCTCGTCCGTCAAGGCAATTGCCTGCCCTATTGTCTGTGCTTTGCTTTGGCTTGCGTTCTGGTTTGGGTTCTGCGCCATGCCCAGCGCCACGGCTGCCAGCAGCACCACCAGTACTACGAAGAATATGCGTTTCATCGGACACCTCCATCCCGCCCACCACAACCACCAGCGGCGGATGATGACCCTCCACGCAGATTTCAGCTCTATCGCCTCTTCTTTGCAGTGACCCAGCTCACACCGCTCTCGCCAAAGCGCTACCTGCTGGCCAGTTGTTCTACGCCGTTCTACGGCCGCTACCAGCTTCCCTGTTTCTGACCCCACCACCAGACCAGACCGACGGTTGCGGTGGTCTGATGGCGACTCAGCACACCCTGTGCGTCGGTGAAGAAGCTGGGGGTGTTGGAGAAATCGCGCCGCCACTCGTACCGCATCAGGAAGCCGTCAGCGAGCAGGTAATCGAAGGTTGCCGTGCTTTCCTTGAGGGCCTGGTCGATGTTACTGAACGCACCGCCGTGGTCCATCAGGTATTCGGCGCGGCCTGCAAGTGCAAGCTTTGGCGTGAGCTGGTAATGGGCATAGACGGCTCCACCATCATCGCGTTTGGGAGTCGAAGACTCTCCGGGGGCTGAATTCCGCCAAACCCGCTGGATGACGTAATCGCCTTCAATCGCAAGCGCAAGTTTTGAGCTGGCGTTCCAGTTCACATAGCTGTCAAAGATATGCGTCCGTCCGTTCGGCGCGGGACTGATCGCAACGAAGGTGAGTCCGGGTTGCACCGTAACCGGGCTCGGCGTCGTGACAGCAGTGCGGTCGGGATTCTCTTGCCCAAGGTAGTAATTGAGGGTCCATGTGACGGACTTGCGTGGAGTAACTACAAAACCAAACATCTCGTCCTTGAATCCGTTGGTGGCCTCGGCCTGGTTGGTTCCGTTCACGACCCAGTAATTGGCGGCAAACCTGTCATTGAACTTGTAGTTTGCGCGGACTCCCATGTGGTAAAAGGGCAGGAAGTCGAACCAGAACGAGCGCGAATAGTTCATCTGGTCCTTGGTGTAATTCCCCTCAACTCCAAGCGAACTGCTCCATTTGCCAAAGTCGAGGGTCAGTCCCTTGCCAACCGGGGCGATATAGGTCCCATATGCCTGGAAGATGTTGCGGTAGATTTCCGGTCGAGGCTCGTTGAGGGGATTGCCTTGGGTGGTGTCGGTGGCCTGTCCAAATTGGAGGTCGACACGGGCGCCAAAGCGGCGTCCGGCCGCGAGATCGGGTGCGTGTTCCATCACTACGCTGGCCTGGCTCAGGCTGAAATTGTTGCTGAGCACATCGTAGGCGCGCAGTGCATTGACACGTCCGATGGGACTGTTGAAGTTGTAATCGTAGTAGCCGTCGAGCGAAACATTTACGGTCGTGTCGCGCAAGGCTGCGATCGCCTCATGATCGCTTTGCGCAACCGTCGCCGGTGCGGCGGCTGGCTGCGGCACCGCGGCCAAGGCTGGAGAGGCAGCGGGCGGCAAAGGTCTGGGCTCTGGAGAGGTGACAACCGACGCTGCCGACGAAGCCGCAGCAGCCTTATTGGCTAACTGCGCCTCCAGTTTATCTACCCGCTGCTGAAGCAGCAGCACCATGCTGCGCAACTCTCGCACTTCATCAGAACTCGTCTGCTGAGCGAATGCGACCGGAGTCGCCGAGATCAGAATCAGCGCCGGAATGAGGATGGATCGAATGGCGCAGGGTATGCGGAACCTGAAGATGTGCATGATGAACTCCAGAAGGCAACGAAACCGCCGTTCACTGGGACAGTGAGTCTCGCAGCTGGGCGCTGTGAAGATCGACTAAGTTTGGCCGGTGATCTCGAATCCGAGATGCTCGACGAGGTATTTCAATACGCGTTTTTCAAAGCATTGGCGAACTGACCAAGTTTAGTACCGATCTCAGGTGGGTGACGAACTACAAGGAAGGTTGTCTTGGTAGTGTCCAGTGTTTTGTGTAAACGGCTTTGGTTGAGTTCACGCGGATTGCTCCGGGAATCGGTCTTCCCATAGCAGAGCGAATCGGTTGAGCGCCTCCTTCCAACCCTGGACGGTGTG
>Ga0181520_10005063_pt1 | contig 21392 bp, 17 predicted proteins | sample PEATcosm2014_Bin_29_FD_132451 | JGI IMG/M metagenome (GOLD analysis project Ga0181520, IMG submission 132451) | Peatland microbial communities from MTU Mesocosm Facility, Houghton, MI, USA - PEATcosm2014_Bin02_30_metaG | ecosystem: Environmental > Terrestrial > Soil > Wetlands > Peat | place... | reverse complement strand
GCGCTCATTCGGGGCGCATAAGCGAGGCGGAGCCTTGGTGTGCCGCCGTGCCATGATCTCAGTTCGGCGTATGTGGATTGCGGGTCTTTGGAGTGTAGGAGCGCGATTCTTGTTTTCGGAATCCTTGGCGAAGTTAACCGGCCAATTTCCATTGATGCCGGGGCGACGGCCGTAGGTAGAAGCTATGTTTTCTTTCAGTGGGTTTTCTTCAGGAGGCGGGGCTCCGCTTCCGGCCGGGATCTTGGCGGGTCGAAGCCAGAGACGGACTCGGCCGTAGATTGAACTGATTCTGACCACTTAGTCCATGTTTGGCTCAGTTCGTGACGATCTTGGGCTAGGGCTAAAGTATCAAATGTGCCTACCTGCGAACCCAGGCTAATCGCGAACCCACAATTCTACCGACCCTATCGACCATGGAACCCGTGCCTAGCTCTGTCATAATCTCCGACTGGGTGGTTCGAACCTTAACGCGAAAAGCGCGAGCCGGAGTTGCACATGACTGCACAGGAAACCTGGTAGCCATTTTTTGTCCACCTGTACCCGACACGAGTGCGCTCCTGTGCGCACCAGTGCGCGGGGATGTATCGATACTAAGTCCTTTGTATGCCAATATTTAAAGGGTAATAGCCTAAGTATGAAGAAGTTGCAGAAAGTGTACGAATCGGGTTAGAAGGCCGGTGCTCTGTCCAGTTGAGCTACTCGCCCACGCTTTCCTATTGCAACTTCGATTCGCCGTTAGCGGTTGCAGGAACCGCCAGCGGGATAGCGTTTTCAAGGGACCGAAGTGCATCCATCGGAATTTGCTGCAAGATCGGTAGCCGGGAAAGCCCCTTTTGATCGGCCTGTCCCTCATTCGACTCAATGGCCTCCTCACGGTAATCCCAAGGACACACTTTGAATCTGGCCTTTGAGATTCCGCATCTTCAGCTTCACCCACGCTGTCGGACACCAGCGCGCCTGCTGCTCCTGCTTTCTTTGGGCATCTGCGGCGACAGGTTTGGTCGAACTGCTTGCAAAGCGGGGGATCCTCATCGGAGGTGATCACCGCCGCATAATCGGTACCACTCAAAGGGGCACTGCGCTCGAAGCTGCTTACAGGAACCGACGATGTTACGGGCGTTCAAGGTTGGATGTGCTTCGCTTGGGAAACATGCCCATGCATCCGATGAATCTCGCTTCCCGCCAATAGAAATGCACCAACACCGTAGGTGTAGCTCGCAGATGCCGTAAAAGGCTGCGGTTCGGCTCCGGTCTGCTGAATGCAGCCGAGTCGGCCATCGGCATACACATGATGCACCAAACCGGCCCATGCCTTCTGGACCACGGGCCGATAGGCATTTTCATCGAGCAATCCATCGTTCATACCTGCGGCCAAGGCGTAAGCGAAGAAGGCGGAGCCTGAGACTTCAGGCAGATCGTAGTCGTCGGGGTCAAGCAGACCGGCTCGCCACAGTCCATCCGGCGATTGAATGGCGGCCACACGCGCAGCCATCTCCTTGAGCTGTGCAATGTACTCGATGCTGGCAGGGTCGTCCTTGGGAAGGTATCGGATGGTGCGGACGATCCCGGCCATGACCCAACCGTTTCCGCGGGACCAGAACATTCTTTTCCCATTCGCTTCGGTGCGAGTCAAATAGGTTGAGTCTCGCGCATAAAGGTGCTCCTTTGCATCGTAAAGCCGGTCGGATGTTTTGGCCCATTCTTCGTCGAGATAGTCGATGTATTTGCGATTGCCTGTTGCTGCATACATCCGCGCCCATACGGGCGGAGCCATGAACAATGCATCGCACCACCACCAAGCAATCTCTTTGCCGGGAAGGGTGGATGTTCTGGGAGCAGCGAGGATCGCATCGAGTTCACTCTGTGTGGGCCTCATCTCGTCTTTGTTCTTATCGAGAAGGTACAGTTCCAGATAGGTCTGGGCCACGCTTTGGTCGTCGGCATTGGGCAGATGGGAGACCAACTGCCAGTTGAACTTCTGTCCCATGGCCTGCATGGCAAGGCGATATTTCGCGTCACCCAACTCGTCTGAAGCCGCCATGAAGCCGGTGTAGAGAGCGCTCCATGTCCAGGTCCGATCGAAGTAGGGCTGTGCGCGATTGAGTTGCCAGTCGGCGACTTTGCGCATGGCCTTGGCCACTGCGGCTGGTTTGGTCGAGTAGGATAAATCCGAGGCAAACGGGCCAGGGTCATTGGGCGCGTCGCCAAAATGACGTTCCTCGTTGCTGGCAATATTTGCCTGTTCCCTGGGGCCGGGACGACGCTGGGCCAGCGCCGGCGAAAAGTGCAATCCGAGCACTGTAGCGGCTACCGCAATTGCGAGCTTGCAACTCAATCCACGACTGCACATCCAGCCACCTCGACTTCGAATTCTATATGGTCGCGGAGGGGTTGTTTTGGAATGAAGACCGTTCAAACGAATGAGGAGATCTGGGTCAGAAGTGTAGGGAGATGTGTTTTCGTCAGGGATCGATCAAATCTCCCGATTTGAGATGAGGGGCGAGGCGGTATATAAATCAATGAGATAAAGACGGATCTTCAGGCGCCGTGGCGGTCCGATCCGGTTGGTCGAAGTCAACCATCCGATGGGCTCGATTAGAATTCAGATCGGCTGGTATTGGGGCAGAATGCCGGGGCAGGCGTTCGCAGAGATCAGAAGGCATTTGGAGCTAGCCCGCGTAGCCAGGGTGCCATTCAAGGAGAATCGTTCCATGACAGATTTCAGTTCCATGCGCCGGAGTTTTCTACGTACAGGGGGTTTCGGCGTGGCAGTTGCCTCAATTCCGGCGATTTCCTCTGCGGCGTCTCAGCGCGAGGGCAGTGCGAATCCAGAGGCTTCTCAGGGATTGTTCGATGTGCGCCGGTTTGGGGCAACCGGAGATGGGAAGACACTGGACACGCAGGCAGTGAACCGGGCGATTGAAGCGGCAGCGGCTGCAGGCGGTGGCGTGGTCAACTTCCCCGCTGGAGCCTATCTATGCTTCTCGATTCATCTGAAGAGCCAGGTGCATTTGCATCTTGAACAGGGAAGCGCGATTGTTGCCGCCGACTCGCCTGAACCTGGCGAGCAGACCGGATATCGTAGCGGCGTCTATGACGCTGCGGAGCCGAAGACCGCCTGGGATGCCTATCAGGATTATGGCCACAATCATTGGCACAACTCGCTGCTTTGGGGCGAGGAACTTCACGATTTCAGCATTACGGGACCTGGCCTGATATGGGGCAAAGGGCTTTCCAACGGGCGCGGGCGCAAGGGAGATGGCGCTCCGTTTATTGCAGAGCAACGGGGCGTGGGCAACAAGGCGATTGCGCTCAAGAACTGTCATAACGTTCTGCTGCGCGATTTCTCGATGCTCAAAGGTGGCCACTTCTGCCTGCTGCTGACCGGGGTCGACAATCTGACCATCGACAACATCAAGATCGACACCGATCGCGATGGAATCGACATCGATTGCTGCCAGAATGTGCGGGTTTCCAACTGCACTGTCAATTCGCCGTGGGATGACGGTATCTGCCCGAAATCGAGTTATGCTCTGGGGTATGTGCGACCTACTCGCAATGTGACCATATCTAACTGCTGGGTCACAGGGAACTATGAGATGGGGTCGGTGCTCGATGGCACTTTCAAGAAGTTGGCACCCGAATCGCGCGTACATCGCACGGGACGCATTAAGTGCGGCACAGAATCCAATGGGGGCTTCATCAACATTTCGATTTCAGATTGCGTATTCGAGGGGTGCCAGGGCTATGCGTTGGAAACGGTCGATGGAGCACTGCTGGAAGACATCGCCATTACCAACACGACCATGCGCGATCTTGCTTCCGGTCCAATCTTCATGCGGCTGGGAGCTCGGCTTCGTGGGCCGAAAGAGTCAACGAAGGTTGGTACGCTCAAGCGTATTCTCATAAGCAATCTCACTTGCTATAACGCGCCTCAAAATGTCTGCTCAATTCTGAGCGGGATTCCCGGTTATGCAATTGAAGATGTGAAGTTCTCAAACATCTATGTGGAGACCGCCGGCGGCACAACCGCTGCCGAAGCCCGTGTGGAGCCGCTGGAGTTTGAGGACAAGTATCCGGAGCCGAACATGTTTGGAACCTCGCCGGCGTCAGGGTTCTTTCTCCGACATGTGCGCAATTTGGAGATGAGTCACGTTGAGATTCGAAACACAATGCCAGACGGACGGCCTGCGTTTTACCTCAACGACGTGAACCGTGCGGACTTCTTCGCCGTGACGGCCCCGCGGGGTGTGGATGGGGCATTCGCACTGCATGACGTGAAGGATCTGCGGATTGGCTGGAGCCGCGCAGCCGCAGAGATATCGATCGACAGAGGCGACGACAGAAGGCTCTAAGGGGGATATGCATGATTCTGGAATTATTCAAACTAAGTGGCAAGAATGCGCTGGTGACCGGGTCATCGCGTGGAATGGGCGCAGCCATTGCCGTTGCGCTGGCGGAAGCGGGCGCCAATGTTGCGCTGCACGGTTCGCGTGGGGTGCCTGCCGCCGTGACAGGACAGGTAGCCGCAAAAGGCGTCCGGTACGTTGAACTTGCTGCAGATCTAAGCGATCCCGGTGTGTGTGCCGGACTGGTTGAGCAGACAGTCGATGCGTTTGGCTCCATCGATATTCTCATCAACAATGCTGGAATTACTCGCCGTGCGCCGGCAGTGGACTTCACGATTGCAGACTGGGACGAGGTGCTGGCGACGAATTTGACCAGCGTCTTTCGTTTGTGTCAGTGCGCGGGCCGTCACATGCTCGCTCAAGGCTCAGGGAAGATTGTCAATATGGCCTCGCTTCTGAGCTTCCAAGGTGGAATCACCGTCCCGTCGTACGCCGCTGCCAAAGGCGGGGTGGCGCAGTTGACCAAGGCACTGGCCAACGAATGGGCAGCGAAAGGCGTTCAGGTCAACGCCATTGCACCGGGGTACATCGAGACCGACCTTACGGAAGCACTGGTGAAGGACCCGACGCGCGCCCGGCAGATCCTGGAGCGCATTCCCGCGGGCCGTTGGGGATCTCCGCAGGACGTTGCCGGCACAGCCGTTTTCCTGGCTTCATCGGCAAGCGACTACATTAACGGGCATGTTCTCGTGGTGGACGGAGGATGGATGGGCAGGTAAGCAGGCCGGCATTCGAGGGCTTCGGCTTTTCGCTTGACAAGGGAAGGCGATGGTATTTACGGTTTGTTCGGTGTTGGAACAATATCTGATCGAGTCTGAAACACTCAGAGATGGGGATTATGACTGGCGACTCCAGGCGAAGTTTTCTCAAAGGTGCGGGCTTGACTGCGGTAGCCTGCCTGGCGCATCCGCGTTCGATTCTTGGCGAGGCCTTGAAATCAGGCTTTAGAATTGCGGTCATCAACGACGAAATCTCGCAGGACTTCGATCATGCCTGCTTTGTTGCCTCTCGCGATTTCGGCATGAGCTGGATCGAACTCCGCTCGATGTGGGGCAAGAACACCATGGCTTTGAGCGCAGCCGAAGTGGACGAAGCGCTCAGGATTCTGGCCAAGTACAACCTGCGCGTCACCGACATCGCAAGCCCACTGGGCAAGACTGACTGGCCCGGTGCGCCCAGGTCACAGTACGGCTCCAAGGGAGATATGCATGGCGCCGCGGAAGTGACCTTCAAGCAGCAGGATGAAGTACTGGAGAGGTCCGTCGCTTTGGCCCGGCAGTTCAAGACAGACAAGATTCGCGGATTCGATTTTTGGCGTCTTGACGATGTTGCGCCTTTCCGTGCGGCCATTGACGAGAAGCTTCGCACTTGGGCTGAAACGGCTGCCAAAGAAGGCGTTCTGCTGGTCCTTGAAAACGAGTTCGAATGCAATACCGCAACCGGGCGCGAGGCCGCACGCACATTGAATGCGATTCAGTCGCCCAAGTTGGCACTCAATTGGGATCCTGCGAATGCCGTCATGCGCGGCGAATTGGATGCCTTTCCCACGGCATGGGAACTGTTGCCCAAGAATCGCATTCATCATTGCCACTGCAAGAACGCGGTCAAGGGCGCGGATGGAAAGATTGAGTGGGCTCCGGTAGGGAAGGGAATCATCGATTGGACCGGGCAGTTCGGCGCGCTCAAACAGGCGGAATATCACCAGGCGGTGAGTCTTGAAACGCACTGGCGTGGCGCCGGCACGCCGGAGGACTCCACGCGGATTAGCTGGGCCGGCATGAAACAGGCATTGCAGAACTCCGCTGCTTTATAAGTCTTGAAGCAGATGTATCGCATTCCAACAGAATTGGAATTGAGCCGAATTTAGGTGGTTTGATGGAGAAGACAATGCTGACTAGACGGGATTTTCTTGACACGCTCGCTGTGGGAGCAGCCGGGTTGGCTATCGGTTCGACCGCCAAGAGCTATGGGCAGATTCTCGGCTCCAACGACCGGCTTAACTTCGCGGTCATCGGGCTGCATGGGCGCGCCTCTGCCCACCTTTCTTCTCTGAAGGCAAACCAGGCGAATGCCCGTATCTCCCACGTTTGCGATGTGGACAGCAATACGCTGAAGAAGTTTGCCGCGGATACAGAGAAAGAGATGGGCTACGCGCCGGCTACCGACAAGGACTTTCGGAATATCCTGCAACTGAAAGATGTGGATGCGATCACCGTCGCCACTCCCGACCATTGGCACGCTCCGATGGCCATAGCAGGGTTGCAGGCGGGTAAGCACGTTTATGTTGAAAAACCTTGCAGCCACAATCCGGCCGAAGGTGCGCTGCTGGTCGCGGCACAACAAAAGTATCAAAAGCTGGTGCAAATGGGAACCCAGCAGCGCTCATCGCCGCACACCATCGAGGTTGTCGACAAGATTCACAATGGCTTGATTGGCCGGGCCTACTTTGCGAAGGCCTGGTACAGCAATGTGAGAAAGTCCATTGGCGTGGGTAAGGAAGCACCGGTGCCCTCGCAGCTGGATTGGGATCTTTGGCAGGGCCCGGCCCCGCGCGTGCCCTACAAGGACAATGTGCAACCCTATAACTGGCACTGGTTCAAGACCTGGGGAACGGGCGAGACCCTGAACAACGGCACGCATGAAGTCGACGTATGCAGGTGGGCGCTGGGCGCCGAAATTCCGAAGCGCATTACATCGTCGGGCGGAAGATATCACTTCAAGGATGACTGGCAGTTTTATGACACGCTGATCACGAGTTACGAATACCAAGACAAAATGATTTCCTGGGAAGGGAAGTGCTGCCAGGGGATGAAGTTCTACGGCCGGGATCGTGGATCGGTCATCATGGGGACATCCGGTTCTGTGTTGGTGGATCGCGACGGCTACGAAGTCTACGATCTGCATGGAAACAAGACCAGCGAAGTGAAGACGGGCAAGGAGACTTCGTCTTCGGATATCACGGTGCGCGATTCCATGACGGACTTGCACTTTGCCAATTTCATTAGCGCCATTCGCAAAGGGGAGAAGCTTAACGCTCCTGTCTCTGTTGGCAATGTGGCGGTCACCATGCTGCAACTCTCAAACGTCGCCTGGGAAGTTAATCGCGAATTGCATCTCGATAGCGCAGACGGAAAGATCCAGAACGATCCGGAAGCGATGAAGCTTTGGGGTCGCGACTACGAAAAGGGTTGGGCACCGCACCTGTAAGGTGAGTCAAGCTTGCGCGCTTACCGTTGTTGAAATGGGAATGAACCCGGCGCCGGACTCGCCCACACCTTCCATTTGGAGCCCACAAGGAGGCTCGAACACATGATAGAGAACTTATCGCGGCGCAATTTCGTTCGTTCCGGAGCGTTGCTTGCAGCATGCGCAACCATGCGTCCCGCCTCATCTTTCGCGGAGTTATCGCAGGCATCTCGCAAGCCGTCGCCGATTCATCTCGGGCTTGCCAGCTATACCTTTCGCAACTTCAGCCGCGCCCAGATGATAGGCTTCATGAAGCAGCTGAACGTGAATGAGATCAATGCCAAGGATGTGAAAGATCATCTCCCCATGGATCCGGCCGAGGAGACCAAAGCGCTTGCGGACTACGCAGCAGCAGGCATCGCACTGCGCGCTGCCGGAGCCATTTATTTCAGAAGCGATGACGATGCCGACATTCGCAGCAAATTCGAGTACTGTAAGCGAGCAGGCATTGGCGTGATTGTGGCCGGGGATCCGACGGCGGAAACTCTGCCGCGCATTGAAAGATTCGTCAAGGAGTACGACATCCGGATAGCCGTTCACAACCACGGCCCCGAGGACAAGGTTTGGCCATCGCCGATGGATGTATTGAAAGCTGTTAAGAACATGGATCCGCGCATGGGATGCTGCATCGATGTGGGGCACACGGTTCGTGCCGGAACGGACGTCGTGGAAGCGATTCATGCTGCGGGGCCGCGGCTGTTCGATGTTCACATGAAGGACCTGACCAACTTTGACAGCAAGGAAAGCCAAGTCGCTGTGGGCGACGGCATCATGCCGGTCAGGGAGATGTTTGAAGCATTGATGGCAACAGGCTACAAGGGATTTGTGGATCTCGAATACGAGGTACATGGCGACGACCCGATGCCAGGTGTCTCTGCTAGCTTCGCATACATGCGAGGAGTTCTGGCGGGCATGGGGTATTCCAGTCACGCGTGATGGGCCCGGAAAGCCTCCATAACCGGTGTGCGGGGCTGGTGTTTCAAGAGCATATACTGAAGTTCATACCTCTTATAACACCTTCCACATCTTCTTCCAGCGAAAGGGCAGAACTCGAATCATGCTGATCCACGAAGACCGATTCTTTCCAGCCGAAATCAGTACAAGGGCCATCGCCAAGGCGCTTCATGCGCACATCGAGGGATTGCCCATCGTGAGCCCGCACGGGCACACGCAAGCGGAGTGGTTTGCGTCGAACAAACCATTTCCCGACCCGGCAAAGCTCCTTGTGCAGCCCGATCATTATGTCTTCCGCATGCTTCTGAGTCAGGGCGTTTCGCTCGAAGATCTGGAGATCGGGAAGCTGGAATTGACGGATGCCCGCAAGGTCTGGCGCATCTTCGCCAACCATTATCATTTGTTTCGCGGGACCCCGACTCGCATGTGGCTCGATTATGTATTCCAGGAACTGTTCGGGTTGGAAGTGCGACTGGGCCCCGGCACGGCCGATTTCTATTTCGACACGATCTCCGAGAAGTTGCAGAGCCCAGATTTCCTGCCGCGCGCGCTCTATGAGCGCTTCAATATTGAGGTGCTGGCAACAACCGATTCCCCACTCGATTCGCTCGAAGATGTGAAGTCTGTTCGCGCATCCGGCTGGAACGGAAAGATCGTCCCGACATTCCGTCCCGATCCGGTGGTCGATCCGGAGTTTCAGAATTTTTCTGCCTCTATCGCAAGAATGGGAGAGCAGACCGCTGAAGATACCACCACCTGGGCTGGATATCTCAATGCGTTGCGCAAGGAGCGCGCCCGTTTCCGCGATCTTGGGTGCACAGCCACCGACCATGGACACCCGACCGCACAAACTGCCGATCTGTCGCCGATGGAAGCTGCGGAGTTGTTTCAGAAAGTACTGACTGGGAGCGCCAATCGAACCCAGCAAGAGCTTTTCCGCGCCCAGATGCTGACTGAGATGGCGCAAATGAGCCTGGAAGATGGGCTCGTGATGCAGATTCACCCGGGAAGCGTGCGCAACCACAATCGCAAGCTCTTTGAGCGCTATGGTCGCGACGTTGGGGCTGACATTCCCAGACCGACAAACTACGTTGACGCGCTTCGTCCGCTGCTGAATAGGTTCGGCAACGAGAGTGGCCTGACAGTCATTCTGTTTACGCTCGACGAGTCGACGTATAGTCGCGAACTCGCTCCGCTGGCAGGGCATTATCCTTGCCTGCGCCTTGGCCCTCCCTGGTGGTTCCACGATAGCCCTCAAGGGATGATGCGATTCCGCGAGATGGCGACAGAGACCGCTGGATTTTACAACACGGTTGGATTCAACGACGACACCCGCGCATTTCTCTCCATTCCTGCGCGGCACGATGTGGCGCGGCGCGTGGACTGCGCGTTCCTGGCCAAGCTGGTGGCCGAGCATCGGCTGGCAGAAGACGAAGCATTCGAAATAGCGTATGAACTGACCTATGGCCTGGTGAAGAAGGCATATAGGTTTTGATGAAATTTCTGTGTGACGTCTTGATTTGGCCCGGCACCGCGAACTTATGGCGCCGGGAGCCTTGAAACTCAATTGAGCCGCCGCAAGCAACTCAATCCCTGTGACACCAACACTTGAACTGGTAAACTGGGGCCAGTCAGGCCATCTTTCTGTCTGTTCCAGCCCATTGAACGAGTCTATACCCTGATCGAGACCCATTCGGAGATGAAAGAAATCAAGATGCCGGCGCAACGCTACTCCTTCACAAATAATCAAAGCGCGTCGAACAAGATGCCCCGGCAGATCAATCGCAATCTCATTTTTAACCAGGTTCGCACGCGGCAGCCGATCTCACGCGCGGATTTGGCGCGGGTGTCCGGACTTCAGAGAAGCACCGTCTCCCTGATAGTGGAAGAATTGCTGGCCGAGCGCTGGATCGTGGAAGGCTCTTTGGGTCGGTTGCCCCGTGGTCGCAGGCCCACATTCCTGAACCTGAACGGGCAGCGCGGGGTCCTGGCCCTCGACATTCATCCGTCGCAAACCACCCTGGCCGTCACTGACCTGGGCGGGCAGATCCTGGCTCAAAATCTCATCGTGCTCCCTGCCAATCCCCAGAAGGTCATCGGCGCGATCGTTGACGCGATCAAGAAGATGATCGCGGCACATAGCGATCGGTCCTTCGACGGCATCGGCATGAGTCTTCCTGGCCGGTTCGATCTTCATGGCCAGAAATCCATCTTTGCTCCCAACGTCGACTGGCCCATTGGACGCATCAAGTCCCGTGTCGAACAGGCAACCGGTCTTCCGGTTGTTGTGGATAACGTGGCCAACGCTTGCGCCTTGTCAGAAGTCTGGTTTGGCGAGAGCGACGGTATGCATGACCTGGTAGTGGTCAACGTCTCGGAAGGGCTTGGTACAGGGATCTTCGCGAATGGAAGGATACTGCGCGGCGAGGGGGGCTCGGCAGGCGAATTTGGCCATGTTCAGGTGGACGCCAACGGTTTGCCTTGCTCCTGTGGAAGCCGTGGATGCTGGGAGACGGTTGCTTCGAATCGCGCCGGGATGCGTTACTACACTGAGATTGCGCACCAGGCCTCGCCGGCCTTTGAAGACCTGCTCAAGTTGGCCGAAGGTGCAGATGCGCCTGCGACGATGGCCGTGGAAAAGATGTGCGCAGCGCTCGGCAGGGGCATGCATATGATCGCTTCCGCACTTGCGCCGAGTGAGATTGTGGTGGTTGGCGATATCACAACACTCTGGCATGTGGCCGGCCCACTGATCGATGCGGAGATGCGCAGAAATCCTTTGGTCAGGGTCCCCCGGCTCCGTCCGGCCCACGAGGGAAACACGGCCCGTTTGCGCAGCGCGGTTGCCCTGGTCATGAACGAAAATTCGCTTTGACCGGTACCCAGCGGTCGAAGCGGGGTGCCCTACCCCAAAATCTCCAGGCTCAAGGTGGATTCAGGTTCTTTTAGCAGACCTTGCCGCGATTTGGATTTGGGAAAGTGTCCTGGTTATCTGCATGGCTTTCATCCAGGCAGGCGAAGTCTTTTTCAACCAGAATCTTCAGTTCGCCCCCCATAACAGCGAAGTCTCCGTCAATGCCTACCTGGTCCCCATCGACCCAATGATGCGCTGTCTCTGAAGAGAGCACGACCGTGATCTCCTGGGCCTGGTACCGGAGAGACATCGCGTTTCCATTCGGTGCGTGCTCCAAGGCATAGGTCAGGCGTGCTTCCCTTTCCGGGGAGAAGTGGATCGTCTCCTCTATCCGGCCAGTTTTCAGCAGTCGAGCCACCTCCGTTGGAGTCACCCGGAGTCGCAAGGAATTGCCTTTGATTCGCAGTTTCATGTCGTCTTCCCTGACCGCTTTCGGCGAAGGAACAGATGATTGCAGCCCTCGTCGCCTATCCAGAATGCTAGCAGCGAAACATGCCCATGGGACATCCAAGCCTCCGGTTGTGGGCTATTGCGCATCCTGGGCACACCGGAAGCCCACTCCGCCGGAGCGATCGAGGCTGGGAGACATCAGCAGCAGCTTACTGTGCTCATCGAGGCGGTATGCCTGCGGAAAGTACCAGATTGACCCTTGCGGCTGGTAATACTCGCCTCCCCGGAGAATGGCCGAGCGGGTGTGGTCGTCGGTGAACTCGTCGGTCCACTGCCACACATTGCCGATCAAATCCATGACGCCATAGGGGCTTGCGCCTTGCGGGTGGGCATCCACGGCATCCGGGCCTGGCATGTCGCGGCCGGTGGCCGGCGTAGGCACATTGGCAGGCTGCCACTGGTTGCCCCAGGGATAGGTGCGGCCATCTGTGCCTTGGGCGGCCAATTGCCACTCCCACTCGTGGGGCAGACGCTTGCCGGCCCACTGCGCGTAGGCCCGCGCGTCCTCAAGGGAAACCCAGGTTACGGGGCGGTTGTCCCAGCCCCGCGGAAAGCTCCCGTTCTTCCAGTCGCGCAGAAAGTGAATACCGTCTTTTGGCGCGTAATGGGTGGCGTCGAGGAACTGCTTGAACTGCGCGTTGGTCACTGGGTACTTGTCTATATAGAACGGCGCCACCTGCATCTGCTGCTCATGAAAGCGTCGCGGTGTGCTCTCCCAGGGATATTGCACATCGACGCTGGGGCTTGCGTCTCCCTCGATCTCGGTGCCGTGCACCTTGAAGAGGAACGAGCCGCCGGGAATTCTGACCATGCCCTCAGGAGTTTTGCTCATGGCTTTGGTTGGGGGAATCGCCACCATGCTTTGCGCCAGCAGCACCGGCTCATGCGACCATGAGACTAGCGGCTTGACGGTCAATGCGGCCATGCGCTGCATGAGGAGCTTGATCTTGTCGCTGGGTTCTCCGGGGGTGGCCAGGATTGCGCCGTAGCCGCTTGCTTCCATATCGAAACTCAGGACGGCAAACGGCCCCTGGATGTCGGGCTTCAACTCCACACCGTGGTAGAGGTCGAAGTAGCGCATGCCGGGACTCGCCGGCATGTCCATCTGAGGGCCGGAGATGTCGTATTCGGTCCGGTTTACGATGGTCCACACGGTCTCATGCGCCAGCGGCCAGCGGCTGGCATAAACGCCGAAGTTGTGCATGGGGAAAAGCGGTTCCCAGTCGGAGCTCACCAGAAATGGAGCGACACCTCGCTCGATGGCGGCGACCCGGCGGGTAGCTTCGGCATCGCGAGGGTTGATGCCCAGCCAGATGCCCCACACGTTCTCCCAACTCTCCCAGCCCACGCCGTTGAAGAAGGCGAATTGCAGATCGCTGGTCTTGTCCAGGTTCCAGCGGTCGCTGATGTTGACCATGTGGCGGGTTTCCAGCCACTTGAAGCGGTCCACCATGGGGATGAAAGGAAACTGGTACTGGCCCCAGGTCATCACATTCCATGCCAGCGCCTCATCGCTGGGGCTGATCTCGGGCTGCATGGCCAGAGGATGGCCGATGGCTTCGGCGGCCAGCGAAAAGCCCAGCGGGATGCCGTCCTGCGTGTCGCCGTTGAGGCCGTCGGCGTCGATCTGCTTCATGATGGCCGCAAGAGCCTGCGGCCAGTTCTGGCCCGGCGCATGCGTTCCTTCGTCCCACATCATCATGGGAAAGAGCACGCGCACGCCGCGACGATGGAAGTCGGCCACCATCTGGCGAACGCCGTCAATGCCGCCGGGCATGGACTCGACCATCTGCAACTGATTACGGTCGTCGATACCCAAGTTGGGATACGTAGCCCACACCAGCACCGCGTCGATGCCGCCATAGCGCTTTTCCAAGTCGTCGAGATAGCGGTCGACCGTGTAGCGGCCTGCCACTGGGTCATAGAAATAGCGGTCGTGGACCATGAGCTGCGGCTGCATGAAGCTGGACTGGGTCCAGCGCAGGGCGGGGAGCTCGTAGCGCGAGGGGTCGTAGGCGGTGCGGATGTGGCGCTCGGTGCGCCAATGCTGCAGGTCGCGCAACCAGCGCTCGTGGGCGAAGGGAAAGCAGGCCCCAGTCGACGGGCCTTCCCAGGCATGGTGCAAGTTCAAGCAGTCGGGGCCGGGGATCTGCTGGCCACGGGCCGGAAACTGCGTATCTTGTGCAGTGGCCACCAGGGCGATGGATGTTGCCAAGCATCCCAAAGTGATCGCTCGAAGCATGTTGCCCGTTCTCCCTTTTCGATGGCTGAGGCTTGGAGGCAAAATGTTCTTACACATGCGACACCAGGAACGCGTCGACCTCTTGCCTTGTTGGCATCGACGCCTGAGCGCCGCGGCGGGTGACGGAGATGGCCGCCGCCGCCGAAGCAAACCGTGCCGCTGTCCACGGATCGGCGCCTTCAAGCAGCGCAACGGCAAAGGCGCCATTGAAACAGTCGCCCGCACCTACCGTATCGACGGTCTCGACTTTAAAGGCATGCACCCAGTCGGTTTGGCCATCGGCAACCGCAACGTAGGCGCCTTTGCCTCCGCGCTTCAACACCACGCCTTGCAACCCTTTGCCGATCAAGCGCTTCGCCCCGTTCTCGGTACTCAGCGTTTCACCAAGATAATACGTTGCTTCGGTTTCATTCGGCGTGAACCAGGTGGCCTGACTCCAAATTGCTTCTGGCAACGGCGCTGCGGGGGCGGGATCGAGCATGACGGGCACGCCGGCTTCGGCGCACAGATTGAGCACATGGCTGACGGTCTCAAACGTCAATTCCAACTGACACAGGACCATGCCCGCGGAGCGGATCATCTCGGCTTGCGCTTCGATGTACGCGACATCGACCTTGCCGTTAGCGCCGGGGACTACCACAATGGAGTTCTCGCCGTTGTCGGCCACAAGGATGGGCGCCACACCAGAGGGACCGGAGACGCGCCCTACGGCCGCTGTGCCCACGCCGGCGCGGTTGAGGTTGTCGAGCAGCGCCTGGCCGAAGACGTCTTCGCCCACCATGCCCACCATATGAACCGGATAGCCGAGCCGCGCCACGGCCACGGCCTGGTTCGCGCCCTTGCCGCCGGGGGTGGTGTCGAATCCGGTGCCAATGAGCGTCTGGCCGGCCACGGGAATGCTGGGCGTGCGCGCCACCAGGTCCATGTTGATGCTGCCTACGACAACAACGGGTTTCTTGTCCATGGCGATCTCGCGGGAATCAGTAGAGGGGAGCCAGGGCTACAGCACCCAGTCCCAATGCAAAAAACAGAAACATGAACACCAGCAGGCGGCGGGCTGAGGCGGGCGCGCCGGCAAACTCGCGCCACACAAAGACGCCCCAGCAGGCCGAGATCATGGTTGCGCCCTGGCCGATGGAGTAACTGACGGCCGGGCCGATGAGGTGGGCGCCCGAGGCCACGAAGTTGGCGACCGCGCCGGTACACCAGATTGCGCCGCCGAGCGTCCCTGCCAGATGCCAGCTGAGCGGGGCTCTCCAGTAACCGGAGCCATTGACTGTGGGCTTGCCGTCCAGAGGCTTGGCCATCAGCAGCAGGTTGGCGGGAATGGTGGAAAGCAGCACGCCGAGAGCGAAGAAGAAGGAGACGGCATAGGGGCCGGGTGCGGGTCTTCCGGGAAGGCCGCCAAGAGCCCGCGCCACCAGCGGGTAGAAGGTGCCCATCAGCAGGCCGGCAACGAGCGAAAGCACGATGCCGCGGGTGGTGGCCGACTTTGCGGAGCCCTCGCGTTGGCGATAGGCGGCGGCGTCGAAGACGATGGCCACGGTGACCAGGGCGACTCCGCCAAACAGCAGCAGGGGATTACCGGCGGGGTTGACCAGGTAGCTGGAGACTGCGCCCACAATCAGCGCCAGGCCAATGCCGACGGGGAAGGCAACCGCCAGCCCTGCCACGTCGATGGCCGCCACCAGCAGCAGGTTGGCGATGTTGAACACCGCGCCTCCACAGGCGGCGAAGAGGATGGGACCAAGCGGCGTGTGGGTGACCGCTTCGAGAAAAGGCGGCCCGGCCGGGCCCAGGCTTCCGGCGGTGAGTCCCCAGACAATGGCTCCGGCGGCCAGGCCCAGGGCGTAGTCCCAGTAGAAAAGCTGGAAGCGATAGCCGGGGCAAAGCTTGAGGGTATTGGCCCAGGAACCCCAGCAAAGCATGCTGAGAATCATGAGAAACAGAGCGGCTTGATAGCTTTCGGGAAGAAACATGGCTCGTTGGCCTCGTGCATGCGCCTGATGAAGTGAACACCGAACGATAAAGCCTGTGGGGTGGAGGGCGCAAATGGCACATTATTTCGGTATGCAGTTTCGATTGGATTTGGCAGGTCGCTGGGCAATTCATGGTCTTCGAATGCTGTTAAAGCCGTACCTTTCATGATTCGGCGTTGGTCCATCCCACTTCACCTGCAGAGGTCGCATTGCGCCGATCGGTAGTTCCGGAGTGCTCTCTACCGCAAAAGTGCCAACCCTGATGAAGCAAGTCTCTCTATCCGTTCTCAAAAGCCCGTCAAGGATGGTTTTGAGTTCACCATGGCGGGCTCTGTCCTGAGGCAGCGAACCGTGGGATTCTAGTGTTACTTCGCCCTTGCGGTACGCTGACTCCCACCTTTCCCAGATGGCCCAATCTTCCATTGCGAGATCGAATACCTCCTGTGAGACCGGAGTTAACTCGAACAGGTTGGAGTAATCCTGCCGATTCTCGTCAAAAATGCAGTTGTAGAAGTGAGGATTTCCACGGAAATTGGCAACGCCCTGGCGAGGACCGTCGTAAAACTCGCAGACGGTGAACACCAATTCGTATCCGGGCTCAAGTTGCTCGGATTTCTGCAATCACGCCTCCGCAAAGCCAATTAACTTCACCCGGCCGAAATCAAATCAAGAACTCCAGTCGGTCGTTTCATTTCTGGTGAATCCCCGGTCCTTACCCCTTCGCCGCCTTCACCGCCTCTGTCAGGGCCGGGACGACCTCAAAGAGGTCGCCCACGATGCCGTAGTCGGCTACCTCGAAGATGGGGGCGTCGGGGTCTTTATTGATGGCTACGATACATTGCGAGCCCTTCATGCCCACCAGGTGCTGGATCGCCCCGGAGATGCCGACAGCCAGGTAGAGCTTGGGGGAGACAGTTTGGCCGGAACTGCCCACTTGCCGCTCCATGGGCAGCCAGCCGATGTCGCAGATGGGGCGCGAGGCGGCCAGCTCCGCGCCAAGTGCCGTGGCCAGCTCCTGAACCAGCGGGATGTTGTCTTGTTCCTTGATGCCGCGGCCCACACTGACGATCAGTTGCGCCGACCCCAGGTCCACGGTTTGCGCTCCGGCGCGAAAAGGCTCCCCAGGCTTGGTGCGGATTTGGGCTGGATCGATTGTGGGCGCGAAAACGGAGATTGCGGTTGAGACCGATCCCCCAGGGGCTAAAGCCCCCGCTTCACATTGCGGGATTTGCGGCACGACTGAAGTCGTGCCCTGACACAATTCTGAGCTGCCTTCGTGCTTTTCAGCGCTCCATGCATTGCGGAATGCCCCTGCCTGGACTGAGACGAAGCAGGGACCCGCGCCAGCGGGCCGGTAGACCCCGTTCAAACGGCCCTGCAACAGTTGGCGGGTGAAGACCGGACCGTCGGCGATGGCGACCACATCGCTGACGAGCACTTGGCCCATGCGCGCTGCCAACGCGGGAGCGAAATCGCGCACCTGGTAGGTGTGCGGCAGCACGACGTAGGCGGGGCCTTCTTTCTCGATGAGTTGTTGCAACGCCAGCTTGAAGCCGTCGGCGGTGTATTGAGCCAGCATCGGATGCTCAACACGAATCACGGCGCCGGTCACCCTGGCGGTAGCTTCTGCGGCCAGGAATTCAGTGTCTGCACCCAGGACCGCCGCGCCCACCAGCATACTCAATTGCGCGCCGAGAAGTTGCCCGGCAGCGAGGGCTTCCCAACCGATGCCGCGTATGCGGCCTTCCCGAGACTCCAAAACGACTAGAATTCCGCTCATAGAACGCGCACCTCGAACTTCAGCTTTTCAACCAGCGCTGCCGCGGCTTCTTTGGGAGTGCCAGTCAGGATCTGCGTGGATTTCTGCCTTTGGGGCAGGGTGACCTTTTCGAGAGCGACAACCGGGGCCGATTCCGCACCGAGATCGGCGGCAACCAGTTGCCGCACCTCCTTGGTCTTGGCCCTTTTGATGCCCATCAGGGTGGCGTAGCGCAGCTTGTTGCCGCCGGATTGCATGGTGAGAACGGCCGGCGTGGGCAGCTCGACGGTCTGGAACCATCCCTCCTCCAGCTCCCGCTTAACGATGAGGCCGGAGTCGGACTTTTCGACATGCAGGATGAGGGTGGCGTGGGGCAGGCCTAATAGCTCGGCCACGATGACGCCGGTTTGGCCAAGGCCCAGGTCTTCCGATTGCAGGCCGGTGAGGATGAGGTCGGGGTTCTCCGGCCGGATGGCGGCGGCGAGAAGGCGGGCCACACCCAGCGCGTCGCGGTTTCCGAGATCGTCGCAAGCGATTGAGATGGCTCGGTCGGCGCCCTTGGCAAGGGTTTCGCGGATGGTGGTTCCCACCCGCTCCGGTCCGGCGCTGAGCACGACGACTTCGCCGCCGTGCTTCTCTTTCAGTTGCAATGCCTCTTCCAGGGCGTAGGCGTCGGGTTCGTTGAGGGCATATTGGATGTCGGATTCTTCAATCCACTTGCCGGAGGAGTCGATGCGGACCTGCGCATCGCGATCCGGAACCTGCTTGATGGCGACGATGATCTTCATGCTTTCGAAACTCCTGAGATCGGTTCAACGATGGGGTGAGGAATAGGCGTCTGGTCGAGGGTTTTGCCCAGCCAAACAGCGAACCTGTGAGTGTATCAAGCTTCAACGTCCTATGGCGGTTAAGTTCTTGAAGGAGACAGGATATGGCCCCGAGAGCAGAATTCAGAAGGGGCAGCCTGCTCATTTAGGCAAGACTGTTGCAGAGCCGGGCGGTTTTCACGACCCGGCCTCGGCCGGCCGATGAATGGAACCAGAAGGTCTGGATGGCTACGTTCGATGTACCTGCTAAGAGCTCTGGAATTGCGCAGCTGGAGCTCGCCGATGGGCTGCGCTACATGGCGCGTCAGCCCATTCTCGACCTGCGCGGGCAAGTGCATGGCTACGAGTTGCTGTTCCGGGCTGGCCCGGAGGCGGCCTTTCGCGGCGACGGCGACTTGGCTACCCGTACGGTGCTCGACAATACGGTTCTGTTCGGGATCGAGAAGCTGACCTGCGGGCTGTCCGCCTTTGTGAACTGCACCATGGAGTCTTTGACCGGGAATCTAGTGCACATTCTGCCGCCCAGCTCGACCGTTCTGGAGATATTGGAGACGCTGGAACCGACGCCGGAACTGATCGAGTGCTGTTCTTCGCTGAAAGAGGCGGGCTACCGGATCGCGTTGGACGATTTTGTATGGAAGCCGGAGGCCGCGGGCCTAGTGGCGCTGGCGGACTACATCAAGGTGGACTTCATCGAGACGCGGCCCTACAAGCGCGAGGAACTGCTCAAACGGCTGCGCGGCAAGAAGATCAAGTTCATTGCCGAGAAGGTGGAGACGCTGGAAGATCATCAACAAGCCTGTAAAGAGGGTTTTACGCTGTTCCAGGGGTACTATTTCTGCCGACCGGTGCTGCTGAAGAACCGCAAGATTCCCGCCAACCGCTTCTCCTATATCCGCATTCTGCAATTGCTGCATGACGACCCCCTCGACCTAGGTGAGTTGGGCCTGCTGGTGAAGCAGGATGCCTCATTGACCTACCGCCTGCTGCGGCTGGTGAACTCGCCGGTTTCCGCCATTCGCCAGGAAGTGAGCTCGATCGAGTCGGCGCTGGTGGTGGTGGGCGAGGACACATTCCGGCGGATTGCCACACTGGCCATCGCCAGCGAGTTGAACGCGGGCCGGCCGCCGGAGATCTTGCGCATGGCGTTCGTGCGGGCGCGCTTCTGTGAACAGGCGGCAGAACTCTGTGGCTTGGGTTCTACCGAACAGTATCTGCTCGGGATGGTCAGCCTCTTTCCCGCCATTCTGCACATTGCCATGCCGGAACTGGTGCGGGCGCTGCCGTTGCGGGACGGGATTCGGGAGGCACTGCTGGGCGTGCCCTGCCTGGAAAGCAGCTTGCTGGCTTGGGCGGAGGCAAGAGAGCGCGCCGACTGGGAGAAAAGCGAAACGATTGCGAGTTCCAACGGATTGAGCCAGGTGGAGTTGATTCGTTGTTATGGCGAAGCCATGCTTTGGGCCGAAGCGGCGATGTTCTCAGTAGCTTGAAAGCCGAATCGCGCCAGTTTCTCGCACCCCGCAACGGACCACCCGCTGAACAAGTTCTGAGACTTCGATGCGACTGTTGCACATTCACGATTGGGACGAAAAGTCGTCTATTCAAATGTGGCTGCACGAGTGTCTCGCATTGTTGACGGCATTTTGCTCCCTCGCAAGTCGCCAGGGGCTTGCTCATCTCCTCCGCTATAATTCAGATGGGGATTGTTCTGAGAAATGACTTAAAACCGTCCTTGGAATGACTCGAAGACTCACGGCAAGCCGTTCCCAATTAGGGAGCCTTCTTGATTCATTTGAAAGTTTAATTCCTTTAGAGCTTGCAATGCGTTGATTCTAAAGAACAGGTTGGCAATGCAAACGGTCCCCCAAAACCCTCCAGAGCTGGAATTGGCCGCTCAAACTGTGACAACACCAAGCGAGCCCGATTCGGGTGCCGAACTCACGCCCCTCCGCAAGGGCTCGGGGATTGGCCTGTGGATTCGCGATCTCTTGGTGTCTGCTGCGGCATCTGTGCTCATCATCACCTTTCTCTACCAGCCTGTGCGGGTGGAGGGAACCAGCATGTTGCCTCGGCTTGAGGATCGCGACCGCCTTTTCATCAACAAGTTCGTTTATCGGTTCTCAGCCATCGAGCGCAACGATGTGGTTGTCTTCCACTATCCCCGCGACCTGGAGAAGAGCTACATCAAGCGCGTAATCGCCCTGCCGGGGGACCGGCTGCGTATCGACCACGGCCGTGTGTTGCTCAACGGCAAGGCACTGAAAGAACCCTATGTGCCTGAGGAGTACCGCGACAATCGCTCGATGGCGGAAATCATTGTCCCGGACGACACCTATTTCATGATGGGCGATCATCGTTCGATTTCTTCCGACAGCCGGGAGTTCGGACCGGTCGAACGCTCGCTCATCTATGGCAAGGCGGTATTTGTCTACTGGCCGGCCCGGGATGCGGGAGCGGTCCGATAGCTCAAATCAAGAAGGCCGAAGGCAGTTGGCCCCACCGCAGGTGGAACCTGTTAGAATCGATTGAATCCACTCCTCGGAGAGGCAATGCAGGCAATCTTAGCGCTCGAAGACGGGCGCATCTTCCGTGGCCTCGGCTATGGCGCACCT
>Ga0181520_10005062_pt1 | contig 21392 bp, 11 predicted proteins | sample PEATcosm2014_Bin_29_FD_132451 | JGI IMG/M metagenome (GOLD analysis project Ga0181520, IMG submission 132451) | Peatland microbial communities from MTU Mesocosm Facility, Houghton, MI, USA - PEATcosm2014_Bin02_30_metaG | ecosystem: Environmental > Terrestrial > Soil > Wetlands > Peat | place... | reverse complement strand
TTAGCTGTCAGCTGTTAGCTGCCAGCTAATTGAGGAGAAATACCAGACATGGCAAAGCAGATTCTGCACGGTGAAGCCTCCCGTCAGGCCATCCTGCGCGGCGTGAACACGCTCGCGGATGCCGTCAAGGCGACCCTCGGCCCCAAGGGCCGCAACGTAGTCATCGAGAAGAAGTTCGGTTCTCCCACCATCACCAAGGACGGCGTCACGGTCGCCAAGGAAATCGATCTGGCCGACCCGCTTGAAAACGTGGGCGCGCAGCTGGTTCGTGAAGTGGCCTCCAAGACCTCCGACGTTGCTGGCGACGGTACCACCACCGCCACCGTTCTGGCCCAGGCCATCTTCCGCGAGGGTGTTCGCACCGTCGCTGCCGGCGCCAACCCCGCCGCTCTGAAGCGCGGCATTGAGAAGGCGGTCGTCGCCATCAACGCCAGCCTCGACAAGATCTCCAAGCCGGTTACCGACGAGATGGTTGCCCAGGTGGGCAGCATCTCCGCCAACGGCGACACCGAGATCGGCGCCATCATTGCGGAGGCCGTCAAGGTCGTCGGCAAGGACGGCGTCATCACCATCGAAGAGTCCAAGACCATGCTCACCGCTCTTGAGACCGTCGACGGCATGCAGTTCGATCGCGGCTACCTGAGCCCCTACTTCGTCACCGATGCCGAGCGCCTTGAGGCTGTCCTCGAAGAGCCCTACATCCTGATCTACGAGAAGAAGATCAGCGCCATGAAGGACCTGCTCCCCGTCCTTGAGCAGGTTGCCCGCTCCGGCAAGCCCCTGCTCATCATCGCGGAAGACGTCGAAGGCGAGGCCCTGGCCACGCTGGTCGTCAACAAGCTCCGTGGCACCATCAACGTGGCTGCCGTCAAGGCTCCCGGCTTCGGCGATCGCCGCAAGTCCATCCTGGGCGACATTGCTGTCCTGACCGGCGGCAAGGCCATCACCGAGGATCTGGGCATCAAGCTCGACGGCGTCAAGCTCGAAGACCTCGGCGTTGCCAAGCGCATCACCATCGACAAGGACAACACCACCATCGTCGACGGTTCCGGCAAGGCATCTGAGATCGAAGGTCGCGTCAAGGAACTCCGTTCGCAGATCGAGAAGACCACCTCCGATTACGATCGCGAGAAGCTCCAGGAGCGTTTGGCCAAGCTGGTTGGTGGCGTTGCCATCATCAAGGTTGGCGCTGCTACCGAGACCGAGCTGAAGGAAAAGAAGGCTCGTGTGGAAGACGCTCTGCACGCTACCCGTGCGGCTGTTGAGTCTGGCATTGTCCCGGGCGGCGGCGTGGCTCTGCTGCGCACCGCAACGGCTGTGGACGAACTCATTCAGAGCCTTGAGGGCGACGAGCGGACCGGCGCGCAGATCATCCGCCGCGCCATCGAGGAGCCCCTCCGCCAGATCATTGCCAACGCTGGCGAAGAGGGTGCGGTCAAGGTTGCCAAGGTGCTCGAGTCCAACGACGTCAACTACGGCTACAACGCCGCGACTGGCGTCTTCGAGGACCTGGTTGCCGCCGGCGTCATCGATCCCACCAAGGTGACCCGTACTGCTCTGCAGAACGCGGCCTCCATTGCTGGCCTGTTGCTCACCACCGAGGCTCTCATCGTTGAGATCCCCGAGCCCAAGTCGGCTGCTCCCGCAGGCGGCCACGGCGGCGGCATGGACGGCATGTATTGATCCAGTGAACAGTGGTCAGTGAGCAGTGGTCAGTAATTACTGCTCCTGACTGCAAGAAAAGCCCCCGGCTTCGGCTGGGGGCTTTTTGCGCCTTCGCCTGCTCGCGCGCGTAGGATTCGCGCCGCGTCTCTTCTTTCCGCCGCACTGCAGGTGCTTGCCAAAAGCGCTGCCCGCCTGTAGAACATATCGCGCCGTAGGCGCAGCGCATGTTAGCCCAGCGCTTCAGCGCTGGGAAAGCCGCACATCAACACCAGCCGGAGTCCCGTAGGGACGGCGCACAGCGTGTCGGCCGCACTGCAGGCACCCTGGAGGAGGAGGGGGCAGCAAAATCGCCCTGAGTGGACCCAGCGCGAAGTCGACGCAGGAACCCAGGGTAAGCCGACGCCTGAAGGCCCCGCGTCCCGTAGGGCCGCGTCGAACGTCCTGAAGGATCGAAGGTCTCTACACGCTCCGTTGCACCGCATCGCGTAATCCTTACCCATCGAGCAAGAATTACCTCCTGCCTCTTGCCTCTGTAAATCCAGCAACTCATTCATAAATAACCACATGCTAGATTCTCCACATTTGGCGCATCGCTTGCTTCTACAAAGAGTGTTGGATCGAATGACGCGCTGGCTCGCCAAGAGCGGCGACAGTCTGAAAGAGAGAACGATGACGATGAATCGCTTTGCACTTGCGCTGGTAGTTGCGGCAGTAGCTTCCATGGGCGTTACCGGTTGTGCAACCAAGAAGTTTGTCCACCTGCAGACGGCTCCGCTGATTGAGCATGAAAACCAGCTCGACAAACAGACGGCCGAAAATGCCTCGCAGATCAAGGATCTCGATGGCCGCACCCAGGCCGGCATCGGCAAGGCGCAGGGCACCGCCGATCAGGCTCTGCAGGCCGCGCAGAACGCCAGCCAGCAGGCCCAGGCGGCGCAGCAGACCGCCGACGGAGCCGTACACCGTGTGGACTCGCTGGAGGCCGTGGTGAAGGGCCTGGACAACTACAAGCTGGTCGCGGAGGTCTCGGTGACCTTTGCCTCCGGCCAGGCCCTGCTCGGCAAGGACGCGCAGGCCCAACTCGACGGCTTCGCGGCCAAAGTTGCGCCGAGCGGCTACATTCTGGAAGTGACCGGCACCACCGATTCGCGTGGCTCGGCCGCGTTGAACTACCAGCTCAGCCAGAAGCGCGCCACTGCCGTGGTGGCCTATCTTGCCGCCAAGCATAACATCCCGGCGCACCGCTTCTATCTCATCGGCCTGGGCAAGGACAAGCAGGTGGCCGCCAACAACACGGCTGCAGGCCGCCAGCAGAATCGGCAAGTCACCGTGCAGTTGCTTTCCAATCAGACCAGGTAGTTTCCGCCCGCTCTACATAGCAAGGGGCAGCCCATCGGCTGCCCCTTCTGCTTCTTTCTTTGATTCAAGCCTACTTCTTGGCCGCATCCAGCTGCCGCACGTGCTCGGCGCGCACGTCGTTGGCGGCAAACAGGCGCAGGAAGGGAGCGTCGCCGGCCGCGGCTTCCACCGCCGGGCGTCCGTTGGCCTCTTCGCGCTCCACAATGCAAACCACGGCGGCAACAATCATGCCGGCCGCGCGCGCGGCTTCCAGAGCCACAAGGGTGGAGCCGCCCGTGGTGCACACGTCGTCGACAATCACCACGCGTGCTCCCGGCTGGCAAAAGCCTTCAATCTGCCGGCCTGTGCCGTGTTCCTTGGCCGCCTTGCGCACCAGAAAACCATTCAGGAGCGGGGCGCTGGGGTCCTTCTGCGCGCGCCAGGCGCTGGCCGTAGCCACGTTGGACACAATCGGATCAGCGCCCATGGTCAGGCCGCCCACCGCTACCGCGTCAATCTGGTTGGCTTCCAGCAGCTCCAGAATGGCGTGGCCGGTCAGGCGTCCGCCCTCGGCATGGAGCGTGGTGGTGCGGCAATCAATGTAGTAGTCGCTGGTGGCGCCGGAGGCAAGGGTAAACTTGCCGAGCTTGAAGCTCTGGCGCGCGAGGAAGGCAAGCAGTTGTTGGGCGTGGGTGGTCATCACTTCCAGTTTACAGTGGTCCGTGAACAGTGAACAGTGGACAGGTTTCTGGGTGATGGAGGATTCTGGGCTGCGGCCAGCTTGTTTCTCACGATTCTTCCAGGAACGCCAAACGTCTCATGATGATCAGCAAGAGGCCGACTACCTGCATAGGCCGTTCGCTTCAGCTTCTGAGCACTGTCCACTGCCCACTGTCCACTGTTCACAGCTTGTCCATATGCCGGAAACCTTCTGACCCAATCAGCATGACGGAGAAGAGCAGAAAGTTGTACGCGGCGTGTACCAGCACGCTGGCGGCCAGGGAGCGCGTCGTCAGTCGCACCACGCTCAGCACCAGGCTCACGCAGATCAGCAGCGCAAACGATCCCCACGAGTAGCCGGTCTGCGCCAGGTGGATGGCGGCAAAGGCCAGGCTGGTAAAGCTCGCGCCGGAGATCATTGCACTTCTGGACCAGCGCGGATGGCCGCGCTCGCCCAACAGGGGCGGCACCGTCTTGTTGATGCGCTCGTTGACCCAGTCGCAGGCCGTACACATGGCCGGCAGAAAGAAGCCGCGGAAGAACATCTCTTCAAAGAACGGCGCAATAGTCACGCCAAAGGCAAACATCAGCCACGGCGCGCCCGGCGATTGGAAGATTTTGTCGATCGGCGCGTTCTTGGGGCTGCTGATCAGCAGTCCGCTCAGCATGGCGAGCAGGAAGCACAGAAAGGCGCAGAAGATCAGTTGCAAGTGCAAGCGCGCAGCCGTCCGGCCGTTCCACTGGATGCCGTCCAAAAAGCTCTTCTGCCAGAAGAGCGGAAAGACGAAGTAGGCAATGGCCAGGGTCACCAGATAGAGAATCAGCTCGCTACCCAGTGTGTAGTGGATGTCGAGCATGGCGTCAGCGCGCTTGCCGATGCCGTAAAGATGCACGCGCAACGCGGCGGAGACGGCCAGGCTGCTCAGCAGCAACGCAATCAGGGCAAACAAGGCCAGCAGAACGCAATGGCCCAGGTGCGGAATCCGCTCCGCGGGCGCTACAGCACTGTGCTCCCAGTTCTGGAAGAGCAGCGGCTGCGGAGCCGGGGGCTCCGCCCCTTCACGCGTTCCCGGTTCGGCTTGTGCTGCCACAGGGCCAGCCAACGCACCCTCGCATGTAGCGTCCGCGCCGGCGCTATTAGGCTCGTGCAACTGGGGCGTCGAATCGTCTTTCGGAAGCGTGCTCATGGTTGCCCTGTCTTCTTCTTGCGCGCGGGTTTGGCCGGCGAGCCAGCCGGCCTGCGCGCGGGGCGTGCCTTGGCTGGCTCGCTCGATTGTAGCGGATGGGTGCTAAGGGACTGATCAGGGCTGGGGCTGGATGCGGCAATCAACTCCTCCGATGCGGGAGGAACAAGCGACCCATCCGCGGCTGTATAGTAGCGGCGCAGGAATTGGCCGGTAAACGAGGCGTCAATCGCAGCCACCGCTGCTGGACGGCCCTCCGCCACCAGCCTGCCGCCCTCTTCGCCGCCCTCCGGGCCCATGTCAATCACCCAGTCCGCGTTGTGGATCACGTCCAGATTGTGCTCGATGATGATCACCGTATTGCCTAGGTCGGCCAGCCGGTGCAGAACCTCCATCAGCTTGCGCACATCGTCGAAGTGCAGCCCGGTGGTGGGCTCGTCCAGCAGGTAGAGGGTGCGTCCGGTCTGGCGCTTGCTCAGCTCGCGAGCCAGCTTCATGCGCTGCGCCTCGCCGCCGGAGAGCGTGGTGGCGCTCTGGCCCAGATGCACGTAGCCCAAACCTACGTCCACCAGCGTTTGCAGCTTCTGGCGCACCTGCGGCACATCCGTCAGCACCGCCAGCGCGTCCTCAATGGTCAGATCCAGAATGTCGGCAATGGAGTGGTTGTGGAACTTCACCGCCATGGTTTCCTGGTTGTAGCGGCGGCCGTTGCACACCTCGCATTGCACGTACACATCGGGAAGGAAGTTCATCTCAATGCGCCGTTGTCCATCACCACTGCAGGCCTCGCAGCGGCCACCGGCCACGTTGAAGCTGAAGCGCCCGGCCTTGTAGCCGCGCTCGCGCGACTCCGGCAGCATGGCAAACAGGTCGCGGAGGGGCGAGAACACCTGCGTGTAGGTGGCCGGATTCGACCGCGGCGTGCGCCCAATCGGAGACTGGTCGATGCGGACCACCTTGTCGATCTGCTCAGCGTCGGTCAGATGGTCGTGCGCGCCAGGGTCTTCGCGGGAGCCGTACAGGTGCTGCGCCAGCGAGCGGTAAAGAATGTCGTTCACCAGCGTGCTCTTGCCGCTGCCGCTCACCCCCGTCACCACCGTCATAATGCCCAGCGGGAAACGCACTGTAAGCTCCTGCAGGTTGTGCTCACGCGCGCCGACCACCGTAATCCACTTGCCGGTCAGCGGCCGGGGATAGGCGCGCTGCAGCACCGAATGCTGGCCGGAGAGATAGCGTCCGGTCAAAGACTCGGGGCAAGCCATGATCTCAACCGGAGTGCCAGCGGCCACCACCAGCCCGCCCAGCCGTCCCGCGCCCGGTCCCAGATCCACCACGTAATCGGCGTGGCGAATGGTGTCTTCGTCGTGCTCCACCACCAGGACCGTGTTGCCCAGGTCGCGCAGCCTCTCCAGGGCTTCAATCAGCCGGTTGTTGTCGCGCTGATGCAGGCCAATCGAGGGCTCGTCCAGAACATACAGCACGCCGCGCAACCGGGAGCCAATCTGCGTGGCCAGCCGGATGCGTTGCCCCTCGCCGCCAGAGAGCGTGGCCGCGCTGCGGTCCAGAGAGAGATAATTCAGGCCCACGGCGCACAAAAACTCCAGCCGCTCCTCAATCTCCTGGCGCAGACGGTCGGCAATCTTGGCCTCGCGCTGGTTGAACTGGATGTTGATGACCGCGGAGAGCGCCTTGTTCAAGGGCAAGCCGGTAAAGTCGGAGATGGACAGCCCGCCAATGCGCACCGCCAGCGACTCCGGCCGCAATCGTTTTCCACGGCAGGTGGGGCAGGGCGTGGCCGACATGTAGTTCATCATCATCGACTCGCGATACTCTTCGCCCCGAGCCTCTTCCACGCTGTCGCGCAGGTAGGCCAGGATACCGTGAAAGCCGGTGCGCGGGGCCTCGGCCTTGGGCGGCCCGTAAACCAGGATGTGCTGATGCTTGACCGGCAGATCCTCGAACGGGAGCTTCAGGTCGATCTTGTACCGGGTTGCCGCCAGATTCACCAGCTTCAGCAGGTACTGCGAGCTCGATCCCGGTCCCAGTCCGCCATCCAAGAGCGGCTTGGACCAGTCGGTAATCACCTTGGCCGGATCGAAGTCGTAGAGCGACCCCAGTCCGTGGCACTCCGGGCAGGCGCCAAAGGTGGAGTTGAAGCTGAAGCTGCGTGGCTCCAGCTTGGGCACGTCCAAACCGCAGTCGGGGCAGGCCATGGAGGAAGAAAAAAGCTGCTCCTCGCCCTTGGCCGTCACCACCAGAACCAGCCCGTTGGCCAGTTGCAGAGCTTTCGACACTGCTGATTCGAGACGCTTCTCAGCTGAGGGCTTACTGCTGGTGGCAGTTGGCGCAGGCGCATCGGCCGGGCCAATGCGGGGACCAAAGGTGCGGGCCGCAGTTGCCGTGCCGTCAGTCTTCAGCAGGATGCGGTCAATCACCGCTTCAATGGTGTGGTTCTTGCGCCGGTCCAGGTAGAGAGGCTCGGAGAGATCCATCATCTCGCCGTCGATGCGCGCTCTAAATCCTTGTGCCTCAATCTGATCCAGCAGATCCTTGAACTCGCCCTTGCGGCCCCGGACCACCGGTGCCATCAGCGTTACGCGCTCGCCCTGGGCCAAGTCCAGAATGCGTTGGACAATCTGGTCGGCCGTTTGCCGGGCAATGGGCCGGCCGCAGTTGGGGCAGTGCGGCGTGCCTACGGAGGCATAGAGCAGGCGCAGGAAATCGTAGATCTCGGTAATGGTGCCCACCGTGGACCGCGGGCTGCGGCTGGTGGTCTTCTGTTCAATGGAGATGGCCGGGCTCAGACCTTCGATGGAGTCCACATCGGGCCGCTCCAGTTGATCCAGAAACTGGCGAGCGTAGGCTGACAGCGTTTCAACGTAGCGCCGCTGGCCCTCGGCAAAGATGGTGTCAAAGGCGAGCGAGCTTTTACCGGACCCGGACAGTCCCGTGACTACCGTCAACGTGTTCCGCGGAATGCGCACCGAGATGTCGCGCAAGTTGTGCTGGCGCGCGCCGCGCACCGTGATGTGCGTTATGGACATGAGTGGATTGCCTGGCAGGATGGTTGGAAGCGGGGGAATACACTTCGTTCGAAATTCCTGACCCTCAAGAGGTATTCTATTGGGCAATAGAAATAAGGGTCAACGCGGGGCTGATTTCTGCGAGAATCTTGGTGATGGGGCGGTGTGTGTTCTGCGTCGTGTAGAGCGGACAAAACGGAACAGGTTCCAGACGGACTAGAGGAAAAACAGGAATGATGGATCAGTTGAATCCGATCATGTTGGTGTGTGCCGCGGTGGGTTCGCTGGCGTTGGGCGTGCTTTCAGCCTACGCTTTGTTGCGCGGAGTCTTTGCGCTGATGAGGCCTGAGCCCCGGCGGGTAGTTGAGCCGCAGGCTGAGGCGGCCAGGGTCCTTTAATTTTTCTTAGTAATTCAAGCGGAGGAGTCGGACATGGAGGGGACAGCTTCCCCAGTCCATTTGCGTCCTTGTCTGTATTCTCGCTCTACCAAGAATATAATTTACAAACTTCTGTGCCGTGCCTACGGCACTCCGAGATCATTTTGAGTCCAGCTTCCCCTGTTTAAACCTGGGGCTAACTTGTACTGTGCCTACGGCACGGGTTTCGGGGTGCGGAAACAGTAGAGATTGTTCAGCACGATGGCTGGTCAGGCCCCTTTGAGGGGCAAACCCAAAAGCCACCGCCTCTGCCGGGGGATATTTACAGGCAAATATCTAAATTGGTTGCTGGATCGAAGCTGAGCCGGTCTGCTGCGAATTGCCTGATTCTGCTGACATCGACTTCTGGAACCGCATGTCCGGAGCCGCATGTCCGGAGGTCGGCAGCAGGGGAGAGCGGTCTGCCGCTCCCCCTATGCCGATTGGCTGCGATCCGACGCCTTGCGGAGCCGGATCGCGGGTTGGGGTTAGAACCTGATGTGACCGGCGAACTGCCAGTCGCGGGGGGGATACGTGCCGGAGACACCGGTGATGGCACCGAAGGTGGGGGAGAAGACGTTGGTTGAGGTGGAAGCGGTGGGTGTTTCCGTCCAGCTGGCGCTTGGGGCGCTAAAGGTGACGTGGTTCCAGACGTTGGTCACATCCGCTTCAAAGACGAACTGTAGGCGATCGTGGATCGGAATGGTGCGACGGATGCCGGCATCCACATCCCAGGTGTATGGGTTGCGAATGCCATAGGCGAGGGTACGAGGCGCGTTGCCGATCAGGCCCTGAGTTTGCGTCCGGCTGTAGGTGGTGTCAAGACCACTTCCGATGGAAAGGTCGGTAGGCAGACTGAAGGCGGTCGGATCGATGTACTGGATAGCGGTGCAGCCAGACTGCCCCGCTGCGTTGATGCCCAGGTTGCAGGCGTTGTAGCCGTTGGGGCCGGAACCGTACTTTCCGCCCTTGCGCGGCGATCCGGAGTAGTTGGGGTTCAGATCCGGCATGGCCTGGCCCTGACCAGGGCCGGTGCCGGTGCTTCCATTGACCACAGCCAGGGGCGAGCCCGACAGGAAGGAGTAGATGCCGGAGAACTGCCAGCCACCGGCCAGGGTGCGGACCAGCATGGAGTTGCTGCCGATCTTGCCTTTGCCGAAGGGCAGCTTGTAGACGCCGTAGGCATGGATGATGGACGGAATCGACATGATGGCCATCGAACGGTCGATGCGGTCGGCCTTCCAGGAAGTGGTTCCCGCGCCTCCGGCGCCATTGGAGATGGCGTTGCCCGGAAGGTCGAAGCCTGAACGGTAGGTTCCGTCGTCGCCCAGGTTCTTGGAGTAGGTGTAGTTGACGCTGAAGGACAGACCCTTGTGCTCGCGCTGGTTCAGCACGAACTGCAGGGACTGGTAGGTGAAGTTGCCCACGTTGCCAAAGGTGTCACTGACGCCCGAGTACTGCGGGAATGCGGTGAGCATCTGGGCAATGGTTGCGGTGCTGAAGCTGGCGTTGCCGGCTGCGGTGAAGAAGGCAGGCGTGGGAGCGGTCGGGAAGTAGCTGGCAACGATCGCCGCGTTGGCCGTGGTGGCATAGTCGCTGAGGATGGGCTTGGTACCGGCGGAGTTTTTAACGCCGCCCAGTACGGCCAGGTACTTCGGGTTCAACTGATTGGTCCAGTAGCCACGGGCGTTGGAGCCGGTGGTGCCGGAGTTGATGACGAAGTGAGACTCATTGGCGGCATAGTTGACGGCGACGGTCAGGTCGGAGGTGATGCTGCGCTCGACGCCGAAGTTCCACATGAGGATCTCCGGCGCGCGGCCCGAGAAGTACGGATCGGCATAGGAGACGCTGGAAGCGCCTACGCCCTTGCCTGTGGAGCTGCTCACGTAGTTGCCGGTGTTCAGCTCCTGGGCCGTAACGCCGGGCGTGGGGGCCGTGGGATAGGTGTAGCCGGGGCCGTACATGCTGGAATTGGAGCTGTTGAGCCAGAAGGAAGGGCCAGCCGCGACGCCGGTGGCGGATTCCGTAGGTCCAATGGCGCTCATGTTGAAGCCGGTTTGGCCGGTGCCGGTGGCGTTGCCGCCACGGCCGCCAATGCCGCCCGCTTGCGAGTAAACAATCGAGAAGCCGGTACGGAGGACGGTTTTGGGTGTAAGCGAATAGGCAAAGCCCAGGCGCGGTCCAAAGTTCTTCCAGTAGGTGCTTACAGGGGTGCGGCAGTTGCAGCTAACGCCCGCGCCGCCGTAGTTACCGGCAAACTGGAGCATACCGTTGGTGTTGGTCAGCGGGTTCACAAGGGCCGGATTCAGGAAGGTCCAGCGATCCTTGACTTCGTGGAACGGAGGGAAGTAATCCCAGCGCATGCCCATTTCAACGGTGAGCTTCTGGGTCAACTTGAAGCTGTCGCGGACGTAGGGCGAGAAGGGGTGATAGCGGCCGCCGGTCTCGCTGAGCGGATAGAGGCCCATGGAGGGAGCGGCGGTGGTGGTTCCTGACGAACCGCCGCCGATGGCGCCCAGCATGAAGCTGGCGAAGGCCTGGCCGGAGGCGCTGGTGCTCAGGGCGTTGGTGTTGGCGGTGTAGTTGGCCGTAGAGAAGCCGTTGTAGTTCAGATAAAGTTCGGTGGAGTAGCCCACCGGAGCAGCGCTATTGACTTCTTCCCACAGGTAGCTGAAGCCAAAGGTCAAGGAGTGCTTGCCCTTGAGCCACTGCATGTTATCGGTCAGGGCATAGGTGTTGGGGTTGACCTGCTGGGTGGTGGAAGTGGCGCTATTGCCGGTGAAGGCGGTGTACGCCGTAGCGGCAGGTCCCGTGGTGCCGAAGGTAGCGCCGGGGAACTCGGTGCTGGCCTGGCCGGCCGGGGTGTTGCTGATGCCCATGGTGGCAGGCGAGAATTTAGCCACGCCGTCGGTGGCGTTTTCCTGAGGCTGGATGAAGCGCGTGAAGCTGTACTTCAACTGGTTCACCAGCGTGGGGCTGATGGTGTAGATGTGCTCCAGGATATAGACCTGCGGATAGATCTGGGCATAGGTGCCGCTCACATAAGGCAGGGGCATGCCACCGCTGAAGTTGTTGAGGTAGACCATGCCGCCCTTGGCGCCAACCGACGAGATCCGCTGCTGCGCGTTGATGTCGTAATCCAGACGCCAGTCGATCGCATAGTTATCTTTGCCGGAGGGGTTGGCACCGAGGTAGTTGGAGTAAAGCGACGAGTTGGACGGAGCCGGAACCCACTGCGCCATCTTCTGAGCGATGGGCGAGAGCATCCCGGTGGGGATGACGTTGTAAGACTGCACGCCGTTCTTGGTTCCCACAAAGGGATTGCGGGTGCAGACGCTGCCCGTGCAGCTGTTGCTGGTGGGATCGTAAATCTTGGCAATGTTTGTCGATCCCTCGCCGGATTCGCCGCCGCCGCCCACATTGCCGTTCAGCTCGGTAAAGTCGCCGGTGAGCATGAGCGGGGTGGGGACGCTATAGAGCGAAGGGCTGCCGTTGGCGCGATAGTGGTACTTGTCGTAAGCGCCGAAGAAGAACAGCTTGTCGTGGGTCATGGGAACCACGCCGCCGGCGCTGATCGAAAGCTCGTTCTGGTGCTCGATCGGCTTGGGAGCCTGGACTTTTGTACCCGACGCCGTGACGACTGTGGCTGCCTTCTGCGTGAAGCCCCAGGCATCGAAGATGGTGTTGCGAACGTAGTCGTTGACTTCGCCGTGGTACTGACGGCCGCCGGACTTCATGGTGAAGTTCATCGAACCGGCGCCCATGTACTCGGCCGGGGGGGTGCTGGTGAGCACCTGGAACTGATCGACGGCTTCCACGCTCATCGTGAGCGAGACCACGCGGTTGTCGCCTTGCATATTGATGGTGGTGGCCGGCATACCGTCAAGGTACATCTGGCCCATGTAGCTGCCGGTGCCGCCGATGATAGGCATACGCGCGCCGCTCTGGGCGCCGGGGCTGAGGGTGCCAAAGCCGGTTGGATCGCGCTGCGTGCCACTGGTCATCTGGATGGGCAGGTTGGTGTAGGTTTCGTTTTCAACCGTCAGGCCGAGGGTGGCGTCGGCGGTGTCCAGCACCGGAGGCGCGGCGGACACTTCAACCGTCTGGGTCTCCTGGCCAACCGTCAGAACCGGGTTGTAGACGCGGTTCTGCAAAGCGTCGACCACGACGTTCTGCTGCACAATGGTCTTGAATCCGGGCGCGGTGATCTGCACCGTGTAGGTGCCAGGCAGCACCGGGGAGACCATGTAAAAGCCCGAAGCGTTGGACGAACGAGTGGTTTCGATCTTGGTGGCGTCGTTGGTGATCTTTACCGATGCATTGGGAATGACGGCGCCGGAGGGATCGGTGACGGTGCCTTGCAGCGCACCTTCACCGGCGGTCTGTGCGTGTGCCTGCAGTGCGGACCACGAGACACAGAGCGCTAGCATGAACATCGCCAATGCGATGCTTGCCCAGCTGCTTCTGCGCGGTGCGTACGATTTCTCGGTGTTGGCAAATCTTGTCATAATTGTTCGCCTTTTGAGCCTCCAGTTAAAGGGTGAAAAAGGGTGCCAGTTCCGCAGTGCGGTCCGACACAGTCTCGGTACAAGAAGTCGGGAGGTCCGACCTCAGTTAGCGATTAACTCACCGTCAAAGTGCCAGTGTCAATAGAAAAACGTTTTTTAAAAAGCGTATTTAGTCATATGGGAAATTGTATTCAGGTGGGAGTTGGAATCCTCTCCAGGTTGCTCTTTGGGGTCCACATAGAACTGGAAAAAGATTCTGTAACGAAATGAAAACACAGCGCAAAGTGGCTTGGACACGCAAAAAGAGCGGGTTGGGCGGGGTTGCTGTCCAATCCAGATTCTCTCGGGCTTCGAGTGCGGATTCAGATTTTCATAGGTGATTTAAAGAGGACTAGAGAAGCCCGAAAAGCACGCTCCGTCGTTGGGAGACGGTCTGAGGAGTCTGGTTTCCTGCGCGGATTTCGCATGAAAAGAGAAAAGAGAAACGGAACGAGCGTCCTCGCGTGGTTATGGAGAACTGCGAGTGGTATGACCTGTAGTGTGGTTAACGTTACCGTAATGTGGTAAGTTCGGGCTTAAAAAATGTAGAACAATATCCCTTAGGGACTTGAATTATGGAACGGCACGAAAGGAAACGTTTCCATTTGCCCGCGTATGCCTCAATCGCTTGCAGAGGACGCCCCGGAATCGGCTGGAAATGCAAAACCCCACCCCATGTGAAAAGGGGCGGGGTTTTCGAGGAAGGCAGCAGAAAACTACTTGTCCCCGAAGGCCGTTTCCGCCGCGCCGGTCGGGTTGTCGGTGAACTTAACCGTCGATTTGTCAGCAGTATGGATGGTGTTGTCACTCATCTGCCAGTTGCGGGCGTTGGAAATGCTGCCTGCCGTGGCGGCTTCAATCTCCAGGTGGTCAATCTTGAAGTTGTCCAGGGTGGCGTTGGGGTAGGCAGAGACCAGGATCGCCGTCTTGGCGCCGGTGGCCTTGATGTTCCAGATATGCACGTCCGAGAAGTGGGGCAGGCCCTTTTCTTCCGGCACATGCGTGGCCAACACGTAATAGTAGGGAGGCACGTCCTTGAGCCCGGCCGGAATCTCGGCGTAGCTGTAGCTGGGGTTCCAGTTCATATTGATGCGGATGGGGATGGCCACGCCGTCCAGCGTCAGGTCGTGGATGCGGATGTCCTTGGCCCAGCCGCCGCGGACCTTGGCCGACTTGAAGAGCACGCCGTTCGGGACGCCGTGCAGGGCCGTGATGTTGTAGGCCTCAATATTGCGGAAGCCGCCGGAGGTCTCGCTGCCGATGGTCACAGCCGCCGCGCCGGTGCGGATGATGGAATCGCGCAGGATGACGTTCTCCGTGGGCCGGTTCACGCGCAGGCCGTCCGAGTCGCGTCCCGACTTCAGGCAGAGTGCGTCGTCGTTCACGTCAATGTCGGCGTGCTCCACCAGAATGTCGTGCGAAGAGTCGATGTCAATCCCGTCCGTGGAGGGTCCTTTGCCGCCTTCGTTGTTGCGGATGATGACGCCATCCACGTGGATCTTCGACGAGTACAGAATCTGCAGGGTCCAGAAGCCGGCCCGGCGCAGGTGGATGCCGCCGCCCACCGTCACGTTAGTGGATTCCTGCAGCAGCATCAGCCGCGGCCGGCGCGCATCGTAATCCGAGGCCCAGCGCAGGCCCTTCGGCTCGTAGCCGGTGCGCAGATCCCAGTAGCTCTTCCACCACACCGGGCCATCGCCGTCAATGGTGCCGGTGCCGGTGATGACCACATCGTGCTGGCTGCGGACGTTGATCAGCGCCGCCGGCCAGGTCATCTCAATGCCGGCAATGCGGGTGGGCAGCATCGGGTAGTCCTCAGCCTTCTGGCTGCCCAGGATCGTTGCGCCCTCTGGGACGTTGAGCGTTACGCCGGATTTGATGAACAGGGAACCAGTCAGATAGGTGCCGGGCTTCAGCGCGACCGTGCCCCCCGTGGTTGCGGCGGCGTCCAAAGCCTTCTGGAGGGCTCCGGTTTCCAACGTCTTGCCGTCGCCCTTGGCACCAAAATCGTTGACAAAGTAGGTCTTGGGCGCGGCAAAGGCCATTGGGGTGGCGGCCAGAAGAAGGGCAAGCAAGGCAATACGACGCATGGAAATGGACTCCTTGAGAATAGATGCTCCCACGTGGTTCTCCGGTGGCGGGCACTGTGGGGTGAGCGGGGGCTGCGGTTGATTTATACAAGGGTTGGGGCTTCGGAGGCAAATTGTTTCTGATCGGAAATCATGCTTGGCTGTCCACTGCTTGGCACCTTATCGCTTCGGCAGGGAAATACCGACCCTGAGCGGGTGCCCCACCTTCGCCGCGTTCTTGTTTTTGCGACGATTGGTACGGCCGCATATTCCGGCCCTCCAACAGAAGCTCCGTGCCCCATTCTTTTCGCGTTCTTTGCGGAAAGGGTGGGAAAGCGGGAGGTAAATCTCTGGGACCGGATCGGTAGGACGGGGTGGGCACGAAAACAGTATTTGGCAGCCGGAACTCTTCTCCCCATGGTGGATACTGGATGCGTGCGAAAACAGTTTTGCGGGATCGTGCTGACCGTACTGGGGATTGCCGTGCTTGGGATGGATGCAGCTCGTGCACAGGCTCGTCCGCCTGCGCTAGCCGCGTGGCAAAAGGCGGTGAGCGCGCCGGATGTGGAGCGGTTGCAAGCGCGCGTGGTGATTTTAGACGTGGCCTCCGGAAAGCTGCTGGCGGCGACGCGGCTCTCTGAAGCCGCTCGTACGCTGGCGACCCCTGGCTCTACCCTGAAGCCGCTGATCCTGTTCTATGCAATTGAATCCGGGCGATGGAGCCCGGCCCGGCGTGTGGCTTGCTCCCGGACGCTGCATTTGGGCGCGCATCCCATGAACTGTTCACACCCTCCCTCTGACCCCATGAATGCACAGGAAGCGCTCACCTGGTCCTGCAACACCTACTTTGCCACCCTGGCCGGGCAACTCCAGCCTGCGGAGCTGGAACAAGCGCTGGCATCACGCGGCTTGCTGGCAGCCACTGGGCTGGTGGCCATTGAGAACGTAGCCCAATTCCGCCTGCCCCACACGCCGGATGAGACGCGCCTGGCCGCGCTCGGCGTGGAGGGCGTGCGCGTAACCCTGCTGGAACTGGCCTCTGCCTATCGGCGACTGGAGCTGGAGATGGAGCGCACCCCGTCGGAAGCGGCGCGCGTGGTGGAGGCTGGCTTGCGCGATTCAGCCAGCTTTGGCATGGCCGGAGCCGCCGCCCTGGGCGGCGTTCCGGTTGCGGGAAAGACGGGAACGGCAGAGGCCGCGCAGGGCACTCCCACGCATGGCTGGTTTGTGGGTCTGGCTCCGGCCAGCCGTCCGCGCGTGGTGGTTGCCGTCTATGTGCCTGTGGGCCACGGAGCCGATGCCGCTGCGGTAGCGGCCGCCGTGCTGGCCAGCTCGCCCCTGAGGTCGCGATGATTTTTTTCTACCGCTTCGCGTCTGTTTTGGTGAGCGCTCTGCTGGGACTAGCGGGTGCCCCATCCTTACCCGCACAGTTTGCGGGAACGGGTGGATCGAGCGCCTTCCCCAGCGATCAGATACATCACGCCACAGCCGTGGAGCCCGCGCGCACCACCGTCCGCGTGGGTGTGTGGACGTTGTGGCACGACCATGAAGTGGTAGTCACGCCCGCGGGCCCAGCGACAAGCCTCCAGCTCTGTGCAAGTTGCGCTACCCTGAGTCCCGCACAAGGCACGGCGCGCACCTTGAAGAGTGAACTCTCCTGGACGGCGACGGGAAGCCCGGAGCAGAAGGCAGAAGAAATCTACATTGCGGGCGGCGTCAAGCTGCGTGCGCACGGCGAGACACTGCTGTTGCTCTATCCTGTGCGGCTGCGCAGCGTGAATGGAGCACTGCAGATCGTGGCCACGGTCCCCGTGGAGCGCTACGTGGAGATGGCGGTGGCCGCGGAGAGCGGCCCGGCGGACTCCGTGGAGTCGCTGAAGGCTTTGGCGGTGGTGGCGCGCAGCTTTGCGCTGGACAAGACCCAGCGCCATGCCGGCTTCGACCTCTGCGACTCCACCCACTGCCAGTGGGTGCGTTGGCGCGTCACCCCAGAGGCGCATCAGGCGACGCTGGCCACTGCGGGCGAGAGCCTGTGGATGAATGGCGCGCGCATGGGCGCGGTCTTCCATCAAAACTGCGGCGGACGCACGGCGGCGGCCAGCGAGATCTGGCCGCACAGCGCCGGTCAGCAGGGCATGGTCTCGCGCGCGGACCCTTACTGCCAGCGGACGGGCTCTGCCGATTGGTCGGCGCAGATTTCGTTGCAGGATCTGACCGGAGCGCTCGCCGGCCTTTCACCTCCGGGTTGGCACGCGTTGCTGGTGGCGGAACGCAGCGCCTCCGGTCGAGTCGCGGTCATCGAAGCGGGCAGCGCGCGCATCTCCGGCGAAGACTTCCGGCTAGCGGTGGGCCGCGCGCTGGGCTGGAACCAGATCCGCAGCGACTGGTTTGAGGTATCGGCTGCGGGCACCGGCTTTGTCTTCCATGGCCGGGGTACGGGCCACGGTGTGGGACTTTGCCAGGTGGGCGCGGCGGAGATGGCGCGCGAGGGATCTTCTTTTGCTGAGATTCTGGCGCAATACTTTCCCACGGCACAGATCGCGGCCGTGGCCACCGGCCATCCCTGGCAGCGCATCAACGCGCAAGGCTTTTTTCTTGAAACCACGGCGCAGGCCGACGCGCAGTTTGTGCCGGAGTTGACCCGCGCTCTGGCTACGGCCAAGAGTCGCAGCGGGCTATCTGTACGTTCGCCGCTGGTGGTGCGTGCTTATGCCTCAACACCTGCTTTTCGCGATGCCACATTGGCTCCCGGATGGGTTGCGGCCTTCACGGAAGGCCACTGGATTGCGCTGCAACCGCTGCGCGTGCTCTCAGGGCGCAAGCTGCTGGCCGGTGTCGCGCTGCATGAGTTTCTGCACGTTCTTGTGGAGGAGCAGACAACATCCGCAACTCCGCTCTGGCTGCGCGAAGGCCTCGTGGAGACTTTTGCGGGCGAGGCGATTGCGAGCCAGCGACCAGCGCTGACACCCGAGCAGGCAAGCCATCTGCTGGCCCATGCACAGAACGAAAAAGAATCAACAGCGGCGCATCATGCGGCCGCATGGTATGCCGCGAACCTCGTCAAGCACTATGGCCGCGGTCAAACGTTGGACTGGCTGCGGAAGGGCCCTCCGCAGCCAGTCGTTGATGCGCTGCGCTGACTCCTATCGCATCTCCCCTTTTGCAATAGACTTTCGTGCCCCATCCATTTCCGCGTTTCTTTGCGGAAATGGGTGGGATACTTATGAAATCCAGGTCTATGGCAGCATGGATTTGTACCTTCACATCTCGGCTTCCCAGGTCTCAAAATCGAGACCTGGGGCACCCAACAGTGGTACTACATCAAACAGTCCCAGACCGAGGTCTACGCCATTTTCGGAAATTGTTCTACTTCGGCAGATCGAGCTTGATACTCGACGAGCGCTCAGGATCGTCCGGTCCGACCGTCACGCCCACGGGCTCTTCCGCTGGCGCCTCCGGTGCAGTTGGTGGTGCGAGCAGCGCGGCAAGCCATGCCAACTGCAGAACCACGAAGCCGAGACTTAACGTCATCGCCAGAAAGTCATGCACACCGGATGGCGCGCCGGTGGAGTGTGCAGAGTCTGTGAAGAGCTCGGCAATCTGGCTGGCAAGGTAGATTTCCGCAAAGAACGTGGCAACTCCAGCGGCCAGCCAGCGAGGGTCGCGGAAGAGTCCTAGAATTCGTTTCCACGGCAACACCCATCCCCATACTGCGGCGGAAGCGACGAACGGCGAAAATACCACAAACAACATAAAGTCGCCCCAAATCGACTTGAGCAGCGTGAAGGGAATGAACGTATCGAGCGAAGCAACCCCAAAAGAAATGCCGACCCAGATAAGGGATGCGACAATGCCCCAGACAAGTCTTGTTTTCTGGTTCGGCGGCGGAAACATGGATCGATAGAGGAACACTACCAGAAGCAGCACGGCAAGAAACGCGCTAACTCTGATTCCCATTGCAATCCTGAACGCTACCTGCGAGTGATTCGATGCGTTCAGTGGCCACACCGGGAGATTGACGACGAGAAGGATGCTCACTGCGGCCGCAATGAGACGCCAGCCCGCCCGCAGATTGCGGCCGAACAAAACTACCTCCCGCGAAGGCTCCGTCTCCGGGATGCGGTCAAAGAGCACGGCCAACCAGCCGAGCACAAGAACCCAACTGACAAGCTTGAGCAAAAATGCGCCGCCCAGCTTGAGTCCCAGATGCCACTCCTGTGCGTGGACCGTGCCATGCGGAAGGGAATCGAAGAAGTAGGACGGAATCAGCACGGCCAGCAGTGCGGCGATGGTGATGCCCAGCCACCACTTCCATTCGATGAGCAGACGAAAAACTTTACGCCACGGAATGCGCTTGCCCCACTGCGCAACAGCAGCCGCGAACGGCAACAGCAGACCAGGGACAAAAATCCAGCGCAGAATCCATGCAATCACGGTGAGCGAGCGGGTGTAGCGCTCATACGTGAAGATGCGGGTGTGCTCGGGCGATTGTGAGTTGAGATAAGATGCCCACGCGGAGGTCTGCCCGTCGAAAGTGTCCACGAGCCCCCAGCCGATCCACAACAGAAATCCAAGCACAGCCAAGCCTACCGCGCCTCCAACCAGCTTCACGCGTTTTCCATCGTTCGTTGCCAGGGCGCGCATGGTTCCAGCTTCGAGTTCAAGGAACGAGACGATCAGCAGGAACGGCAGCAGAAAAGTGGCCGCAACCTGGAGAAAATTCTTCTCCGGAATGCGCGTCCAGGCGATCCCCAGCAGCAACAGCACCGGGGTAAGCACGAGTTGCACCAGCAGCCAGCGCCAGCTTTGACCAAGGCGGCGGAAGTACGTTGCGAAAAGGGTCATTGCTGGACCTCCAGGGTGATGGGATCGGTGGTGGCCTGAACATCGGCCTGATACATCGGTCCGGTTTGTGCGGGGCTCACGGCGAACTTGCCCGGCGTGGTCACTTTGAGCAGATAAAAGTACTCGCGGCGTCCGTTGAAATCGGAGTTGAAGAAGCCGGCGCGGTCGTCGTGGAACTCGCGGCGCGTGAACCAGTCGTACCACCACGAGGGCTTGTTGTTCAGGTGGTAGAGGCCCGCGTCGTTGACGAACTCCGTGCCTGCGGGAATCGGGTCTTCGGCCAGCATGTACTTCTGGTCGGTGCCACCAATGGCCAGCTTCACCGCGATCACATCGCCCACATGTACCGGCCCATGCAGCGGCACCAGATCGTAGGTGATGGGGTCGTTGGGCGTGTTCTGCTTCTTTTGCAGCAGGTAGTAGTCGCGCGTGATGTTGAGCGCCACCTTGCCTTGCTGGAAGTTCTTCTTGTCGGCTGAATGCCAGTTGTTTTCCGCCGACCAGTAGTTGATGCCGTTGCCGGATTTGCGGACCGTAACTTGTCCGCCGCCCGCGGCCTGTGCCGCCGGAACGCGCAGCTTCCAGGGCTGCGCGAAGACGTCTGCCGGGCCAAAGTGATGCTTGCCGAGCGTGGCACCGTTCAGCAGGACCTCAACATCCGAGGTGTTGGCTATCTCACCACTCAATGAGAGGTAATCGGTGAGCCCGGCAATCACCATCGCGGTCTGTTTGGTGGAGAGCCAGTAATCGCCCGAGCGATGCTGGCCCAGCCAGAGTGCTGCCTTCGGCATCAAGCCGCTCGTGCGATCCTGACGGACCAGCAGCTTCAATGCCAGCGCCGTGGTCTCAGCCGAGGTGTCGTCCCAGTACTCCATCATGCCGTCGTAGTTGCCGGTCCAGTAGGCAAAGTTGGCTTCGTTGTGCGCCTTGCGCTCCAGCAGCTTGGCAACATCGTGGGCGCGGGGATCGTTGGCTGCGTCGAGTGCAAGGCCCACCAGCGCCAGACCCTCGTCGCTGATCTGGTTGCGATCGCTCCACGCCTTGTCCAGTTCCTTTTTGTCTACGCCGCCGGTGGTGGCCAGCGCGTAGACAACGTACGCGTGCAAGTCCGCGAGCATGTTGGGATGCGCAGCCAGCGTCTTGTTGAGCCAGTTGCGCCCGCGGTTCATGCGGAAGAGTTCCACCTTGTATCCGGCCTCGCGGGCCTGGCCAAGGCCGGAGACCACATAGGCGGTCATGAAGACGCGGCTTGGATCGTCGGGCCACCAGCCCCAGCCGCCATCGTCGTGCTGGAAGGTGTTGAGCCGCTCCAACCCTGCTGCCACCATACGATTCAGTTCCACGCGATCGATGGGGGGCTTGATGTGCAGCCGGTCAATGGCCTCGGCCACAATCACGTCGGGCAGGAAGGCGGACATGGTCTGCTCCGTGCAGCCCCACGGATAGCCGGTCAGGTAGTCGAGCGCGGAGAAGACCGTGCCGGCCACGCTGGACGAAACCGTAACCGAAAGCGTGCGCGAGTTCGGATCGGTGTTGGCCGGGAACGTTGCGCTCCACTGCGCCTGAGCTGTTCCAGAGAACAGTA